>Ga0310811_10000128_pt1 | contig 112389 bp, 105 predicted proteins | sample YCmetagenome_FD_207642 | JGI IMG/M metagenome (GOLD analysis project Ga0310811, IMG submission 207642) | Soil microbial communities from experimental microcosm in Duke University, North Carolina, United States - YC | ecosystem: Engineered > Artificial ecosystem > Soil microcosm > Unclassified... | reverse complement strand
CATTGTACGCGACGGCTCGAAATACTTGGGGCCTTATGCTTCGGTAAGTATGATGCACGCCATATTGGGGCTGATCAAAGAAACTTATCCGTTGCGCACCTGTAACCTGGCACTTACCCGGCAAAATATCGATGCCGGAAAGTTTAAGGTTTGCCTCGAATATCAATTGGGTAACTGCAAAGGGCCCTGCCAGAATTATCAGACCGAAGCGGATTATGAACATAATATCGAGGAGATAAAGGACATCTTGAACGGCAAGATAGGTGCTGTATTGCGCAACATGAAAGCCGATCTGGATGCGGCAGTTGCAAGCCTCAACTTTGAAGCCGCCCATAAACTGAAACGTAAATTCGACCTGCTGGAAAATTACCAGAGTAAATCGACGGTGGTCAATTCATCCATAACCGATGTGGATGTGTTCAACATCGCATCGGATGAGAAATATGCCTTTGTCAATTTCCTGAAGGTGATGAACGGCACCATCATCCAAACGCAAACCATCGAGCTGAAAAAGCGCCTGGATGAAAGTGATGAAGAGTTGCTTACTTTGGCTATATCAGAATTCAGGAGCAGGTATAACAGCCATTCAAAAGAAGTGATCGTGCCATTCCACCCGGATATTGATGATGATCGGATCAAATTCACCGTGCCCAAACTTGGCGAAAAGAAAAAGCTGCTCGATCTTTCCCACAAGAATGTGTTATTCTTTAAAAAAGAGAAGATAGATCAGTACGAAAAGCTAAACCCTGAAGTGCGTACCGAGCGGTTGCTGACCGTGATGATGAAAGACCTCAGGATGAACCAATTGCCGCGGCATATCGAGTGTTTTGACAATTCGAACTTCCAGGGCAAATACCCGGTATCGGCTATCGTTGTGTTTCGTGACGGGAAACCATTCAAGAAGGACTATCGCCACTTCAACGTAAAAACCGTTGAAGGGCCTAACGATTTTGCCACCATGGAGGAAGCCGTGCACCGCCGTTATCGCCGAATGCTGGATGAAGGTTCCGAGCTTCCTCAACTGATCATTATCGACGGCGGCAAAGGGCAACTATCGTCAGCCGTAAAAAGCCTGAAGTTATTGGGGATAGATAAACAGGTAACCGTTATAGGCATAGCAAAACGGCTGGAGGAATTGTATTATCCCGGCGACCAATACCCTCTATATCTTGATAAAAAGTCAGAAACGCTCAAGATCATCCAGCAATTGCGCGATGAAGCGCACCGGTTTGGCATTACCTTTCACAGGAAGAAACGTGACAAGGGTACCTTAGCTACCGAGCTTGAACTGATAGAAGGCATAGGGAAAACATCCGCAGACAAGTTGCTGAAGTACTTTAAGTCGGTAAAAAAAATACGCAATGCGACAGAAGAAGAATTGCTTGAGGTAGTTACCAAAAAGCAGGCAGTTGCAATAAGGAGTTATTTTGGAGAAGCTGCCGTAAACACTCAACCTTAATTTAAAAAATCAACGACGACGTAATTTATTACAAAAAGAAAAAGTCTCAAGCCGTTATCCGGCTCAAGACTTTCCTCTTATAAGTTAGGGCTATTTTTATTTTAGTATTGCCAAAGGTTGAGTTCCCAATCCATCAGCTGTTTTTTCACTTTTTCCGATTCATACAGCTTGTCTATACCCTGCGCGTAATCCTTGATACGTTCGTCTTTATCATTGGATACTTTCACAATATAGCTGGTGAATATCCTTTTCATAAATACGTCGTCGAAACTAAGGCCGGTATTGTCATTGCTGCGGTCAACCGCTTCTTTAGTAGCCAGAATAGGGCGTGCGTCCGGGAAATATATCCAGAAAGCGGGCTGGTAATCAAGGCTAAGGCCCGTTACATTTTGCTTAACCATAGGCGCGATGCCGATAATGCGAGGTTCGAATATTGAACGCTGGCGGTCAAATATCCAATCTTCCTTGATACGGAATTTAACAATGCTATCAGGGTTAAACTGGCCCGGCTGCATGGTCGAACCGATCTTGTCACCGGTATTTTTATCAAATTTATCTACCAGTACGCTATCTGCCATTTTTGATTTAGCCTGTGCAGCCGTCAATGGTCTGGCAAATGCATCACCATCAGGATCTTCTTTACTTGGATTAGCGTCGTAGGCAGTTAATTCGCCCGCTGCTACGGCATCCATCAAAATATCGATAAGGCGTTGTTTCGGCGAAGCCAGATATTGGTTCATTTTTTCACGAACATCTATCTCGCGCCATACGCGCTTTGCATAAGCCACATCCGATTCACGAACGTTTGCGTAAGGTGTAACCCTGGCGTTCAGGATATTGGTCTTTTTGTAATATCCGTCAAGCGGCCTGTCAAACGGTTTTGCGGGCGCAGCAGATGCCTGTTGTTTTTTAGTCGTATCAACGGCTGTTTTGGCACCGATGTTGCCGGCTTGCTGTTGTGTGGTTGTTGGCTTTGAGGTGGTCTTTTTAACCTTCTTACGCTGGGCAAACGCACCCGCACACGCCAAACAAAGTACAATAACTAAAAATCTCTTTTTCATAATCCTTTTAATTTGCCGATAATACTATCGGGTCCAATCCACGTTGTGTACCATCCGGGCCAACGGCAACAATATCTTTAAAGACAACTGTCGATCCGGGGGCAATTGTGCTCATCGCCGCACGCATCTGGCTTGTCAATTCCGAGCCGCTGGTCGAATATATGATCGGATCCTGGCGCGGTTTAATTACTAAGAGCGTAAAGCGGGTCACGTTAAATTTCGCATCGAAATCAAAATTATCCAATTTCGCAAAAACCCTGTCCTGCGCTTTTAAATTAGCAGCGCTTGTATTGCCGCCGCTTTTACCCGCAAATTGCGGTTTTGGGTCGGGTATACGTTTTACACGGAATTTGGTTGCACCTAACACCGTTGTTTTCCCTGGCGCTATTTCGCCCGATACCGTTATGACGTCGTTGTCAGTTATCGAATTCACGGTAGCGATATAATGCCCGGCTGAACCTGATAAAGAGCCTGCCGACATGCTTACATGCAATTTCTCTTTCGCTATACCCGGAGCAGAAACCGAAATAGGGTTTGGCACACCTATATACAACACGTTCATCTTGTCAGGAGATACAACTGCTGATGGTTTTGCGACCATGTAAGTTTGAGGCGGAGTTGAATAGGTTTTATAGGTACCGTCTGTTTGCTTAACTTTTATAGTACCTACCCAGGTATGAACACCTTCGCTGCCGGTACTACCTGAATATTTACCCTTACCGCCTTCTGTTGGAAGTCTTGAACCATCAACGGTAACCTCGGGGCTTGATTTTGAGTCTGATGCTGTCAGGAAAACATCTGCCGTATAAGGTTGCCCAACCAAAACGTAACTTGTAGGCGCAACGGCAACGGCATTGAACTGGTCGAGATTTACCTGAGCCTGGTCAACTTTTCCTAATAGCTTTTTTACAATTTCATTCTCCGAGTTCTTAACGTCTGATTGTATCTTGATCAGGGCCGTCATAGCAGCGCCCATTGGTATACCTTCACCAAAATTTGCCTGTTCCCAATCTTTTGTAGGGAAACCCGCTTTGGGTTTCGGCTGGGTTGCACGTAAAGCCAGGTTAACACCTATACGGTCGCGTGGGTCGAGTAGCGCGATCAATGAATCTCTTGTCGCGTCAATTTTTTTATGCAGATCGTATGCGTTTTTCCTGCGGTCAACCATCAGGTCGACAGAGTAATCCAAACCTTCACGTCCTTTATAATCGCCGGTAGCTGCATCCATGCCACCGGATTCCTTAATCAACGTATTTTTTAACGATTCGATATAGTTATCCAGGTTGTCAGACAGTTGTTTGGCTTTCAGCGCTTTTGCATATGGCACTTTTGCTCTTTCCGGCTCATCCTTCAGCTTTGTTTTTTCAAATGAGCCAAAAGCGTTGGTTATACCGGTTTGTACGTTAGTTTTTGAAGCGTTTAAGCTATCGCCAATATTTTTAAATGAGTCCAGCAAATTCTCCGGTACGTCAAGGGCTATAAGGCCCAATAGTACCAGGTATAGGATACCTATCATTCGCTGTCTTGGGGTTTCTTTACCGCCGGCCATTTTATCTTATTTATTCGTTTGTAGGGTCGTTATTAAATCAATTATGAACGTGGCTGGCTCATTGCCGACAGCATGTTACCATAAATAGAGTTCAGCGTGCTCAAATTCTTGGACAGGCGTGCAACTTCTGTTTTGAATTGCTGTGAATCTTCCAGCGACTCGGTGAAGTTTTGCATAGTTGAAGCCATACTGGTATAGAATTTATTCATCGATTTCAGATGCGAGCTCGAATCCTGCAGTTCCAGTTCATACACTGCGTTCAATGCCGACAGGTTTTTCGCCAGGTTATTTACCTGTTCGTGATAAGCCTTAGAGTCGATATTTGAATTAGCCATTTCGGATAGGTTGGCCGATGCTGCTTCAAAAGCGTTGCTTAGTTTATCATAGCTTGCGCTTGCTGTTTTCACTTTTGATGAGAATTCGCTTGTAGCAGCGCCTGCGTCGGCAACTTTTGAAATGTTCGCCACCTTATCACCGAAGGTTCTCAGACCTTCGCCAAGGCTGCCGATCAATTCAGGGCCTATTTTAGCATCGTCCAGCATTTTATCCAGTGCTGCGGTGCTTGATGAGCCTCCGATGCCGCGTGTAGTTGCGGTTGGCAGTTCACCTTTAAAGTCTTCTTTTAACTCAGGATAAACCCTGGTCCAATCCACATGCGCTTCCTCTGCCTCTCTTTGAAAACCTAAAAGGAAAAACAGGGCTGCTTCTGTTGTAAGACCTGCGGTGATAAACAGGGTGCCGTAAGGCCAGTGCTGTATCTTGAACAACAATCCGATGATTACAACTGTTGCACCCCAAGATACGATATTGGTGATTCCGTAAGGTTTTTTCTTGCCTTCCATTTTAGTAGAATAATTAAAATTTAATTTAGTGGATTATAATTTTTATTAGTGTTTGTCTTTAATGTCGCGGCCAAGGTAATGCGTCACGCAACGGAAGCCGATGTATGATTTTGCAGTATCCTGGTATTCATAAGTACGGGTAGCATTTTGCAGGAAATACCCTACATCTTTCCACGAACCGCCTCTTACTACTTTGCGTTTCAGCGCCGGTGGATCACCAGCTTTGGCATCATAAGTAAAATTCGGGTTAAGGTCGTGTGTAAAAGTTGAAGCCGATTCGTCAAACGCTGTCAAGGTCCATTCGGCCACGTTACCGGCCATGTTATACAGACCGAAGTCGTTTGGAAAATACGAACGCACATTTACGGTATAGGCACCACCGTCGTCGCTGTAGTTGCCACGACCTGGCTTAAAGTTTGCCATCAGGCAGCCCTTTGCGTTTTTGATATATGGACCGCCCCATGGGTAATCGGTACCTACCCTGCCGCCGCGCGCTGCATATTCAAATTCAACCTCAGTTGGCAAAGTATAGGTTAACCGGTGCGGTAAGCCACGCGATTGTTTATAGTTTTCGTTGTAGCGTGTGCGCCACACGTTAAATGCGCGCGCCTGGCGCCAGGTAACTCCCACAACGGGGTAGTTACGATAGGCAGGATGCGAAAAGTAACCTTCTACCATCGGCTCGTTAGCGGCGTATGAAAAGTCGGACAGCCAAACCAGTGTATCAGGATATACCGGAACAGTATCGCGGTAAATGAAATCTGACCGGTGTTTGGATTTGTCATTCTTGTAATCGGCAGCTTCGCGCAGGTTGACAATTGAATAGTTATATTTTAACAGGCGTACATCCAATTCATTGCGATCGAATATACGATCATCACCCTGGTAATACATTCCCTGCAATTTGGCCATATTAGGTGTGTTCCCTTTCCTGTTCGCGTCAAACGAAATAGGATAGCGCTTTACATAGGCCCAGTTAATATATTTTTTGCCGTTATTGGTATTACCTGCAGCTTTAGGCTTTATAAAGTACTTAGGATCGTTAAGATAGTTAGTTATTGCTATTGAGTCGCGCACCCATTGTACAAACTGCTTGTATTTAGTGTTTGATACTTCGGTTTCATCCATAAAGAATGCCGACTGGGTAACCTGTTTAGTTTGCGCTAACTGTGCGAAAGTAACATCCTGATCGGTTTGCCCCATTAAAAAGGTACCAGCCGGTATATAAACCATGCCGTATGGAACCTCGGCTCTAAAGGACCTTTGGGGTATTCCGGTCAACTCGCCCCTGTCACCTGTGCCTTTTTTGCCGCAACCGCCAAGTACCACACTTCCGGCCAAAACCACTATTAAAAAGTAAATCTGCTTCATTTTTAAATCAATCAGTTATTTGAATATAACGCAATATGACCTCTACTAATATATTAATTTTACTTTAAGCAAAACGTTAAATGTTCTTTTATATGTAAAGTTCTCGTCATACTCCATAGCAAAAATATAAATTAATAGTTTATTGCCATAAAAAAACGAAATAACTTATAATTAACCACTTATCGTTGTAGCAGTGTAATTATGAGGCATTATACGGCTTCGTGCTTTTGAAAGTTGCGGGCAAATTCCATAATTTACTATAAATTATTTGTTTACCATCTTTACATATTGTTCAATGGCCATGGTCATTGAAGGGGCACCTGGGGTTGGCGCAGGGATATCCAAAATAAGATCGGCATCCAGTACGGCTTTGTGAGTGGTGGCTCCAAAGGCGGCTATACGGGTGTTATTTTGCTTAAAATCAGGGAAGTTCTTGTAAAGCGACTGGATACTTGATGGGCTGAAAAATGCCAGCACATCGTAAAAAACGTCGGCCAGATCGGATAAATCGCTGCATACCGTACGGAACAATACTGCAGGGGTAAAATCGTAGCCATTATCCAGCAAAAATTTCTGCGTTTCTTCTGCTGCGACATCAGAGCAAGGATAAAGGAATTTTTCGCTTGAATGTTTTTTTAGTACCTCGGCCAGGTCTGAGGCGGTTTGCTTACCAAAAAATATTTTTCTTTTTCGGTACTGGATGTATTTTTGCAGATAAAGGGCGATGGTTTCTGAAAGGCAAAAGTATTTCATATCGACAGGCACCTCGAAACGCATTTCCTCGCAGATGCGAAAAAAATGATCGGCCGAGTTACGGCTCGTGAAAATAACAGCAGTAAAATCGGGCAGGTTTATTTTTTCTTTCCTGAAATCTTTCGCGGGTACACCTTCAACATGAATGAACGATCTGAAATCGATCTTTAGATTGTATTTCTTTGCCAGTTCGGAATAGGGGTTTTTGTCATTCTCGGGCTTTGGCAAAGTAACCAATATGCTTTTAACCTTTTTCTTTCTTTCTTCCAAAATACTTATATATAAAAACGTGACGCCTATATCTTTAATGCCTTGATCAAAATTAAAATAGGGCAAATTTCGAGGGCACAAAGATAGACAATTAAATAAAATTTATGAAATAGAATGTTAGAAATGATGCCTACGCTCCCCCGAAGGTACTGCCAAACGACGATTGCAGCTATGAGCACGAAGGCAAAAAACAACACATATTTTATCAGCGGATCAGGCAGCAGACTGAAGCAAAGGGAAACTGGCAAAAAGACAAAACCGATGTTAAAATAAGTGAGGTATGACACGGAAAGATATTCGCTGACTAGTTTACCGGTGCCGAAGACAAAACCGAGAAATTTAACGACAACGAACTTGACTGCAAACAATACAAGGATGATAAAAGTAAGCGAAAAGAATAACTGGGCCCCCCCTATAGTGTAGTATACATGCCTGTATGCCGAAAACTGGTAAAGAAACAGCCCGAATGTCAATGCGAACAACAGGAAGAGCGCAAGGAAGGTCCAGGAATTAATAACGCCATCGTCCTTGCTAACCTGGTTAAGCATTCGCTTACTGTAGAACGACTGCCATACGCTTTCGACATCTTTGCCCATAAAAAGGTTAAGGATGGCTGCGTAGATCAACAGAGCAAGGATAATGCCGATAACCCACCTGTCGCGTGAGGGGCGGCTGCTGCCTTCTTTGAGCAGGCTTTTTGATTTGGTGTGTATATCGAGGTAGTTGGTACCCTTGTACATATATTTTTGGATCAGGGTATCCATCAGCATGTCGTGCCGGGCGGGGTCTGCCGGGCGGATATATTGGGTAGCTAGCGAGTCCTGCACCAACTGGTCGTGTTGTTGCATCGCCTGGGCGACAGAATCAAGAAAAGGAAGATGCTGATTTTGCGCCGCACCGCGCGTTATTGTATCAACGCTTTTTGAAGTGTCTGATGCCTGCTGCGCGTAATTATTCACAGTAAAAAACAACATCAGCAAAAAGCACGCGGCTACAGATCGCATACGGAATAAATTCTCAATCAATACAAGGGCAAAGTTACCGTAATATTTGATTATAAAATTTAGAACGCATTAACTTTTTAGTTTAGTAAATTAATATACCGACTTTTGCCACATGGCAGGAATTTACATTCATATCCCCTTTTGCAAACAAGCCTGCCATTATTGTGATTTTCATTTCAGCACCTCGCTGGCATATAAGGATGATCTGCTGAAAGCTTTGACCCAAGAGATCAGTCTGCAAAAAAATTATCTCAATGGCGAAACCATCGAAACGATCTACTTCGGCGGTGGGACGCCATCTCTTTTGAATGGAGATGAGATCAATTCTGTCATTGGCACAATTACCAGCCTGCATACGGTATCACCTGACGCTGAGATAACTCTGGAAGCCAATCCGGATGATTTAGACAATAAAAAATTAAGGCAATTGCGGGATACTCCCGTCAATCGTTTCAGCATAGGCATACAAAGTTTTTTTGATGAAGATCTGCTTTGGATGAATCGCGCGCACCGGGCGGCAGAGGCAGAATCATCCGTAAAACGAGCACAGGATATGGGGTTTGAGAATATCACCGTCGACCTGATCTATGGTTATCCACTGCTTACCGACCAAAAATGGAAGACCAATCTTGATAAAGTTTTTGAACTGCAGGTGCCGCACGTATCATGCTATTCCATGACCGTGGAGCCGCGTACAGCACTGGCATCATCCATCAAAAAGAAAGTACAGCCGCCCATGAACGAAGGGCAGAGCGCCGAACAATTTTTATACCTGGCAAACGCCATGCAACTGCAGGGCTTTGAACATTATGAAATATCCAATTTTTGCAAGCCGGGCAATTATTCGCGACATAATACCAATTACTGGAAAGGTGTAAAATACCTGGGTATAGGGCCGTCGGCACATTCCTATAACGGCGAAACACGGCAATGGAACGTCGCCAATAATGCAAAATACATCCAGGGCATATATAGCGGAAATATCCCCGCTGAAATTGAGGTACTAACCGAGACCAACCGCCTGAACGAATACATCATGACCTCGCTGCGTACCATGTGGGGCCTCGACCTGGGTCAATTAAATACCATTGCTGCCGGTTCGTCAGATATCTTGTTAAAACTGACCGATGAGTTTTTCGGGAAGCAGTGGATACACCGCGAAAACGACGTTATTTACCTTACCCAAACCGGCAAGCTATACGCAGATCACATCGCTGCCGAGCTGTTTTTTTAGGTTCGCGCAACTACGAAAAATTCCCGTTTATAGTTTGAAAAAGCTTAAAACCTCAGGCTATTGGAATTACTGTGGGTTTTAAATCCGCGTACATAAGCCAGCCGTATCTCCTCACAAATAACTCAAACATTTAAAATGAAAAAACTAATAATCGCGGCGTTTGCTTTAGCAGCTATTGCAATTACGCCGAGGACTTATGCTCAAACCAAAATGGTAGGCGGTGCAGCCATGTACCCTACCAAAAACATCGTTGAAAATGCAGTAAACTCCAAAGACCACACTACGCTGGTGGCGGCGGTTAAAGCTGCGGGTTTGGTTGAAACGCTGGAAAGTGCGGGTCCGTTTACTGTATTTGCGCCAACCAACGAGGCTTTTAACAAACTACCTGCCGGTACGGTCGACAACCTGGTAAAGCCGGAAAACAAAGCAACACTGACCAAAATTTTAACTTACCATGTAGTTGCCGGAAAACTTAGTTCGGCCGACCTGATGGCTAAGATCAAAGAAGGCAATGGTAAAGCCGAACTGACAACAGTACAGGGTGGTAAACTTTGGGTAATGCAAAAAGGCAAAAAATTATACCTGAAAGACGAAAAAGGCGGCGAATCGTGGATCACTATTGCTGATGTAAATCAAAGCAATGGCGTTATCCATGTGGTGAATGCCGTATTAATGCCGAATTAATAGTTGGCTGTTTTAAGTTGACAATTTGCAAATTATGAAACTGGCAATTGCAAACTTGACAAGGCCCGGGCGAAAGCGTCCGGGCTTTTTTGTTTACAGCGTCATAATATTTACCCGTAGCAATTAGTTATCTGAAACCGCTATCTTTGCAGCTTTGCAAATAAGGATTTGAATTGTCTATGAGTTTTATACTAAAACCGATTGATACTGTAGAAAACATCAGTCCGGAAGATTTTACGGAAAATTACCTGAAGCCACGCAAGCCTTTGGTAATAAAAGGGCTCACTAAAAACTGGCCCGCCCGTGAAAAATGGACGCCTGATTATATGAAACAGGTGGTGGGCAATAAGGTGGTGCCGCTGTATGATAACTCGAAAGCAGATCCGTCAAAACCGATAAACGCCAAGGCAGCCGAAATGCCTTTTGATGAGTATATCGACCTCATCATGTCGCAGCCTACCGAATTACGCATATTCTTCTTCAATATTTTTAAGCAGGCCCCCCAACTGCTGGATGATATTATTTTACCTAAAGACCTGATGGGCGGTTTTTTGGAAAGCATGCCCGGCATGTTTTTCGGCGGATCGAACTCGGTTACTTTTTTGCACTATGATATCGATCTTCCGCATATTTTTCATACGCACTTTGTTGGCCGCAAGCATATTATTTTGTTTGAAAATAAGTGGAAGCGCCGCTTGTATTGCCTGCCGAACGCCACTTATGCTTTGGAGGATTATGATGTTGCCAACCCTGATTTTGAAAAATTCCCGGCGCTGAACGGCGTTGAGGGTATCGAACTATTTTTGGAACACGGCGACACCTTATTTATGCCTACCGGCTGGTGGCACTGGATGAAATATTTGTCCGGCTCCTACTCGCTTAGCCTGCGTGCATGGGATGCTTCTGTTACCCGCAAAGCGGCCAGCTTGTATAATCTCGCTGTCAAAGGTGGTGTTGACAGCCTGCTGAAGATGGCGCTGAAGGCTGACTATGCCCAATACCGCGAAAAAACGGCCATTAAATGGGCAAACAGGGCGCTGGCTAAAGGGCAGCCAAAATAGCATTTGCCGTAGAGACGCATAATTATGCGTCTCTACAATTCATTTCTTCATGTCATTCAATTTCCGCCGCGTGTCTGCGGTCTCATTCAAGCTCAGCGATTTTGAATAGGCTTTTATGGCATTTGCCTTATCACCACGATCCGCATAATAATCCCCCAGGCTATCAAATGCATTCGAACTTTCAGGGTGATTATCGGTATTTCGTTTGAACAGTTTATAGGCAACGTCCCATTTTTTCTGCGCAAGACAACTGTATGCCAGCTCGTTCACCGTGTTTTCTGTCGGCTGAACGGTATAACCCAATTTTTCCGAGATCAATTGATAATGCGCGGCTAAAACTGAATCTTCGTTCAGCTCAGGGTGACCTATAAATTGGCTGGTGCGGAACTGGTAATAATCGAAAATATAACGTAGCGCATCATACTCAGATGTCAACTCAACTGTACCGTGCCGTTCATTCGGGTAAAACTTAGATGTCCAGTGCAGTCCCGGCGGTTTAGCGGCCTGCAAAATATGCACAAAGGGTATAACCGATTGTGGGATAGGCGAGATCACATTGGTGTCTTTCAAAATCGAGATGGTATCCATGCCGGCTGGAATATTGTTAGCTATCGCTATAAATAAGGATTTTTTGCTGAAATTATGTTTGGTTAATTCCGCTTCATATTTCTTTATCCAGCGTTGTGCGTCCCACCAAAGGCTTGCGTCGAGTGCTATATAAGCATTAAACAAATTGGTATGATTAAAAAAAGCATTCATCACCGTTAATCCACCCAGGGAGTGCCCGCTGAAGAGCCGGTATGGTGCCGTTGGGTAATGCGATTCGATATATGGCATTAGCTCTTTTTCAATGAAACCAATAAAATTCTCACCCCCTCCCGATTCGTTTGAGTTGGCCACGTGGGTCGGCGTCAGGTCGCGCTCCCTATTGGTATTGGTGATGCCAACCACAATCATGGGCGGGGTAACACCGCTCATCTGTTCGTCTATGGCTACAGCCGACTGGAAGTGTTCCTCGCCATCCAATATATACAATACCGGGTATTTTTCTGTTTTGTCGCCACGCGGCACATGCACCAGTACGGTGCGCCTTTCGCCAAGTATTTTTGAGTAGACGGTATCGGCCGTACCAATAGTTATCCGGTTATCTTTTTGGGCGAAGACGGACAGGGAGTTTATGGAGATTAAAAATATGATCAGTTTTTTCATATGCTACAGTTTAGTAAGTTATCACTTTTTTTCCATCGGGCTTTACTGGGGCATGCGGATTGGCCAAAAACTGCGCAATCAGCTGGTCCCCTTCCCGGGTGTTTAATGTTGGTGCGTGTGTTTTGTCTGTAAAAAGCAGGCGTTGACTATTGGGCATATAATGGTGGATGAGGTCGTTATAATATGGCCTGCAATACGGGTCGGTGTCGCCCGAACCAAGTAGCACCGGTATCTTCGAATAAACAGGTGCTTTGGCAATGGGGTCCACGGGCTTTACATTCCAGCAATTGCAAATAGGATGATCGACATTATTAAAATGAAAGCCGGCCAGGTAAGGAAAAAAATCGTCCTGCTTGTCAATTACTTGCTGACTGGCATACGCCATCTGCTCGGAACAATACATGGAATACCGCATACCGTTCGACGTGTTGCCCGAGCTAAAAATGCCGTCAAAATATTCCTTCATATAAGCCCGGTGCTTACCGGCAATCAATTGGTTAATGATATAAGGTAAATTTTTTAATTCGCTGTTACTTTGCAATTTGTTCACCAGAACATCCAGCAATTCATCACGGTTGTACCTGATGTGGATACTATCCTGCTTATCCTTTTCTTTATAGTTGAGGTAAAAGTTTTTATCGCCGATGGAAGAAAAATATTGCTGGAAACGCTGTTTCATATTACCATATAAGGCTTTATCCGTCGAATCCCTGTCGCAATTGCTGAATATTTTATTGAAGGCTTCGTTGATACTGAACATGGCGTCCTCCTCGTAATTAACAAAGCCTGGCAAAGCCGAATCAAGCACAACCGACCGGATATGCTGTGGGTAATTGCGCATTACGGTCATCATCAATCCGCCGCTATAGGATATGCCTATGAGGTTGATCGAATCGATCTTCAGCGCCCGGCGCAAGTCCTCGATATCTGCCGCGTTTTCGATGGTATTATATGCGGACAGGTCGATGCCCTGCGCCGTCAGCCTTTTCCGGCAGGCTCTTACGCCGACCAGGACCATACTATCCCTGTTCAAATTCCTACGATACGCTTCTTTGATCGCGTCATTCACCTCAAAACAATCTAAACGCGGCAGGGCAAATTCTGTTCCGCGTTGTTCAAAGGCGATATAGTCGCGGTCTTTGATGAAAGCACGATTGTGGATGAACCTTACCCCGCGTAACGAGCTTGCCCCCGGACCGCCTGCCGTATACAAAACCGGATCCTTGTGTTTATCAGGGTTTTTGCTTTCGACATAAATAAAAGGAAGCTTAATAGTTTTACCGTTCGGTTTGTTGCGGTTTTCAGGCACGATGAGATAAGCACAGGTCGTTTTCAGGCTATCCGATTTAAAAGCACAGTCGCAGGGCTCTATCTTCGGCGTATAGCCTTTTTGCTGCGCGAAAGCTAATTGCTGAAAAAGCATGAGTATGGATATCAGTATAATGCGTCTCATTATCAATTTATCTTTTCAGCAAAATAACGGCATTGGATAAATGGATTTTAGTAAAAAACGGACAATCTGCCTCACCCCCAACCCCTCTCCGGGGCTTTTAATGTATGTCTTATCAGGCCGCGTGCTCCGTCAACTTGTTCCCGGTAAAATTCACTACCTCTTTGTAAAAATGACTCATATCATAATAGCCGAAATCGTAAGGGGTAAATGTTTGTTTATGATTGACATAAGCCGTCAGCGCGGTGCGGGCGCGAAGAATGGAGAAGTAGTTTTTAGGCGGCAAACCCACCACCCGGTTAAAATAGCGGTTGATGGTTTTGGAGCTGACGAACATTTTTTCGGCCATTTGGCTGGTGTTCAGCAGCATGCCGGCGGCCTCGTACCGGTCGATACAATCGTGCACAAAACGTAAATAATGATCTTCCTGTCGTCGGTGTTTAAAAGCATTTAACAGGTATTGCTGCATCAGCAGGCAGCGTTCCTCAAATGACAATGGCCGCCGTATATCCCGGAGCAGCTTATTGGGCAATATTTTTTGCAGACCGATTACCTGGTCGACACATTTTAACTGGCTGATACCCAACACAGCCTCGAGCCCGCCGGGGTGAAACTTGACCGTAAAAATATTATCTGACGGCGTATTGTACCTTTCTACGTTGGAATTGCGCAGAACCAGGATATCCTGATCTGCCTGTACGAAATGTTGTTTATTGCCTGACATTATGATATACGGTTCGCCAAGATTAATATAAAAGGTCGGCGTCCAGCTGGGGAACATTTTTATCGAGAAATGCTCGCCCGCGATATATTTCCTGGTGGCCTCGAAAGATGATTCGGAGAAAAACTCGATATGATCCGCCAGTTCGGGGCAAGCCGTACTGAAAGTGTAAATTTTACGGATGTTATCGAATATCTCCACCATTAATAATAAGACGGGGAATTAGGGGAATCGTTACAGTATTTTTCCTTTCCGTTCTTCCTATAGCGACTGGTTTTAGATCAGGGTATTCGAATACAGCAGATCGTCAACAGGGTTAACATGGTTAACACAATTTTAGCTAATTTGATATTAATTAATTGATTATCAATATTTTAATAAAATACCATGTTAACCATAAATATTATAATCCAGGCATTAGTAGCCCACTGGTAAAGTTCATTCTCAATCTCATATCAACCTCTCAAATATCAGGAAGTATGATCACAAACTATCTTCCACTCACCATCTATCTTGCGGAACCATAGGGTAAAATAACCACCCGGTTCGTCCTTCTCCCGTTTCAGTTTCCAGCCGCCCATCACAAAGGCATTAGACGGGTCGAGTATCTTAACCTGGATAATATCGAATGTCAATTGCCCCATAGCGGCCCGGTTGGGGTAGCCTTTTTTATAATGATCGAGCGTGGTTTGCCAGCCATAAACCGGTGCTGTTTTACCTACGAACATCAGCGAATCAGACTTCCAGTAGCCCTGCATAAAACCTTCAATATCGGCGCGGTTCCAGGCATCCTGCTGGGTGCTTAGTACTTTCATTATGGCGTCCTTATCCTGCGCACGGCACACCGTTAAGCAGAGTAAGAAAAAGGGGATCACGATCATTCTTTTCATGCTCTAAAATAAGTAAATTATGTGCAAAAAGATTTTAGCTTTGCGGATGACCGCCGATGCGCGGTTTTAACCTTTATACCTATGGACAAACATGTTTTGTGCTTCGGCGAGGTGCTTTGGGATACATTCGACGATGGCAAAAAGCCCGGCGGCGCGCCCATGAATGTAGCCATGCACCTGGCGCAACAACAGGTAAATGTGGCCTTTGCAAGTCGGGTTGGCGACGATGAGGCAGGCGATGAACTGGTTGAGTTCCTGAAAAGGAACAACCTGTTCTCTGACCTTATTCAGCGCGATCCGCAATTGCCAACCTGCGAGGTTACCGTGGAGCTTGACGAACAACAACACGCCACTTACATCATACCCCAGCCGGTATCCTGGGATAATATTCAGTTAGATAATGCTTTGGTACAAAGCGCTGTTCATGCGTCGGCTATTGTATTTGGGAGCCTCGCCTGCCGCGACGAAACGACCCGGGACACGTTGCTAAACCTGCTGAATGAAACCCAGGCGCTCAAAATATTCGACGTGAACCTGCGCGCGCCCCATTACACCTTATCTACCATAGAAACATTAACCGCCAGGGCCGATGTGGTGAAGATGAATGAGGACGAAGCAAAGCTGCTTATCGGCGGCAGCAAGGCTGACCTGCGGGATATGATGAACGAGTTCAGATCGAAATATCACCCAAAAACCATCGTAGTGACCCGGGGCGAACATGGCGCTATTGTTTGGCACGATCATGAGTTTTACGACTCGCCGGGCTGCCCCGCTTCCGGTGGTGATACCGTTGGTGCCGGCGACTCGTTCCTGGCAACTTTTATAGCCGGCTTACTCGCAGGTGAAAACCTGCAAAGTGTGGTAGATAAAGCCTGCTCTGTCGGGGCATTTGTGGCCAGCAAGCGGGGAGCGAATCCGCCGTATGATGAGCATATCCGGAAGCTGCTGAGGTTGAAATAAGTTCGCACTTATTAGTTGGCAGCTGGCAATAATCATCCGTGTAGCATGCAAGTTGCAACCCGTCAATTGTAAACTAACAAAGCAACTGTCACAGCAAGCTAACATTTCCGTTGCAGAGGACCTGTTTTCAAACTTTTAAATGATTTTATCCGTTACTTTATATCTGAAAGGATAAATATGCGCGGTTACGGGTTTTCGAAGTTCACCCCTAAACAACTACCAAAAGGCGGGTTTGATGAATTATTAAAGCTATTTCTTGAATTGCTCAACTATACTTCGGGCGATGCCGGCGAAGCTCTGGCCTGGATGAACGAGCTGGACAAGCAATACAATGTTACCAATGACGAATATGGCATGGGTAACTTCATCGACGACCTGAAGCAGAAGGGCTACCTGGACGAGGACAATCAAACCGGCGAATTCAATATCACGGCTAAAACCGAGCAAAGCATCCGCCAGTCGGCTTTGGAGGAAATATTTGGTAAGCTGAAACGATCGGGTAAGGGTAACCACCGGTCGCCGCATTCGGGGCAGGGAGATGAACGGAACGCGGAACGCCGTGAATATGAGTTTGGCGACAGCCTGGAGCAAATAGACATAACCCAGTCCATCCACAACGCGCAAATCAATCATGGCATCAACGATTTTATGATGACCGAGCGCGACCTGGAAGTGGAGGAAATGGATTATAAAACGCTGACCTCGACGGTGCTGATGATCGATATTTCGCACTCCATGATCCTGTACGGTGAGGACCGGATAACGCCCGCCAAAAAAGTAGCCATGGCGCTGGCCGAGCTGATTCGCACCAAGTACCCGAAAGATACACTGGATATCGTGGTTTTTGGGAATGATGCCTGGCCCATTGCTTTAAAGGACCTGCCTTATTTACAGGTGGGCCCTTATCATACCAATACCTATGCCGGCCTGGAGCTGGCTACCGATCTGCTTCGGCGCCGAAAGACGCATAACAAGCAGATATTTATGATAACCGACGGCAAGCCTACCTGCCTGAAGGAAGGCACTAAATATTATAAGAACAGTATCGGCCTCGACCGTAAAGTGGTGAATAAAACGCTGAACATGGCTGCCCAGTGCAAGCGGTTAAAAATACCGATCACCACATTTATGATAGCCAAAGACCCTTACCTGCAACAGTTCGTCCGTAAGTTTACGGAAACCAACGGCGGCAAGGCGTTTTACAGCTCGCTGAATGGCCTCGGCGAATATATTTTTGAAGATTACATCCGTAACAGAAGAAGGACCGTGCGTTGATGTGCAAATGTGCAGATCAATTACTAATGACAATTGACTAATGAATAAAAAGACAGCTATAAAAACCTTAGGGGAATTAAAAAGATCGGACTATAAAAGCAGGTCGGTAAAAGATGAATTACGCCAAAACCTGATTGCGCAACTCCAAAAAAAAGAGGGAGGGTTTGAAGGCATCATCGGTTTTGAAGATACCGTTATCCCCGATCTGCAAACAGCTATTTTATCGAGGCATAATATTTTGCTGCTCGGTTTGCGCGGGCAGGCCAAAACCCGCATAGCACGGCTAATGGTGAATTTGCTCGACGAATATATTCCCTATATAGAAGGTTCTGAATTATTTGACGACCCTTTGCAACCAATTTCATGGTATGGGCACAACGAAGTTCAAACCAAAGGCGACGACACCCCGATAGCCTGGTTGCACCGTTCCGAACGTTACACCGAAAAGCTGGCCACACCTGATGTTACCGTTGCCGACCTTATCGGCGATGTTGACCCCATCAAGGCCGCCACCATGAAACTGCATTATTCGGATGAACGCGTGATACATTTCGGGCTGATACCGCGTGCCCACCGGGGCATTTTTGTGATCAATGAACTGCCCGACCTACAGGCACGTATCCAAGTTTCGCTATTCAATATATTGCAGGAGAAAGACATCCAGATACGCGGTTTCAAACTGCGCCTACCACTTGATCTGCAATTCGTGTTTACGGCCAACCCAGAAGATTACACCAATCGCGGGTCCATCGTAACACCGTTAAAAGACCGTATCGAAAGCCAGATATTGACGCATTATCCGCGTTCGATAGAAGTTTCGCGCAAGATAACCCAGCAGGAAGCATTGCTTTCTGCGGAGCAGAAATCGAAGATCGAAGTGGATGGTTTGGTGAAAGACCTGATCGAACAGATCGCTTTTGAAGCACGGAATTCGGAATATATCGATAAAAAATCCGGTGTTTCCGCAAGGCTTACTATATCCGCTTATGAGAATTTAGTGAGCAATGCGGAAAGGCGCATGATCATTAATGGCGAGACATCGACCTTCGTTCGTATTACCGATTTTTTGGGCGTGATACCTGCTATCACCGGCAAAATAGAACTGGTGTACGAGGGCGAATTGGAGGGCCCTGCCAAAGTAGCCAACATGCTGATAGGCAAAGCCGTGAGGACACTGCTGCTACAATTTTTTCCTGACCCTGAAAAGGCAAAAAAATCGAAAACGCCAAATCCATACGCCGAGATCATCAACTGGTTCAGCGATGCCAATACCGTTCTGCTTGATGATAATTTACCTTTCGAAGAATATAAAAATAATCTCAATTCGGTAACAGGTCTTAAGGAACTGGTAAAAAAGCTGCACCCCAGCCTTACGACCAACCAGCAACTATTGCTGATGGAATTCGTACTACATGGCCTTGCAGAATTTTCGCAGCTCAACAAAGGGTTCCTGGATAATGGCTTTGCTTTTTCGGATATGTTCAATAGTCTTTTTAACTTAGAGCCGGATGAAGACGACCTGGATATTGATGACGACAGGTATTAAGTTACCGCTGGCTTAGCATGGAATCGCAATCTCTTACTGTATTTCTTATTTGTATTGGCGTTATTGCCATTGACTTTTATCTTTTTCCCGGCATGCGCCTGGGTTTAAAAAAGTGGAAGTTCACGCAAGGGAAACCTTTTGCCTGGACATACTGGAGCCTGTCCATCATCATAACCGTTGGCGTAGCTATCGGCGTTTTTGCCAAAATGCACCTCGGTATTCGTGCCGCTTTTTTGCTGGCCTTTTTCCTTTTGTTTATATCGAAAGTGATGTTTTTGCCTTTTATCCTGGCAGATGATATCCGGCGGATCATTCTAAAGCTAAAACAACCAAAAAAAACTACGTCACCAAAGGCGCCCGAATCCAATACTATCCCCCGTTCCGAGTTCCTGATGAAAGCGGGCCTTTTAGCCGGTTCGGTGCCACTTGCCGGAATGGTTTATGGCGCTATATCGGGCGTGTATGATTATCGCGTACATCATCAAAAGTTATACCTGCCTAATCTGCCCAAAGCATTCGATGGCATCAAACTGGGCCAGATATCCGACATCCATTCCGGCAGCTTTTATAATAAAAAAGCGGTAACCGGCGGCGTGGAAATGCTGATGCGTGAGAAGGCCGATTTTATTTTCTTCACCGGCGATTTGGTCAACAAACGTTCGAAAGAAATGTATGAATACCAGGACCTTTTCAGCAAAGTGAAGGCCCCACTTGGTGTTTTCTCCAGTCTTGGTAATCATGATTACGGCGATTACTGGGATTGGCCGGATGAAGCTGCAAAACTGGCCGACTTTAACAAGCTGGTAGCCACCCATAAAAATATGGGCTGGGACCTGCTCCGCAATGAGAACCGCAGGCTTAAAGTTGACGGTGAAGAAATAGCCATTATCGGCGTCGAGAACTGGGGCTCCATCAGCCGCTTTCCGCGGCGCGGAAGGCTTGACCTGGCGACGAAAAATACTGATGACCTTCCGGTAAAATTGCTTCTTTCACACGACCCCTCGCACTGGCGGGCACAGGTATTGCCGGACTATAAGCAAATCGACGTGATGTTCTCGGGCCATACACACGGTATGCAATTTGGCGTGCGAGCCGAAAATTTCCAATGGAGCCCTATAGAATACATTTACCCGGAATGGGCGGGGTTATACCGCCATGGAGATCAGCAGATCTATGTAAATGTGGGTTACGGCTTTTTAGGTTATCCCGGAAGGCTTGGAATATTGCCCGAGATTACGATATTTGAATTAAAAGCTTCCGCCGACCCATCGTTACAAAAAAAGGCTTAAAACACCCCGGCAAAGCATTTTTCATTTACCAATGAAGAAACTTTTGCAGCCTGCGTTCGACTTTTTGCTTTTCAGTAATATCTTTATGGGGCTGTGTGCCGTTGCCCAGGGCCTGCTTACGTTGTACCTTATTGGCGCAAAGCCCATATATCCGGTTGCCGGCCTGTTGTTTACCTCGACGCTCGGTATTTACAATTTCTGTATCCTGGTGAGTAAGCCGGAGGCGCCTGAAAAATCGCCATATAAACGGGTACGCTGGTTCTTTGGCCATTACAGGCTGATGGTTACTATGACTATCGTTTCCATCCTGTCGCTGGTTCCATTGTTCTTCCTGGTTTCCAGTTCATCGCGGATATTACTCATTTTTTTAGGCACTATTTCCTTTGCTTACGGCTTGCCATTATTCGCCATGGGCGATAAAAAGTTCGGCCTGCGCAATATACCGGGGCTAAAACTATTCCTGATAACCCTGGTATGGACCATGAGTTGCGTGCTGCTGCCGGTATTGGAAGCGCAGGACGGCCAGCAGATCGTGATATCGATGCGCGACACTACCATACTCATTGCAAAAAGGTTCCTGTTCATCGCTGCAATTGCGATCCCGTTCGATATCCGCGACTTGTTCGAGGATAAGCAATTAGGCCTTAAAACAATAGCCGTGGCCTGGGGCGAAAAGAATGCCTACCTGTTTTGCGAGATCCTGCTCGGTGGATATGTGGTATTGCTATTCCTATTTAAACACCGGGGGCTTGACACCAACTTTATAGCGCTCACATTAAGTATTGCGCTTAGCGGCTGGCTTATCTTCAAATCGAAATGGGAAAAGAATGAATATTACTACTTCTTTTTCCTGGATGGTGTACTGATATTACAATATCTTTTTGTGATCGCATTCGACCACCTTAGTATTTATTTGTGATGACCGAAGTATTTGTCGACAATGAAACTTTTGACAAAGTTGATCTTAAAACCAATCCTCTAAAAAAAGGGGAATATGAAAGCTGTAGTTTTAAGAATTGCGACCTGTCCGACGCCGACCTATCCGGCATAAAATTCCTGGAATGCGATTTCATCAATTGCAACTTGAGCCTGGTCAACCTGCGGGACACTTCACTACAAGACATCAAATTTAAGGATTGCAAAATGCTGGGGCTGCGGTTTGAACAGTGCAATAAATTCAACCTGTCGTTCAGCTTTGATAATTGCCAGGTTAACCATTCCTCCTTTTACCAGGTCAAACTGAAAAAAATTCGTTTCAAAAACACACAGCTACAGGAGTCGGATTTTACGGAATGCGATCTGACCGGGGCTATTCTGGACAATTGTGATCTTGCCCGCTCGACCTTTGAAAATACCATATTAGAACAAGCCGATCTGCGAACTTCTTATAATTACGCCATCGACCCGGAAATTAACCGCATCAAAAAGGCAAAGTTCTCCCTGCACGGGCTGCCGGGTTTGTTGGGGAAATATGATATTGAGATAGAGTAAGGGAGACCTACGAAGTTTTTGAAGCTTCGTAAGTCCTATTTATTCCATCACCGGCAAACTGATACACGATGCTGCACCGGTTGTATGATAGATCATTTCTGTAGCCTTCTGATAATCGCTTTCTTTCGCTTCAAAAATATTGGGAACATATTTCTGCGGATTTCGGTCGATGATCGGGAACCAGGTGCTTTGTACCTGCACCATGATCTTATGGCCTTTTTTGAACACGTGGTCTATTCCGTGCAAATCAATGCTAACCAGCTCAGGTTTGCCTGGGATCATCGGTTCTGGTTTGGAAAAACTCTTCCTGAACCTGGCACGGAAAACATCGCTCGCCACCATCAATTGGTAACCGGACATTTTTAATTCCTTTTTATACTCCTGCGGATAAACGTCTATCAGCTTCACTACATAATCTGCATCCGTCCCTGATGTAGCGGCATAAAGTTTGGCCAGCAGGTTGCCGGTAACCGTTATATCAGATGTCAAAGTATCCGTTTCCCAACTTAGCACATCTGGGCGGTTGTGTACAAAGCGCTGATCCTCCGTCAACCAGAAATACCATTCTGAACCGGGACCGTAAGTTTCCTGAATCGGGCGTGCGCGGTACGGCACCGGCTTCGCAGGGTCGGACACATAGCTGTCAAATTTATTTTCGGCCGCAGTGGGCGCGTTGAACGATAGTTTGCCGTTTGAATGGAAATAAATGTTTTTGGTGGTCGATTCTTTTGGTGGCCATTTGGTGTAGCTTTTCCATTGGTTGGAGCCTGTCTGAAAAGTGATCGCTTCTGCAAAATTGCCGTCACCTTTACCCTTCAAATGGTATGCAAACCACTTAGCCTGTATCTCTTTGCGGAAATAAGGGCCGGTCTTTTGCCCGTCAAAGCTGACATTCCCCAGGCGGCTACCCTCGCCGCCGGCCCATCCGCCATGACGCCACGGGCCTATCACGATGAAATTACGATTATGCCTGTCCTGCTTTTCCAAAACTTTATAAGCGGCTTGCGGCCCCACCATATCCTCCTGGTCCCACCAGCCACCAACATGCTGTATAGCTATCCGGGGCGAATCAAGCCGGTAAGGAAGCGACTGACGTTTCCAATATTCATCATAATTGGGGTGTTCAATAAAAGCATTCCAACTGGGCAACTTACCGTGCACGTATTTTTTGTTAATATTAGATAATGGGCCCAGCTTTAAATACCAATCATAGGTATCGTAATTTCCAAACTGGAACAGCGAATCCGTTTTGGAAATCTCCTCCATAAAAGCATATTCAAAGGCGTAACTGAGGCGGAATGCTCCATTATGATGCAGGTCATCGTTCAAAAACATATCCGAAGGTGTTGCCTGTTCAGATACTGCCACCATAGCCGGATGCGGGTCGGATGCGGCAATTATAGACGTCCAGCCATCATAGGATATGCCCAACTCTCCTGCCTTGCCGTTATTATTGGGTACATTTTTCAGCAGCCAGTCAATCGTATCATAAGTATCGGTAGCCTCGTCAATAGCTTTTGGATCCTTCTTATCTCGTCCCATGCGCGACATCTCATATTTTCCTTCAGAGAGATATCTGCCTCGAATATCTTCATAAACAAAAATATAACCGTCGTCCGCCATATCTTTAACGTAAGTGGATTTATCAGGACTGGAGGTGTGACTTACTCCATAGGGCGTACGCTCTAAAAGGAACGGCAACTTCTCTGTTTGATTTTTTGGGGTGAAGATGACGGCATGCAGCTTTATGCCGTCGCGCATGGGTATCATTACCTGCTTGCGTTCGTATTTATCCGTATCAGGCTTAGCTTGATGGGCGTATACAGCAAAAGTGCAGAGCAGCAACAGGGCCGATACAAGGCTGTGGGTAACAAATGCTTTCATAGTAATTCGGAGTTGGCTGCATTAAATATAGGAACAATCCTGTAATTTACCCTTTATTCAAATATGGCAGCCAACTATAATAATTCCGCCTGGTTTTACGATAAACTCTCAAGGCTTATTTATGGCAAGTCACTGGTAAAAGCCCAGGTGTACCTGCTGGACAGCATCCCGCCCGGCTGCAAGATATTGATCGTAGGTGGCGGTACGGGTTGGATACTAGAGGAAATAGCCAAAGTTCATTCCGCCGGATTAAAGATAACCTATGTTGAAGTGGCGGTTAACATGATGGCGCTTTCAAAAAAGCGAAATACTGCTAACAATGAAGTCAATTTTATAAATGATGCTGTAGAAAATGTAAGTCTTACTGCTGGTTATGATGTAGTGATCACGCCTTTCCTGTTTGATAATTTTACAGAAGAAAATCTTCAAAAGATCTTCGATCACATCCATCAAAGCCTTAAGCCTGGCGGTGTATGGCTGAATACCGATTTCAGGCTTACGGGCAAATGGTGGCAGCGCATATTGCTTAAGTCGATGATCCTGTTTTTCAGGACGGTTTGCCGCATAGAAGCTACAAAACTGCCTGGGATTGAGCAATGTTTCGCAAAACAGGATTATATGACCATAAAGCAAAAGACTTTTTTTGGGGATTTTATCTTGTCAACGGTATACAAGCAAGCGTAAGATTTACGAAGTTTTTGAAACTTCGTAAATCTGCTATCCCTCATAGGCAAACTTATACCCTATCCCCCTAACGGTTTGCAGGTATTGAGGCGAATCCGGGTTGTTTTCTATTTTCTTGCGTAGCCTTACAATGTGCATGTCCAGCGTACGGGTGTTCACATCGGCATTGTAGCCCCAAACTTCCATCATCAGTTCTTCGCGGTTGATCACCTTGTTCCGGTTATTCAGGAAATAAAGTAATATCCTGTTCTCCAGTATCGTAAGTTCAACTTTCCTTCCGTCGCGTATCAGCAGGTGCATATTCGGGTGATGCTCCATATTGGCAAATTTATAAGCCTCGGATTTTTCGTTATTGAGCGAAAACTTGATCTTATTATCGATCATCGCCACTAAAACATCCATGTTAAATGGCTTGGTGATGTAATCCGAAACACCAAAATTATAGGCTTCTATCTTATCTACATCCTGGGCCTTGGCGGTCATCATAATAACGAGTTTGTCGTAACCTTTTTCGCGTATAGCTGTACATACATCGCTGCCCTGCTTACCGGGCAGCATCCAGTCGAGCAGTGCGATGTGCGGTTGCTCTGCCAATATCATTCCCTCGGCGTCGTCGCCGTTATCGGCTTCAAATACTTTATATCCTTCGGCCTGTAAACGTTCAGACACCAGGAAGCGCAGATTTTCATCGTCTTCGACAAGCGCTATTTTTATTTCCTTATCCATTGTTTGTTTTTGTTAACTGCCCGGCCGTTTCATAAGGCAATGTGACTATGAACTCCGAGCCCTCGTGTATTTTCGAATTTACTGTTATTTCGCCTTCCATAAAATTAACCAGTTCCTTACAAAATGCCAGGCCCAGGCCTACGCTGCCGTTTTGGTTATACTGGTTCTGTATCCTGTAAAACTTTTTAAATATATGAGTAATCTCGTCTTTTGCAATACCTATACCCCTGTCCGCAAATGAGAAAATGATATTCTTTTTGTCAGTCCGGATATTAATATTGAGCTCCCTTCTTTTGGGGTTTGAGTACTTATAGGCATTTTCCATCAGGTTTTGAAACACACTGCCTAATAACACCGGATCAGAATAAAAATTGCCCGGCACCTGTACTTTATATTCTATTTTAAAGTCGGGGTATTTTATTTTGAAGGTATCGATATAACCCCGTACAAATTCATCCACGTTAATTTCTTCTCTTTTAACATTGATAGCATTGTTCTCAAGCTGCGTAAGCGACAGCAATTTATTCATCAGGTCATTAAGCTTATCAGCTTCTTCATCCAGTATTTTGCCGTAGTGCTTTCGCTGCCGTTCGCTCAGTTCGCTGTCGCTCTTAAGGTTCGATCCGGCAATCTTGATCACGCTTACCGGCGTTTTAAACTCGTGTGTAAAATTATTGATAAAATCGTACTGAAGCTTAAACAGTTTCATGTTCACATCCAGGTTACGATAGATGAGCCAGCCGATGATCACGAGGAAAATATAGATCAGCAATACCATTGCCCCGGTTGGCATAAATCGCCGGTTCACTTCCGCATTAAGGTAATCCAAAGGCGAGCTAAAAAAAAGCTTATAGTCCGAAAATGCGCCTGGCAGCAGCGATTCAGTTACAATATTGGTGCTGTCATTCTCTATCGGGTCATAAACAACCGGCCGTATCGAAACAGTTTTATATAGTTCGGGATGGCTGTTACTAACCTTAAGCACCCGCTCATCCAGGTCGAAGGTTAACATGTTCTGCTTATAGATAGTGCCCTGGTGGTTGGCCAGCTGCAATTCGCGGTACCGCTTCACCTCCTCGCGCCTTGGAATATTGAGATAGCTTATTTTCCCGGGCTGTATCTCGTAAAATGTCTTAAATTTCTCATCCTGCGTGGGCTCGCGCGAGGTATCAGCAACGGTAATAAAATTGGCCAGCCGATTGGCCATAGTTTCAAAATCACTATAATCTTCGGGGCGGCCCTTCCTGGTACTCAGCATCCTGCCGTCTTTCGAATAATATTCATATAACGATTTCAGGCCGATGTCCAGTCCGCCTTCGCCAGCCTGTTTATTGGTCTGGCTGCCTATGGTGACATCAAAAAAAACAATACGCTTTACAAAGGGGTATTTTTTAAAAACCGATGACGAGTAACTGGCTGCCGAGGCCGAATCAAGAAAGCCCTGGTAAAAGGTGATCTCTGGTATTGTAAGCTGGAAAAAATCGTTATAGGGTTTGATGGTTTGCTCCTGTACGTCTATCTTTTTAGCGGCAAATTCATTTTCAACATAGCGCGATGTCAGGTTATAGCTGATAAAAAGGGCAACAATAAACGTGGCCGATATCAATATCAGGAAAGCAATGATCAATGAGAAGTTCTTCCGGTAAATACCTTTATCTGCCTGCATCGCCACGGGTATTAATGTTTCACCCGCATATTATTGCCCAGGAATTTTTCTATTTCAGCATACATCTCCATCCGGTTATGCTCATTCCTGAAAAATTTACGCTCGTTTTGTTTTAGATAATAGGTTACAGGTACATTTTGTTTTTTTAGTTCGCGCACAAACTGATTTAGTTCGCTGATATTGGCGGTCTCGTCCCTGGCCCCCTGGAATATCAGCAAAGGTGCTTTGATCTTATCGGTATGGAACACCGGCGATATGGCCCGCAATTGCTCGGCATCTGTTTCAGGGTTGCCAATCATTTCGTACATCATTTGCAGCCTTGGTTTAAAATAAGGCGGCACATCTTTAATATAGGTAAAAAAGTTTATGAGCCCATATTGCACTACTGCACAATTATACAGGTCGGGGTGATAGGATATGCCGTAAAGCGCCGAAAAGCCGCCAAAGCCGCCACCAAAAATGGCCACTTTTTTAGGGTCGGCTATTTTCTGGCTGATGAGCCATTTCACTCCGTCGGTTATGTCGTCCTGTATTTTACCGCCTGCTTGTTTAAGTCCTGCGCTATAAAAAGCCTTACCATAGCCCGTCGACCCGCGGTAATTAACCTGGAAAACGGCATAACCGCGGTTAGTTAAAAACTGCACCTCGTCATTATATCCCCAGGTATTCCGGCTGCGCCACGGTCCGTCGTGCGGCATCACTACTACCGGCAGGTTGGTAGTCTTGTCGCCCTGCGGCAGGGTAAGATAGCCGTTTATCAGCAGTCCGTCGCCCGCCCTGAACGAAACGGGTTTCATCGCGCACAGTTCCTCGGGTTTAATGCTGGAATTAATATCCCCCAGCTTGGTTAGCTTCATGCCGCCTGTTTCGTAAAGGTAATAGGTACCCGGGTTGCGGTCGGTATAAGTGAAAACAATGAATTTATTCTCTGCACTGTCGCGCCCAACTATAATCATTTCGGTATTATGCAGGCGCCGCGACAGGGTATCGTAAATATGTTTTACATCGTCGTTCAGAAAATGCTCGGTAGGCCGTTCCTCCTGGCATATCGCCATTTCGAGGCGGTGCTTATTCCGCGAATAGTCCACCCTGTCAATGTCTGCCTTGTCGCAGGTGAATATTACCTTCTTCTCTTTACCTGTTTTAGCATCTATCTCAACCAGCGCCGTCTTATCCTGGTTTACATTGGATAAAGCATAAAAATCGGTGCCGTCCCCAATAAAAGCAATGGGCGCTACCCTATTCTTGAAATTGTTTTTGATGATAGGTTTAAACGGCGATCTGTCATCCTCTCGAAAAAGTATAGTTTCATCTACCCCGTCGGTCGACTTTACCAGCCGTATTTTGCCGTCATCGTCCGGAAACCATTCGGTAATATTGCCCGGATTCATCAAATAAGGCTTCAGCTCGCCTGTTTTGATATTGAGCCTGTACACATCGAAATTGGCAGGGTCCCGTTTATTCATGATTATGGTCACAATGTCGGGTTCCTTTTTGTTGCGGTTGTTCAAAATCCTTATCCTGCCTTTTTCAAGCGACAGCAGGTCTCGCGTTTGCGAAGTCGCAACATCCAGCGCAAACATCCTAAATTCGTCCAGTGCGATAACGTCCTGTATGAAAACGATCTGGTCATTATACGTCCACGAATACTCCCTTACAGAATAATCGGTTAACGATGTTGCCATGTGTTCCTGCCCGTCGGCCAGCGACCGGATGACAATATTTTGCTTGCCTTTGAAGGGTTTCAGGTAAGAAATGTATTTCCCGTCGGGCGATACGCGGAAAAAGCTTTCCTCGGGTGTTTTAAAAAAATCACTGATAGGTATTTGCCTAACCTCGTGCTTTTTGCACGAAAAAAGGCCGCTAATTATCGATATAAAAAATAATATTCTAAGTCTATTCAACATAACAGCAGTTAACTGTGACCTGTTCATGTAGGTTAAACTTAGACAAATTACCCTACCAATACAAACTGTCACTACAATTTTACCGCTTCCTGCCGTTATATATAAATGCCCGATAGATCCAAAATAGTTTCAATTGATTATTTTTGAGAAGATGAAGCGATTAGCTGCGATTATTGTTTTTGCCCTTTTCACAAGTTCCGTTGTTTTTGCCCAGGTTGACGAATTGCAGCTGGCCCGCCAGTTTACCACCAATGGCGAGCTGCAAAAGGCGCTTGATATATACCAAAAGCTGTATAAACAGGATAACGAGGCCTATTTTCCCTTTTATGTGAATGGCTTACTCGGACTGAAAAAGTTTGACGAGGCCGAAAGCGTTGCAAAAAAAATGCTTCGCAAGCACCCTGCGGACTTCAAATATTCTATTGCGCTCGGCCGTGTTTACACACAAAAAGGGGACATTGACAAAGCAAACGCCGTTTACGACGACCTGGTAAAAAACCTGCCTGCCGACGCCGGCGAAATAGCTAACCTTGCCACTCAATTTTACCAGGCCGAGAATACTGATTACGCAGTCAAAATATTTTTGCAGGGCCGCAAGCTTTTGAACAACGATAAGCTTTACACCTTTGAGTTGATAGGCTTATACCGCTTTAAGCGCGATAAAGCAGGGCTGATAGAGGAGTATTTGAATTTTTTGCCCGAGAACCCGGCTTTTATAACACAGGCCGAAAACACGCTTTCTGCGATGTTTGACGGCAGCGCCGACTACGACTTATTGAAAACTGCCGTGCTGAGGCGCATTCAAAAGGACCCGCAGCAGACGATCTATGTCGACCTGCTGACCTGGCAGTATTTACAGCAAAAGGATTACGACCAGGCGCTGAACCAGTCGCTTGCGCTAAGCCGGCGCCAAAACGACGATGGCAACAGCATTTTCGACCTGTGCCAAACGCTGGTTTCGGACCAGGCTTATGATACTGCTATTCGCGGGTATGAATATGTTATAGCCAAAGGGAAAGACCAGCCTTTGTATATACCCGCAAAGATCGAACTGATCAATACAAAAAACCTGCTGGTAACGTCGGGAAAATATACGCAGGCCGACCTGATCGGGCTTGAAAAGGACTATACTGATCTGTTGAACGAGTTCGGCAAAACAAGCAGCACCGTTTTTGCCATGCAGCGGCTGGCAAAGCTACAGGCCTTTAAACTGCATAAACTGGCCGATGCGCAAAAATTGCTGGAAGAAGCGATCAATATCCCTGATATTAAACCAAATATGCAGGCATCCTGCAAGCTTGATCTGGGTGATATCTACCTGATGAATAACGAACCCTGGGAAGCAACGTTGCTTTACCAGCAGGTGGAAACCGGTTATCCCAATACCAATATTTCGCAGGAAGCTAAATTCAGGGATGCAAAGCTGGCTTACTACACCGGCGACTTTGCGTGGGCCAAAGGCCAGTTAGATATTCTGAAAGCAGCAACATCCCAGTTAATAGCCAATGATGCGCTGAACCTTTCGCTTTTGATCTCGGATAACCTGCAGGCCGACACCAGCGGCGGCGCTCTTAAAATGTATGCACGCGCCGATCTGCACATTTTTGCCGAGCAACCTGAGAAAGCCATCATGACGCTTGACAGCATCGGCATAAAATACCCTGATAACGCCCTGAGCGATGATATACTGATGGCCAAGGCACGCATACTGATACAGCAAAAAAACTTTACCGATGCGATAGTGCCACTAAAAAAAATTGTGGAGGAGCACCCTTTCAACCTTTGGGCCGACGATGCGGTTTTTATGCTGGGCGACCTCTACGAAAATAAATTGAACAATAAGGAGCAGGCTAAAGTTTATTATCAGAAGGTCATAACCGACTACGCCGGCAGCCTTTGGATAAACGAGGCGCGGAAGCGTTTCAGGATACTACGGGGTGACAAACAGGTGGGGGACTCTTGATTAATTATTGATTTAATGATTTATTGAACCATGTATTGTACTTTTGGCAGATGTTAGTCTACAACGAAACTTTTATAATTGACGATGCCCTGGAACAGGAATGGTTACAGTGGATAAAAAACAATCATATCCCGGCCGTGCTCGGCACCGGAGCTTTTGATAGCTACAAGCTGCTTTTCATCATGGATTCGCCGAATGAAGGGGTAACCTATTGCCTGCAGTTTCATACGGACACCGTAGAACGTTACAGTGATTTTCACTACAAGCACATGGACGCTATCCATTCAAAACATAATGCGCAGTTCGAAGAAAGGTTTGCGCTGTTCCATACCTTGATGGAGGAAGTGGAGTTATAGATTGGTCCGGAAAAAAATTTGTCATTGCGAGGAGGAACGACGAAGCAACCGCTTCGCCATTGCATACCCGCATGTATCGCGACGACGTTGCTTTGGCCCCCCTTCGCTTAAACCCTAACAGGGCCGCGCAATGACATAGTTAAATATTATATGGACTAAGAAGAGCGCAGCTCCTTAGGCATCCTGCCGTAAAGTAAATATTTCGCCCACTTTTCATTACCGTTTTTTAATGCCGCTTCAGAGGCGGCGTTCCAGTCGTAGGCGCATAGCACCTGTTCAATACTGATGGCGTCGTTATCGGAACGTACTACTGCGTACTTGGCATGTGGTGTCATAGATTCCATAGCAAAGCGATGTTCCCCATTTCCCAGGTAGGCTGGTAGGCCAACACTCCCCGGGTTCAGAATGATCTTATCATTTGACAGGTACACCACCCTGTTTACATGCGAATGCCCGCAAAGAATAACACGCTCTCTGACATGGGCGAGTTTGGCAATAAGTTCTTCGTCGTTATAAACAAATACACCGTTCGCGGTTACTTTCTCCAGCAGGTATTCATCGTCGCTTCCGGGCGTGCCATGACAAACGAAGAACAGGCCATCGCAGCTGGCTGTCTTCAGCAGGGTCCGTAGCCAGGTTATGCTTTGTTCCGATAGTTCGGCTTTTACCCGTGCCATGCCTTCCTTGTCAAAATCGCCGTCCACACTTTCCAGTATCTCGCGGTCGGTATTCCCGCTGATGCATAGCATCTCATTCGCCCTCAACATATCCGCCACGGCCTCCGGCTCGAGCGCGCCAAAAAAATGATCGCCAAGGTTGATGATCCGGTCTATCTTTCTCGACCGAATATCTTCAAGCACCGCCTTTAGTGCCAGCGAATTACCGTGTATATCAGAAATGATGGCGTATGACTTCATAGCTCTTTTGAAACATTAACAAAAAAAGAAAGCCCCTTGTTCAGGGGCTTATATGCTATTGCTTTATCAAATTGTAAATCTCATCCAGCTTTGGCGTCAGCACAATTTCGATGCGCCTGTTTTTGGCCAGGGCATCGGGCGTGGTGCCTTCATCAACAGGCTGATATTGACTTTTTCCGGTAGCGGTGAGCCTGTGCGGATCAACCCCCTGGGCTTCTGTCAGAAAGCGTGTTACCGACGTGGCGCGCAGCACACTCAAATCCCAGTTGTCTTTTATCTGTCCAAGGTTGTTCACTTTTTTGATGTCGGTATGGCCCTCAACTGCAATGTTAATATCCGGTTCCTTGTTCAATACAGCCGCCAGCTGGACCAGGGCATCCTTGCCATGCTGATCGATAATGATACTTCCGGATGGGAACAATAACTTATCCGCAAGCGAAACATATACCTTACCATCGCGGATGTCAACCGTCAACCCGCTGTTCTGGAATCCAAGCAGCGCCTTTTGCAATTTATCGCGCAATGCGGCCGATGCAGCGTCGCGTTTCTTCAGGGCATCCTCAACCTCTTTCAGGCGCGCCTCGCGTTTTTGCAGATCACTCGAAAGCTCGCTTACTTTCGAAGAGGTATTGCTGTAATTATCATTCAGTTTGTTGTAATTAGCGTTAAGCGTGTTGTAGCTGTTCTGCAGGTCGGCCAGCTGGCGGTGCAAGTGCATGGTATCGGCCTGCAGGGCTGATACCTGTGCTTCCAGACTGGTGCTGCGGGTACTTAACGAGTCGCGTTCGGCTAATAGGTTCTTGTATTTCTTGGGCGAAAGCACAACGCACGAATGCAGTGTACAACAAAATAGCCCGGCAAGTAAATAGTATTTAATTTTCATGGTTTAAGGATTATGGTGGGGTTAAGAGACTGCATTTTTCAGGAACACGTTTAACGGGTACAATTTACTGCAAATAGTTGCTATCCTCTGCACAATTCCTTCCGTCATCATTTCTTTATCGGTAAAACTGTGTTCGGCCACGAACGATTTCAGCTTAAGCAAGCTTATATTTTCGTTGTCAGCGCTGTATCCTTGTGGAACAGTTTTCAATTGTTCTTGTTTTCTGAACTCGCCGAATAGTTTTTTAAACTCCGGCTCATCCACCACCTTTTTAAGGGCGCCTGCATTGTAGTCTATCTCCTGCCTTATCTTTTTCAACTGGTCGTTCTCGGGCATCCAGCTGCCGCCGGCAATAAACGACGCGCCGGGCTGAACATGCATATAATAGCCAATGTGCATTACGTTTTTGCCCGATGTAAGTTTACCAATACCGAAATTGTTCTTATAAGGTGTTTTATCGGGGCTAAAGCGAATGTCGCGGTATATGCGCAGTACCGCCTTTTTGGGATCGAGCGAGGCATCAAGATTCGGATCTACCTTACTTAATTCTTTGATCAGTTCGCCCGCAAATTCTATTACATTTTCTTTGGCTTTATCATGTGCATCCTTATGCGCCATAAACCAATCGCGGTTATTATTGTCAGCAATATCTTTCAGGAAAGTAAATGTTTCCGGGTATATCTTCATATAAAAACAGGCTTTACAGATGCAGCGATTGCGGGGGTGAATATCCGAAACTTATTCGCCAAAGCAAAACAAAATACCGGCTGACCCGACTATTTTATAGAGAAATTACAATAGCTTTTGCTCAGTTAAGGTTGAGCTTTTCGTGCGGAATATTAAGGTCGATGTTTTTGCGGCGATACTTTTTGTACCAGATAAAGCCAATGGCTGCAGCGGCAACGTAAGGTGCTGCAAGCAGGTAAATGATGCCGTTATTAAGCCCTTTAGTAGTAAGCGCGCCGCTTTTATTATTCGATTCGACAGCGGTGGTACACATGGCGCACTGGGCGTTCACTTCAGCCGCGCTGAAGATCATCAGGCTAAAAACAACAACAACCAGTAATCTTTTCATCATTGCAAAAATAGGCTATTAGTTTCGAATATAGAAGCGACAATTCAGAATTTGACAATTCCAATTTCAGAAATGATAGTAAGGCGATATCATCAGGTAAACTATCACTCCCGTTACTGTTACATACAGCCATATCGGGAACGCCCACCTTACTATTTTTTTATGTTTTTCCACCTGCATTTGCAGACCCCGGTAAAAGCTTAACAGGATAAGCGGAAGCACCACGGCAGCCAGTACTATATGAGGAATTAAAATACAAAAGTATAATGTCCGCATACCGCCCGCGGCAGCCAGTTCAGTGGCTGATACTGCGCCATCGCCGTTTATATCGCCATAGCGGGTTTCCGGTGTCAGGTAATGGAACAAGATATAGGAAACCAGGAAAAGCGACGACAGGATAAATGCAATGATATTGATGCGTTTATGTATGGTAACCTTTTTTTGCTTAATAAAATATAAAGATAACAACAGCAGTACCGTACAGGTGCCATTAAGTATCGCGTTAAGTTTAGGCAGAAAGATAGCAAATGAGGGAACAACTGCCGGCCTTGGCAATATTTTAAGGCTTAATATAAACACCACTAAAAACACAAATACGGATACAGCGGCTACAAAACGGAATATAAATCTATCGGTCATATCAATACAATGGTTTTTCTTTACTGCGGTATTCTTCCAGCATCAGCACTTTTATTTCGTCGTTCAAACGGGTAACTTCTTTTATTGATATATCATAATAACCCCTTATCCGCTTATGCGAATCGACAAGCACAAGTTTATCGGGATAAATGAAATCGCCCTTGCCTTCATCCACCACGTTCATCAGGAATCCCTGGCGGATGAGCGGATAGACAGTCGCGGTGTCGCCCGTAAGGAATGACCACTTGGGGCCCGGATGTTCAAATTGCCTGCTGTAATGGTCAAGCGCCTTTACAGAATCGCGTTGCGGATCTACAGTTACCGAAACAAAATAGGCGAGTTCGCTTTTTACGTAATTGCGGCTAAGGCTATCGATGTAACCATTGATAACATGGCAGAGCGTGGGGCAATGGGTATAGAAAAATCCTGCTACAAATATCTTGTTGTCGAATGTCTTTGGAGTAACGGTTCTGCCGTGCTGGTCGTACAATTTAAAATTGCCCAACGTATGAAAAATGGTGTCTGGTATCTCCTTTCCCTTTACGTTATGAAATGTTCCGGCCAGGGGCTTAGGCCCGAATATTGGCAGGGGATGATACCGGTTCTCGCCTTTAACAGTCAGCAAATAATATAAAAATCCCGGTAGTATCAGTATAACTACCAGGATCAATATCTTTTTGGGTAGGCTTGTTTTGTTCATTACATCCTCAAATCGACCCAGTGGTGGCTCTCGTTAGTAAGCACAAGGATCAATCCGATTATAAACAGGACAGGCACTATGATAGCGAATATCAATCCCATTTTCTCAAACTTAAGGTGCATGAAATAACCGACAATATAAAATGCCTTAGCAAGCGTCAACACGATGTATATCGGATTAGCGGTATGGTAAGTAATAATATCGTGGGGCACCAGGTAAAGTGCAATAAAAAACTCTACTGCTGTAATTCCCAACAACACAAAAAAGACATTCCATATTCTTTTTTTGGTCATGGTGTCGCCATGCTCTTCGGCATGTTCGGTATGAATAGGTTCTGATGACATGATCTGAATTTTTAAACGAGGTAAAAGAAGGTAAACACAAATACCCAAACAAGGTCTACAAAGTGCCAGTAAAGGCCTATCTTTTCAACCATTAAATAGCTGCCGCGCTTCTCGTAAGTACCTTTCAATACGTTAATAGTAATAATGATATTGATAACCACCCCGCTGAATACGTGGAAACCGTGGAAACCTGTTATCGTAAAGAATAAGTTAGCGAACTGGTGGCCATAGGTTGTCATGGTGACATCCGACGCTTTGTCGTGGAACAGTGATTTCAGCTCCTCCATATTAGGTATATGCCCCCACCAAAAGCCCTCATTATGCAAGTGGGTCCATTCCAGCGCCTGGCAGCCCAAAAACATTAAACCGCCAATGATGGTGCCTATCATCCACCAAACCACTTCTTTTTTTGCCCCGCGGTGCCCGGCTTCAACAGCCAGTACCATGGTAACCGAGCTCATGATGAGGATAAAGGTCATTAAACCAACAAACACAAGCGGCGCACCATGTTCTATCATACCGGGTACCGACTGGAAAACCAGGTCCGGCGCGGGCCATGCGGCTGAACTAAAGCGCAAAGCGCCGTAAGAAATTAACAAAGACGAGAAGGTAAACGCGTCCGAAAGAAGAAAAAACCACATCATCATTTTTCCGTACTCGACAGAAAAAGGCGATCTGCCCCCCGCCCAGGGTGTTGTTTTAACTTCGTCGATTTGTGATACTGTTGTACTCATTTGTACTTGTGTGTTGGTATTATTAATTCTGGTTCAAAAGTAAAAAAACATATAAATAAATCCATATAATATCGATAAAATGCCAAAATATTGAGGCCAGATCCATACGGAATAAATTTATCGATTGCGGTTTGCCCCTGCTTGAGCCTAAAATCGCCGCTACCAGGAAGCCAAGGCCCGCTATTATATGCACCAGGTGCGTGCCGGTTAATACGTAAACGAAGGAACGCGTAGCGTTAGGATTAACAAAATATATCCCCATTTTATAGGTCAGCACATACCAGCCGTATACCTGCAGGATAAAGAAAGTGATGCCCAGGGCCATGGTGATCCAAATAAAAAGGCGTTGTTTGCCCGGCTGTGAATGCTTTGCCGCGCGCGACGCCAGTATCAGCGTGATACTGCTTGTTGCAATTACAATGGTGCTATAAATAAACACATGCGGCATTTGCACATTCAGCGCATGCCCGTTTCCGCCGGCATACACAATGAAGCCGCTTGTAAGCGCGGCGAAAATCATGAACGAAGCAAACACGAACAGCCATAGTACAAATTTTTTTGCACCCAGGTTCTGCCTGTCGTTTTCCTTTGTTATCTGAGCCATCATCCTATTTTCCTAAAAAATCAAACAAAAACATTAACTGTACAACCGGCAGGTAAAAAAAAGATGCGAACATCACCCTTCGTGCCGATATGATATCCCGTTTTATCAAAAGTAGGGTTGCCAGGTACAAAAATACTAAACCGCACGCTAATGATACGCCCCCAACCCAATAACCTCCATAATGATAGAAAGTTGGCAGCAGGCTTACCGGCAGCAATATGAGGGTAGATATAAAGGTAAGGACTGCGCTCCCCGCGTCGCGTTTGCCTGTGGGCAGCAGGCGAAAGCCCGCCAGTTTATAATCGTCGTCCAACACCCAGGCAATGGCCCAAAAATGCGGGAACTGCCATACAAACTGTATCCCGAATACGATAAGCGCTATCTCGTCGATAGTGCCGTAACCTGCTACATAACCGATAAGCGGCGGCAAAGCACCCGGTATGGCCCCCACAAATACGGCTATTGGCGATATCCGCTTCAGCGGCGTATAGGCAAAGGCGTAAAATAAGATGGAGAATACCGACAATATACCGGTAGGCAAATTAAGGTACCCTAAAAGATAAGTTCCGGCTAAAGCCATTCCCAGACCCAATATCAGTGCCTGGCCGGTTGTCATGTGGCCGGCGGGGATAGGACGGTCTTTGGTACGCTTCATTAACTTATCAAGGTCCTTTTCAATTATCTCGTTAAAACAGTTAGCTGCCCCCGTAACCAGGAAACCACCGGCGATAAGCATCCCCCAATGCAGCCAGTTGATTGGCTGGCCCGTAGCTTTGCTGCCAATAAGAAACGTAACCGAAGCTGAAAACACGACCAAAAATGTTAGCCTGAATTTGATCAGCTTTGAAAAATCCTTCCACTTCATACGCCAGCTCCCGACATCCTTACCGACCTGTACAGGTTCAGCATTAAATAAAACTGTGCGCCAAACATCACGCTCGCCAAAAGTATATGAGCCGCCTGTGCAAACGGCGGTAATGAAAGATACGAAAGTATGATGCCTGTAACTATCTGCAACATGATGATGAGAAAAGTAAAACTCATCAGTTGCTGCTGTACCGAATGCCTGCTAAAGTGCCTGCGGATAAGGGCATATAACATGAGGTTGGCAAATAACACCAAAATAGCAAGATCTCTGTGCTGAACAAATATCTGCCCTACACTATTCAGCCAGCCATTACGGTAAGCGCTTAAACGGGCCGAAACGGCGTCCACCCTTTCGCGTACTTCGCTGCCCATGGTAATTTGTATCACGCTTATCACCAGGCAGGCCCAGGTAACCAGGTGTATCAACGGTATCGTTTTGATCCTCATTTTACCATGTACCCTGGCGGCATGATAAGTATAAATGGCGATAGCAAGTATAGCCAGCGCCAGCAGCATGTGAACCGTGACCACCCAGGGCACCAGGTTTGTGGACACGACGATAGATCCAAGCCATCCCTGGAAACCAACCAATACCAGGTTGAACACGCTCAGGATAACAATAAGCTTACTTTTACCCCAATAGCTGAATGAGAATATGGCCGTCGCAAATAATCCGAGACCGGTTATTACGCCTACCAGCCTGTTTGCATATTCCGTCCACGTTTTGGTGGCGTTAAAATCTTCGGGTACTAATATGGATTTATCCTGCCTCAACCTGGTCGCAAGATCACCGAAACCGAGCACATCAAGCGTTTTTGCAAAATGCTCATTCTTTTTTACCCTTTGGGCCACATACTTCTGCTTGTAGTCTTTTGGCAACTGGGAAATGTTGGTAGGTGGCACAATACAGCCAAAACATTTAGGCCAGTCGGGGCAACCCATTCCCGACCCTGTACCACGCACAACGGCACCCGCAAGTATCACCATAAAAAGAAACATGATGGTAATACGATTGGTTTTTTGAAACCTGTTTTCCGGTGCTGTTTTGTTCATTTAAACGCCTAAAAATTTAGGGTACCTGTTTTAAGTCCTGAGTTCTGAGTCTTGAGCCTTAAGTCAAATTAACTCCAGACTCGGGACCTAAGACTGCATACTTAAAGCAGATACCCTAAAAGATCAGAATAGCAATATCTTATTTTACCTCTTCGCCCGGCTTGTTAGCCTTTACCCACGTGTTGTATTGCTCAAGCCCCGCAGGATTGTCCTCAAAATCATGCGGCAGGTTTGATGCCATTGTTTCAGAGTAAGGAGTAGTTTGCGGTATAAAATCTGCATCATGCCCTGGCTTGCTGTAATCGTACGGCCAGCGGTAAACTGTCGGAATTTCGCCCGGCCAGTTTCCGTGGATATGCTCGATAGGAGCTGTCCATTCCAGCGTAGTCGCATTCCATGGGTTTTGTGACGGCCGCTTTCCAAAAAATATCGAATGGAAAAAGTTGTACAGGAACGCCACCTGCGCCAGTGCTGCCACAATAGCGGCCCAGGTAATAAATGTATTTACTGATAACCAATGATTAAATGCAGGAAATGCGGTCATGGCGTAATAACGGCGTGGTACACCATCCAACCCCATAAAGTGCATCGGGAAGAATACCAGGTAGGCACAAATGAATGTGATCCAAAAGTGCAGGTAACCTAATTTCTCGTCCATCAAACGACCGGCAAATAATTTCGGGAACCAGTGGTAAACCCCGGCAAGCATACCGAAGATAGCCGCCGAACCCATTACCAGGTGGAAGTGGGCAACAACGAAATAAGTATCGTGCAGGTTGATGTCCAATGCGGAGTTACCAAGAAATATACCGGTTAACCCGCCGGAAATGAAGAACGATACCAACCCGATAGCAAACAGCATGGCTGGTGTAAAGCGGATATTACCGCGCCACATGGTGGCTATCCAGTTGAATGTTTTTACTGCCGAAGGTACCGCGATAATGAGCGTTGTGATCATGAACACCCCTCCAAGGAACGGGTTCATACCGGTAACAAACATGTGGTGCCCCCAAACAATGAACGACAGCGTTGTGATACCTATCAACGAGTAAACCATCGCATGGTAACCGAAGATCGGCTTGCGCGAGTTAACAGCGATAACCTCCGACGATATACCCATCGCCGGCATAATTACGATATATACTTCGGGGTGACCCAGGAACCAGAACAAGTGCTGGAACAGGATAGGGCTACCGCCCGAGTACGGTAATAATTTTCCGTTCAATACAATGTCGGACAAGTAGAAGCTTGTGCCGAAACTGCGGTCGAATATCAATAATACCACACCTGCAACCAGTACAGGAAACGAAAGGATACCCAGGATAGCTGTCAGGAAAAATGCCCAAACGGTCAAAGGCATTTTCCAAAGGTCCATACCTTTGGTACGCATGTTCAATACCGTACTTACATAGTTGATACCGCCCATCAGCGACGACGCGATAAAGCATACCATGCTTATCAGCCACAAGGTCATACCCAGTTCGGAGCCTTTCATTGCCTTTGGCAAAGCCGACAGCGGCGGATAAATGGTCCACCCCGGCCCGGCAGGACCCTTTTGGATAAAGAAAGATGAAAGCATGATCACACTGGCCATAAAGAAGAACCAGTAGGACAGCATATTTACAAATGGCGATGCCATATCGCGGGAACCCACCTGTAATGGAATAAGTAAGTTACTGAAAGTACCGCTCAAGCCGGCTGTCAATACAAAGAATACCATGATGGTACCGTGTATGGTTACCAGCGAAAGATAAAACTCGGGATCTAAACGCCCGCCCGGTGCGAAACGGCCCAGCAGGGTTTCCAGCAACGGGAAGGTTTTATCGGGATATGCAAGCTGGATCCTGAAAAGGATAGATAACAGCATAGCGATAACTGCCATAGTAATACCTGTTATAAGGAATTGCTTGGCGATCATTTTATGATCCTGGCTGAAAACGTATTTGGTTATAAAAGTGTCATGATGATGGTGTTCGTGATCGTGATCATGAACGGATGCCCCGTGATCGTGAACTGCTAATGTTGACATAATCGCTATACTTGATTAATTATTTAATGCTACCCTTTTCCCTGTTAACTCTTTTACCTGGCTGCCGTAAGCAAGTTGCCATTCTTTCTTCAACTGATCGCTCACGTAAGGTTTCTGACGGGAGAGCCAATCCTGGTACTCCGCCTCAGTAACTACCATTACAACCTTTTGCATGTTATAGTGACCGCCACCGCAAATTTTGTTGCAGTACAACAAGTAATTGAAGTTAGGGTCATCAAGTCTGTTGCGCATATCGGCAGTGGTGATTGTCGGCGTAAATTTGAAAAAAGTTGGTAAACCCGGAACCGCATTCATCTGCACGCGGAAGTGCGGCAGGTAAACGCTATGGATAACGTCTTGTGCATGAATATTAAGCCTGATGGATTTATTTACCGGCAACATCAGTGTATCGGCTTTCAGATCATCGTAGCTGTTCCTGTCTTTTGGGCTTACAGCCAGCATATTGGTCGTGGTGTAATATAACTGATAATCGGACGAACCTAACTTGCCGTCTTTACCTGGATACCGGAGTTCCCATTGAAACTGGTGCCCGGTTATCTCGATATTGATATCCCCTTTAACATCTTTAGTATTGGTTACTTCGCGCCAGGTGAAAAATCCGAACACCACCAAAATCGTTAACACAATGGCCGGAATAATGGTCCATATTTTTTCGATGGTATTATTGTGCGGATAGTAATAACCCTTGCGTTTTTCGGAACCACGGTATTTAAATGCAAACCCGAAAAGCAACACCTGGGTAAGCAGGAATACGATCATGGTAATAGCTGTCGTAACCCAGAACATCATGTCGATCTTGCCGCCATGCGCCGATGCTGCTTCGGGCAATATATGCGTACCCTGTTCTGTAAATGACCAGTATGTACCATACAAACCTGCAACGAGGAAGACTATACAAATAACACCAATAATGTTGTTCCACTGGATGCCTTTTTTCCCCTGCATCTTCAGGGTAAGATCGTATATCTTTAATATTTTCCCCACTACGGCAACGATAACGCATACCAGCAGGAAAAGCAGGACATAGTAGCCTACACCCAACCACATGGCGCCTTTATCAACCGGTGCATCCGTTCCCGCGGCTGCAGTTTGCGCCATCAGGGTATTTGTACCCAACAACGTAAACGCGGCAAAAAGCGAAAGTATTTTTTTAGAATCTATTAGTCTTCTGAATCCCATTTTAATATCTGTTTGGTATTCTGTATCAGGTTGCAAATTTAGTAATTATTAAATGTGATGATGTAAGCTCTCTTCCAGGAAAGGGTGTTTCTTTGGTATCAGCGATTTGAATTTGCTCAACGTACTTAGCAACAGGAAGGTAAACAAACCTGCAAATCCGATAAATACACCTGGCTCTACCCAACTGATAACACCCCAGTACCAGTGCGCGTGCGGAGCTATTGTACCCGGAGCGATCATCTGGAAATAGTCCAGCCAGTGGCCGCATATTAATATGATACACATTACCTTTAAAGTACCAACGTACCGTTTCGAATCGCGCGACATTAATACCAGCAACGGCGCACCAAAGTTGATAGCGATATTGAGCCAGAACCAAACTTTAAAATCAGGTTCCCATCTTCTGTAGAAATAAGCGGATTCTTCAGGAATGTTAGCATACCAGGTTAACAGGAACTGCGCAAACCATAGGTAAGTCCAGAATACCGAAAAGGCAAACATGAACAGACCCATATTGTGCAAATGGTCCTGCGTAACCCAGGGCAGGTAACCGGCCTTCCTGAGGTAAATGATAACCAGTGTCATAACCGCCAGTCCGCTCACCCATAAGGCAGCCAAATTATACCAGCCGAACATAGTAGAGAACCAGCGTGCCTCCAGCGACATGATGGTATCGAAAGCAAATACCGGCACAGTAAAACCAAACAATACCAGGAACACAGCTGAGGTAACAAAGCTTTTGTTGTAAAACTTCATGCCGCCCAATTCATCCTCGTTGGTCGAATATTTATGAAGCAACCATCCAAATAAGCTGTAGATAGCCAGCATACCGATCATACGGATGAGGAAGAAGCTAACATTTAAAAAGCCCGATTTGCCTGCAATCACAGCATCATATATTCCGCTGCCTTTAACGGTTAAGTCTTTGGTGGCCCAGCGAGCGTACAAATAAGGTTCAACGTGTTCCTTACCATCTACATTAACCGTATGGGTCATAGACAGGCCCGCTACTACAATGATCACAAGCAGAAGGGCCGCTACAGGTAATACCCGGCCAAAAGCCTGGGGTATACGCAAAATAGATGCGGACCAGCCTGCCTGTGCGGCGTATTGGATGGCGCAGAACATTACGCCTGCCGAACAAACGCAGGTAAAATAGTAACCCATCAGCAGCAGGTTTGAAAAAGTGCGCTGCTGATGCCCGGTTAAAAACCCTGCTAAAATGGTTACAACACCAATAACAATAGCGATCAAGCTCCAGGTTTTTACTTTGCCTGTAAATTGATATTGCTCGTCAAAACTATTATGAGTCTTCATTTAATAATATTATTGTTTTTGTAAATGGTGCACATACATAATTACTTTCCAGCGCTCCTCCGGTGCAAGCTGCGAAGCGTATGAACCCATTGCATTTACTCCATAAGTTATGGTATGATAGATTTTGCCGTCGGTCAGGTCTTTCATGTTACCGCCGCGCGACGAAACACCGCTCGAATAAGATGGCGGAGCCGGGTAACCGTGCTGTACCACCAAACCGTCGCCCTGGCCATTCAAACCGTGGCATGGCGAGCAGAAGTGCTCGAAAAGCACTTTGCCATCAGCAAAATTCGCAGCGGTTTGTGGCAGCGGGCTGGTTACTTCGGTACCTGCTTTCTCATACCCGTCTTTTGTATTTGGATAGTCGAACGTAACAAAACCGACAGGGATAGTTCCTGCTGGCGGTGTTTGTGCTGTTTTACCGTCTTTAAAGTTAGGGTTGGCCTGGTCGGGGTCATACGCTATATGCTCGTACATATTGGGGGCGTATTCCCAACCCGTGCTTCGTTTATCCTTGCACGAGGTAATTACAACCGTAGCCGCTATAGCTACAGATGCTATCCCCAATACTTTTATTTTATTCATAGCTAACATATTTTCTGTCGTTATGCTTTATTTCAACCGCCCCGGCTTCTTTTAAAATATTCGTAATGTCCTCGTGCGGGATATTCCCTTTAGCGTCGATAGCGATCACAAAACGATCGTCGGTTGCGCGCAGCTCCATTACCCGCGGCGCACGGCCAGGGAACAGGTGCGTAGCAAAGAAGAAAGTAATCGTCATACCAAACGCCGTAAATAACACGGTCCACTCAAAAGTTGCAGGGATAAAGTTCGGAACTGCAAATGCCGGTTTACCACCGATATTCATCGGCCAGTCGTGCACCAGCGTATAATAAATGATGCTGAAAATGGTTGTACCGCCCAGGCAGCCGAACATGAAAGCTGCGTAACCCAAACGCGATGACTTGATACCCAGCTTATCGTCTATCCCGTGGATAGGCATAGGGGTATAAACATCATAAATAGGGACGCTGTTCTTCTGCAATTTATCGATCCCGTGCATCATTACATCCGGATCATCAAAAAGGCCCAATATAAATTTAGTGCTGCTCATTGTTACTTCGCATTATATTCTGACAGTTCAACGCTGTCAAATTTCGTTAACGACTGTTTGTAAAATTCGGCTTGTTCAGGATCGACATGACCCTCAGCCATCAATTTCTTTTTAGCCTGTTCGCTCGAGCTCTTCAGCAACAGTTTCACTTCGGCCATGGCTATTGACGGGAACACCCTGATGAACAGCAGGAACATAGTAAAGAATAAGCCGATAGACCCCACAAACACGCTCATATCAACCCAGGTTGGATAAAACATCGCCCAGCTTGACGGAATAAAGTCGCGGTGAAGCGAGATCACGATGATCACAAAACGTTCGAACCACATACCGATATTTACCACGATGGATAAAACCCACGAGATAGGAATATTCGTCCTTACTTTTTTGAACCACATCATCTGGGTCATCAGCACGTTACAGCCATACATCATACAACCTGCCCACCAGTACGGGCCGGTAAACCTGTTCAGGAATGTGTATTGCTCGTATTCGCCGCCTGAGTAATAAGCGATGAAAAATTCTGTCAGGTAAGCAACGCCTACGATAGAGCCTGTCAAAAGGATGATCTTATTCATCGATTCGATGTGGAACATCGTGATGTAGTTTTCCAGCCCCAACACCTTGCGCGCTACCAGCAGCAGGGTTTGCACCATAGCGAAACCCGAAAAGATAGCACCCGCAACAAAGTATGGCGGGAAGATAGTGGTGTGCCATCCCGGTTCAAGCGATGTGGCAAAGTCCATGGATACGATGGTATGTACCGAAAGTACCAGTGGTGTCGAAACGCCGGCAAGTATAAGTGATACCGTCTCGAAACGCTGCCAGGTTTTTACTGAGCCTGTCCAGCCGAATGAGCATATTGAATATATCCTGCGGCGGATGCCTGTTGCACGGTCACGGATGGTGGCCAGGTCGGGTAATAAACCTGTGTACCAGAATAATAACGATACCGAGAAGTAAGTCGAGATCGCAAATACGTCCCATACCAGCGGCGAGTTGAAGTTAACCCACAGCGAGCCGAACTGGTTTGGCAGCGGCAGCGGCCAGTATGCCAGCCACGGACGGCCCATGTGCGACACCACATAAGTAGCCGCGCAAATTACCGCGAAGATAGTCATCGCCTCGGCAGAGCGGTTGATGGAGTTACGCCAGTTTTGACGGAACAGCAGCAAAATGGCCGAAATAAGTGTTCCGGCGTGACCGATACCTACCCACCACACGAAACCGGTGATGTCCCAGGCCCAGCCTACTGTTTTGTTCAACCCCCACGAACCTATACCAAACCAGAATGTCCAGCTTACGGCAAACACCCACAGCAACGCACCAAGCGATGATATAGTGAAGCCGATCCACCAGGCTTTATTGGGCATATTTTCTACCGGTTTAAGGATATCGTCCGTTATTTTGGCGTAGGTTATATTCTCGCCTGTTATTAACGGTTCCCTAATTATTGATTCTTGATGAGATGCCATGTTATATCAATATCTCTTTTATAATTTATGCTAATGTTTCTGCAGTGTTCCTAACTTTCACCTGGTAACCAATACCCGGTTTCACGCCAAGCTCTTCCAATACATAATATGTTCTTTCGCTCTTCAACAGTTGTGAAACTTCTGAATTCGGGTCGCTTGCATTACCAAATACGATAGCGTTGGTAGGGCATGTTTGCTGGCAGGCCATTTTGATATCGCCGTCTTTAAGCGGGCGTTTTTCAATTTTAGCTTTCAGCTTACCTGCCTGGATACGCTGGATACACATTGAGCATTTTTCCATTACACCGCGGAAACGGGTAGTAACATCAGGATTCAATACAAGATGTGTATGTTCGTTGATCAGGTAATTATCAAAACGCGAATCGTTCCAGTAGTTAAACCAGTTAAAGCGGCGCACTTTGTACGGGCAGTTGTTAGCGCAGTAACGGGTACCCACGCAACGGTTATAAGCCATGTGGTTTATACCTTCGCTGGAGTGTACGGTAGCCAATACCGGGCATACTGTTTCGCAAGGCGCATGATCGCAATGCTGGCAAAGCATAGGCTGGTAAACAACCGCTACATTGTCCAGGTCTTTCAGGTCCTCGATCTCTTTTTCTTCGGTTATTGATTTACCGTCTTCGTTGAAGCTGTAATAACGGTCGATACGTATCCAGTGCATTTCGCGGCGGCGGCGAACCTCGTCGCGACCTACAACAGGCACGTTATTTTCGGCGCTGCAGGCAACTACACAGGCACCGCAACCGGTACAGGCGTTCAGGTCTATGGCCATTACCCAGTTGTACTGCGGATGATCGTAATCGTCCCAAAGATCTTCGTATTCTTTATGTTTCAACGAACCGCCGCTGTTTGACGATGGGTCCTTAACATATTCTTTAAATGTTGTCTCGCGGATAACGTTACGGCCCTCGATAGAGTGGTGGGTTTGCGTTTGCGCCAGGATAACGTTATCGCCCGTGGTGCTGATGGCAGCAACCGTAGCGGTCTGGAAAGTTCCGTTTACAAAATTCAGGAACGGATAAACGTTTTTACCTACACCCTGCCCTACCGGACCAGCTTCGGTACGACCGTAACCGAGGGCTATAGAGATAGTACCCTGTGCCTGGCCCGGCTGCACCAATATTGGCAACGCAATGCTATAACTGGCATTGTTGTTCGGATTCTTTACTTCGATATTGATCACATCGCCCTGCACGTAACCAGCCTTCTTCATATCGGTTGGCGACATGGCTGCAAAGTTATCCCAGGTAACTTTCGATACCGGGTCGGGCAATTCCTGCAGCCACGGGTTATTGGCGCGCTTGCCATCGCGCAAAGCGATAGACTGGTAAAGCTGAACCTCATATTGTTTATCACCTTTAGCCTCGAGCGTTGTGCCCTGATTAAGGATGGTTTGCGCCACACCGTTAAGGTCCTTAGCAAACGAGTAGCTGCCCGCCGGTTTGTCGGCAACTTTTATAAAGCCGGTTTGCAATAAAGTTTCCCAGCCCTTTTGACCTGATAAACCGCCTTTAGCAAGTAACTCCTTATCCCAGGTGTTCCTAACGTAAGTGTAATAATCTTTTACCGTGCTGTCCGACCATACCATCAGGCTTTGTTCGGCCTGGCGGGTATCATATACCGGGTTGATGGTTGGCTGTATTACGGTGTAGTAACCTTCAACAGCATTCCCGTCGCCCCATGATTCGAGATAGTAATGATTTGGTGCAACGATATTACAGATAACCGACGTTTCGTCTTTACGGTCCGCAAAAGTTACTTTCAGGCGTACTTTCTTCAAAGCATCTTTTATAGCCTGGCCGTTGTGGTATTCGTAAACCGGGTTCGAATTCAGGAAGAAAACGGCATCAACTTCGCCGCGGTTCATTTCGCCAACGAAATCGGTAAACTCTGCATCGTTACCTTTATATTGATTTGAATAATTATCCAGGTCGATGGTAGTACCATAGCTGCCCAATTGAGCATTGATGGCATTTACCAAAATTTGCTTAGCTACGTCGTTGCTACCGCAAACTACAAGGGCCTTGCCCTGGGCAGCTTTCAATTCGGCAGCAACCAGTTTCACCGCTTTATCAGCCGAGCTATTGCCCATTGGCTTACTGCCCGGCAAGGTGGTGCCCGATAGAGCGTTGTACAGGTTTACCAGCGCCAAGCCTTCTTCCGAAGGTTTGATGAGGATACGGGTATCGGCATTTGAACCGGTCAGGCTCATACCGGTCTCGAACTGGATATGACGCGACATTTTTTTGCCTGCCAGCGATTTGCTGCCACGGTTCTTAACCCACTGGCCCATGAACTCGGATGGCGATATCCAGGTACCCAGGAAATCGGCGCCGAAGCTGACGATCACATCTGCCTTGTCAAAATTGTAATGCGGGATAACCGCTTTACCAAAGCTGTTCTGGTTAGCCTGTATGATACCGGTATAAGATACCGCATCGTAGGTAATATGCTTCGTGTTTGGATATTGTGCAATAAAATCGGCAATTACAGCTAAAGTTGAAGGGCTGTTGATGGTTGAAGTTACCAGCCTTATCTTTTTGCCACCGGTTTTTATAGCGCCGAGTTCTCTTTTTACAAAGGTGTCTATTTCATTCCAGCTCGAATCGCCGCCGTCAAGCATTGGGTTGTTCAGCCGGTTATAGTCATAAAGATCAAGAACGGAAGCTTGTGCCTGGGCGCTCAAACCGCCTTTTGCCAAAACATCATTCGGGTTACCTTCAATTTTGATAGGGCGGCCTTCGCGGGTTTTTACCAGGATAGCGTGGCCGTCGTAAGTAGAAACATAATAGTTAGCTACACCCGGGGTTACCTCTTCTGGTTTTATAAGGTAAGGAATAGATTTATGCACCGGTACCTTTTGACAAGCAGCCAGTGTTACAGCGCCTACGCCGAAACCTAATGCTTTCAAAAAATCGCGGCGCGGTGTTTTGCCCATAAGTCCGCCGCCGCTCAATACCTCTTCGATAGGGATCGGCTCGGCAAACTCATGTTTATTTTTCTCAACAAATTCCGGCTCGTTGTTTAGTTCTTCTAAACCCTTCCAGTATTTTTTATTGCTGTCCATTTAAGCTATATAAACTGTAATGTTTTTCAAATATTTATTAATAATGGCACTTGCCGCACTCGATACCGCCCATCATGGCTTCTGTCACTTTCTCACCTTTCCTTATCATTTCGTGAACAGCTTCCATTTTTTCGTAATAAGCGTTTCCTTTTGTGTTAACCTCGGTACGTTTGTGGCACTGGATACACCATTTCATGGTAAGGGGCGAGTATTGATAAACCTCTTTCATGGTCTCAACCGGCCCGTGGCAGGTCTGGCATTTCAGGCCTTGTACTTTTACGTGCTGCGAGTGGTTGAAATAAGCAAAATCGGGCAGGTTATGGATGCGAACCCACTGTACCGGCCTCATCTTGGTGCTGTCGTATTTCTGCGTCTGCGGATCGTACCCAAGCGCATCGTATATCTTGTGTATTTCTGCAGACGGAGCATTAGAGCCTTTAAGGCCAGTGATCACCTTGTGGCAGTTCATACAAACATTTAGCGAAGGGATAGAAGCATTTTTTGATTTATAAGCTCCCGTATGGCAGTACTGGCAGTTGATCTTCATAGCGCCCGCATGCAGGTCGTGCGGGAACTTGATCGGCTGAACAGGCTGATAACCCTGGTGCACGTCGGTATTCCACATGGTCATCCAGGTCCATCCGCCGCCGGCTATAGATACGCACAGCAATACAAAGAATACAAACTTTTTATTTTTCGCAAGCTTTTTGATACCTGCATATTTATCAACCTGTACTTCTTCAACAGGAACAGGTTCAACCAGCAGGTCGGGTTTATTAGCTATCAGGCGTTCAAGCGTTTTAACAACCTTGTTCAATACCATGATAACTATAAAGGCTACAAGGATAACACCGATAAGGCCGAATATCATGATATTGCTTGGGCCTTTGTCGGTTTCAACAGCGCCACCAGCCGGAGCTTTTTTCGCATCCTCCTGCATGGTTTTCCACTCTGTACGCACATAGGTTAAAATGTTCGTAACGTCGGCATCGGTCAGATCGGGAAAAACAGTCATATTAGACTGGTTATACTCATTGTAGATAGCCAGGGCTTTGGGGTCCTTTGCTGCAATGAGCGCCGTGTTGTTCTGTATCCATTTTACCAGGAACTTTTCGTCAGTTTCCTTATCAAGCTGCGGGCCTAAAGCGGGACCGATCAAACGCTGGTCGACCTTATGGCATGCGGTACATTTTGCTTCAAATATGGTTTTGCCTTTGGCGGCATCTCCCTGCGCATACGCAGAAAGACCCAAAATAGTAAAACCGGCGACAAGCAGAACCGACCTTGAGAATTGTTTTAAAATCAATGAGATGCTTCTCATAAAGTGTATTTATGCTAAATAATTTTCCGTATTATCTGTTTGAAACCAATTGCAGACGTATTAATCGTTCAGATTTTTCAGCCACAAAAGTAAAATTTATTACAGTATGGCTGACAAATTAATGACAGTTATATATAATTTATAATCGTTCTAAATAAATACGAAAAGCCCCTAAAATAGGTCGCCAGGGCATTTTTTTAATCAATGGGCTTAAATAGGTTTTATAATACAATATTAACTTTTTTTGAATTAATATTTATTGTTTTAACAGCCACGCAAAAATTAACGGCGCAACAATGGTTGCATCCGACTCAACTATAAACTTCGGTGTATTGATGTCAAGCTTGCCCCAGGTTATCTTTTCGTTGGGTACAGCGCCCGAATATGAACCGTACGATGTGGTAGAATCGGATATCTGGCAGAAGTAGCTCCAGAATGGGATGTTCTCCATTTCCATGTCCTGGTAAAGCATTGGTACCACACATATCGGGAAGTCGCCGGCTATACCGCCGCCTATCTGGAAAAATCCTATTCCCTTGCCTTCCGAGTTTTTTACATACCAGTCGGCCAGCCAGGCCATGTATTCGATACCGCTTTTCATGGTGGTTGGTTTGATCTGCCCTTTGATGACATAAGAAGCGAAGATATTACCCATGGTAGAGTCTTCCCATCCGGGTACAACAATCGGCAGGTTCTTTTCGGCAGCGGCCAGCATCCACGAGTTTTTGGGGTCTATCTCGTAGTATTGCTCCAGTTCGCCGCTCAATAAAATCTTATACATGAATTCGTGCGGAAAGTAGCGCTCGCCTTTGTCGTCGGCATCTTTCCATATTTTATGGATATGCTTTTGCAAACGTCTGAACGCTTCCTCCTCGGGAATGCAGGTATCGGTCACACGGTTATAATGGTTTTCGAGCAAATCCCATTCGTCCTGCGGGCTAAGGTCGCGGTAATTAGGCACACGTTTGTAATGCGAATGCGCAACCAGGTTCATGATATCCTCTTCTAGGTTTGCACCGGTGCAGGATATAATAGCGATCTTATCCTGGCGGATCATCTCGGCCAGCGAGATGCCAAGTTCGGCAGTACTCATGGCGCCGGCAAGGGTAACCATCATTTTACCGCCTTCGGCTAAATGGGTTTCGTAACCTTTGGCTGCATCCATTAATGCCGCGGCATTAAAATGCAGGTAATTTTTTTCTATAAACTGGGAAATTGGTCCGCGTGTGTTGCTCATGGTCTCATTCAAAATTTGCGGCAAAATTAGCTTTTTTGTTTGGAAGTAGTGATTAGTGACTGGTTAATTAGTGATTAGTTAACTTGTGATTGATAAACGGCTTTTTATCGGTCGCTAACTAATCACTGACCACAGGTTAACTAACCACAAATCCTTATCTTAGTGGCCTCAACTTAGCCTCACCCTAAATCCCTCTCCAAAAGGTGAGGGACTTTTTAAGCGGCATTTTAATTTAAGAATTTGGGCTTATCTTAGTGGCCTCAACCTGCTATGAAAAAACTGTTTGTACTATCTCTCACATTATTTTGCTTTCAACAGTCACAGGCGCAGGGCATCCAAAAGTTTATCAAAAAGATGTATTTCGATAAGGACAGCACCAAACACAGCAGTTTTGTTGTGCTGCCTATCGTTACTTCGGCGCCGGAGACGGGGTTGGAGGTAGGCGGAGCCGGTTTGTATTCGTTTTACTCGGATACCATTACAGCCAATCATACGCGGGTATCCAATATCTATCCGTACGTATCGGTCACCACTAAAGGCCAGAGCCATTTCAGCGTGAGCACCGATCACTGGAGTCCGAAAAATCTATATCATTATACCGCCTCCGTAAGCTATATCAATTACCCTTTCAACTTTTACGGCATTGGCAACAACACGCGCAAAGCAGATGCGGACCATGTGGATGAAAAGCGCTTTAAGCTGGATTTAAGCGATGCAAAGCTGGTAACAAAAAACCTTTATGCAGGTTTTGTAGCCGGAGCCTATCATTATTCTTATTTTGACACACCGCCAACAGGCATATTTATTACCGGTCCGCAAATTGAGGACCGCGATGGCGGCGGAGGTATTTACATAGGCCCAAGCCTGGTTCTTGATAACCGCGATAACAATACGTATACCACCAAAGGGCTTATCATCAACGCTTATTACAAGCTAATGAAAGGCGTCTTTTCAAACAACGGTTACACGGGCGGATTTTTTGGGATCGAATATTCGCAATTTTTCAAGCTGAACAGCAACCTGATACTCGGCCTGGATATACAGGAACAAAGCCTGACAGGCGGATCATCGCCTTTTTACTTACTACCCTCGCTGGGCAGCGACGAAATGATGCGCGGCTATTACAACGGCCGCTACCGCGACCGGAATTTCATCGCCGGGCAAACCGAATTGCGCTACCGCATCAGCGACCGTATCGGTATTGTCGGATTTGTTGGAGCGGGGGAAGTAGCACACGGGAAGTTTTCTGTCAGCACCTTAAAACCAAACTATGGCGGTGGCCTGCGTTATTTCTTTGATACGGAGAAAGGCCTCAGCATCCGTGCTGATTATGGCATCGGGCAAAAAGTAGCCGGCGAGCAAAGGCAGAGCGGGTTTTATATTGGTTTGGGACAGGCATTTTGATGTGCAGATGAGTGGACGTGCGGATATGCAGATAACGAAGGTTTAATCTTTTCATTTGCACATTTGAAATCTGCACATCATTATATTTTTATCAAAAAATTCTCCTTAGCCTGGCCCTTTTTAAAGTAGACCAAACCTATCCAAAACAAATCTATCGTTACCGTTACCTGCGGGTGTGTTTTTATTTCGGCCCAGGCCTCCTTCATGCCTTCGCTCCAGTAAATATCATCAAAGATCAGCAAAGTATTTTCGTGTACTTTGGGCAGGCACCATTCAAAATATTTCAAAGTTGCTTCTTTGGTATGGTTGCCGTCGATGAACACAAGGTCGAGTTTATCCAGACCATTAATGACGCCGGGCAGGGTATCATCAAAATTCCCGGTTATCTCGTGTATGCCGTACACGCCAGCTTTGCGAAATACTTCGAGAGCGATGTTTGCCGTTTGGGGGCAGCCTTCCAGAGTATATAACTCAGCGTCAGGGGCCGCCTCCTTTAAGTAAACAGAAGTGATACCCAGGCAGGTACCTAATTCGATGATATTGCTGGGCTGCAGATCGGCAACCAGGCGATAGAGCAATTGGGCCAGCTGACGGGGCTTTAAGGCATTTTTGGCGATGTCGGCAACTTTCTTTTCCCGGTTATTATTTAAGTGCGACCCGGCGCCCAGGTCGGTCACGTTTATCACTCTTTCGTCAGAAAGCAATTCGCGGCGCAGGTCCTCAACCTTTTCGTATACTTTTTTGTTACTAAAGTCGTAAATTACACTGTCGACGAGCCTGTAAACAAAAGGCGAGTGCGTGCCATGCCTGGTTTTTGCTTTGAGCCGATGAAGGATGTAGTCCTTCGCGAACCGGAGATTGAACATGGCTCAAAATTAGACAAAGGTTTAGTATTTTAGTATGATTTTGGGATGAGCAGCTTAAGCCTCACCCCAGCCCCTCTCCAAGAGAGAGGGACCAAGTAAAACAAAGTTGAGCCTTTCACTTCAAAGTCCTCGCCCTTGGAGAGGATTTAGGTGAGGCAAATTACATTTTAGTATTTGAATGATAGACCCTAAAGAAATACACTCACTAATAAAATTGCTTGATGACCCCGACAAAGAGATATTCGAGCATATACATGATAAACTGGCCTCCTACGGTGGCGAGGTAATAGAATATTTGGAGTCGGCCTGGGAAGAGGCGTTCGACCCGATACAGCAGGAGCGCATTGCCGAACTGGTGCACGAGATACAGTTCCGCCTTTTGAAAGAAGAGCTTAAATTGTGGTACCAGGGCGGGGCATTTGACCTGCTGCAGGGTGTTATCGCCATTAATAAATACCAGTACCCCGACCTGGACGAACAAAAGGTGATCAACCAGATCGAAGCTATCAAACGTGATATATGGCTGCAAATGATCTATGATGCAAGCCCGGCAGAGCAGGTGAAGCTCATCAACCACGTGTTTTATAATATTCATGGCTTCAGCGGCAATACCTCCAATCACCAGGACCCGCAAAACAGCTACCTGAGCCAGGTACTGGAGACCAAAAAAGGCAACCAGATATCGCTGGCTATCATCTATTCCATCATCGCCCAAAAACTGGATATCCCGGTTTATGGCGTTAACCTTCCGCAGCATTTCATCCTGGCGTATGTAGATGAGAGTATGGAAACCGAATTTGAAGGCGGTATCTTATTTTACATTAACGCCTTTAGCCGTGGCACCATATTTGGCCGCCGGGATGTGGATATGTTCCTGAAGAATTTAAAATTGCATGCCGAAAAGCAGTTTTATGAACCTTGTTCCAATGCGGATATTATCCGGCGCATACTGCGTAATTTAATAAGCTCCTATGAAAATCTGGGGTCGGCGGAAAAGGTGGTTGAGTTAAACGAACTACTGGGCCTATTGGATGCTTAATTGATTAACGAATCTATTATCTTAGCCAAACCTAATCATCTAAAGTATGCGGCAACTGGCTAAAAGATTGCTTAATAAGATCAAAAGAACCCATACTTCACGCAAGGAATGGGATGCGCGCATCAACGACGTTATAAATTGTACAGATAACAAATACATACCACGCGTAAAGAATGCCGGCGCTATACAGGGCGATTTCCAGGTAATGCACAATGGCATAAAAGTGCAGCGCGATGGGTATTATGGCAGCGGCATAACCCGTATGCTGGTTAAAAACAAAGGCGTTCATGAGCCGCAGGAGGAAAGGGTATTCCACGAAGTTTTAAAGCAACTGCGCGCGAATAGCACCATGATCGAACTTGGGTCGTACTGGGCATTTTATTCGATGTGGTTTTTAAGTAAGGTAGAAGGCGGTAAAACTTATTTATATGAACCTGTCGATAAAAACCTAGTGGTTGGAGAGGCAAACTACCAGGAAAATAACTTCCAGGGTGATTTTAACCATGCTTTTATAGGCGGTGCTGTCGACCTTGAGGGCATTCCTACGCTTAGTGTAGACCACATTGTAAAAGATAAAAAAATTGATTTCATCGATATCTTGCATTGCGATATACAGGGGGCCGAACTTGATATGCTGAACGGTGCGATAGAAAGCATCAGTAAAGATATTATCGGCTATTTTTTTATCAGCACGCACTCCAACGAGTTACATGAGGATTGTATCAATTTTTTGCGTGAGCATAACTATATCATTATTGCTGCAGCCGATCTTTTAAATACTTATTCATACGACGGCATTATCGTAGCACGGTCGCCGAATTACGCAGGTATCGATCGGATAGACATCGCTCAAAAATTATAATTCATTGTTTTTGCGATCAATACCCGAACACAAAAAACATTTACATGGGCCAGGCGAACCGAATAGGCTCCTGTGAAAATCCTGTATCCACGGAAAAAGTGGTGGAGTTGAATGAGTTGCTGGAGACAGTGAATTAGAATCAAGAAATAAAATGCGATATCAATTTTACTTTTTGATCAATTACTTTAATGGCAATATCGGGCGAAAGTTCATCATTCTTAAACCCATAAATATTATTACCGCATTTGGTGCAGTAGGTACTATTTTCAATTTCGTTTGACTGTCCGCAATTGCAAATCCAAATTTCTTTTTCTTTTGATGATAACAATTGTTTTTTAGTCGACCGTGTGCCTACTTCATTAAATTTATCACTTATTAGTTCTTTGATTTTTTGCAGATCTACTAAATCCTCATTATTGTAAAACGCTTTATCATAAGTAAGCATTAAAATAGCTTTTTTCTGTTCTTCGACTTTGCCATTGATTAAAATATTCAAAATTCGTTTTAAATCCAATAACTCAAACCTTTCAATAATGTTACTCAAATTTTTTACAATTTTTCTATCATCTTCTTGAAAAACAGCTTGGTAAATCATCTCCTTTCGCCTCTCATCTGGGAAATTACTAAGGTAAATAACCATTCGTTTGTAGAGATTATCTGCGATTTCCGTCTGATAGTTGTTCAACTGACCTTTATAAAGATTTATCAAAGATGGGAAAACCTCATCTACCTGATTTTCTGTTATGAAATCCCATAATTCATCGTCGATTTGCCAATTTGGTAAACCTGCGTCCCGCAAGATTTTGTTCTTTTTTTTGAGCACTCTTAATTTTTGAATGCTAACATTTTCAAGTTTTGAATTCGAGTCGTCTTGCGTAGTGATTTTATTGTCAATTTCTGCTATTGCAGCGGTGCCTATCGATGTTATCATAAACATTGCCTTACCTTTTCCTGATATCTCGTCTATGTCGACTTTTAGGCCTAAAACGCAATTAGCTCCGATTTCAAATGCGGCGACTTTAATTCGTTCTACAGCTTCATCGTAAAGCGATGCCAACTGTTTTTGATAAGACTCAGACCTTCCTCCAAAGATGTCTGTAAAAGAAGCTGCCAAGTCGCTAAAAACATTGGTTCCAGCAACAACATGAGCTGATACGGGCTTTAGATGTTTAATAATTTTCACATCTCCTAAATCGGATGTGGTGGCGACAAGAATTTGTTTAGGTGATACCATGCTGCACTGTTCATTTAATAATTGTTATCTAAAACCCATTCCCCCTTAACCAGTTTGCCGCCCAATCAAACCAATGGTCGGTAGTAGTAGGGTTATTCAGGCCAAAGCCGTGGCCACCGGCCTGGAAGAGGTGTATTTCGGCTTTTACCTTGTTTTTAACCAGGGCGTCGTAAAACAGCAGGGAGTTTTGCACCGGCACTACATCATCGTCTTCGGCATGTATTAAAAAGGTAGGCGGGGTATTTGCTGTTACCTGCTTTTCGTTTGAGTAAAGGTCGATCAGTTGCTGCGACGGGTTTTTGCCTATCAGGTTTTCGCGCGAAAAAGCGTGCGCAAACGGACCGAAGCTTATCACCGGGTATATCAGCATGGCAAAATCGGGACGAACACTGATGTTGTTTTTGTTGTCAATAACAACTTTGTCAAAATGGGTATCGATGGTGGAAGCCAGGTGCCCGCCGGCCGAAAAGCCGATGACGCCTACTTTATGAGGATTTACGCCCCATTCGGCTGCCCTTTCGCGCACCATCTGAATGGCACGTTCGGCATCCTGCAGCGGCCCAATGGTTTTATCCACCATGATCTGGTCACTCGGCAGGCGATACTTAACCACAAATGCAGTAACGCCGATCTTATTGAATTCAAGGGCGATGGCCCTTCCTTCGTGATCGGATGCCAGGTTGATATAGCTTCCTCCCGGAAAAATAACGATGGCCGTACCGGTAGCTTTATCTTTCTCTGGGAAGTATGGGGTAATCGTCGGCTCGGTTACCATACTAATGCTATATCCTTCTGTCTTTTCCTTATAAGTATCCGGCGCCGGTTTTGAATTGGGCACACCGCCAGGATAAAGCAGTATAGGCTTTTGCTGAGCAAAAGCAACGGACGAAATTAGCATAGCTAACGGCAATATAGTACGACGAAATTTTAACATAACCAGGTTATAGATAGGTACGACGTTCAAATATAAACGATTACTTCGAGCCTCCAAATTCCATCAGGTACGCTTTTAGAAAGTCGTTTAGGTCTCCATCCAATACCGCCTGGGCGTTAGATGTTTCGTGATCGGTGCGCAGATCCTTCACCAGTTTGTAGGGATGCAATACGTAATTCCTGATCTGTGAGCCCCACTCTATTTTCTTCTTGTTACCTTCTATCGCGTTGCTGGTCTCCTGCCTCTTGCGCATCTCGATCTCATACAATTGCGATTTCAACAAGCGGATAGCATTATCCTTATTCTGAAGCTGCGAACGCGACTCCTGGTTTTTGATGATAATTCCCGATGGCTTGTGATATAAACGTACGGCTGTTTCCACCTTGTTCACGTTCTGCCCGCCGGCACCGCCCGAGCGGAAGGTTTCAAATTCTATATCTGCAGGGTTTATCTCTATTTCTATCGTATCATCCACCAACGGATAAACATATACCGAAGCAAACGAAGTATGGCGCTTGGCATTGGCATCGAACGGGGATATGCGCACCAAACGATGGACGCCGTTCTCACCCTTCAAATATCCGTAAGCAAAATCTCCTTCAAACTGCAGGGTTACGGTTTTCACACCGGCCACATCCCCCTCCTGGAAATCCTGCTCGGTAACTTTGTAGCCGTTCTTTTCGCCCCACATAATGTACATGCGCATCAGCATACCGGCCCAGTCACAGCTTTCGGTACCACCGGCGCCGGCAGTTATCTGGAGTACCGCATTCAGCTGATCTTCTTCGGACGAGAGCATGTTTTTGAATTCCAGTTCTTCAACTGCTTTTGTTGCGGCATCAAACTGCTCCTTCATTTCGGCCTCGGTAGCATCTCCGGCCTGGTAAAATTCAAATACAACGCCGGTATCCTCAACAGCTGATTCCACTTGTTGAAACGCGTCGGTCCAAACTTTTTTGGTTTTGATGGAAGCCAGTACCTTTTCGGCTTCTTTGGGATGGTCCCAGAAATGCGGACCTACGGTTATTTCCTGTTCTTTTTGAAGCGCATCGAGTTTAGCATCGATGTCAAAGATGCCTCCTCAGGGAAGTTATTCTATCCCTTAAATCCTGTACCTGTTCTTTAGTCATGCGGCAAATATAAATTTAATGTGCAAATTATGGATGTGCGGATGTGCGAATTAGGATTCAGCGGCCAATACTTAAACTTTCTAATTTTCTAACATGCAGCTAGCTTGCCCATGGCTTATAAAAACGTCAAAGGGGTTGTAAAATTAATTTACAGCCCCTCCGAACTTGTTTTTATAGATAGTGTATCTTAATTCGATATTTATCCAACCTTCATCCCGTCAACCAGCCGGCTCAGGTCCACACGGTTCCCGTTGATCTTGGACAGGAATGAACTCAGTGCAAACTCTTTGTTCTGCTCGCTTTTCGATTGTTTGATCAATTCGATCATAACCGGCGGCATTAACGAGTTCGCGGTATTTAAGGCAGTTGCGGGGGTCATTCCATAAAACTTATTCAGTTTATTGGCAAATTTGTTAACAATGCTGGTTACCAGCGGATTTTGGTATATATCCGGGTACTGAAAGTATTTAACCAGGTCCTTTAACTTACCCGATTCCATCTGGCCTTTTAAAACCTCGATGATCGAACTCGACGCATCATTGATGATCGCTTCGCGATATTTTTCAGGTATTTCAGGATTGTCGATAACAGCCTTCCCGGCGTTATTTTTTACTAACAAAAATAGTTTCTCAAACATAAAACATTTCCCCTTTTAGTGTATTGACAAAATTGTGACAAATCTCAATTTTGCTTATCAACGAGACAAAGATATTAATTAAATATTTCGATTTTCAAATATTTTGTCAAAATAATTTAATAATTTCTCAATTAACACTGTGTAAAACAAACACTAAGCTTAGTGTGTTGAACCGACACAATAAATGGTGTGTTTTTTACACCTGAAAGAACTGTATTTGTCACACTTATACCACTCTTTCTATAATTATGTCAATACCTGAATATTTAAATTCTATTTTTGTAAAAAAACATCAACTATGTTGCCAAATATTGATTTTACCTCGACACAGGCTTATAAATATTTAGCCGACCATTTCATCGATATCACGTCAAAAAACCTGAAAGACTTGTTCAAGGCTGACAGTGAACGTTTTAACAAATTTTCGATCCAATTCAACGATATCCTGGTCGATTATTCCAAAAACCGCATCGATGATGAGACTGTCGCTTTATTGATACAGCTGGCAAAGGAGTGTAAGGTAAAAGAGGCAGCACAAGCGATGTTTTCGGGCGAAAAGATAAACGCCACCGAGGGACGCCCCGTGTTGCACGTAGCCTTGCGTAACCGCAGCAACAAGCCTATTTACGTAGACGGAAAAGATGTGATGGAAGACGTAAACCGGGTGCTACAGCAAATGAAAGCATTCAGCGAATCTATTATATCGGGCGAGTGGAAAGGCTTCACCGGCAAGGCTATAACCGATGTAGTTAATATCGGCATCGGCGGATCGGACCTTGGGCCGGTGATGGTGACCGAGGCGCTAAGGCCATACAAGAATCATTTGAACATGCACTTTGTTTCCAACGTGGATGGCACCCACATTGCCGAAGCGCTAAAGACGCTTAACCCGGAAACTACTTTATTCCTGATAGCATCGAAAACATTTACCACGCAGGAAACCATGGCCAATGCGCACAGCGCACGCGATTGGTCAATAGCAGGTGGTGCAACCGACAAAGATATCGCGAAGCATTTTGCAGCCCTTTCTACCAACGCAAAAGCCGTTGAGGCCTTTGGTATCGACACCAAAAACATGTTCGAGTTTTGGGATTGGGTGGGCGGCCGTTATTCGTTGTGGAGCGCGATAGGTCTATCCATCGCATTAAGTATAGGATTTGAAAACTTTACCGAACTTTTAACCGGAGCACACCAGGTTGACCAGCATTTCCTGAATACTGAATTTGAAGAAAATATTCCCGTTTTATTAGGGCTGATAGGTATATGGTATAATAACTTCTTCGAATCGGAGACCAATGCCATTCTTCCGTACGACCAGTACATGCACCGCTTCGCGGCCTATTTTCAGCAAGGCGATATGGAAAGCAACGGCAAGCATGTCGACCGCAATGGAAACACTGTAGACTATTCAACCGGACCTATCATTTGGGGCGAACCGGGCACTAATGGTCAGCATGCCTTTTACCAGCTGATACACCAGGGAACTAAGTTGATCCCGTGTGATTTTATAGCACCTGCGCAAACGCATAACCCGCTTGGCGAGCACCACCAGATGCTGCTGTCAAACTTCTTTGCCCAAACCGAAGCTTTGATGAATGGCAAAACCCTGGAAGAGGTAGTTGCCGAGCTGAAAGCCTCCGGGAAAACGGATGCCGAAATAGAAAAATTAGCCCCTTTTAAAGAGTTTGACGGCAACCGCCCTACCAATTCGTTTTTGGTTAAGAAGATCACCCCGCGCACTTTGGGTTCGTTGATAGCCATGTACGAGCACAAAATATTTGTACAGGGCATCATCTGGAATATTTACAGCTTCGACCAATGGGGCGTAGAGCTGGGCAAACAATTGGCCGGGAAAATTCTGCCGGAATTGAAAAACAACGACGATGTAAACAGTCATGATTCGTCGACCAACGGATTGATCAATCAGTATAAGGCGTGGCGTTGAGCTAAGCTAAAGTCGATTTTCTTTATTTTTTAATCCGTTGGCTGAAGCCAACGGCAATGAATTTTATTTAGCGGCCTAATTCGGGAAATATCTTTAAATTCATTACTGGCCCATTTATGGGGCGGATAGTGGATGAATACGAATGGCTTTAGCCAAATGGCGAAAGGTTCGGCTGAAGCCGGATCCTCGTCCTTTTTTTATCCGTTGGCTGAAGCCAACGGCAATGAATAATGGGTATAATTTCAATCTATCCGAAACATTTTATATTCATTGCCGTCCCATTCTTGGGACGGATATTGTATGAATATGGACGCCTTTAGCCAAATGACGAAAGGCATGGTTAAAGCCGGATCTTCGTCCTTTTTATATCCGTTGGCTGAAGCCAACGGCAATGAATTTTATTTAGCGGCCTAATTCGGGAAATATCTTTATATTCATTGCCGTCCCATTTATGGCGCGGATAAATATAATAATCTAAAATCGGCTTTAGCCAAACCTTACCGCCATGTCATTTGTGAAAATTTGGATCCATCTGGTCTTTTCCACTAAAAACAGGAAACCATTGCTTAATACAGAGCTCCGATATGAATTGCAAAAGCATATTATAGAAAACTGTAAACAGAAGGATATATTTCTGAAAACAATAAATGGTTACACGGACCATATACATTGTTTAATTTCACTGGGAAAAGATCAGAGCATTTCTAAAATAAGCCAGCTTATAAAAGGCGAATCTTCATTGTGGATCAATAAAAACAACCCGACTGAAGACAAATTCAGCTGGCAGGATGATTACTTTGCCGTTTCCGTGAGCGAATCACAAGTTGAAACAGTGTCCAACTACATCAAGAATCAGGAAACTCATCATGCAAAAAAACCTTTCGATGAAGAGGTGAATGAGTTCATGAATAAGTATGGCTGGAAACCAGTTAATTTATAATCCCTTCGGCCTATTTTTTCACAAACTTAATCTGGTACAAATAAGGCCATTTTTTGCCGGTAACGAACAGGCGCTGGCCCTTTTCGTCCCAGGCTATGCCGTTGAGCACATTCTGACCATTATCATAACCTGCAGGGCGATCTTTCAGCGGCCATAGATCTTTCATATCCACACGTTGCTCAACCGCGCCGGTTTTAGGATTAATAACTAAAATCGTATCGAGGGTGTACACGTTCGAATATAGCTTACCGTGAATATATTCCAGTTCATTCACTTCGTCTATAGCCCCCTTGTCATCATACACATCAATTGAACCTATCGCGCGGTAATCGGTGGGATCCAAAAACCATATCCGGTTAGTGCTATCGTCCAGGTACATTTTTTTGCCGTCGTAAGTTACCCCCCAGCCTTCGACTCCTACATTATTATTAAAGGTTTTCAGCAATTTGAAAGTTTTCTTATCAAATACGAACCCGACCTTCGACCGGTAAGTAAACATCACGATCTTATCCCCTATAATGGCGCTGCCCTCTCCAAAATATTGCGGATCGAGTTTAGCGCGCTGAACCACCTTTCCGGTATTAAGGTCGACTTTGCGAAGATCGGAGTGCCCTTCGGTACCAGTGGTCTCGTACAGGTAACCATCCTGGTACAGCAGTCCCTCGGTATAAGCACTGGTATCATGCGGAAACTTCTTTATAACCTGGTACGTCATTTCTTCAGGTGCCCTGGCCGCCAATAACACGATATTGGTAGTTGCATCCTGGCTTTTGCCTGCCTGGAATACTTTAGCGGTGATGACCCTTGGGCCCAGCGAAAAGGTATCCGTTTTCAGAACTATGGCTGACGAGTCCTTTTTGGAGGTGATGCGGGTTGAATCCACCAGGTAAACAATGGAGTCCGGTTTTATATCAGCCGGAACACTTACTTTTACCGTCACATCATCGCCGGATTTATAACTTGTGCCCGCTTCCGGGGTAATAGATACGTCGGCGGCCTGTTTAGTTTTATTACAGCTTGAGCAGCCGTATGTAAAAACGACGATGGTAACAAAAAGGAATATTCTATTTTTCATATTGAATTGGAAGAAGGCCAAAAGGCATCCTCAATGTGTTTTAAAGTATGATCATCGTCCCGGCCGAACAGGATGGCTACAATGTCAAAGCGTACTTCGCCCTGGTGATCCATCAGGTAAATATATTCGTCGGCTGCTTCGGCCAGCAACTTTTGCTTTCGCAAGTCTACAAAATCTTCCGGTTCGCCAAAACCATTACCGGTTCGCGCTTTCACCTCTACAAAAATGATCTTGCTGTCTTTGTAGGCTACCAGGTCAATCTCGCATTTACCGTGCGTCCAGTTCTCATCTAATATTTCGTAACCAAGCCCCTCTAAAAATGTTTTTGCCAGGCCCTCACCCTTGCGGCCAAGTTCGAGGTGCTGCGCCATTATTTCAAAATAACTGAACCTAAGTAATCCGAAATGCTTTTCTCCACCTTTTTCATGTGCATGTACTGCGTCAGCAATATTTCGGTATCGGCCTCATTTTCCACCTTCTGCAATTCGCCGCGCAAGCCGTCTAATATTTTGCCTACCTTTTGTTTTTTCAGGTGAAATATCGCACCCAAAATTGTTGCCTTCATGTTCATCTGCTCGTCGGGCACCAATATCTTGTGCATTTCGTACCAGTTCTCGCTCAGCGTATATTTGGTAGCCAGCAGCGTAACCGAAATATCCACTATCTCCTTATCGGGAAAATGGATAAAAAATTGTTCCTCGGGCAAAATTCCGTTCTCCACCTCTTTGGCATACAGCTCAACAAACTTCTTACTTACCGGGTGATCAAACTCCACGTCGCCCAGTTCGGCTATCATAAACGGACCGATGTAAGTATTGGCGATGCCGTCCCAATCGATCATTTTATTGCCGTATAGTAAGAGCAGGCGTATGATCTCGCGTTCCTGGTTCGAATCATCTTTTTTGACCGTTGGCTCAAGGGACAACTCCTCGGGAGGAAGATAGTCTGACGGCTCAATTTGCCTGTTTGCCTGCTGCTGCGAATCTTTTTTGGCTTTGGTCAGCCGCATTTTATTCAGTTCGGAAAGCAGGGCCCGTTCGTCAATTTCGAGGATGTGGCTGCATTCCTTAATGAATACCGAAGCCTTAATGGAATCAGGAATTTTAGCGATGCTTTCAACGATCTCGCGGATAACATCGGCCCTCCTTATTGGGTCGTTACCAGCCTCCTTAAGCAGAATGTCGGTTTTATAAAGAATAAAATCTTTCCTGTTCTTATCGATGTGGGATTTAAAGGCGCTGGTACCAACCAACCGCACGTACGAGTCCGGGTCGTGCCCATCCGGAAACAGGACCACTTTTACATTAAGGCCCTCCTCGAGTATCATATCCAACCCGCGAAGGGAGGCTTTGATACCGGCGGCATCGCCATCGTAAAGTATGGTGACATTTTTGGTAAAACGGCCTATCAGCCTGATTTGCTCTACCGTCAGCGACGTACCCGAGGAAGCCACTACATTTTCTATCCCCGCCTGGTGAACCGAAAGCACATCGGCATAACCTTCTACCAGGTAACAGTTGTCTTCGTCCCTTATCGCCTTTTTGGCAAAGTATAAGCCATAAAGAATATTGGATTTATGGTAGATCTCTGACTCGGGCGAATTGACATATTTCGGAACGTTCTTATCGGTTTTAAGTGTTCGTCCGCCGAAGGCGATAACCCGGCCCGTAAAACTATGGATAGGGAACATCACCCGGCCGCGATACCGGTCGTACAAAGTGCCGTTGTCGCGTTTTACGGACAAGCCCGTTTCTTCCAAAAACTGCTGCTGGTAACCTTCCTTCAATGCTTTGCCGGTAAAGGCCTCCCATTGGTCGGGCGAATAGCCCAGCTCGAACTTTTTTATCGTTTCATTACTGAAACCACGTTCCTTAAAATAACTAAGGCCAATATTTTGCCCTTCCTCGGTTTCCAGTAAGCTTTCATGGAAAAATTTGGCAGCATACCCGCTTACGATCATCAGGCTCTCGCGGTGATTCTCCTCCTCTTTATTTTCGGATGACTCGACCGTCTCTTCAACCTCGATGCCATATTTTTTGGCGAGCCACTTTAAGGCCTCAGGATACGTGAATTTCTCTAGTTCCATCAAAAAGGTAACTGCCGAACCACCTTTACCGGAAGAGAAATCCTTGAAGATACCTTTGGCGGGTGACACGGTGAAGGATGGCGTCCTTTCGTTACTGAAGGGCGACAGGCCCACATAATTGGCGCCGCGTTTTTTCAATTGCACAAACTCGCCCACCACCTCGACAATGTCGATGGCTTCCATAATGCGGTCGATGGTGGGTTTAGTGATCATGCAATCGGGTTAACCACAAAAATAGTTTTTTACCCGGTCACCCGTGTGCCGGGTTATTAAGAAATTACCAACAGCCTGTATCACTAATTGTTACTTTGGCGTATATCCTTTTGAAAATGACCATATAACCTGAAGAGATGAAAAAATTAGTTTTTATAGCTGCAATATTTTGCACCATCACGGCAGTATCCTGTAAAAAAGAAAAACAGATCACCGGCGATGAATTATTTATGGGCGCTTACAGGAATAATGCCTCGTGGTTAGCCGACCCGATCACGAGCAAAACACCGGGTGACTCGCTGCAAATAAAAGGGCTTAATTCCACTGATAATTCTGCTGTAATAATTAAAATGCCATTTCACGGCAAGGGCACGTATGCCATTGGCGCCGACGACGCTATTTATACAATAACCGAGGGAGTAAGCGGCCCGGGCATTCTTTACCGGCTGGACGCTACCAAAACCAATACGGTAAAGGTTACAGACTATAATGTTGCGACAAATATTACCAAAGGTTTATTCGAATTACATTTTGTAAAAGTGCAGGGCAGCAGCGATACGGGTAATAATATAGACATGACCAGCGGCCAATTTTGGCTACAGGTTCCTTTTTAGGCATTATTGAGCCTGTTCTTCTTTTTCAGAAAAGTTACAGCAATGCCGGCAAGCACAATAATGCTTCCGGCAATTTCTTTTATGGCCAGCGTTTCGTTCAGAAAGAATGCCGCCCAAATGCCCGCAATGACGGTTTGGCTCAACAAGGCTATAGAAACACGCGTGGCTTCCATGTGATTGATGGCATAATTGATGGTTATCCAGCCCGCAAGCTGGCAAATGAGCCCCATACCCAGCAGGTTGAGCCAGGTTGCGGTTGAAAAATGCAGCATTTCCGTATGCTGGTAGCTGCAAATGGCGAGCAAAAAAACACTCGCACCAAGCATATTGTAAAACATAAAAGTGACCGTAGTAATTTTTTGCAGAATGCCTTTGGTGATCATGATATAAATGGCGTAAAACAAACTGGCCACAAGTGCATAGATAAGCCCTATATTAAACTGCAGGTGCAGGATATTATGGACCCCAACCAATATTACCATACCACCGATGGCCACCCACGTGCCGATCCAAAACAGGAGGCCGGATTTTTTCCGCAGGATAAGGAAACTCAACAATCCTACCCAAACCGGCGCCAGGTTAGCGATAAGGGTTGATATAGTTGCGCTGATCTTCATCAGCGAAATGTTCCACACGGCAATATCGGCCCCGAAAACCACGCCGCCGAGCAGTGCCACAGACAGGTCCTTGTAGCCGATCTTCAGCTTTTTTCCAAAAATACAATATGGGGCCAGGAATAACCACGCGATAAATATCCGGTAAAAGCCCGATGCCAGTGGCGCGGCTTCGGCAAGCTTCACAAATATTGGCGAGAACGAGATGCAGACGATGCCAATTATGAGGCTTACTTTGGGATTCATGGTTTAATTTATGCGGCAAAAATACATTATAAGTCAGTATTTTAGTAACCGGTGTAGCGAATCCGATCGAAGCCGCGTATATTGCTTAAACTAAACTTTTCGTCTGATGAAAAAACTCGCTTATCTCCTGCTTTTGGGTGCCGCTCTTCTTTCAGCCTCCTGCTCAAAAAAACCATTGTGCTGCGTATTGCCACAGCCCGTGGTGATGACGGCTCAAAAAAATGGAGCTGCCTGGCAGATGCCGATCATCAAAAGCACGCGAAGCAATACCAACGATATTTTTATTTCCACCGCAGGACCGCAACTATTGAATACAGCAAATGATTCGCTGGCTATTAACCTTCAATACAATGGCGTTGGAAGCTATACACCAACGGATGAGAATGTTACGTATACAATATTTTTAAACGGGGTAAAGACGGCGTATATACTCGACCCTGCCTACGATAATAAGATCGACATCACAACTTTTGAGGTACAGCATAATGGCGCTACTACTAACCCGGACCCTACGGAGATGAAAGCCACCTTCAACCTGCGTTTTACCGACCCGGACCATACCACCACCATTGCCCTTTTAAACGGAAAATTCACTGCGTATTTATCTAATTAGTTGTATTTTTGCCGCTCGAATATTTTTATAGTATGAGCCAGCGGACAAAGATCAAAGCATTATTAGAGAGTGAACAAACCAACATGGAGGTTACGGTAAAAGGATGGATACGCACCTTTCGCAACAACCAGTTTATCGCTTTAAATGACGGCTCGACCAATAATAATATCCAGGTTGTGGTCGATTTTGAGAACACCGACCCGGCATTGTTAAAACGCCTGACTACCGGCGCGGCTATCAGCGTGGTCGGGCAGTTGGTCGCCTCACTTGGCAAAGGCCAGAAAGTTGAAGTAAAGGCAACACAGATAGAGGTTTTAGGCGATAGTGACCCGGAGAAATACCCGCTTCAGCCCAAAAAACATAGCCTGGAATTTTTGAGGGAAATAGCGCACCTGCGTTTTCGTACCAACACTTTTGGGGCGATATTCAGGGTGAGGAATACCCTTTCCTACGCCATACACCGCTTTTTTAACGACCGCGGTTTTGTTTACCTGCATACGCCTATCATTACCGCTTCGGATGCCGAGGGTGCGGGCGAGGCTTTTAAAGTTACCAACCTGGACATGGCCAATCCGCCGAGGGTTGAGAACGGGGATGTGGATTACAAGCAGGACTTTTTTGGCAAGGCTACTAACCTTACCGTATCAGGCCAGTTGGAAGGCGAGCTTGGCGCAATGGCATTAAGCGACATCTATACTTTCGGTCCAACTTTCCGTGCCGAAAATTCCAATACAACCCGTCACCTGGCCGAGTTTTGGATGATAGAGCCCGAAATGGCTTTTTACGACCTGGAAGATAACATGGACCTGGCCGAAGCGCTGCTGAAATATGTGATCAGCGAGGCTTTGAAATATAACGCGGATGATATTGAATTTTTGAGCCAGCGTTTGGCAGAAGAGGAAAAACAAAAGCCGCAGAATGAAAGATCCGAAATGGGCCTGACCGAAAAATTGCAGTTTTGTTTGGATAATGATTTTCAGCGGCTAACCTATACCGAGGCTATCGACATATTAAAAGAATCGACCCCGAATAAAAAGAAGAAGTTCCAGTATTTAGTTGAGGGCTGGGGCACCGACCTGCAATCGGAACATGAACGTTATTTGGTTGAAAAGCATTTTAAAAAACCAGTTATCCTGACCGATTACCCGAGAGAGATCAAGGCTTTCTATATGCGCCAGAACGATGACGGCAAAACCGTTAGAGCTATGGATATCCTTTTCCCGGGCATTGGCGAGATCGTAGGCGGCTCGCAGCGTGAGGAGCGACTGGAGAAACTGGAGCAGCGCATGGACGAGATGGGTATACCGAAAGACGAATTGTGGTGGTATCTGGATACCCGCCGTTTTGGCGCTTGTCCGCATGCCGGCTTTGGTTTGGGATTTGAGCGTTTAGTGCTGTTCGTAACCGGTATGGGCAACATCAGGGACGTGATACCATTCCCAAGGTTCCCGAAAAATGCGGAGTTTTGATCACAGATTTATACTGATTTAGTAGATTTCACTGATGCTTAGCAGCAGCCTGGGCATCACAATCTGTGCAATCAAAATAATCATTTAAAATCTGTGATTCTGACAAATGCCCAAGATAGAACTCACCACCATCATCAATGCCCCCATCGAAACCTGTTTCGACCTGGCGCGGAGTATCGACGTACATATCGAATCGACCAAACAAACAGGGGAACAAGCCGTTGCCGGCAGAACCAGTGGTTTGATAGAATTGGGCGAAACGGTTACCTGGCGGGCTAAGCATTTCGGGATGTGGCAAACACTGACATCGGAGATCACCGATTTTGATAAGCCGAATTTCTTTGCGGATGAGCTGGTAAAAGGTGCGTTCAAAAGCTTCCGGCACGAGCATTATTTCCTTGCACGGAACGGTCAAACGCTGATGAAAGATGTGTTCATCTTTGAGTCGCCTTACGGAATATTGGGCAGGTTATTCAACCGGATGGTACTGACGAAGTATATGACCAGCCTGCTTATCAAAAGGAACGGTGTTATAAAGGCAGCGGCCGAAGGCGTTAATGGTTAAGCGCCAGCGAAGCAAAAAAAACATCTTTGCCTTTAGTATCACGGCCTTCGGGTGATACCACCATCAGGCTATACATATTGGTGCCTATGATCACCATATAGACATATAGCTTCAGCTTACCGGCAGCGTTACCGCCTTCCATGGTAAAAGTATTGTACCCGTGCCACTTGCCGGCAGTTACGTCCCCTAAAGTACTCCCGGGCATTTCGCTTAGCATCCCCGCTTTAAGTTCATCCGTAAATTCCGTAGTCGGCGCCATTTCGGCCAGTTGCGCAGAGTCCAAATGGCCCTCGAGCTTGGAAAAATCAACCGTGGCCACTACATAAATTACAGAATCGCTCCCTTTTGCAAAAACACTGTGTTCGTCGGCGCGCGTTGGCTGAACAGGGAGGTTGGCAGATACCTTATCATCTATTTTATAGTTTATCCACTGGCTTTGGGCATTGGCCAGGCAGGCTGTCAACAGCAATGCTGTAATTAAAAGAAATGTCTTCTTCATCCGTCGATTGGTGTTCCTAAAGATAATCGAAATTATTATTCAAAGCAATTTATAATGAAAGTGCCCTGAGCTGCGGCGCCATCTATTTGAAGCTGATAATTAGCGGTTTATGATCGCTGTGATCCCGCCAATCATTATATACCCCCACGCCGACCTGTTGCAGCTTTTTGATAAAGTGTTGCGATGCAAAACAATAATCCATATGGTAAGGCTTATCCTGATGGCGGTAAAGGAAATAGGTTGGATGCGCCTCCGAGCCATGCTGCTGCTTGTGATGATGGTGATACACGCTATGTATTTTCCTATCAGCAAGGAATTTGACCAGGTGGGTATGGTTGCCTTCCCGTTTTGGTTTATCCCAGATGGAATTGCTATTGAAATCGCCGGCCCAGATAGACGGGTTGCGTTTCAGTAAATGCGCATAGTGTTGTACCGCTTTCCATACCTGTCCCACATACTGAAATTTCTTGTCCTGCGGGTTGTTGGCCCAAACGGCGAATAATAAAAAATCCCGCTCCCCACCAGTGACTTTGACCGGGATGATAGTTTTAAGTTCGGGATCATGGCTCTTATGTATTTTCAAGCGGTAACCATTGTAAGCAAATACGCCGACACCCTTATGCGGGTTTGTGCCATGCCATATCATATCCGAAGGTTGCTGCAGGTCGGCAGAAAATTTAAGATGTTCCGGGTCTTCACATTCCTGCACCACTACAATATCCGGCTGAAAAGCTAAAATGAATTGAGCTTTTTTGCGGTAAGCCATATTGCAGTTCCAGGTGACGAGCTTCATTGATCTTTGGATTACGCCGATTTGATTGGGATTACACCGATTTTCTATTTAATCGTTGAAAAATTTAAACTCGAACGGTTCATAGGTAACGCATTCGTTACGCACTTTAATGCCTTTGCTTTCAAGGTCGGCTTTTAATTCCAGCCATTTTTTGCTCCATAGAGTGGCAGCGGGATAGGTGGCACTTGTGAAATCTTTAAATATTATTCTTAACGTGGTGGTAGCCGAGCGGTCTTTCCCCCGCTCAAAAACCAGCTCCCTAACATCTATAAGGCCATAAATTGTTTTAAGCCAGAAAAAGTTATGCGTTTTGATCAGAAGACAATTATCGGAGACCGCAAAATATTTCATTTTCATCGAAAACAGGATCAATGCAAGGAAACTGATTATTGTTGCTGCTAATAATGTAGCTATGTCTTGATTTTTAAAAAGGTCAATTGTGGTTATAACCAAAAAAATTGAAATTATGCTCCACAGTACTATTCCATTAAAACTGTACAATTGCCTTCCATCATAGAAAGTGAACTTCCCATCGGAAGGCTTTGTAAAATCCCTGGTTTTCGGCTCTGACAGGGCGGAATCCTTTGGCAACACAATTTTCTCAATATATACTTTTATTGCCGGCATATTGAAATACATATCATCAAAAATATATAGTTCCTTCTCTTCTTTAAACTTTAGGAAAACCCCTTCTTTCTTGTTGCCCCAAAAGTCAAATGGCCACTTGCCCGTCATTTCGATTTTTTCGAGATCCTTCCAATAATATATTTTTTTACGATTAAAGGTGATCGAATCACCATTCACTTCCACCTTCGGAGAGTTTCTGTAATTGTTGAACACTGTGTAAACAGCTATTCCGGCAAATAGCAATGCAAGAGCTATCAAGAATATCTCACCTAATAATGAGAATGCTTCCTTATAAAGCATCAGGATAATAGACGAAAGGATAAGAAGAAATATCGCAGCGTAAAATTTCTTTAGATGGTAATTCCGACTAGTCATGGTTTAGGCATTAAAACGTACCTTTTGCTAATCAAAGATACCCTAACGAAATCAATTTCCCAATTGCTTCAGCGCAATATAGGCCATCAGCCCGGTGCTGATCTTGAAGGCATCTTCCTCTACGTCAAAGGTTGGGGTATGGACCGATGAGGTTATGCCCCGGCTTTCGTTGCGGGTACCGAGGCGGTAAAAGCAGGAATCGGCGACTTGCGAGTAGTAGGCAAAATCTTCGGCTGCCATCCAGATATCCAGGTCGAGCACATTTTCCTTCCCTAAATAATCTTCGGCATAACCGCGGGTCGAGGCGGTCAGTTTTTCTTCGTTGATGAGGAACGGATAGCCGCGCATGATATTGAAATCACAGCTTCCGCCCATGCTTTCCGCAATGCCTTCGGCCATTTTTTTCATTTTCTTGTGGGCATCGCTGCGCCATTGTTCGTCCATGGTGCGGAACGTACCTTCGAGGTAAACCTCGTTCGGGATAACGTTGGTAGCGCCGTTGGCGATGACCTTTCCGAAGGAAAGCACCGACGGACTTTTCGGGTCGGCCGAACGACTAATAATGGTTTGCAGCGCCGTTAAAATATGCGCGGTAATAATAACCGGGTCGATGTTTTGCTGGGGCTGCGCGCCGTGGCCGCCTTTGCCTTTTACGGTTACATATATCTCGTCGGTAGAGGCCATGTATTTGCCCGACCGGAAGCCTACTTTACCGGCATCTATCAGCGGCATTACGTGCTGACCAATTACGGCCTGCGGCTTGGGGTTTTCCAATACTCCTTCCTTGATCATCAGGCTCGCGCCACCGGGCAATTTTTCTTCGGCGGGCTGAAAAATGAGTTTTATTGTTCCGGCAAACTGGTCTTTCAATTGGGTTAAAATGGTAGCCGTGCCTAATAGTGATGAGGTATGCGCATCGTGCCCGCAGGCATGCATCACACCGCTGTTTTGCGATTTGTACGGGACATCATTGGCTTCGGTGATCGGCAGCGCGTCCATATCGGCACGCAGGGCTACTACTTTATCCGACGGCTTGCTGCCTTTGATGAGTGCCACCAGGCCCTTATCGGCCATGTGTACGTATTCGAGGCCCAGGTCATCCAGCTTTTGGGCAACGAAGGCGGATGTCTCTGTCTCGTGAAATGAAAGTTCGGGGTGTGAATGCAGGTGGCGGCGGTTGGCCACAACATCGTTGAAAATATTTTGGGATAGTTGCTGTATTGTTTCTTTATTCATCGCTGTCCGGTTTGGGCGGATTTACTTTTTCGGTTATAATAAAAGTACCCATGAACGTTTTTCTTAAGTCGTCCTGTAATTTTTCGGCCTCCATGCGCGATCTGAAATCGCCCACACGTACCTTAAAATTGGGCTCGCTATAGATCACGTAACTGCGAATATCGGGAAATTCTTCAAGGAATTTAGTCTGTGCATTGTAAGCATCTTTACGATTGCCCCCGGTAAATATCTGTACACGGAAACCCATCACTTGCTCACCACTTACGGCTTTGTTCAACTCGGCGCGGCGTGCTATAAGTGTATCAACCCTGGGGTCCCTGATTACTTCGACTTTACCTTTAGTTTGTGCCGAAACTACAGATGCTGAAAAAAGTAAAAGCATAAAAAAACAGCATCTCATAATGTTGCGAAAAACGTTATGATATGATGCTGTGTTGTTCATAGTTTAAACCCTTTCGTCATTGCGAGGAACGAAGCAATCTCAGAACTATGCATTGTCTATTTGCATGTGCAGAGATGGCCGCGCTATCGCTCGCCATGACGCTTTATTACATTACGCCTGCCCTACTCCGTGGCAATTCTTAAATTTCTTACCGCTACCGCATGGACAAGGGTCGTTACGGCCAACCTTTTGTTCCACCCGTACCGGCGTTGGTTTTTGCAGTTCGCGGGTATCTTCCATCGGCATGCCGTTTGATTCTGAAACCAGTTCGGGTTTCGAGGTACGCAATTTCCTCAGGTCCATTTTAGGCTGCGGCCTTGCTTCCCTAACTTCCTCGGGTTCCTGTACCGGTATGCCTCCCCTGAACAGGAAGCTCACCACCTCCTTATTCACATTAGCCAGCATGGAGCGGAACAATTCGAATGCTTCGAACTTGTAAACCAATAGTGGGTCTTTCTGTTCATAAACCGCGTTTTGTACGGATTGTTTCAACTCATCCATTTCACGCAGGTGTTCTTTCCAGGCGTCGTCTATCAGGTAAAGCACTACATTCTTCTCAAATGATTTGAACACCTCGGCGCCTTTATTTTCAACTGCCTTTTTTAGCGGAACGGCAACCTGCAGGCCGTGTATGCCATCCGTAAACGGAACCACGATATTTTCCACGTATTCGCCGCGGGTTTTGAAAACATCCTGTATAACGGGGAAAGCCTGCTGGGCAACCGCTTCGGATTTACGCTTGTAAAAAGCGTTAACTTCGGCAAACACCTTGTCGACAAGGCCGTTAAGGTTTGTCGATGCAAATTCATCCTCCGATATTTCAGTATCGACAGAAAATACACGGATGATCTCTAACTGGAAACCTTCGTAATTGTTCGACTCCTTAAACTCGGTGACCACATCGGCAACCACATCGAAAATAGTATTGTTAATATCTACTTCCAGGCGTTCGCCGAACAGGGCATTCTTACGTTTTGAATAAACAACGGTACGCTGCGAGTTCATCACGTCGTCATATTCCAGCAAACGCTTACGGATACCAAAGTTATTTTCTTCCACCTTTTTCTGCGCACGCTCGATGGATTTGGAAATCATCGAGTGCTGTATTACTTCACCTTCTTCGATACCCATGCGCACCATCAGGTTGGATATACGTTCAGATCCGAACAAACGCATCAGGTTATCTTCCAGCGACACAAAGAACTGTGTGGAACCCGGGTCGCCCTGGCGACCTGAACGGCCGCGCAACTGCCTGTCAACACGGCGGGATTCGTGACGCTCGGTGCCTACGATAGCTAAACCGCCGGCATCTTTTACACCCGGGCCAAGCTTAATGTCGGTACCACGACCGGCCATGTTGGTGGCTATAGTTACGGTGCCGGCTTTACCTGCTTCAGCTACGATATCAGCTTCCTTTTGGTGCAGTTTGGCGTTCAGTACGTTATGTTTGATGCCGCGCAGCTTTAGCATACGGCTAAGCAACTCCGATATATCAACCGATGTTGTACCCACCAGTACCGGGCGGCCTTCCTGGGTCAGTTTGGTTATCTCATCCGCTACGGCGTTATATTTTTCGCGCACGGTGCGATACACAAGGTCCTGGCGGTCATCGCGTACTATTTTGGCATTGGTAGGTATTTCCACCACATCCAGTTTGTAAATCTCCCAAAACTCACCTGCTTCGGTTATCGCGGTACCGGTCATACCACAAAGCTTGTGGTACATCCTGAAGTAGTTTTGCAGGGTGATGGTGGCAAAGGTTTGGGTGGCATCTTCCACCTTCACATTTTCCTTGGCCTCAATAGCCTGGTGCAAACCGTCGGAATAACGACGGCCATCCAAAATACGGCCCGTCTGCTCGTCAACTATCTTTACCTTACCTTCGTCGATGATGTATTCTGTATCCTTCTCAAAAAGGGTATATGCTTTTAATAATTGGTTTACCGAGTGGATGCGCTCCGATTTGATGGAGAAGTCGCGCATCAGGGTATCTTTTTGGGTTACCTTATCCTCATTGCTTGCGTGTGATTTTTCTATCTCGGCAATTTCGGTACCCACGTCGGGCATCACAAAGAAATGCGGATCCTCGCCCGACGAGGTGATCAGTTCGATCCCTTTTTCAGTCAGTTCAACCTGGTTGTTCTTTTCGTCGATCACAAAGAAAAGCTCCGAATCCACCTTAGGCATCTCTTTGCCCTGGTCCTGCATGTAATGGTTCTCGGTTTTTAACAGCACCTGCTTGTTAGCGCCTTCGCTTAAAAATTTGATCAGCGCTTTGCTTTTGGGTAAACCCCTGTGGGCGCGCAACAGGGCCAGGCCGCCATCATCAATTCCGGCTTTACCGTCGGCGAGGGATTTCTTGGCTTCGTTCAATACGGTATTGATATATGCCTTCTGCGCATTTACCAGGCGTTCGATACGCGGTTTCAATTCATAAAACTCATGCTCGTCGCCGCGGGGTATCGGGCCCGATATGATCAATGGCGTACGCGCATCGTCTATCAATACCGAGTCGACCTCATCCACCATCGCATAATGCAGCTTGCGCTGCACCAGTTCTTCGGGGGTGCGTGTCATATTGTCACGCAGGTAATCGAAACCAAATTCGTTGTTGGTACCGAAAGTGATATCGGCCAGGTACGCGTTGCGGCGCTCTTCGGAGTTTGGTTCATGCCGGTCGATACAATCAACCGATAAGCCGTGAAACTCGTACAGCGGCCCCATCCATTCCGAGTCGCGTCGGGCCAGGTAATCGTTAACCGTCACAATATGAACACCTTGCCCGGAGAGCGCATTCAGGTAAGCAGGCAATGTCGCAACCAGTGTTTTACCTTCACCTGTTGCCATTTCGGCAATTTTCCCCTCATGCAATACGGTACCACCTATCAACTGAACATCATAGTGAACCATATCCCAGGTAACTTCATTGCCGGCTGCCATCCATGTATTATGATGTACTGCTTTGTCACCTTTTATAATAACATTGCTTTTGCGCGCGGCAAGATCGCGGTCAAATTGAGTTGCTGTAACTTCTATCGTTTTGTTTTCCTTAAGCCTGCGGGCAGTTTCCTTTACCACGGCAAAGCCTTCGGGCAAGATGTTCATCAGGATAACTTCCAATTCCTTATTACGGTCTTTTTCCAGCTTATCTACCTGGCGGTAAAGCTCAACCTTCTCGTTTACATCAAGACCTGGGTTTTGTTCTATCCTGTCTTTAATTTCCTGTAATTCAGCATCTATTTCAGCAAGGCCCTCTTTAATGGTCTCCTTAAAGGCTACAGTTTTTGCGCGCAGCTCATCATTACTGATGCCGTCAAGCTTTGCATACTCTTCCTTGATACGCTCAACTATAGGCTGTATACTTTTTATATCCCGTTCTGACTTGCTGCCGAACAGCTTACTGATGAAATCCAACATAATTATATCGATATATTCTCCGACTAACTCAACAATTGCGCCATCGCGCCCGGTGAGGTCATAATGGCAGGCAAAGGTACTGTTTTTGTTGTTGAAAGGTGAAAGGATAGAGGAGAAAGGTTAATGTGCGAATGTGCAAATGATCAATTTTCATCATCTGCATCCGGACCAGCGTCATCTTCATCATCGAAGTAGTCGTCTGCATCAAATTTATCATCGTCGAACATAAGTTCTTCTAACTTCTCCTGTTCGGGGGTGCTGGTATCAAACCGAATGGCCCAGTTGTCGGGTATATCATAGCTTTTGTCAAACCCGCGTATCCAGGCAACAAATTCAACCCTGAATTCTTCAATCTTTTCCCGCATCAGGTCCACATAATCTTCATTGTTAAGTCCGAACATTTCGGTGCTGATAACCGCATTGCGCATATTATAAACCGCAGACTTTATCAGCACGGCATTTTCCATACGCAGCGAGTATAACCCGGCACCTTCGGCGCCTGCAATTTTAGCCTGTACCATCATGGCGTTACCGATGATCTCGCCTGCAAGCCATTCCTTTTGATCATCCTCTTTTATTGCTTCAACTATTGCTTGGGCCAGTTCCAGTAATTCTTCCGCCTTTATAAAAACAGGAAGCTTACGGTATTTTTCCAATCTTTTTGACATGCTGTAAAATTAAGGGAAATGTGCGGATGTGCAGATATGCGTATGTGCAGATGAAGATTAAAATAACACACATCATTCACCTATATTATTTGCACATCTGCCCATCTGAAATCTGCACATCAAAAACTATCTTTGCCGCATGAATATCCTGCTCCTCGGATCGGGCGGAAGGGAAAGCGCCTTCGCCTGGAAAATTTCGCAAAGCCCAAAATGCGACCATCTTTTTATTGCACCCGGCAATGCGGGCACGTCGCAATACGGCACTAATGTGAATATTAAGGCGACCGACTTTGAGAACATAGGCAACTTTGCGATAGAAAATTCTATCGACCTGGTGCTGGTTGGGCCCGAGGAACCGCTGGTAAAAGGCATCCATGATTTTTTCCTGGCGAATGAAGGGTTAAAAGATATTCCGGTTATAGGGCCGCAAAGCGAGGGCGCGCAGCTGGAAGGCAGCAAAGATTTTTCCAAAGCGTTTATGCAAAGGCACAACATTCCCGCGGCTGCTTCGCAAACATTTACCCGCGAGACTTTGCAGGAAGGTTTTGAATATCTTGCCACCGCCGGCCTGCCCGTAGTTTTAAAAGCCGATGGACTGGCTGCGGGTAAAGGTGTGCTTATTTGCACCACGCTTGAAGAAGCCCAACTGGAACTGACCGAGATGCTGACGCACGCCAAGTTTGGCGATGCGGGTTCAAAAGTATTAGTCGAGCAATTTTTGCAGGGGATAGAGCTATCGGTTTTTGTGATGACCGACGGCGAGAATTATAAGGTGCTGCCGGAAGCGAAGGATTATAAGCGTATAGGCGAAGGCGATACCGGCCTCAATACCGGCGGCATGGGTTCGGTCTCCCCTGTTCCGTTTGCTGATGAAGCCTTCTTGAAAAAGGTGGAGGAAAAGGTGATCATCCCTACGGTTGAAGGACTACGAAAAGAGAATATCGCCTATAAAGGTTTCATTTTTATCGGCTTGATGAATTGCGATGGCGAGCCTTATATGATAGAATATAACTGCCGCATGGGCGACCCGGAAACAGAAAGCGTGATGCTAAGGATAGAATCTGATTTTGTTGACCTGCTGGAAGGTGTTGCGGAAGGCAACCTCGATAAAAAAGAATTGATCATATCCAATAGAACAGCGGCTACTGTGGTGATGGTGGCCGGCGGTTACCCGGGCGAGTACCTGAAGAATAAGGTAATAACCGGCATCGAAAACGTACGCGATTCAAAAGTATTCCACGCCGGAACATCGATGCAGGGAGACGATATTATTACAACAGGAGGCCGTGTATTGGCCGTATCCAGTTTGCAGGATAACCTATTCGACGCGCTGCAGCAAGCTACGGCGGATGCCAGCCGTATTTACTGGGACGGCATGTATTTCAGGAAAGATATCGGGTTCGATCTTTTATAGTTCAGACATTAGCAAATCCGAAAAATAATTGTAAATTGGTTGAGGGTTGCCTTAAACCAATTACACGCCTGTTTATTAACATTAAAATAACCGGCAACCAACAACCTTAAACCAATAATTCCGTTTAACCTAATCATTATGCAAAAAACACTTATCACAGCTTTGCTGATGGCATTTATCAGCATCGGCGCTATCGCGCAAAACACCAAACCAAATCTTGAACATCGTATTTATCCCGGCACCGTAACCACGACCGACGGAGAAACAATCAAAGGTTACATCCGAAATACGGGCAACGAGAATAATCAAAATAAATGTACTTTTTATACCGATATGGACGACGAGCGGACAAAAAAAGTATATAAACCTTCCGAGCTGAAAGGCTTTTCGATAGAAAACTTTCAATATAAAAGCATGGATTATAGCGGAAACATTGGTTTGGGTAAGGCTACGCGCAGCTTCCTGTTTATAGCAAAACCCGGCGTCATTAGCATGTACCTTTATTTTATCGGTGGCGAAGAACAGCCGGTATGGCAAAAGGGCGATGAAGAGCCTGTAAGCAATGCTTCGATGCTGTTCGGCTTTAAAAAAGCGATGCAAAAGCTGGTTGGCGACGATACAGACCTGGCCGGTAAAATTGACCGTAAAGAAAAAGGCTACGGCAAGCTTGATATTATGACCATAGTGGACGAATATAACACCTGGGCCGCATCTAAAAAGTAAACTAACACCAATCCATAAAATTTTGAAAAAGCTATTTTCGGGCTGCCTGCCTGTGATGTTGCTTATAGTAGGCAACATTTGCTATGGACAAAAGATCAAATCGGACCAGGTAACCTATTTTTACAACAAGCCGCCTGCGATACAGGTAGACAAAAGCGTAAAAAACTACCAGGTGGTAATGGACCCTGCATACGAGGCGAAAAACCAGCAGTTACTGAAAGATTATAACGATGCTAAACGGGCGGCGATAGAAAAGTACCGGAAAGAACTGGCGGACTACCCCGCCCAGGTAAGAGCTGCCGATGCCCGGTATGATAAAGACATAGCCGACTACAACAAAAAATCGCTTGGCAATAAGATAGTGGATGGCGGTAAACCCCAAAGGCAGCTACCCCCGAAACCGTATTTTGTAGATGTTGCACCGCCCGACCTGCAACCAAGTTATGATTACAGCGCACTTGGGGCCACGTACATAAACCTGCAAGGCTACCAGAATGCTCCTGATAACGCGTTAAAGATAGTAGTAACCTTGTTCGGCTTTGACCATACGCAGCCACGCAATATGGACGAGCAAACCGAAAATGTGAAAATTGGCGGCGGCAACGGCGGCGTGTCTAAAGCTACTTATTATCATACCGAATTTTCGTACCGGCATCCCATGACGGTGAAAGTGTTCGGCCCGGATGGTAAGGAACAGTTGAGCCTGACGCCTCCGGAATTGAATAGCTACAAAATTTATAAAAGCGACGCTACTACCACCCCTTTAAGGATAAATACCGAATTACTGGTAAAAACATATAGCGAGAAAATTCTGCAGGAGAATTTAAAATTTATCAATAACCTGCTGAACGATAAATATGGTTTCGCTAAGGTACAAAGGGTGGCGACACTGTATTACATCAAAAACGACGATGCCAATTACCAGGACCTGACAACAGCTTTTAACGAAGCCTCATCGGGCCTGATTATGCTGCAACAGGACTATACATCGGGCAAAAGCAAACTGGATAAAGCCTGCGGGCTATGGAACAATGCCTTAAAGGAATCGGACCCCAACAATAAAAAGGCACGCATTAACAAGGACATTACATTAGCGCTATATTTTAATTTATTAGAAGCCTACTTCGCCGAAGGTGATGTAACGGGAGGACAAAGTACGCTTGACAAGATGAGCGGCATCAATCTTTCCATGTCGGACAGAAGGACCAAAATAGGCTACGATATGCTTTTTACCGAGCTTAAAGCCAGACAACAAACCAACCAATAAAAAAATCATGAAAAATTATATACTGATAGCTATCTCCGTTTTCGCCATTGCAGGTGCGCAGGCCCAGGTGAAAGTTACCCAGGGCAATAACAGCCCGGAATTTAAACCTGTAAAGCAACCCAGGTTTGTGTCGTTCGCAAACGATAACGCAAATTACTTTATTGTAAAGCGAAGCGAACGTATGGAGAAAATAAACACCCTGATAGTTGCCGGCAAAAATGGCGACATTACCACTGCCACCGATTTAAAGATAAACCGCGGAACGTTTAACAACGAAAGCGAGATCAGCAGCGTACAGGTTGTTGGGAATAACGTGGTAGCTTTTGTGGAGAGCAAGAGCAAAAAAGATGGCAAGAATACGTTAACCGCCCGCGCCGTTGACAACAACGGTACAGTGAGCACTACAGATATACCCGTTGGCAGCATTGATTTTACCAAAATGTCGAACGCGGGCCACTGGTATACAGCCCTAACACCCGACAAAAAGCACGTTGCTGTAGTAGGGCAATTACCACACGAAAAGGATATGCCCGATAAGTTCCAGTATTTTCTACTGGACGATAATTTGAAAGAAACCGCAAAGGGTCAGTTCAGTTTTGCCGGGTACACTAAGGAAATATCGATATGGAACTTCCTTGCGTCAGACAAAGGCGACCTGTATATTATCTCGGAGGAGTTTGATAAATCGTACAAATACCCCGTTGTTTATGAATACCTGGCGGCCTCTTCATCAGCAAATATTATCCCGGTGATCATCGCTGACCCCGATCTTCGGGTGCTGAATTACATAACCAGCGTAGACAAAGCAGGCGAACTGATAGTTGCGGGTTATTCGCAGCAGAAAAAAGCATTCAATGTTAACGATATTCCGGCCGTAGGCAGCTGGTATTTCAACTCGTCGAAACCGCAGGAAATTAAAACCTTTAAATTCGATTCACCTGTTCCGGCGCTGACAGCACGCAATATCGTTTACAACGGCGATACATTTTTCCTTGTCGGCGAACAATACAGTGCTGAAAAAGAGCCGTCAACCGGCAGTGCTCTTCAAAGGCTGAGTATGGAAGATAACTATACCTATCAGCATAATGATATTGTTGTAACCGGCTTCACCAACGACGGCACCAGGAAGTTTGATGTTACCGTTAGCCGCAAATGGCCCGCACACAATACAGATAACGAATTTATGATAGCCTCGGGTGTTATCAACAACAAACTGGCTGTTATATTTAACGATCAATACGGAAAATATATCGAGGACAAATACCACAGGTATGATAAAGTTCCCGTAGCCGTAACCATTCATAACGATGGCCTGATGGATGCACCCGTCCATTTTGAAAAAGAGCTTGATGTAAAGGTTTCATCCTATACCCTGCTCCCGGTTTTCTTCAGCAGCAATAATGGCAAAATGATTTTGCTATCCGGCAATGCACAAACAGTAAAAACGATCACATTCGAATAGATGCCTGCACGCCACAAAAAAGGTCCGAAAGAAAAACTTTCGGACCTTTTTTGTTTTACTAACGCTCAAATTATTTACTGCCGCCAGCTGTTTCGGCTTTGCCAAATATTTCGGCCAGTTTATCTTGAAGTTCGAAACCGTGCAGGCTTTTAGCGATAATCTTTCCATTAGGGTCGATCAGGAAATTTGCAGGGATACCGCGCACGGCATAAAGGTCAGCTTCTTTACTTTTCCAGAATTTAAGGTCGGATACCTGGGTCCACGTTAGTTTATCTTTATGTATCGCGTCCAGCCAGCTTTGTTTAGCTTTAGCAAGATCAATTTTACCCCGCGGCCCATCCAACGACACGCCAACTATCGTAAAGTTTTTGCCTTTGTATTTGTTATACCCCTTAACTACGTTGGGGTTCTCCCTGCGACACGGGCCGCACCATGATGCCCAAAAATCAACCAGTACATATTTGCCGCGGAATGATTCGAGACTTACTGTTTTACCGGCAGTATCAGCTTCTGCAAATAAGGGAGCGGTAGCGCCCAGTGCAACAGCTTTCAGTTTCGGTAACCTTTCGCCAAACTCTTTTCCCTGGTCGGTTCCTTTTATTTCGGGGGTTAACCCTTCATATAACGGAGCAATATCTGCATAGTCGGCACCATAGGCGGAATACATTTCCAGCGCCATTATGCTGATGTATGAGCCGGGGTTCTGCTGGACAAATGTCTTATGGGCATTCATCTGCTTATCATCTATGGCTTTCTGTGCCGCTGCAATTTCGCGCTGATAAGCTTCAGAATCTTTCTGTTCGGGTGTTTCCGCTTTTATTTTAGCATCCAACGCATCCTGGTCGGCATCGAAAGCTTTGGTCATGACCTCATACTTAGCGTTATCCTGGTTGGCTTTGGGGCCATCCACTTTTGCATCAGCCAGTTTGGTAGCACTGTTGACGTTTATATCGCCTTTTTCAAGGTAAATGGCTTTATAATCCTTGAAAATAAGTCCCGTTCCTTTATCGTTAAGCGCCAGGTAGGCATTTATCGGTGTCGCCCCAATGGTTCCTTTAAATTGAAACCGGCCATCCTTTAGAACAACTGAATCTCTAACCTCTTTGTCTTTGACCATGTAGTCAAGATATACTTTAGCTGGGGCATTATAATTTCCTATCTTGCCTTCGATGGTATAAGCGCCGTCCTGGGCCAGGGCCATCAAAGGCGCTAAGGCAACGGCTGCTGCTATCAGTTTTTTCATGATTTAACTATTGAGAACTCAATTATAGCAATATAAATCGGGATTAACTACCCGCCTGCCGTATTGTAAAATAATCGTTACAAGATGGATATTACTTCCCGAGCACTTCCTCCAGCTTGTTTTCGAGGTCGTTACCGCGCAGATCCTGGGCGATGATCTTTCCCTGGGGGTCGATCAGGAAATTTTTAGGTATGCCCTGCACAAAATAAAGCTGGGCAACCGCATTGTTCCAGTACTTAAGATCCGATAGTTGTGTCCAGCCACCGAGATGATCGGCCTTGATCGCATTTAACCAGGCAAAACCGGCGCCGGGCCTGTCCAGGGAAATGCCGATGATGGTAAAATTTTTATCCCTGAACCTGTTGAACGCCTTTACTACATTGGGATTTTCCTGCCGGCACGGGCCGCACCATGATGCCCAAAAATCGAGCAGCACATATTTACCCCTGAACGAGGAAAGCCTTACCGGTTTGCCGACCGTATCTGTCTGTTCAAAATCGGGTGCGATAGCGCCTATCGACGTGCTTTTCAGGCTTTCCATCGCATTGCGCATGGTGCGCGCAGTTTCGGTTTCCTGCAGGTCTTTCGATAAGCCGTCGAGCAGGGGCAACAACTCATTAGGGTCGGGTGTAGGGCCGCCTATGGAGCCCAGCGTAACTAAGCTCAGGTAACTATCCGGGTTTTCTTTTACAAATTTTATCAATGCCGCATGATAATCGGCCTGGACAGCCTTTATTTTAACCTGCATATCGGCTGAAGCTGCTGCCGATTTTTCATCCGTTGCCGATTTAAGCGCATCGGACGTTATTTTATTAATGCGGCTTGAAGCGGCATCATTGATAGCTACCAGTTTTATGTATTGATCGTTAATTGGCGAGCCGATAACTTTGGCATTGGCTGCAGAATCGGCACTTTGTATATTAATAGTGCCCTTATCAAGGTAAAAAATAAATTTATCGGCTGTATTGAAATCGAGCATTTGAGCCCCGAGGCCTTTATGATCGACAATAAGTGCAGCTACAGACGGATAAACAATATCGCCCTTAAACTCAAAGGCCCCATTAGCGCTTTTGGTTGAATCCAATACTTTATTCGATCCTGCCTGGTAATAAAGATAAACCTCAGCGTTCATACTGCCGAATTTCCCCGTCAGGTCAAAAGGTTGCGGTAACTGTGCGAACGCCATTAAAGGCAGTAGTAATACGATAAGAGAAAATATTTTTTTCATTATGTTGTCTATAACGCTTTATTGTTTTATGAATTGCGGTTAGTTTAATTTTTGATAAGTGCGCCACCAAAGATCGGGCATTTCGCCGGAGACCGCGGTTTTGTAATCGTCGTAGCGGCAGGGCACCAGGTGAAAACGTTCGTTCATTGAACCACTTGATGGATAGGGAACCTGCATCCACCAGCGGTCGGATTTTTTGCTTTTTACAAATACCACCTCGTGATCCTCGTGCTTCAGGCTGGTTTTGTAGATCAGGTATTGCGATTTAGGGTTAAGCGGGAAGTCCTTTTTACGGTTATAAAAGCCATCGATAAAGCACCATATCATTTGCGCCAGCAGCATAGCGGTTTGCCCATTGTTATCGTAAGCCGGGTTAAACTCATAAAAGCCAATGGAACTTAGTTTATCATTAAACCCGGCATAGCGGGCTACCTGGCAGGCTTCCTCGCCATATAAGCCGTTCGGCGATGCGTTGGCATTTCCCATCGCGTCGGAAGCACGTATGGCGCCCATGTCAAAGCTGATCATATTGGCATTACGTATCACAGGTTCGGCCATAGCTACCTGACCGCTGACCTCGCCCAGCCGGTGCACATCAAAATACAGTTTATCCATCACCCGCAGGCTCTCCTGGCTTACAAAATAGGTTTGAAAACCCAGGTTGCTGTAGTTGAACAGGTAGTTTGGTTCGTGTAGAAATATTTTATTGAGGTAGGATGCCGATGTAGTCTCCAAATTATCGCTGCCGCCGTCATCCTCCAGGTCAAAACGCGGATCGACAACTACCATATCAACCTTTTGCTCCAGGTCCTCGTAGGCCATATACTGGGCATAGGTAATATCCTGCCCGCCGCCAATGATTACGGGCAAAATGTCTTTTTTTATCAGTTCGTGCACTACCGTTTTTACGGCGAAGTAGGTATCGGTGATAGTAGCGCCCTGCTTAATGTTACCAAGATCGGCAATTTTGGTTTTATAGCCGCCTTCAAAAAGCTGGTACAATTTCTCGCGGACATAGTCGGGTCCCAGCGCGCAACCGGGGTTGCCGATGGCATTGCGGTCGTCCTGCACGCCAATGATGGCAATGTCGGTTTTTTCCTCCAGGTCGGGGAAACTATCCCGGTAACGTTTGATCTTTTCGCCCAAATGGCTGCTGTAATACCCGCTCTCAGGCGCGATATTTTTTAAGTCGATAGGGGAAAAAAAATCAGATAAAGACATGTCGATATGCAAATATGCGGATGTGCGAATATGCGGATTGATATGCAGATGTGCAAATGAGAAGATGTGCCGATGTGCAAATGTGCAAATTAGAAGATGTGCAGATGCTTGTAAATTGCTGATTGGGGCTGATTACCTTTTCAACATACCCTAATCAAAATATCTGCATATTTGCACATCCGCATATTTGCACATTAAATTAATGATACTGGTTACAGGCGCAACAGGTTTCCTGGGTTCGGAAGTGGCAAAGCAACTTGCCGGGCAGGGGCATCACATCCGCTGTACCAAACGGAGCACTTCATCTATCCCCCCGCTTTTGAAACCCTTCGATACAAATATCGAATGGGTGGAGGCCGACCTGCTGGATATTTTTGCGCTGGAAAATGCCCTTGACGGGGTGAAGCAGGTTTATAACTGCGCGGCCTGGGTTTCCCTAAAACAATCGGATAAGGACAAAATGATATACACCAATGTTACCGGTACAGGCAACCTGGTGAATGTATGTATGCAATATAGTTGCCGGCTGGTGCACGTAAGCTCGGTTGCCGCCATCGGGCAGGCTAAACCGGGCGAACTGATCACCGAAAAGCACCACCTGGATCAGGCGCTGGAGACCGACGGTTATGCCATATCCAAACTGGAAAGCGAAATGGAAGTGTGGCGCGGCATAGCCGAAGGGTTGGACGCCGTTATCGTGAACCCTTCGATGATCATCGGGCCAAATGCCGGCACCGAAGGCAGTGGGGCGCTTTTTGAGACCGTACGAAAGGGCCTGAAATTTTATACCGAAGGCAGTATGGGCTTTGTAGATGTGGAGGATGTGGCCAAAAGTATGATAAGCCTGATGAACAGCGGAATTAGTGGCGAGCGCTTTATTGTGAATGCCGAAAACCGGGCCTACAAACCACTGGTAACCGAAATTGCCGATTGTTTTGGCGTGAAGCCCCCAGCTACGCTCGCCAAACCATGGATGATGGGCCTGGCCTGGCGGCTGTCGAAACTGGCGTCGGTTTTTACGGGCAAAGCCCCTGCGATAGATAAAGTGACGGCGCAATCTGCCTCCATTGCCCGGGATTTTGATAATAGCAAGCTTAAAAAAGCCATCGGTATAGTATTCAAGCCTGTCAGCGAATCGGTGAAAGAGATTTGTGCGGCACTTAACACGATTCCAGGATCGAATTGATTTACTGGTTACGCTGTTGCAGGATCATGCCGATCCTTTAAAATCCATCAATCGTGTCCTTTTAAAACCGAATTTCTATAAATTCGTTGATACAAGATCAATCCTGAGAAATGAAAAAACTGTTGCCTGTAATTTTGCTGCTGCTTGCCGCCTGCGTGTATACCGCACGGCAAAGCGATGCCGATAAGGCCGTTGAGAAATACACCCGCGACTTGCTTGGCAACCCAAAATACCTGCAAACCGTAGGCTTTTCTGCACTCGAAAAGCACAGGTACGTTACGCCGCTCGATTCGTCCCTTAACTACGCCCACATCAACAGCGACGACCACAAGAAAATGGAGCAATATGTAGATAGTGAAAACTACCAGCGACCCGACCGCGCGCCGGGGAACATCAGGCAGCTCGACAGCATCGAACATAACAAACTGATCTATTATACGCTGGATTATTCTTTTCGCATTGATTCGATGGGCCACAAAAAGCTGAAGAAATACCATTTTGAACTGGATACGGCCTTTAGGGTGCTTAAACAGGCAGATATTACTTATGGGAGGAATACGAGATAGTGAATGGTGAATGGTGAATGGTAAATGGTAAATGGTAAATGGTAAATGGTAAATGGTAAATGGTGAATTTGGCTAAAGCCAATAAACGTTTTGTTTTTATCCGTCCCATAAATGGGACGGCAATGAATAATGCCGAACCATTATTTTCTTTGCCAATATGTATTTCATTGCCGTTGGCTTCAGCCAACGGGGTTAAGAGGAAAAGAACAAGGCTTTAGCCGAACTCTTCCTGGAGCCCCGCCCTAATCACCAATCACCGGTAACTAATTACTAATTCTCATTTCCATTTTTTCAAAATACACCCCTCTATTTTTTAATAATTGTAAATGTGTACGCAATACACCTGATTAATCCCCAAACGGTTAGAAAGCAGTTCAAAATTTTGCACATTTGCAATGCTTATCCGCCGCCGGCGGGTTCCCGCACCTGAATAAAGCATGGATCAGTACTTTATTATCGACTTTGACAGCACGTTCACCCAGGTTGAGGCGCTGGACGAGCTTGCCCGCATTTCATTAAGAAAGCATCCCGACAGGGAAAAAATATACAAGCAAATTGAGGATTATACCAATGCGGCGATGGAAGGCAAGCTGTCGTTCAGCGAAAGCCTTGCGAGCCGTGTAAAGCTGCTGGAGGCCAACCGCGACCACCTGAAGCAGTTGGTAACCCATTTGAAGAAAAAAGTATCCACTTCATTTTCGCGCAACAGCAACTTTTTCAAACTGCATTCAGATAACGTGCTTATTGTCTCGGGCGGTTTTAAAGAATTCATTACCCCAGTGGTAACGGAATATTTTATTAAAAAGGAAAATATTTACGCCAACACCTTCGTATTCGACGAGAATGACAATATCATTGGCTATGACCGTGAGAACCCGCTGTCGCAGGAAGGCGGCAAGGTGAAATTATTACGACAGATGGACCTGCAGGGCGAGATATTCGGCATTGGCGACGGGTATTCGGATTACCAGTTAAGGGAATCGGGAATCATTAAAAAGTTCTTCGCCTTTACCGAAAACATCGAGCGTAAATCAGTAGCCGAGAAAGCCGACCATATTACGCCAAGTTTTGACGAGTTTTTGTACATCAATAAACTTCCGCGGGCCATATCCTATCCTAAAAACCGCATCAAGTGCTTAGTTGTGGGCGATGTTGGCGAAGAAGCGATAGACCAGATGCGCAAGGAGGGTTATGACATCAGGCATAAAGAAACCATCGATCAGAAATACCTGGAGGAAGCCGGCGTGTTGCTGTGCGATGAAGCCAGTCAGCCTACCCCCGAGCAACTGGAAAACGCTGGTCGCCTGAAAGTTATCGGCTGTTTTGGGCGCGTTGCCAGCCGGAAATTATCGGATGCTGCCTGCGACGCCGGGATCATTATTTTTGATGACCCGAAATACAACCCCCGCAATGTGGATTTTATTCCGAAGCGGGTGATAGCCTTTATGAACGAGGGCAAAACACACATGAGCTGCAACTTCCCCGATCTACAGCCACCGCGTAATGATAATGCCCACCGCATTATCCATATCCACACCAACGTGCCGGGTATACTGGCGCAAATAAACGAGGTTTTTGCCCGCCACAATATCAATATCGTGGGTGAGTTCCTGGTGACAAATTCGCAGATAGGTTATGTGATAACCGATGTACACGCCGGCTACAGCAAGCAGGTGCTGAACGAGTTAAAGGCGATAGATCATACGATTAAATTCAGGTTGTTGTATTAGTCCGCAAGTCGGGAAGTCCGTAAGTCCGAAAGAAGAGAATCTCTAAGATAAAAACTTCCGGACTTACGCGGACTTATGCGGACTTTCGGACTCATTTAACGGCACCACCAGTACCGGCACTTTCGAATGCCTTACCACATGTTCGGCTACGCTGCCCATCAGCAGGCGGTCGAAGCCGGAGCGATGCTGGGTACCTACCACGATAAGATCGGCATTGAATTCGGCGGCGCAATCAATTATGCCATCTGCCGTGCTGCCGTATTCGGAAAAATGAGTTACCTCCAGGTCTCCTGCAAAATTATTGATGGTACGCTGTATAATATTTTGAGAGGCTTCCTTTTGAATATTGATGAATTCCGGATCGCTCGCCAGTCCGGGCTCAAAAGGCGAACCGGTAAGCAGGTTGGCGTCTGTGGATGAAGTTATAATGGGTTCGACAATATTAACCAAGCCTACATGGGCCTTATACGAATGCGCCAGGCCGAACCCGTAGGCGGCGGCGTTGTCGGCCTCTTTACTGTCATCGACCGCGATCAATATTTTCTGAATGTTCATGGTACCTCCTTAACTGTAAATTTAGCTGTTTTGTTTCTGTATCTGCAAGCTTTGTTACCTTTGCTGGCAAACCAAACTCCATGAGTATCACCCCCGAAATCGAATCTCGCCTGGCGCTGCTGCAGGAAAAGTATGAAGCTATGGGCCAGGACATGGTATCGTACCTTGACGGCCTGCTGCATGCCGACTTCCTTACCTATTGGGATTATATCCATTTAGATACGCTGTTAAGCCTGCAAAGCCCCAAAACGCCTTTCCCTGATGAGGAAATATTCATCATGTACCACCAGATAACCGAGCTGTATTTTAAACTGGCGCTGCATGAATGCAAGCAAATAACTGAAAAGGAAAATTTGACAACCGATTTTTTTGCTGCGAGGGTGCGCCGTATCAACCGTTATTTTGAGGCGCTGACGCAATCGTTTGAGATCATGGTGGATGGGATGGAGAAGGACCAGTTCCTGCAATTCCGCATGTCGTTATTGCCGGCGAGCGGTTTCCAGAGCGGGCAATACCGGCTGATAGAGATCTATGCAACGGACTTTATCAACCTGGTGGCGAAAGACAAACGCGAAGAACTGGCTTCAGCTCCGGTAGAAGATCAGTTTGAATACCTGTACTGGAAATTCGGCGCAACTGAGCTGTCGACAGGAAAAAAGACCCTGACCCTGCGCCAGTTCGAAAAGAAATACGCCAAACAATTCATTGAACTTGCGAAAGCTTGTACCAAACTGAATTTTAACGCTTTGTTACAACAACTGCAATATGAAGGGTCATCGACCAGGGCACTGGAAGATGAGCTGCGCAGGCTGGATGTGAATGTAAATGTAAACTGGCCCCTATCGCATTACAAGTCGGCAGTGCGCTACCTCGACCGCAAGCCGGATGATATAAAAGCTACCGGCGGAACCAACTGGCAAAAATATCTCCCACCACGTTTTCAGAAACGTATCTTTTATCCTTCGTTATGGACGGCCGAACAACTGGGCAATTGGGGTAAGGCCTGGGTAGAGGATGTATTGGGGTTGTAAGTGGGCAGTTGCCTTATAGTTGGCAGTTTTAAGTTGGCAGTGGGCATTATATTGTTGCACTTTGCCAACTGCAAACTGAGGGCGTTTTGCCTGGAACTTTAATTGATACTCGTCGCCTGTACCAAAAGATCAATTATTGGCTTCTTATCGGGCAGATACCTGTTACATATAAACAGGCCTCCCATATTTGTGACCGGGTTGAAAAACACAAAAGCGCTGATGCCCGGGTCATCTCCATCATGACCTATTGTACCATTGGTGTATAAGTTCCAGAAGACGCCTTTATTACGATAAGTCAAATTGATATCTTTCGGCGGGTTTTCTTTGGAAAATTGTGGTGTAAACATTAACCTGTATGATCCTGTATCTAATAACAACTTATCTCCATTATACCCATTTATAAGGCCAGATACGTATTTAGCGAGATCACCCGCGGAAGTTTTAAGCCCGCCATCAGGATAGGTCACCAGATCGTATAATGGAAATACAAGGTCGTCTTTATAGTAAAGACTGGCATGTTTTTTCAAATTTGTATTGAAAATGAAAAAGGTGGAATTTTTCATTTTCAGAGGCGACAAGATGAACTTCTTTACGAAATCGGCATACGGAATACCCGCTTTAATTTCGATGAGGTAAGCAACCAGCGCCGACCCAATGTTACTGTAGGACGATGCGCTACCCGGGCTGCCTTTCCCAAAATTGCCTGGGCTGTAGTATTTCCCTTTTTCGGATAAATAATTGTAAAAAAACTCCTTCAACGATCTGCCGGGAATGGTTTGCCTGTATCCTATCGATTGAAGCGCATCTAAAGCTTCCTTATCGTAAGCCCTTATATCCGGGTAAAACTTATAGGTATTGGGATACACTGCCGGGTTATCAATGATACCGGAAGTATGGCTGGCCAATTGCCTGATGGTGATCTTACCATCCGGATAATTGGGATCGACTACTTTGAAAGGAAGGATATCATTGATGTTGGTTTCGAGTGTGAAATATTTTAATTCCACGGCTTTCATTAAAGCCACTGCTATAAAAGTTTTACTAACCGAACCCACGTTTTGTATGGTGGCAGATGTGTAGGGAATTTTATTCTGCTTGTCGGCAAAGCCGAAATCCTGATGATAAATTATTCCATTGGCATTTACCAGGATAACCGCCATTCCAGGAAGGCTATCCTGTTTAAAAACCTGGTTAAGTTTGTTCGTTAGTGTGTCAAACCTGCCCTGGCAATACCCGTGATGAATTGTTAAAAATAAAAAACCTGTAATAAGGATACTGTAAATGCGCTTTCGTGACATAGAATTAATCGTTTTTAAACCTTTCCAAAGGTAAGGCGGCTGGGTGTATCGTCATTGTATAAATGCGAACGGCTTAAGTTTTAAATGGCAGGATATATTGCTGCCTGCTAAATTTTGAAGGCGTGTCGCCTATTATTTTAGCATACGACCTGATAAAATGCGCCTGGTCAAAATACCCGTATTTATAGGCGAGATCAGTCAACGACAAGCTATTGGTTGGGCTGCCCAGGTCGCCAATCAAATTCCGCAGCTTAACGATCGAATAGGCTTCCTTGGGCGACAAGCCAACATGATCTTTAAATTTCTTTTCGATATACCTTTTAGAATACCCCGTTTTCGATGCGATTCCGGAGATTGTTAACAGCCTGTCGGCAGGGGCGGTATTAAGTTCATAAAAAACACTTCGAATAAGATTGTGATCAGACCCAATATCCGATTCTTCAAGCATACTACACACCTTTTGCACCAGCAGGGATTCATCAGATAAGTCGATACCTTGAAATAGCCGGGCTAACTTTTTATTCACCAGTCCAAGCTCAGCGAGGTTGTCTGTCAATTCATCTAAACGAGGTTCGTTAACAAATATGGAGGCAACCCATGGCGACAATTGCACCATAATAGCTTTTGTAAAAGGCCTTACTATTATTTGCACCCTCCCTGTTATCTGCCCCGAAAAGTAAACTCCTGACCCTATGTCAAATGGCTTTTGATCATACCTCAGGGCCAACCCCTCACCGGTAACGAAAGCCATGGTTACACATCCATTCGGAAGGGCGTATTTCATTTCAGTACTAAACAGGGAGCTTGAATTATCCAATATCCAAAATTTACGGATATGCGTGTTAATGCGCCCGGGAATGGCTATCTCATCATAGTTAAACATAGATTTATAAAGATATTAAATTTTACAGCACCTGCTTAACCGGAATAAGCGTCACCAAACAAAGCCAAAAATTTTGTTTTTCTGTGGCACCAATTATAACTTCCCTGCGTCTATACATTTGAAAACACGACAGCTATGAACATATCTAAAAATTTAAGAGCATCTTTCTTATTATCCGCTTTGCTTTTTGCATCCTGCGGCATCATCAATAACTTAACAACCCGGAACTGGCATGGCGGCGACGTAGGCGGCCATAATTATGCAACGTTTGATGAAATGAACGGCAGGCAGGATTTTAAATTACTGAACCCTGCATCGGGCGATTTTACCCTGAAATATACCAGCGAGGTAACCGAGGGTGAACTGCGCCTCGTAATTACCCAGGGACACAATACTATCGTGAACCGTGACCTGACGGGCAGCGTACGCGATTCGGTACGCATCGGTAATGGCGGCAACCCCGATGTCAAGATCAGTATTACAGGCAAACACGCGAGGGGGAAATACGATATCACCTACCCTACCAGTAAGTAAGGAGCTACGCTGTGGTAATATGGGCATTCCTGCTTATGGGAGTCCATTTTTATTTTATTAACGATTCGGGCTTCAAGTGCTGTACCTCGATAAATACGCCGTCCAGATGGTTAAAATCTGCATCGGTGGTTATAAGCTTCAGCCCCAATAATGCGGCAGTTGCGGCTATCCAAAGATCATTTTTGCCCATGTTTCGTGGCGTAGCAAAGGAATAGCTATCGTACGCAGGGTTTTTACGTTGAGAAAAGGCGTCGATTTCGGCGTACGTGCTTATCAGATTCTCGTTTAACTCAACCGCATTAATCTTATCCAAAGCAGCATTGACAATTTTCCACTTTCTTGCTCCCCAATTATTTTGTATTCCAATCGATTTTAATTCTGCTATGGACACAACAGATGTGTAAACTGTACGGCTGTCAGGATTTATAATTTCTGATAGCAATTGAACACTATATTCTTTGGAAAGATGGAAAAGGATATTAGTATCAAGCAATATATTCATTTGCTTTGATTGAGCGTCTTTAGAGCTTCAGCAACTTCTTCTTCAGTTAGAAAATCTTCTTTAGGAATTTCTTTTAAACGATCCATCAGGGCTTTAGCAGTTTTGCCCGTCTTATTGGCAAACGCCGTAGTTCCCCCGGCAGCCATAATTTCGTCTATCGAATATGACTTCAATTCAGGAAAAAAATTCAGTGTACCGTCCGATACTTTGGCGTCCTTCTTACCCATCTCTCGTTTTAGTTGTTATACAAATTTAAGAAATATTGTGTGTAATAGAAATCGACTTCGCGGCTTTTCCGTCATAAATAGGTCATTCCCACCTATTTTCTATGAACTATCGGCTATCAACTATGAACATTTAGACAAAACCCGTACCTTGCAACTTTCTGAAACCAATACACTAAGGCAATGACTGAGACACTGGACATCAAGATCACCAAAACCAACCATTCCCGTTTAAGCGAAACGGATTTTGACAATTTACCCTTCGGTAAAACATTTTCAGACCACATGTTTGTGGCCGATTATGCCGATGGCGAATGGAAGAATTTCCAGATCATTCCTTATGGCGAAATTGGGTTGAGCCCGGCTATTTCAGCGCTGCATTACGGGCAGGCTTTTTTTGAAGGCTTAAAGGCATACAAACACGCCGACGGGCAGGTTTCTGTTTTCCGCCCGGATAAAAATGCTATCCGTTTTAATAAATCGGCCGAACGCCTGTGCATGCCTGCGCTTCCCGAAGAAATATTTATACAAAGCATTGCCGCGGTAGTGGATGCTGATCGTGACTGGGTGCCTTCAAAGGCTAACCACGCGCTGTACATCCGTCCGTTTATGTTTGCTACCGACCCTTATTTGGGTGTGGCACCATCGGCAACCTATAAATACATGGTTTTGATAGGCCCTGTTGGACCGTATTTTTCAAAAACACTACGCGTTAAAATAGAAACCCATTATACCCGCGCCGCCGAAGGTGGTTTTGGCTATGCCAAAGCAGCCGGCAACTATGGCGGCAGTATGCTGCCGGCCCGTAAAGCTACCGAAGAAGGTTTTGACCAACTGATATGGACAGATGCCAAAGATCACCAGTACATTGAGGAAATGGGCGCTGCCAACGTAATGTTTGTGCTGGACGGTACGCTGATCACCCCATCAACCCGCGATACGATTTTAGATGGCGTTACCCGCGATACCGTACTGACACTTGCCCGCGAGTGGGGTATGCCTGTTGAAGAGCGCCGCGTTTCTGTAGCCGAAATCCTTGAAGGCGCTAAAAACGGCAAACTACAGGATGCGTTCGGGGCAGGCACAGCCGCTACTATCGCACCTGTTGGCTCCATCAGCCATAATGGTGAAGAGTATTTCCTGGCCGATCCGAAAGAAAGAGAATTTTCCCAAAAGGTATTAAGGGAACTTGACGCCATAAAATATGGCCGCGTTGCCGATACGCATGGGTGGAATTATATGGTATAAAGGGGCATTGTCCTTCAACAAATATTAAAGAGCTCCATTTGGGAGCTCTTTTAGTTTACCTTAAGCGATATCGTGCAGCTTTTACCAAATACTACTTTTTGTGCAGTATCGCGGGGCGTTGCGTTCCACAGGCATTCGCGCACGGTTAAACTTTGCATTTTAGGGTCGATGGAAATTAGCTGGAATGACAGCAAAGTTTCATCTTTGCCAGAATACCACCCCTTCATTGGTGAATCGACCCTAAAAACCGGCAGGCTGACCAAGTTATCCGGTCCATGATACACATAAAACTCGTTCCAGTTACTGTTGCCATGGAAATAGGCCTTAATGTTTGGATGCGCGCGTAAAAACTTCACAAAGCCTCGTTGTTCTTTAATTGTAGCGCCATCGTCCTGCGGGGCAACAACACCATCTTTATAATGTTCGGCATTCAGATTCTCAAACCTGTTTTCAAGGGTCATATTATAAGGCGGAAGCGGGTTAGTAAAATGTTTTGCTTCCGACTCGGGCTGGTCGTGCGTAAAAATTATGACCGGGGTATTCTCCCGCACGGTGTCAAGGTCTTTTTGCATCCAAATGCGCTGGGCCGAATCGGGCCACAGGTTGATAAACATTAGGTGTATTCCTTTTACGTTAAAGGAATAATCGACCTTATCTTTCGCATAATCGTAATCTACTATGGTTAAAGGCCTGGCGGGCCTCAGCATCATATTGTATATCTTAACCATCGAAGTCGGGTCGGTGAGCGACGCCATCGGTTTTGCGAATCCTATCGCGTTGCTGATATCATGATTACCGGGGATGATAAGTAGCTTTGCCGGCTGTCCATTATGCCTCCTTACAGACAGCAAATGCATATAATCATTTTCAAACTGAGCCCAGGAAGCTGCGGCGCTTTGCACCGGCGGCTGCATCCGGTTAGCTATATCGCCGCCTTCAACAACATAGTCTATTGCCCCGATGCGTTTGCCCGCAGCAATGCCATTGTCGGCTGGCAACGTGACGCCCGGCAGGGTATTTACCTGGCGTACAAGAGCCTCATTGACCTTATAAGCGCTCACATTCGAACCGCCCCTAAATTCCGGTCGTGCAATGCCGTAATGCGCGTCTGAAGTAAAGACCATATTAATTACCGTATCATTTCCCGGCTGACCATAGCTTTTGAAGCAGTATAAGGCAGCGAACGCACAGGCTATAAATGCCCGTAAAATAATATTCGCTTTCATCATTATTTCCGTTTATAGAACGAGATCGTGGCAGGCATCCCGGGGTAGTTCCGAACCTCGGTGTCGGTATAGTACCCCGAGCCGTCTGCGGCAAAGCCTATGCCCTCGCCCTGCGGTTCGTTGTTGGTGTATGGTGCATGTTCCGGCTTCGTCATCAAACCCGCGGATATTGATGTTCCGGCAGGAAGTTTCCAATACCATACCCGTTCTTTGCTGCGCAGCAAAATTTCGGACCCGTCAGGCGAAATATCGCCGCCCGTCGCTTTATTGAATAACAGTTTTACCACAGGGCTCATGATTGTAACCGACGTGGTGCTTTGCGGATAATGCGCAACATAAATTTTTGACGCGTTGCTTTCCTTACTGGCTATGTAAATATCTTTTGTCGAAGGATCGACCATCAGCGTTTCGGCGTTGCGGGGGCCATCGGGATACTTTAGCTCTATTATATCCACCGTGTCGATGTTCAGCCGCAGGGGCAGTGTCTTTCCCGTGAGGTGAGGCTCGGCAAAGCGGTAAACAAAAACTGATTTATATTTTGAATCGTTGTCGCCGATATCAGCCACATATACATAACTTTTACCGGCAACGGGCCCCGGCCCAACGGCGATATCCTCCCAATCGCGGTTGCTGACGGGTGTTAAAGTGAGTGTTCCTTTATCAGCTCCCGATCCGTCTGTAAGGTAAACCTGGTTGGGGTTGCCGCTGTCGTTATGAATGTATAGGATACCGGGATTGATCCTGCTTGCGGCTATGCCGGATATTTCAGCAAGGTCGGTGCGGGCAAGATCATTTACAATGGGTGCCGGCTCAAAAGCTTTCGATGTATCAAGCAAAAGCGGGTCGTAGGCCGGTGTTGTAAATGTAACCTGCGGCGTTTCCGCAACCGTATCGGTTGTTTTAGCTGGGATGATGCCACCCTTTTTGCAGGAAAAAAAGGAAAAGAATAAAAAACATAACAACCCGGTTCTAACAAAATACCTCATTATATTTTCGCTGAAACGGGTTGTCATGTTATGATTTTTTTGATTAGTGATGATTACCCGAACCGTCCATCTGGAAGCAGCCTATATCTTTTCCCGGAGGGGTGATACCGCTTGAACCAAAGTTATCGTTGATAGGGATACCAGAAGTTATCGGGGTAAAGGCAGTAGTTGTACCTTTACCTACCGCCGGTGAATTAGCCTGCAGGTGAAAATCGAAACCGTCAACAGAAGCCTGGTTAGCGAAATTCATGTTTGGAAGCGTGTAATTAACGAACAATGGGTTGTTTTTACCTACCAGCGTAGTGCCGTCGTAGGCGAAACCGAAGGTGTATGTTGAACCAAGGAACGAGGCCATGTTCGGAATATCAGTTGCCTCAGGGTGTGTAACAACCGCCTGGGCAACATTGGTTGGAACGATCTGGTTGGCCTGTGCAACGTTATCTACATAATAGAAGTTATACCCGTAAGAAGTTTTGTTGATCGGCCCGTCGGCATGGCTCAGGGTATCGGCAAGGTAAACTTTAGCGGTAACGTTGTTTCCGCCTGCTATACGCACGCCAAAGTTACAATCCACAATCAGGTTATTGTAAGCGTAAGCCCTGGAGTTATTTTCAACTTCGACAGAGCCACTCCTTGCGCCATAAACGCCATCGTTTCTGTAGCCATCATTAACATACGTGTTATTGTACATGGCAATTTGTGTTTGAACAGATCCGGTTGCGCCGTCGTTGGCAGATTTCGTACCGTTGGTCGCGCTGCCTATGATCAGGTTGTAGGCCATATTACCTTGTGCGCCGCCTTTGGCGTTGAAACCGTCACCGCCAGTACCGCCGCATTTTTCAAGGGTATTTCTCATCATATTCAAATGACCTCCATAAAAGCGGATAGCATCATCGGGTGTGCCATATATCCATGAATCTTCCAGGATGATGGCGCCGTTTGGATTTTGCCAGTAGATAGCATACTGGTCGCCGGTAGAAGGACCGTTGAAAGGCGGAGCCACCAATGCGGCGCCCGCAAAATCAAGGTGGGTCCATTTTATAACCAGCAACGGGCAGGTAATGTCACAATAGATACCACCCCATCCCCCGTCGTAAGCATGATCGGTTGCTGCCGAGGAGTTACCTGTTGTTTTGGTTTTAGATGGGTCGGTAATGGTTATAGGGGCGTCTTTTGTACCAAGGCTCAACAGGATACCTTTTACAATAAAAGTTGCACCGTTATTTACCTTAATGGTTACACCTTTTTGAATCAAAAGTGTATCGCCTGCATTAACCGTTACGTCGCCTGAAACGGTGTAGGTTTGGCTGGCAAGCATGGTGCCCTTTATTGCGCCTGACAATGCAGCCGTATTACTTACAGATTTTCCTACCTGAAGCAGCGGAGTTGAGATAACAGCTTTATCCTTCTTGCTGCACGATGCCAGTGCAAGAGCGGAAAACAAAAACAAAACGTTTCTTAAATTTTTCATGGTTAATTAATTAATGATTGCATTAGAAAATGGTTACTTGGTGTGCTTATTAAAATTTAAACCGGAACCCCAGCAGGTAGCGGGCATAGTATTTATCATTCTCGATGGTAGCATAATTCGGGCTTTCCTGCAGCGGCAGTTTGCTATTACCGCTAAAGGCTTTGTTCTGCTGTTTCACGATTAACTCGTATGGGGTATTTAACAGGTTATTGATCTTGATGTAAATGATATAATGCTGGTTAAATTCTTTCTGGGCAGAAAAATCAAGGTTTACGGTAGGCCGCTCCCAGTTATCCAGGTCCTTATATAAAGACAAAGTGTTTATTCTTTCGCCGGTATAAACCATGGCCAGCTGCGCATCGATCTTGTTTTTGGTGTTCTTATACAACAGCGACACATTACCAACATGGGCCGCCTGCCCTTGCAAAGGCCTGGCCTGGTTTACTTCGATATTGTGAAAGCTATTGTCGGCCGGGTCGATATATTCAAATTTTTTGGTCGAGTTGATAAGGGAGTGGGTATAGGTGTAATTACCTGATATGCCTATGTCGCCAAAAAACTTCCGGAATACCGCTTCGATGCCATAGTTATGCGCCGTGCCGAAATTATATGGGGTAAGCGTTAAGCCAGCCGAAAAATTGGTTTGCACCAGCGCATATTCAATAGGGTTGTTGATGGTTTTATAAAACGCACCGACCATAAACTGGTCGAGCCCGTTTGGAAAAACCTCGTAGCGGAAATCGTAATTGTCGATAACTGAATGCTGCAAATTGGGGTTACCCTGGGTGGGGAAATTATCCTGTGCAAAACCGGTGTTATCGGGGTACGGCACCAGGTCGGAATAGGCCGGCCGAAGGATCGACCTGAAATAAGAAGCCCGCAAGGCCTGGGTTTTACTTAACGAATATTTTGCGTTGATACCGGGCAAATAATCAGTATAGGTAATGTCGGCACTTTTGCCGGCTATAGTTGCCGGTAACGACGACAAATAAGACTGGCTGGTATTTTCGACCCTCAATCCAAACAACACATCGAAACGGTCGCTGATAAAGTATTTAGCCTGGGCGTAAGCCGCTTGTACATTCTCGGTAAAGGAGTAAACACCCGCGTTACTTGCGGCATTGCCAAGGGGATCGGACCCATTACCCCCACCGAAGAAGAACTTTGATGCCGGGATGGAAATATATTTCTGGTAGGTAGAATCAGGATCGGGCACAGCGTTCAGCGTGTATTGGTTATCAAAATTATCCCTGCTCTTATGCCTGGCCATGCCGCCAAAACCAATAATGGTTTTATGGCCCTTTATATCGGTGTTATAGTGAAAGTTAAGGTACCCCGAAATATCCTTGTCGGTATTGCGGGCCCATTCCCTGGTTTCGGGCCGTACCTGAACGGGGCCGTAAGAAATTGAAGTGGCAACGCCCGTAGTATTGGGATTGATCTGCTGCGTTGTGTTAAAACCGGCCATATCAGGTAATTCCTGCTTTGCTTCTGAAACAGCAACGGACCAATCTGTCGTTAGCGACCGGGCCAATTTATTGTCGCCGTGCAGTATGGCGCTGTAAATACTTTGCAAGTCCCTGCGGGTTTGTGTTTCATAACTTTGCTGGAAGCCCCCGGTGTAGCCCTGGTATGAGTAGTTGCCTAAAAGCAGGTCATTAGTTAGCCTGGCGCGGTTTTCGTTAAGCTGCAGGTAGGTACCGAACAAGCTTATTGAATTGTCCTGGTTAAACCGATAATCGACTGTAGAGATCAAACCGAGCCTGTTTGTAAGCGAAGAATATTGCCTGTCCAGGTAATCGGGAAACACCTGCGTCATCCTGGCATTGGGGCCTGGCGCGGGGCCCAATGTGGCATTTTCAACCAGCCTGAAGGTGTTGTTGCCTGCGTAAGTATTTTGATACGTACCAGAAAAAATGACGCCGAGCTTTTTGTTCAGGAACCTGTCGCCGATAGTTAGGTTAAAATTGCTGTTTACCGGCGTTTTCTTTGGCGATACAATGAGGTTCTGATATGGAAAATCTGATACCGAGGTAGGCACAGTAAGTCCCCTGATCTCGGCCGGCGACTGAGAGTTTATTGCACTTGTGTTAAAGCTTTGAAACGAACGGTTAGAAAATATCTGGCTGTAGCCGATGCCGGCATTTCCTTCCAGCCTCAACTCGTCCGGGGCAGTTTTCATCACCAGGTTGACCACGCCGCCTGACGCATCGCCTTCCATGTCGGGAGTTAATGATTTTGAAACCTCTATCCTTTCAATTAAGTCGGCCGGGAATATATCCAGGGGTACGTAACGTTCTTTATTGTCGGGGCTTGGTATCTTGATCCCGTTGATCAGTGTTGTACTATACCGGGGGTCCATACCACGGATAATAACATATTGGCCGTCGCCTGTATTTCCGCGCTGTACCGATACGCCCGAAACGCGGGCCATTACATTAGCGACGGTTATATCGGGTGAAATGGCTATCGAGTTAGCCGAAACTATATTGGTAAGGTTGTTTGCGCGTTGTTCGGCTCTTTTGGCGTAGGCATCTGATTCGCGGTTGCCCCTTGCCGATATAGTGACCGTACTAAGACTGGCATAGCTTGATGTCATGTAAAAATTCATCTTCACATTTTCATCGGCGGTCAGCGTTAAGGTAGTGTCGATGGTTTTGTAACCTATGTAGGAAACCTTTAAATGATAAGTACCTGCCGGGATATTGTTTAACTGGTATTTACCATTCAGCATGGAAGCTGTTTTAATACCGCGGGGATTTAAAAGGATGGAGGCCCCAACCAATTGCTCTTTGGAGTCTTTGTCAAAAATGTATCCCGAAATGGTAGAAGCGAAGGAAAAAGAAACGGATAGCAGGCAGATCAGACAGGTAAAAAACAGTTTCATTAAGGCGCAATTTTGCCCAAAGAAACCCCCTTAATTCTGTACAAAAACTGATTTTTTTGCCAGCTGCGGGTTTGTTAACGAAAAGTTTTTTTTAGTTTAATATTTGGGGTGTAATCACAACAATAAGTCATATTCACCTAACATTAAATTTACTCCACCGAAACCGTCAAACCTTCCTGCTGCAATATCTTGCGGTATATTTCCATTTCGGTAAAGGAGCCTTCCAGTACGGCGCATTTGCCCTCGTTGTGCACCTTCCAGGCAATTTTCTCGGCTTGTGATTCGGAGTAATCCAGGTATTTCATCATGCAGAAAATGACGTGGTCGAACGAGTTCACATCGTCATTCCATAATATTAAACGGTGCATTTCCTTGAGGCCGGCGAGTATTTCCTCAAGCGTTAAGGTCTCTTCCTGTGTTTCTGTTGGCATATTGTAATGACAAATTTACCTAAATGAAATAATAAAAAGGTCATCAGATTGTTTACACAAGCAAAAACAACAACACATTTATCACTACCCCTACCCCTATGCACCACGCCGGACCCCGTTTTTTGCTCTTCTGGAGTATCCAATTGTCTATTTTCAATATTTGCCAGGGCCAAAGCAGGTTGCCGCAAAACACATTGCTGCCGCCGCCCGATTCCATAAAGATAGACGGCAATCTCCAGGATTGGGGCGACAGCCTTCGGTACCTTAATGCAGATAAACATATTACCTACAGCCTGGCCAACAATGGGGACAACCTGTACATGGCTATCCGCATTAATGATTACGGCGAACAAGTGATGATATTAAACGCCGGCCTAACCCTGGCTATCGATCCGCATGGAAAAAAGAAGGATAGCTTTACGATTACTTTCCCGGTTGGCGAAGAAGGCGGGCTGACCAACATTGGTATTCCCCGGCAGGGTATTGGCGATTCGGTAAAGCAGGAACACGGCGAACTTGTGGAAGCTGAAATGACCAGGTTACGGCATATTAAAGTGACAGGGTTCGCCGACATTGAAGGAAACCTGATCACAACGTCGAACACCTACGGCATAAAAACCGCGCTGGATTATGATAAAGAGGGCAACCTGGTTTGCGAGGCCGCCATTCCCTTAAAATTTTTCCACGCCGGTAACATCGCCAAAAACGAATGGGCCTTTAATATTAAGATCAACGGCTTTACCAAACCGGGACAGGGCCGTGAGAATGGCGGACAGGAAGGACAGGGGCGCAGCGGCAGGGGCGGCGGTTTTGGTGGCGGCGGCCATGGCGGAAGAGGCGGCGGCCGTGGCGGGCGCAGCGGTAGTTTTGGCGGCGGCCAGACCGAACAGCGCGGCGAGTTGGCAAAATCAATAGATTTTTGGGAGAAATTTTATTTGGCCGGGCAATAGGGACCAGGCAGTGTGCATTAGGCATTAATCAATAGGCATTGACTATCGATATTGCAAGCTACTGATCTAATGACTAATCCCTAATGGCTGATGGCTAAAATTTATTCTTCCACATCATACTTTCAACCGGCCGGGTGGTGGGGTTGCTGTATTTAGCGTTGGCTTTGGTGTTGTACATTACTTCGATATCGCCTTCCACCACAAAATAGATGAGTTGGCCAATGGGCATACCGGCGTAAATACGCACGGGTTGCGCGCAGGATATTTCCAGCGTCCAGGTATTGCAAAAGCCTACGTCGCCTTTGCCGGCGGTGGCGTGTATATCGATACCCAGTCGGCCGGTGCTCGATTTTCCTTCCAGGAAGGGTACATGGCGGTGCGTTTCGGTATATTCCATGGTTACGCCCAGGTATAAAGTATTGGGCTGCAGTACAAAACCTTCTTTTGGTATCTCGAACCCGTCTATCTCGTTGTGAACCTTTGCATCGAGCACCCGGTTGCGGTAGGTTGCCAGGTGTTTGCCTAAGTGAACATCGTACGAATTTGTACCCAGGCACTCGCGTTTAAAGGGCTCGATAATGATGTGTCCCTTATCAATTTCTTCAAGAATTCGTTTGTCAGATAAAATCATAATCCGGGTGAGATAATCCGCCTAAATTAGAATTATTTGACATAAGTTTGCCATCCTTTTTGCAATTTTACTTTTATGGCGATAGCATACCGGAAGCAGGTTGACGGTGATACCGAATTTGCTCTTTGGAGGATTGAAGAGAAAGCTGAAGACCTGTATAAACAGCTGCAACTTGATAAACACGAGAAAGCTTATGTGGAGCGGCTAAGCCTTGGGAAACGGCACCTGCACTGGCTGGGTGTGCGCGTATTGCTGCGCACCATGCTGAATACCAGCGAATACATCGACTGCAAAGTTGATGAGCACGGCAAGCCTTATTTGGTGGACCTGCCCTATCATATTTCGCTGAGCCACTCGTTCGATTATGCAGCGGTGATGATGAGCAAAAGCCGGCCTGTCGGTATCGACATCGAACTGATCAAAGAAAAAGTGGAGCGCATTGCCCCCAAATTTATGCGCCCGGAAGAAATGTCCTTTATCAACGGCTACAACAGGATCGATCACCTGTACGCATGCTGGTGCGCCAAAGAGGCTGTTTACAAGTGTTTTGGACAAAAAGAGGTGTCTTTCGCCGATAATATTTCACTTGAACCTTTTAATTTTGTTACGGAAGGGAAGGTAAACGCCCGCCTGGATAAAGGCGGGGTTAGTCGCGGCTACCAGGTAGACTACCTGCAATACGAGGATTACATGATAGGTTATGTAAAGGGATAAGGCTATGAAGAACAAAAAAGTACATTTCGAGGATTGGGGATTGATAGATTACAAGGAAGCCTGGGACAAACAGGAAGCTTTGTTTGGTGAAACTGTCGCGCTGAAAACGGCCAACCGCAACAAAATGATAGCCACCGAAGGCGACGAATACCAGGAGGAAGAGCCGACAGCCAACTATCTTGTTTTTTGTGAACACCCGCATGTATATACCCTTGGTAAAAGCGGCAAGCCTGAACATTTGCTGCTGGATGAACAGGGCCTGAAAGAAAAGAAAGCATCGTATTACCTGATAAACCGCGGCGGCGATATTACCTACCACGGGCCGGGCCAGGTAGTAGGTTACCCGATACTGGACCTGGATAATTTTTTTACCGACATTCATCTTTACCTGCGGACGCTGGAAGAAGCAGTTATACTCACCCTGGCCGACTATGGCCTGAAAGCTGGCCGGTACCCCGGCTATACCGGCGTTTGGTTTGATGCCGACAATGACAAGGCACGCAAGATATGCGCGCTGGGTGTACGATGCAGCCGCTGGGTTACCATGCATGGCTTTGCTTTTAACGTAAATCCCGACCTGGATTATTTTAAGAACATAGTACCCTGCGGTATAGATGACAAGGACGTAACATCCATGCAGCGCGAACTTGGCCGCAAGGTGGATGAGGAAGAGGTGAAAACTATCCTTAAAGGACATATTGCGGAGCTGTTTGGGATGGAGCTGGTGTGAGCTATTGCATAGGTCATGCTGAACTTGTTTCAGCATCCCTCATGTATGGCTGGAATGTCCTGTGGGTTCCCGAAACAAGTTCGGGATGACGCTTACTATTGATTTTTCCTTCCGGTTGGGGAGTAGAAGAATTAAGAACAGGTGTCACACTGAGCTCCGTCGAAGTGTGCGCGCGGGGCCTGCCCACCATGCTTCGGGAGCCTCAGCATGACAACCCCATTATTCTCCCAAGAAAACCATAACCTTACCATCTCCGTATGGCTTGTATGAGGGTGCCAGTTTTTGCATTGATTTTATTCGTTCTATTTGGCTGCGGGAAGAAGGTTGAAGTTATTCCGCCGGCGGATACTGCGGTCAATAACGCACAAGTTCCACCGGTTGTACATCCGAATGATTCTGTCTCTTACCTGGCCCTGGGCGATTCCTATACTTATGGCGCGGGGGTTTCGCAAAGCGGATCTTATCCTTATCAATTGACGGCGCAGTTAAGCGGTCAGCATTATTTGATCAGCGAGCCCAGGGTGGTGGCCTTCCAGGGATGGACGGCGGCTGACTTGCTGGCGGGTATCCAGGCTGCTGATATTGCCCGAAAATTTGATTTTGTGACTTTGCTTATTGGCGTTAACGACGAGCGCAGGAATACCGATCGTGCTACTTACACTACGCAGGTTGACCAGCTGATAACGCAGGCAACGCAATATGCCCGGGGGTATAGCAGGCGGGTGTTCGTGCTGTCCATTCCGGATTGGTCGGTGACGCCCTTTGCGGCGGGGATGGACAAGGCGAAGATCAAAGCTGAAGTGACGATGTTCAACGCTATAAACGAGGCGGAATGCAAAAAGCTGGGGGCGAATTACGTGGATATCAGCACCGTTCAGGCATTGGCGGCTAATGATGAGACACTGACAGCGGGCGACGGGCTGCACCCGTCGGCTAAAATGTATGCGCTGTGGGTTGGGCAGCTTTTGCCGGTGGTTAAAGGGGCATTTGGCAGTGTGCATTAGTCATTGGGTGTTTTATAAATCCCCGGCGCCGAAAATGCCGTATCTGTTTACATGAAAATAATTTGTTCCATTATTCTTACTATTGCAGCATTGGCGGGCTGCGCCAAAAAGAAAGTTGACACCATGCCCACGACACCAAAGGATACCACCGCCGCAATTGTTGCCGATACCACGAGCTACCTGGCGCTGGGCGACTCGTACACCATTGGCGAGGCGGTAGCCAATACGGAATCATACCCGCACCAATTAGTGCGGCTGGTAAACCGGGAAGGCCTGGCATTTGCATACCCCCCTAAAATAATTGCTACTACCGGCTGGACAACCGATAACCTGATCGATGCTATAGCGCAAAGCGGGCTGGAGGGTAAAACTTATGATATGGTTACCCTGCTGATAGGTGTGAACGACCAGTACCAGAATTTGAGCCAGGATAATTATCGCATAAAGTTCAAACAGGTGCTGGAAACTGCTATTGCTTTTGCCGGGGGGAACAAGAAGCATGTGTTTGTACTGTCTATACCCGATTGGGGCGTGACGCCTTTTGCCGGCGGCAACGATGCGCAGATAGGGCCGGTGATCGACCAGTTCAATGCCATTAATAAATCGATAAGTGATGAAGCGGGGGTGAATTACCTGGATATCACGGGTATCTCTCGCCAGGCTGCCGCCGAACCCGACCTGGTTGCCGTTGACGGTTTGCACCCTTCCGGGAAGATGTATGGGTTGTGGGTTGACCAGCTGGCGCCGAAGGTGATTTCGCAATTTGCCAAACATTGAGCATGATGAGACGCCTTTGCCTGCTTACCGTTATAACATTATGTATGGCAAGCGGTGCGAAATGTTTTGCTGCCGATACCCTCGCCTATCTTGCCCTGGGCGACTCGTATACCGTCGGCCGGTTAGTGCCTGTGGAAGATTCGTTCCCTTACCAGCTTGTGGCTAAACTGAAAGGCAAAGGCCTTGCCATAGCGCCGCCTACCCTGATAGCTCAAAATGGCTGGCGCACCGACGAACTGATCAAAGGTATTGCCGGCAGCGGCGTTACCCAAAAGTTCGACGTCGTGACGCTTTTGATAGGGGTAAATAACCAGTTTCAGGGGTTTGCTATTGATACCTACCGGGTGGAGTTTGCCCAATTGCTGAACACGGCCATAGCCCTGGCCAAAGGCAATAAGGCGCATGTTTTTGTTCTTTCCATACCCGACTGGGGTGTGACTCCTTTTGCGGCTATACGTGGTCCGGCGAAAATTGCTGTACAGATCGATCTTTACAATAAGATAAACCGCGAGGAGAGTGAAAAAGCCGGGGTTAATTATGTCGATATTACTGACATTTCCCGCGACGTGGGGAGCGACCCTGCTTACCTGGCGGCCGATCACCTGCACCCTTCGGGTAAAATGTATGGGCTTTGGGTGAACAGGTTGAGTAAGCAAGTTGAAAAGAGGTTGAGGTAGGTTTTGGTGGAGACTGGGGTATTAGGGATTGGTCATTAGGCATTGGCGTTAAACGAAGAGTTTACCCCCGCTCAATTGGCGCGGGGCCTGTTACTTTTGTCGCGACAAAAGTAACCAAAAACGCTGTCAGCGCTAATGGCTTCTTTGCCGCACCGGGCCTTATGCGCACAATAAAACAGAACCTAAGGCCGGAAATCTTCGCCCGGGCTACCGTGCTGCTTTATTACCCTGCATGGCTCTGATTTAATGCCTTTGCAGCCGCACCGACCCTGTGTTCTGTTTTATTTTTGGCCGAAGCGCAGAGCGCTGACGGGTAGCCACAAAAATTCTGTTAATTCTGATTCAGACAGTTGCGTTAAGGATTGAAATGGATACCGGCCTCGTGGTTAAGGCTCGCGCAGTATAAATGGAAAGCCTGACCCGAGGCACGAGGGGAACGCCCATTTTACCCCTCCCGGCCTCCCCTGATTCCAGGGGAGGATGCTTATTATTCTCTCAAAACAACTCTCTCCCTAAACTTAGGGAGAGATGTCGGCATAGCCGACAGAGTGGGTAAACAACCCTCACTTACTTTTCGCCGCTTTCGTTTTCTCCGCTATCTCCCCTATGGCGCGGACGAGTTTGTCAAGGTCCTGGGTGCGGGTGTAAACGTGGGGGGTGATGCGCACGCAGCTGATATTTTCCCATACAATGCCGACGGTGTGTATCTTGTACTGATTCATCAGGGCGTTGTCGAGCTCGCCGGGGGTCATGCCGTCGATGCTGACGCCGCAGATGGCGCAAGAGTACTGGGGTTTCAGCGAGGTGTGCAGCTTTACCTTCGGGATGTCTTTTACGCGCGACGCCCAGTAGTTTTTGAGGTAGCGTATGCGGTCTTCCTTGCGTTTGGGGCCAATGCCCTCGTGAAAGTTGATGGCCTCGCCTATGCCCTGCTCTATCGGGAAGCTGCGTGTGCCCAGGTCCTCAAACTTGCGTATGTCGGGGTCGTTGGCCTTATCACCGCATACCAGGGCCCATACTTTTTCTATCTTTTCCTTTTTTATCCACAGCATGCCGCTGCCAATGGGGGCCGACAAAAACTTGTGCAAACTGGTGCCGAAGTAATCGCAATGCAGGTCGGGTATTTTATAATCCATCAGGCCGAAGCTGTGCGCACCGTCCACAATTACTTCGATGCCTTTGGTGTGCGCCATATCGCATATTTTGCGCACCGGCATTATCTGCCCCACCCAGTTTATTACGTGGGTAACGTGTATCAGCTTGGTTTTGGGCGTAATGGCATCGGCGTAGGCCTGCACTATCTGGTCGTCGTCCTCGATGGGGAAGTCGAAGCTGAGTTGTTTGTACACAATACCATCGCGCTGCGCCCGCTTGTTGTAGGCCTGTATCATGTGCGGGTAATCCTGCTTGGTGCCAATCACCTCATCGCCGCGCTGCAGGGGCAAACCGTATATGATGGTGTTAAGCGCCTCGGTAGCGTTGCGGTTAACAGCGATCTCGTCAGGCAAAGTTCCGGCCAGTTCGGCCAGCTTCTCGCGCAGGGGCTCGCGGCCCTGGTCGAGGATGCGCCACATAAAGTACGAGGGGCCCTCGTTTGCCAGGTCGTTAAACCGCGCCACGGCCTGCTGCACCACCAGCGGCGAGGGCGACACACCGCCATTGTTCAAATTAATGATCGTCGGGCTAACGGTATAGGCGTTCTGGATAACGCTCCAGTACTCCTCGTCTTCGGCTACCTGTGCAGGGTTTAAATGCGCTATGCGTTTAGATGCCGACTGCCATTCTTCGGCATGCACCTGGTTGAACATACTGGCGGCAGAGAACGCCCCCGTAAGCATGGCGGCCTGTTTGATGAAGTTGCGGCGGTGGTTGGTCATGATGGTTTGGTTTGGTATATCTAAGTTAGGATTTTTTTGGCGAGGTGAAAAGAAAGGTTAATGGGAAAGCGGGGAAAGTTAAAAGTTTTAATTCTGTCGCGTTTACACCCCCTGCTTGTCGGTTATCGGTGTTTAAAAGGCCGGCAATTGTGCTCACATTTGTATCAACAACAAAACAAAATTATAAACCGCCCCTTTAAACAGGGCACCAACAACAAAACTATGACAAAGCAAATTTGGGGTAATTTACCCGTAAACGACATTAACCAAACCATTGATTTTTACAACAAGCTGGGTTTTAAAGTAGACGAGAACCATTTTGACGGCAATCATATAGCCAGTATTGCCGTGGGCGAAAGCAAGTTTGTGATCTGCTTTTTCCCGAAGGCGCCTTTTAAAGTGGCCATAAACGGCGAAGTGGCCGACACCACGCAGGGTAACGAAGTAATTTTCACCCTTTCGGCCGAATCCCAGGCCGAGGTGGACGAATGGGCCGCTAAAGTAAAAGGCATAGGCGGTAAAGTATTTGCAGAACCAAAGGCTTTCCAGGGCATGTACGGCTGCGGCTTTGCCGACCCGGACGGGCATAAATTTAACGTATTGTTTATGGGGTAAACAAGGCCGCCGCAACGGCTGACCAGTATTAACCACCACATCCCTTTTACGGTAACACTTGTTACCGGTATAACGGGCAACTTTGCACACGCAGCGGTTGCCCGTTTGCCGTTGCTGTAATAATTTAATGCCTTTGCAGCCGCACTGCCCCTGTGTTCTGTTTTATTTTTGGCCGAAGCACAGAGCGCTGACGGGGTGACCATAAAAATGTTCGGGATGCTGCAGAATCCGTCATATCGTCTTGGCGAGCGATAGCGTGGCCATCTTTGAACGCGGTATTCGGGAAGCAAAATACTTTTGTTGAACCGATGAAATTACCCCGCTCAATTGGCGCGGGGCCTGTTACTTTCCCTTAGATGGAAAGTAACCAAAACTCAAGTCAGCGCTAATGGCTTCTTTGCCGCACGGGCCTTATGCGCACAATAAAACAGAACCTAAGGCCGGAAATCCTCGCCCGGGCTACCGTGACGCTTTATTACCCTGCATGGCTCTGATTTAATGCCTTTACAGCCGCACTGCCCCTGTGTTCTGTTTTATTTTTGGCCGAAGCACAGAGCGCTGACGGGTGACCATACAAATGTTCGGGATGCCGCAGAATCCGCCACATCGTCTTGGCGAGCGATAGCGTGGCCATCTCTGAACGGGGTATTCAG
>Ga0310811_10000127_pt1 | contig 113252 bp, 129 predicted proteins | sample YCmetagenome_FD_207642 | JGI IMG/M metagenome (GOLD analysis project Ga0310811, IMG submission 207642) | Soil microbial communities from experimental microcosm in Duke University, North Carolina, United States - YC | ecosystem: Engineered > Artificial ecosystem > Soil microcosm > Unclassified... | reverse complement strand
CGAAGGCGATGAAGGAAGCGACCGACTTCAACAACGCGCAGTCGCAGAAGGAGAACGACGACGCGCTCGCCGAGATCAAGAAGAGCGGCAAGAGCGAGATCATCAAGCTCACGCCGGAGCAGGACGCAGCGATGCGCAAGGCGATGGAGCCGGTCTACAAGGACGCGGCGAGCCGCGTCGGCCAGCCGCTGATCGACGAATTCCAGAAGGAAGCCAAGAGCACGACGAACTAGGCTGAACCCGATCTGAATGAAGAGCTTCCGTGCGGCCTGCACGGAAGCTCTTTTTTGTTGCGAATGATTTCCGGATACACCTGAACAGACGTTCAGCGGCGTTACATCTTGGTTAGAGCGCTCTCTCTGTCCAAGTTGTAAGTTGCGCCCCGGCTTGGGGGCGCCCATCTTCAGGACATCCTTCCAGTGGAGGTTCTTATGAGGAAGTTCACCATCGCCGCCATCGCCGTGCTCAGCATCGCCGGCTCGGGCGCGGTCTACGCCCATTATCATCACCCGTGGATGGAGCACTTCCGCCACACCCGCATGAACCCCGAAGACCGCGCTGCCTTCGTCGACGCGCGGATCGCCGCGGTCCATGCCGGGCTGAAGCTCAACGCCGATCAGGAGAAGCTGTGGCCGCCGGTCGAGGCCGCGGTGCGCGACCTCGCCAAGCTGCGGATCGACCGCGCCAATGCGCGGATGAACGCAGGTCCCGGCGACGCGAACAAGGACGCCGACAGGCCGGACGATCCGGTCGCCCGCCTGCGCCAGCGTGCCGACGACATGGGCGCAACCTCCGCGGCCCTGAAGAAGATCGCCGACGCCGCCGATCCGCTCTACAAGACCCTCGACGACGGCCAGAAGCGCCGTCTGGCCCTGCTGACCCGTCACCGCGGCCCGTTCGGCGGCGGCGAGGATGGCCCGCGCCGCCACTTCAGAGAGCACGGCATGGACCGCATGATGGAGCATGGCATGGACCACTTCCGCGGCGGTGACCGCGATAGTGGCCCTGATCGGGAAGGGCGTCTTTGAGCGCACCGGGATTCCCCGGATATCAGCCCTGGAGAAGCCGCTGGAATCCGGCGGCTTTTCGCATTTCAGGGGCTGTGGAAGAACCTTGGAAAACATGCGTCACATCGCTTGCCAGACCCGGATCGCTTTGCTAAACGACCGGCCTCGCAAGGCATTGACCGCCTTTCGGGCGCATAGCTCAGTTGGTAGAGCAGCTGACTCTTAATCAGCGGGTCCCAGGTTCGAGCCCTGGTGCGCCCACCATAAATTCCCCCACAAAATCAAGTACTTAGCGTCTCACTCACGAAGTACGGAGTGTGAACGTTTAGACTCATTTTGGCGCCATTTAGACGCTCTTGTGCGACAAACGTTCTCTTCGAAGGCCTGAGGGTGACTTGAAGTCTTTCCAGCGTAAGCCGGACAGCGTTTGAGATGACCGGATTGAGCACATTGGCATCCGCCTCAGCGGTTGCTGAGCATGAACGGTAGCGGGGTTCGACGCGAGCGCCCACATGTGTTCGAGAATTTGGATCGAGAGATGTTCGCGCCGCGGCGCGGCGAAGCAATCTAGGCATAAGTAGCCGACGCTGGCGCTAGGGCATTAGCGCTGTTTGCGGGGGATCTGTCGCGATTGTGAAAAGTCCGGCCCTAGTTTGCGGTGAGGGATCATCGGTCGCCGCCGCGTCTCGTTTTTCAGATCGCCCACTTATCAGAGTTGGAAGACCCTAGAATCTTTGTACTCTAGGGATAAGAATATCGGGGGAGCGAATGGCGAAGTTCAAGGTCGGGTTTGTCGCCTATCCGGCAGGGCCAAGAGACCTGGCGTCGACAATAGCGCTTGCTGTCAAGTCAGTGGAGAACTCCCCTAAAGCCCGCATCACAGCTTGGCCTCAGCTCGATATTTTTGGCGCCGTGATCCCGGACGAGGTTCGTGCAGGGATTGAGACCGCAGACGTTCTGATCTGCGATGTCACTCGCGCAAATCTAAACGTCTACTATGAAATCGGTTTCAGCATCGGCAAGCGAAAGTCGATTGCGCCAGTCGTCAATGTCTCTTTCAAAGATGCCGCGGAAGATATTCAAAAGGACGGTCTCTTCGATATCGTTGGCTATCGGACTTACGAGAATTCTCAGCAGCTTGGGGATCTTCTTTCAGACCTGCCAGATCACAGCCTGCTCGACCTTTACAGCAAGCCGTTGAATTCATCGCAACCACTATACTTCCTAAATGCCTACCGTAAGACCAATTTCGTGGCGGGAATCGCAGCAGCGATAAAGGATAGCAAGATCCATTTTCGCAGCTTCGATCCAGCCGAGATCTCTCGCTTCTCTACCGTGCAGATCATCAGCGACGTCTCGTCATCCGCTGGCGTCGTTATTCCGTTTCTGCCAACCCACATTGACGATGCTGATCCTCGCTATTTGCTTCCTTTGTGAATGCCATCTTAAGCCAGGCTCCGGGTGCTGGCGGTCCTGTAAGTGAGCAGGCGGTACACGTCGCATGGGAGCGAATGCTTCGAGAGAAACCGGAGCTCCTCAGCCACTCGCCAATCGATGGTGAGAATGATCTTCTTTTCTGAGTGTGGCCGTCTCCGAAATTTTTCGGTGTCCCCCCCCCAATTGCTTGATACGAGAGTTGTTTGACTCGCATTCAATGGAGCGCACCGAGCCCGTGATTACATGGATTTCGGGTAGTCGATGCGAGGCTACGACTGCAGCGGGGGTAAGCTGTACGCATTGCGTACGAGCGGCGCGGTCGGCTTCGCTCCCAAGTTTCCGGTTCGATGTTTGCCGCTCCTAATGTCAGATTGCACTTAGACGATTCTGCGCCTTGGACAATATGGACAAAGGCAACTACGTCCGGTGTATCAGCCTCGATGCAAAGGACAGTGCATGCGCTTTACGACGTCACGACCACTTTCGCTGGAGCTAATTCTCAATTCCAATTTCAGCCGCTATCCGCTTGAGGTCATTCGGGGCGTCAGCGACAGACCATCCGCCTATGTCTGCGCGCGCGGTTGCGCCCTTCGGGTTGAGTTGGACCAAAGTGGATATTGCTTCTTTTCTATTCCCAGAGATGGCCGAATGCCTTGGTTCGTTTTCAGTGCGCTCGAACACGCGCTGGATTGCACTTTTGAGCGAGACGCTAGTGAGTGCGGAAGCCGTTCCGCAACCGCAGAGCATCGCCAAGCTGTTGTGAAGGGTCTCGATCAGATAGATCTTAAGCCATCCGCACGCGCTTCTGCGCACCGACCTAACGCTGGTGTCTAACTACGAGTGTTCCCGCCAAGTCGAGAAACCTCCTCCTAAATGTCCAGACTGCCTCACGGGGCCCTTGAAATTGCAACGTCCTAGTCGAGGAATACCAAGTGACGACAACCCCATCGTCCAGATCGATGCGGAGATTACCTGCATTTTGGTTCTCCATTTCGACATACTCACTGGCTCCGAACATCAGCTTCTCTAGTTCATTCCGAGTGCCCTTAAACTCAATCTTCTCCTTCCTCGACCTGCGCGCGCTGTTGTCTCCCAATGGAGACAAAGTCCGGTCAAAGCGAAGGCGAGCAGGTTGACCACGCCTCGCCGGGTCAGCGATCCCCGATCCCGCGTTCGCAGCGCCAGCAGAGCGTCATAGCGCTTTTTCGGGTATTGTCGGCGCTTCAACGCCAGCGGTGCAGGCAGCATAGCCAGCGGTCGCGAGAACGTCCTGCCGATCTGCGCTGACCAATCGTCAAAGACCCCGTTGGTGATCTTGTCCGCGAAATGGTCCCCGACCACGACCTCCGCAGCGGCAAGCTGTTCTCTGCTCGGCTTGCCGAAGACGGGCTTCATGTCCTCAAGGAACTGGCGTTCGCATAGGCCGCAGAGGTTTGACCAGCGAGTGGCCTTGTTTCGGCACCCGATTGCCTGACAGGGCAGGCCCGCAGCAACGACAATAGCGTTCCGTACTGCGGCGGGCAGACGGGTGTCGGTGGTGATCTGGCGCATGTGAAAATATTACGGTGTGTGTGTTCCGATGTCGGAACCTGAGGCAAAAGAACGGGCAGGCCGGAACGCTTAATATGGGCGATATTTCGGGCTGCATTAAGGCATATAAGTTATTGAGAATATTTAAGAATCTATCCACGTGTGGATAGGGTTGTCTTGTAAGGAACTGGCACGACAGGATGCAAGTTATGACGGTGGATAGCAGGAGACTTGCCCATGGAAGGCAGGCAGATGATCTCGCTGCTCGAAGGGAACGAACGCACCTACGAACTGTTGCGGCGCTCCACGGAGAGCATCAACCGCTCCTTGGAACTTCTGAGCCGCGATCTGCCGTTCTTCATGAGGCGCGTCGATGGACCCATTTGTGAAAGGTGTAGGGCGACCATGTCGTGGTCTAGGTCTTCCCTCAACGTCGCCGAGCGGGCACTCACCAACGTGTTCACATGCAATTTTTGCGGCACCGCCGCCGAGACAACGACCAAGGCGAAGGGATGGTTGAGCAGTAGCACTGGCGACGGCGATCAAGAGGTGTGACGACTTTCAGGACAGTCCCGAAGACGTAACCCTCAGGGGACATCGACGACAGAGAGATCGATCTTGAGCGGATGCTTTCGATCCTCAACCAAGTCGAGCCGTCGTGGACCGCGGCAGCGTCAGTGTGCAAGCCCGAACGCTCTCCCAACCTTTGTTAAGCGACTTCCATATTTTCCCGGTTCCAAGCGTGAAATGATTCGCTCCGCCGCTGTACGCAAGCTAGGCTTTTCTCACCGGGGCTGGCTGCATACTTCACGAATTCATTTTCCCGGTTGCTTTAACATCAGTGAGGGCCGTAGCGGACAAACCTCCCCGCTGCGGCCTTCCTCTTTCTGGTCAGTCCCGCAAGCAATCTTCGATTCCGGCGAGGGCGGTCCTTAACCGAAGGACCATCGGCGGACAGGTGATCAACCTCACAGAACCGGCCCTTGCCTTTCAGCAATCTGTGCATAGGCTGCGCACATATTATCGGGGACTGGAATGGGCGCGTTTCGTTGGTTTCTTTTGATCGTTTCCATCTGGCTGGTGTGTGGCACTGCCCACGCCGAGCGTCGTATTGCGCTGGTGATGGGTAACTCGGCCTACAAGAGCGTACCGAAGCTCTCAAACCCGGCGAACGATGCCGCCCTGGTCGGGGGCATGTTCAAGAATGCAGGCTTCGACTGGATTGATGTCAGAACCAATCTCAATGCGACCGAAATGCGCAAGGCCCTGCGCGACTTCGGCGGGCGAGCGCGGGATGCTGAGGTTGCCGTCATCTATTACGCCGGTCACGGCATCGAGCTTGATGGCACCAACTACCTCATCCCCACTGACGCTGCTCTGGAAACCGACAGCGATGTTCTTGATGAGGCCGTGGCGCTCGACCGTGCGATGTTCGCCGTCGAGCCTGCAAAGCAGCTTCGTCTCATCATTCTAGACGCCTGTCGCGACAATCCGTTCGCCAAATCCATGAAGCGAACCGTTGCTGCCCGTGCCATCGGGCGCGGCCTTGCCAAGGTCGAGCCGACCAGCCCGAACACCATGATTGCGTTCGCGGCGAAGGCTGGCTCTACGGCATCGGATGGCGATTCCAAGAACAGCCCATTCGCGTCAGCGCTTGTCGAGCGCCTGCCAACGCCCGGTCTCGATCTGCGCAAGGCGTTCGGATTCGTCCGAGACGATGTCTTGAAGAACACCGGCTACCAGCAGGAACCATATGTCTATGGTTCGCTCGGCGGCGATGACGTAGCGTTGGTTGCCGCGAAACCGGCACAGGCTGGCCCTCAAGCAAGTCCGCAAGACGCTGTTCGCAGAGACTACGAGCTTGCTCTGCAACTCGGCACCCGCGATGGTTGGTCAGCCTTCCTCAGCCAATATAGCGACGGATTCTATGCCAATCTTGCCAAGGGACAACTCAACAAGATCGCGGCGGAGGAAACCCGCTCAGCGGCTGCTGACAAGGCGCGGGTAGCAGAGGAGGACAAGGCGCGGCTGGTCGCTGAACGTGCGAAGAAGACTGATCAGGACAAGGCCGCTGCCACCGCCAAGGCCGCTGAGGATGCGCGGATCGCGGCAGAGAAAGCCAAACAGATCGAGGAAGCGAAGGCCGCCGCAGCCGAACAACGACGCAAGGAGATTGAGGCCGCTGTTGCCAAAGCTCTCGCTGATAAGCAGGCGACAGAGAAGAAAGCTGGCTCCGAACCCGATCAGAAGGTTGCTGCCCTTCCGTCGCCTGCACCGTCTCCTGAACTGACTCAATCCCCGCAAGACCTTGCCAAGTCGGTGCAGTCCGAGCTTCGCCGTGTCGGCTGTTCTGCCGATACCGAGAGCGGCGAGTGGAGCGCGAAATCGCAGCGCTCCCTGACACTGTTCAACAAGTACGCCGGAACCAAGCTCAACACTACGCTCGCAAGCTCGGATGCGCTGGACGCCATCAAAGCCAAGCCGGGCCGTGTCTGCCCGCTGGTCTGCGATCATGGTTTCAAGGCTGATGGCGATGCCTGCGTGAAGATTGCGTGTCGCGCTGGCTATCGTGTCAACGACGACAATGAGTGCGAGAAGGTTCAGGATAAGAAGCCGGTTGCGACCCGCGAGAATACCAAGAAGCGCGACGCGGAGCGGAAGCAAACCGAAGCTGCTCCATCAAAGCCGCAAGCATCTGGCCAAGTCCTTTGCAACAACGCGGGCTGTCGGCCAGTAAAGTCCGGATGCCGGATTGTTGCCCAAAAGACATTGTCCTACGGTTACGCGGTCGGAGGGGCACAAACGGAAGTGTGTAACTGAGCTGTAATCGTGAAGCCGCGCCGCTTCTGGACAGATCGTATGTCGGCAGGGTGGATGCAGGCCGGTGCGTCCCCGCTGTCACCTAACGCAGGCCAATGGCACCGGTGATGTGTGGCGGCGGGGCGGCACGGTGGAAGTCTGCAATTGACGTAGCCCCGCTAGAAGCACCGCTTGGTCTATGGAAAGGTCATATTCTCGCAAAGGTTCTCTAAGGTGCGGCTCGAACCAGTTCCCATTCCGAGCGTTATTGGGAGGGCTCTGGAGTGTCGCAATGACCAAGCGCCGCCGTATAAAGCATACCCGGTCCCTTGATGAACGGATGGCTGAACAGGCCGCCAAGCTTCAAGAACAGGCCAGTCAACTTCCTGATGGACCACAGCGTGACGACCTGCTTCGACGGGCCAGGATCGCGGAGACAGGGAGTGAGGCCCGTCAATTGAGCGGCACGTTCACAGGTGGAAGTGGTTTTGTCGGCTGAATGGTTAGCTGATGCGTTCGCGAGAACGCGAGCGCCAACGCCAAGAACCCCGCTGTGATGATGATCATGCCCCGCATCGGGGCGATCTTAGAGCATCTGTTGATTGAAGCTATAAGACCGAAGTTTGAGTCGCACTGAATCGGCTGCGGTCGCATGGCGATGATCAACCAGTCGCGATCGATGCGGTTCCGAGCCCGATCAGTCCCGATAACGGCAGAACTCGTCTCCGTTTTCGTATTCGACGCAGGTCTTCACGCGCGGACGGGGACGTGCGTCATGATAGTATCGCCCTTCACTCCGCTCGGCATACCCACGACCGCGATCCATATCATCGTCGTCCCGATGCCAGTTCCGTCCAACGGTCCAATGATCCTCATCTTGATCCATCATATGGCCCATCCGTCGCTGATGCGTTCGGTCGCTGTCCATCCGGTCTTCGCCGCGTTGCCGCGTGGTCCAGTCGCGATTGATCCGGGTATCCTCAGCGCTCTTGCGGTCGCGCTCACGGGACTGGTCTGATTGCTGCGGTGTCCGTTCTGGCTGAACCGGGGTGTTCTGAGCTTGAGTTTGATCGGAACGCTGGTCTGTCCGCTGAGCATCAAGTGGAATGTTCTGAGTTGAACCTTGACCTGATCGTTGTGGGCCTCGCTCTCCTTGAACTTCGGATTGCGATTGGTTCGTGTCCGTTCCTGCCTGCTGAGCAGATGCAGTGACTGGATACAGGCTCGCGACCAGGAGCAGCGGGAGTATTAAGTTTGAACGACGCATGATCACACCTCACAGGGCTTGCTGTGTAACAGCGAACCTGAGCGTTCGTTCTTCTTCGCGAGAGACTTTTTCTACTCGTTGGATGTCGCTTTGGTCAGTGCTTCTGACGCGCCAGTTAGCTTTGCATCTGGCGGCGAACCGGTGCGGCGATCAGTAAGCAGTCATCGCTCCGCAGCAGACTACTGCTCCATCGTCGCAGCAGCCTACCGCGACACCGCAGCGCTCGGGCATGTCTGGCAAGATTTCCGCTCTTGGAGGCGGTGCAGTCCTGTCGAGCCACTTCGGATGGTGTCGCCTGCTGACCACAACGGACCTCGCATCCACGTTCCATGGGTTTGTTGAGAGTTTCCATCAGCGAGGCTGCCCGAAGGTTAGCGCCATAAATTTCGGCTCCGGCCTGAAAACCGCAGGATTTGATTAGGAACGAGCGGTAGAACCTATGGTTGGCGCTGATACTCTCATTAAGAGGCGGTGCTATGACGCGATTCTTTTTTGATATCCGAGATGATACGGGACTTTATCCTGACGAAGAAGGCTTAGAGTTCCAGTCTCTGCCAGAAGCTGAAATGGAGGCAACCAAGACTCTCGGCGGCCTTGCCCGCGATCTGGCTCAGTTGGACGACCGACCCGACGTGGCAGTCGAGGTCCGCACCGATGAAACCGGGCGAGTGTTTCAAGCGGCCCTCATCTTCGATGCGAATAAGACGATGCAATGATCGGCTCGACGCCGACCCAACCGCCGCCTGAGGCACCGACCCACTGTCCAAAATGCGATGGACTTCCACGTCTGTATTTGAAGCTGCCAGATAGCCGCACCGGCACCACGACTTGCGTCTATCGGTGCAGTCGCTGTGGAGGACTTATCTGGCTCGATTAGGGCGCCTCCGTTGCCGACCTCTTCTATCAGTCCACGTCGACTTGGCCCGTTGCTGACCCTCGCTCTGCCCGCTCCGGCCAACGAGGCGCGTGACCCACAAGCAACCGACCGCTCAAGTTTTAGCGTTTGCACTTATTGATGGTTGATCCGTCATAGTTACGCTGATCTGGCCTCTTGGATGTACCCGATGCCGCCATGCCGATGAACCGGATCGTCCGCTCAATCGTCGCGACAATCGTCAGCGTCGTCCTGATGGGCGGCTTCTTGCTTGCGACTGAGTTTGGGCCAATCCTTGTAGGTTGCCCCATCAAGGGCAACATTAGCAAGAATACGGGCGAGCGCATCTATCATGTGCCGGGACAGGAATATTACGCTCAAACCCGCATTGACTGGTTTTCCGGCGAACGATGGTTTTGCTCCGAGTCCGACGCCGGTGCCGGAGGATGGCGGAGGGCTGGTCGCTAAACGATCGCGGTTCGCCTGGTCGCAACCTCTCCTGTTCGCCGAGGTAGGCAATCCGCGCTTGAGACTGCGAAGCAGACCCACCGCATTGGCGCTGACTACGAAGCGTTCATGGCCTTGTAGATCGCACCGCGTGAACACCCAAGCTGCTTCGCAATCGCGGTTGCGCCAAGCCCTTGCGAGCGTAGTGCCCTGATCTGGTTGTGATCGAGGCTGACCGGGCGCCCTTTATAGACACCGTTCGCCTTGGCCTTCGCGATGCCAGCCGTCTGCCGCTCTTTGATGAAGCCCAACTCCATTTCAGCGACCATGCCGAGTACAGTAACCACCATGCGCCCTAGCGGTCCTGCTGTGCTGACTTCTGGCTCAAGGATGCGCAGCGATGCACCTTTCTGATCCAGTTCGTGGACGAGGTTCAGCGCATCGCGAGTCGATCTGCCAAGCCGGTCAAGCTTCACCACCACCAGCGTGTCGCCGAGGCGGATGAAGTCGAGGATGGTCTCCAGTTCGGTGCGCCCCTCTCGGCTCCTGCCTGAAACCTTCTCCTGCCTGATGATGTCGCAGCCAGCGGCCTTGAGGCGATCAACTTGGGTGTCGGTGTTCTGGTCGGCGGTGGAGACGCGGGCGTAACCGATGAGGGACATTGGCCTTCCTGTTCACGATGGGTGTACCCGTAATGAGCGTACAAGCCGGTCGATGAAGGTGTTCACTATGGGTCAGTTTCTATATAGTGAACATATTCCCCGGAAGGTCAAGAGGCAAAATAGACAGATCAAGGCATGGTTGCTGTTGATACGCAGTGCAATCAGCCGTGGGCGATCCCGATTTGATGTACCGTCGGGACTTCCAAGAAAGGGAGCTTGCCCACGGTGGTGAAAGCTGTTCAGGTTTTTACGCCTACTGACGTACCCACGATCACCTACGTCGAGCGTTCCGCCAAGGATTACGAACGCGAACTGCGCAAAGCGCTTTCAATTCCGAAGATGATCGTCTCGATTTCCGGTCCATCGAAATCCGGAAAGACGGTGCTGGTGCGCAAGGTCGTAGCTCCCGATCACCTTATTCACGTCTATGGAGCAACTATTAAGCGGCCGCAAGATTTGTGGGAGAACGCGATCGCCTGGATGGGTGGTCCCATACAGCGGAGCGAAACCAAAGCCTCGAAGACGGCAATTGATCTGTCGGCGGCAGGAGGAGGCAAACTCGGTATCCCCTTCGTGGCCGAAGGCAAGGCCGACGTGAAGGCTGGTCTACGCCTCCGTTGGTATCGAAGACATTGTCAAAGAGATCGGTGGCAGTGAGTACATTCTGTTCATCGACGATTTTCACTACATCGAGAAAGGTGTCCGCGAGGAAATTGGGAAGCAGATCAAAGCTGCTGCCGAGCGAGGAGTACGAATCTGCACCGCGTCCGTCCCACATCGCGCTGACGACGTTGTGAGGAGCAATACGGAACTGCGGGGGCGGGTGACCGCTATTGATATGACGTATTGGTCAGCAGGTGAACTTGAGCAAATTGCCTACCGGGGCTTTCGTGAACTTAACATTGATCTCGCACCCGACGTTCTCACTGCTCTAGCGCGGGAAGCGTTCGGCTCACCGCAACTGATGCAAGCCATCTGCCTCAATTTTTGCTTTGACACCGAGATTCTTGAAACGCTTGAGAGCCACCAGCGCATCCAGATTGATCCGGCGACGCTCCGACAGATTTTCGAGCGAACCTCTACGACCACTGATTTTTCGACAATGCTCTCCACGCTCCATGCTGGACCAAAGCTCCGGGGTACTGAACGAAAAATCTTCGAGTTTACGGACGGAACGCAGGGCGACGTTTACCGATGTGTCCTACTGGCCATGAAAGCCGATCCTTCCCGTCTGTCGTTCCGATACGAAGAAATGCTCAGACGATCGCGCGAAGTATGCAAAGAGGACAGTCCAGCAGGCTCAAGCGTGTCGGAATCCCTGTCGCAAATGGCGAAGCTCGCCAAAACAATTCAAACGGCTCCAGTAATTGAATGGGATGAGGATGTTCTCGACATCGTGGAGCCGTACTTCCTATTCTTCCTGCGTTGGGCGTCTACTCTGATGCTTCTTGTGAAGGACGCTCCCGCATGATGAACCCCTCCAGTGGGGGGATAACGGGCCTACAAACCAGCCGCTGTTGTCTCGCATTTTTGCGCAATTTTCGAATCGTCGCCAACGCTTTTGTGCAGGTTCGGCCTGACCAGCATTCGATGCTTGCACTGCTACGTTCTGCTGCTACGTTGAGCCCAATTGTGGACGACTGTGAACGCGAAGCATCGAACCGAGCGAGCAAGAAGAAAGCGAAAAGAGAGGCTATTGGCTAGCCCTCACGCTCCCTTCGTCTAGCGGTTAGGACGCGGCCCTCTCAAGGCTGAAACAGGGGTTCGATTCCCCTAGGGAGCGCCAGAACGTCAGCAGAAAAACCCCCAACAAATCAGCTATTTAAGCCAAACGACTGGCGTTTTCGACCCTTCGACGCTATCTAAACGATGACACATCGCGTAGACACATCGAAGTCGAACAGCAATGCAACCGGACTATCTGATCAAGCGAAACGGGTTCTGGCAGTTTCGCCGTAGGGTGCCCAAAGCGTATCAAGGGCTCGGCGGCAAGCGCGCCAAGTTCGTCATCATCTCCACCAAGATCAAAGTTGCCGACGACCACAAGGGCAGCAAGGCTGCACGAGTTGCCGCGCGCATCAATGAGCAACAGGAAGCGCACTGGCGCAGCCTCGCATCCGGCACACCCGCCAAGCAGCGTTATCAGGATGCAGTCACCCTCGCCCGCGCTCATGGGCTCGACTACGTTTCTCCCGCCGAAGCTGTGAAGGCCGAGATCAGCGAGCTGCTCGCCCGCATCGAGACCTTGAAGCTCGGTGAACGCAAGGCCGACCCCGCCATCGTGGATGCCGTGCTCGGTGGCGTTGAGAAGCCGCGCATCATGTTGAGCGACCTGTTCGCCGAGTTCGAGCAGACGCAGCGAACAGCTCTCTCGAAGATGAGCAGTGATCAGGTCCGGAAGTGGCGTGCAGCTAAGCAGAACGCGGTCGCAAAGCTCATCGAGCAGCGCGGCAACAAGGCGCTGCAAGACCTAACCCGCGCTGATGCCGTGGCATATGCCGACTTTTGGGAAGGCCGCACGATCGCCGAAGGCATCTCTGCGTCGTCGGCAAACAAGAATATCAGCCACATCGGTGGCATGATCAAAGCCGTCAACAAGCGGCTCGCCCTTGGCCTCGACAACGTGTTCGCAGGCACTCGCCTCGATGGCGGGAGAGATGGCAAACGCTCTCCCTTCACGGTGCGGCATATCCGAGAACGCATTCTCGCGCCCAAAGCGCTCGATGGGCTCAACGATGAAGCCCGCGACGTGATCCTTGTCGTGATGGAGACCGGAGCCCGCCCCTCTGAGATCGTGAACCTCAGCAAAGCCCGCATCCATGTCGATGCGGAAGTACCGTTCATCCGCATTCAGGCAGAGGGCCGCTTGCTCAAGACCGAGCACAGCGAGCGTGATATCCCGCTCGTCGGTCTCGCGCTCGAAGCGATGAAGCGGCATCGCAACGGTTTCCCGCGCTACTTCGACAAGGGCTCATCTTTGTCGGCCACGTTGATGAAACACTTCAAGTCACGCGGCTTGCTGCCGACGCCGAAGCATAGCGTTTACAGCCTCAGGCATGCATTCAAGGATCGTTTGAAGGCCGCTGAGTGCCCTGAGGAGATGATTGACGAACTGATGGGGCACAGCACCGGCAAGCCCCGCTACGGCGACGGCTACGGGCTCCAGCTCAAGGCGCGATACCTCAAGACGATCGCATTGACGCCAGCGGCGGAAGATCAGGCTCAAGCGGCCTGAGGACGACGATCTAAGACCACGAGGGGACCGTTGCCGGCACCAGCACTGTTGGGGTGGGGATGGTGATCCGCACGTACCGGAATGACTTGCCGACCGAAGCCACTTCACCGCTGGCACGCGCGACAAGACCACGCTCGTGCAGCCGCGCCAGAGCCTTCGACAACGCAACCCGGTTCGTGGTAGTCGGCGGACGCCGGAGACGCGAGAGGATTTGCTTTGGCATGGCCCACGCGCGAAGGTCGCCGGGAGGCGTATCTTCAAACGACGGCCATTCCTCAAGAACGGCAAGTATGTCCCTTTGGAGACCTGACAGCCCCTTACCCATTGCCTGCTTCCTATTGGCTAACAAGGTTTTGTTTCGCCACCTTGTTAGCCGATAGATGGCGACCACGATCATAAAGCCGACGACGAGCCCGCTCCATCACGTCATCCTTTGAGCGCAGAGCGGCGATCTCGCGCTCCAGCCTTTCGACGTATGGCGCGAACTGCGGCCGGTCGTGCATCACCATGCATTCGGCGACCACATCGAGCGCAGCTTCAAGGCGCTTGATGGTCACTTGAACGCTCTCGTCGCATCGCAGCCAGAGCCCGCCAGTTTCAGCGTACCACCTATTGGGATGGCTACTGTTTTGCTTTGAATGTTTCCATCCGGGGCATTTGCTCGTGCCAGCCAAGCCAGAGAAGCTGACGACACACAGCTTTCTCCTGATGCTCCTCACAAAGCTCAACCATGTCGCGCTGTGATGCGCGAGGTAAGGCGAAGGCAGTTGAATAGCTTGGGTCATTGGCGTTCGTCGTTTCTGAGGGGCAGCGGCGCAAAGCTGGTCGGCGCTCGGATTGTTCACGACATAGTCGATGCCCCGCCCGAACATCAACCGCGTCGGTGCGAGATCGCCGCCTCATCCTGCTTTTACCCACGCTGTTGCGATTTGCGAAACCGGCGTTGAGTGCATAAGTCGGCAACACCGCACGCACAGCAAACGAAAGCAAAAAGGCCGATCCTGCCAAGGGACCGGCCTTCATCAGTTTATTGCGCTCCGCAAAAAGCGCCAAGGAAACGACGCACCATGCCAGATAGAGTTTCGGCAGCGGCTTCGCAAGAGGCGCGCGATAGAACTTCACGTCAGAACGCATCGCTGCTACGGCTCAAGCGTCGCGTTCTCAAAACTCCAAGCTCGGTTCTCATCGCGCGGAGGCGCGTCCGCGAGTTCGTGGCGTATTTCGCCGATCGATATGGCGATCAACTTCCCGACGACGACATTGGTCGCAGGAGCCTCGATATCGCTCTTGTGCATCTCGCCGAGAGCAAGCGGTCCAATCCTGACAAGGCCGTCCGCGACTTCGCGAAGCAATGGGCACCTTGGCTCGATGACCACGAGCATGAGGAGATGGTTGATGAAGCCTTCAACCGCTGTCGTCGTCGCCGCTGGAATGCTGACGACGCTGCGGAGGTAATCGGCCTGACCTTTTCCGATCGCTCCCGGCTCGGGATCACGATGATCGGCGCTATCGATAAGAAGAAAGCAGCTCGTGCCGGCCGTCGCCGCAAGATCAAGAACGAGGGCACGGGATCGGCACGCAAAAGGTGCGAAGCCGCACAGTCAATCTCTGGCGCGAACGAAGCCGTGGGAGCGACTTGGTATCAGCCGTGCCAAATGGTTTCGTCTCAGGAAGGCAGGCCGTCTCGGTGGGACGATTGAGACTGTTGAGACTAATTCGCCCCCAGCACTGCTTTGCAGCATACGTGCTCCAGAGACACGGACGGAAACATATCCGCATGGTTCGGCATCGATAGCGAACCGCAAGAAGGTCACGGTCGGGCGGGCGCGCAAGCGGCCCGCCCATGTACAGGATCGTGATTGGCTCGCGGTCGTGCGGAGCCTCAGTCGCCCCTTGCCAACGTGCGAACGGGCGATGAGTGGACTTCGGATCATCTGGCGCAATTGAGGTAAGGACGGGAACATGACCAGCAACATCATTCAATTCGCCGATTATCGAGAGACGCGGCTCAAAGATGCCGGCCGGTTCGACCTGAATGAACTGGCGGCAATGAGCTATAGCGGTGCTCTCGAATGGGCCGGTGCTGACTTCGCTCGGCTCGTCGCCGTAGCTGAGGCGCGCGACTACCGGCCGGAATGGGTCGTCCATCAGCTCGCCGATCGCGGCCACGAGCTATCGGCTCGGCAGGCACAGACCATCGATAGCATGATCGTCGCCGCTGGCCCTTATCTCACACAGCGAGAGCGATGGCTCATGAAGCAGCTCAGCAATAGTCCCGATGCCACTGACGAGCAGTTGGCAGCGTTGGCGATTGATGCCCACGCTTATCGGTTCTGCCGCGACTTCAGGCGCTGCGTCGGCAATGATGTCCGTAAGCTAACTGCGATGGGGTTGATCGAGCGTCGGAGTGAAAGGCAACATGCATAGGCAGGCCGCGCGTTGCGCGCGGCCACACCCGTGGAAACGCGACGCGGACCCGAGATCAGAGCGGCGACGCTGTTTCGTTTCGTTGTGTTGTTCGGGTAATCGGTGGCAATCGATCCGCGACACAGATCGCGTGTCTCAAAAACACTGGAGGAGACATGAGCAGCCCGATTTACCTCAAGCGCACGCACGCAATGCAGGCTGATTTCGTCATCTATCATCGAGACCATGGCCGGAGCTGCGCGGTATGGATGGTGCCCGGTACGCACGTTGATCAGCCCGGAAAGCCATACAGATCGGCAGCGCTCGAAGCGGTTGAGACCTTCTCGACCGAACGCCGGCACAAGCGCCAGATGGAGGCGCGACGCGATCGAGCGATGAAGCGCATCGATCGAGGTCGAACCGCGACGTATGTACCTCGCCATCGCAGCGCTGAGCACTCTCAGGGTCGGTGATGCTCGGGCAAACTCAGTACACCGTAATTGATCTGCCATTCGCGGACGTTGGCGGGGATTTCAAGATGGGAAGCACCATCTTGATGGTTTCTGTAACCTGATCGGCTCAAGCGATACCGAACGCGAATATCTTCGGGAGGCTCCAACACTAGGAAGGGAAATGCACAAATCAAATCGCATCACATCGAGAGTGCTGCACACGGCTGGCGGATCGTCATTCACGGTGACCGCAGTGCCGCTCTGTGAAGGTGAACCTACGCTACACCGTACCGCGCAAGTTTTGGTTCGCTCCATCTTGGACCGGCTTGGACCAGCTCCAGAGGGCCACGCTGGCCCGCTGGAGATCGTGAGCATTGCCGATGCCACCATGATCCCCGCCGCCCGTCGAAGCCGCACAAGCGCGCGGAGCGATCGGGACGCTGGATAGCACCGGCCGAACGGAGGGCCGCCCAGCGGACTCCACAGGCCCGGCAAATCGAAACTAGAATGGACGGATTGTATTGGGGAATGGACGCTGCATCTGACACCAACTGACCACCCCTAGCAAAAGAGGCTCCATAACGTAGGAGCCGATGCACTGTGACATGGGTACGCGGTAATGCCGCGTGCCTGTCTGTCCTTCTCCTCCATGTGTGGCCGAGCCACGCCGCTGGTATTGCCCCAATCAACAGCAAACCATTGAGCAATCGAGCATAGTCGCGGCTCGACCACACACGGAACGCAGCAAACGACACCGGCCAAGCATGGCATCAGCATAGAGAGCCCTATAAGAGGGCTGTATCCCTCTCTCCTCTTTCCCCTGTGTGTGGGCATGGGCTCGCAGCCAACGCATCAGCGCGGCTCTAAGGCGCGGCAATGAGCGAAAGAGAGCCTTGGCTTAGGTTCTTCCCAAGGGAGGGTGGCTATCGGGTCACGCGCGAGGGTTCCATAGGGCTACGTGCAGCAAATTTTGGAGGGGTACCGCCTCCCAGCCCGTTCCACTCATCCAAGGGACATTAACGACGAGCAATGAACGGAATTCGCAATGACTGACACAATCCAACCTCGCTACATACCCGTCTCCCGTGCGTTCGAGCTTATGTCGGTCGGCAGGACGAAGGGCTACCGCTTGATCCGCGAAGGCGCGATCGTCGCGCGGAAGCTCGGCCGGAACGTTTATGTCGATTGGCACAGCGTTGAGCAGATGTTCGAGGCATTGCCTTCCTTGGTCCCGATCTCCCGGCAGCGCTTGCTTGCCGCTCACGATCTCGGTCTCGATGACGATGCCGAACCTGTGCCTCCAGAACAATCCTAGCTGAGTCTGCGAGCGCCCCTGATCGGCTTACGCAGTGAGAGCGCCCAACAGCGCGGGCACCGCCCCGCGCGATCTGGGGGCACGACAGACGGGCTGAGGAGTGAAGTTGCTTCCGAAGGGGAAAACCAGATGCCCTAAACGCGGGCATCTGGTGAAAGCTCATGAACTTGGCTTGCACAGCCGGGATATCGACCAAGCTCGCAAGATACGGAACGCGGAGCGCATCTCTCCCGGCACCGTTCGCCGCAAATGCTGCGCAGGAACGGAGCGAACTTTTACAGCAATGGGGTTCAGGTTAGAGATCGAAACCTAACGCCGCCCTTTAGCGCTCTCTGGAGCGCGTTGCCGGGCGGGTCATCAGGAAGTACGGGCTCTCGGTGCCCGCGTAGGCCACGTCGCCGGGGAATAAATCCCAAGATTCGCGCCAATCAGCACGGTGATCGTTCTGCACCGCGCGGCGAGCCGCAGGCTTCTTGACTCGATTTCATCGACGCTCGTGCGCGGCTTTCATCAGAGTCGCGATCGATCGCCGTCATGATGGAGCTGCCGACCGCGATTGCAGCTCTCTACGGTGCTCCTGTGGCGACGAAAGCGCTAGCCTTGGGGATATGTCTCTGCCGTTCTCAACCATCTTGCGTCGATCCATTGCAATCCCAAGTCGGAAGTACGAAGCCACAATCAGGGGAAGTTTTAAGTGAGGGGCGAAGGTCAAGATTACCGTTGTTTAATCTGCGGCGGTGAACATGCGGCGGGGCATGACGACGAGATAGCCGCGCTACGGCGCAAAGTTTCAAATCTCGAAGCGCAGCTTGCTCGACCGCAAACAGCGCACGGCATCTTGGCGACCATGGCCGCGCGGAATGCGCAGGAATTCCCGACGTGGATGCCTCTCCCCGACGTGCTGGCGCTGGAGATGGTTGACCCTAAAATCATGCCCGGCTCAACGGCGAACGATCTTTGCAAGCGTTACCTCCGATGGGTGAAGGAAGGCAGGGACGAAGAAACCCGGCATCCCAATATGATCAGGTGTCGCCAACCGGGCGGAGCCGGAACGCTCATCACCGTGAAGGTTGCCGATTTCTTCGCCGTCTATGACCGGCGAGCAGCGCGCCAAAAGTAAATCGTCAAGCTGAGCTTTGCAAAATCGGAAATTTTCGGAAGTCGCACGCGGACTAGGGACATGGCGACTACTATGCGAGGTGTCATCGTTGATCGATGGCTCCCGTTTGCGGCGAAGGACCACGCACCACAGTCAGAGCTTACCGTCCCGGTCGGTGAAGGGCTCAGGCATCTGTCAGATTTAGAACTGACGATTGGCGTTCTCCCCGATCTTTCCGAGATCGGAAGTGACAGTGAGTCGGCGCAAGCCGCGCCATAGGGCGAACGAAGCCAAGCACACAGCCGTGAGCGCGGTAGGTCGATGCGACCCGCGATTAAATTCATCCGGGAATTCCCCGCTCACACAAAATCAAAATCATCGGAAGGATTATCCATGGCATTCTTCAAAACCAAGGAGCCCGCCGCTCGCTTGCGGGCCGATCTCGATAAACTCAACGGCCACCGCACCGACATTACCTCGCAGCTCGATGAAGCCAAGGCTTCGGCCTTAGCGCTTACCGAGCAATATGCCGCACTGATTGGTGATGCATCAAATGATGAAGTCGCGAAGGTGGAAGGCTCGCTTTCGGACACCGAGCGCCGTGTCGCAGCACTCAATGCGCGCCTCTCCGTTCTGCAACGGAAGATCACCGAGACGCAGGCAGAGCTTGACGAACACTTAGCGAATGAAGCCGCCAACAGAGCCGCTGCCGATCTTGACCGAGATCATGCGGAATTCGCAATCAAGCTCGCCGCGCTCGTCGTTGCGGCGGAAGCGCTGTTGCCGGTCGCAACGAAGATTGGCGAGCGTGTCACGAGCGGCAAAGAGATCGAAGCTCTCGCCCGTGCCATCGTTGCACAGTTGCCGCCCGCAGCTCGTCGTATCGAGGACGAAACGCGATGGACGTGCGGATTGATCGTTCGCGAACGTCCCAGCCGCCTCGTGAAGGTCGAACACGCGGCCTAACCGGCGCATCAACGATCGATGGCCGACACACATTCGGCCCGATAGGAAACACCGAAAATGAAACTACGTGATTTGCAGGGCACGCGCTTTGCGGAGAGCCTTGCCGCGCCATCCAGCTACGACGCGAAATCGCGCTCTGCCGATGCGGTGATCTCGATGGGCTCGCCGGTCAAGCGATCTTACGGCACCGAGCGGCTGCGCATCGCGCCAGATGCGGTTGATCTCAGCCGTATGGCGAAGGCCGGCATCCCCCTCTTAGACAGCCACAACCAGAGAGGGATTGAAAACCACCTTGGTCGCTTCACCAAGATTTGGTTCAAGGATGGCGCTCTGATGGGTCGCCTCCAGTTCAACGACACCGAACGCGGTCGCCTCGCTGAGGGCATGGTCGCCCGTGGCGAGATCGCTGGAATTTCGGCCGGGTACATCGTTCGTGATTGGGAGATTTCCGACGCGGAAGGAAACGTGCTCGACCCGGATAAAGATCGCATCAGATACGATGACGACCTTACCTTCACGGCTACCCGGTGGGAGCTGCTTGAAGGGTCGCTCGTGACGGTCCCTGCCGACGCGAGTGCGATGGTGCGCAGCTTCGATGGAGAAAATCGGCAATCCGACGACGCCGCTCGCAAGCGCATGCAGGCACGGCAGCGGATGCTTGATCGCACGTCGTATCCCGCGCCGACCAAATCGCAGCCGGCGACGACCACCACCCAAAACAATCACGTTCGCGACGTACATCACGTCGCACCGAACATTCAGGAGCGTAACACAATGAACCGTATCATTCTGGTCAAGGACGAGAAGGAAGGCGTCGCTGAGGCGATGAGCATCGCTCTCGCATCTTCCATCCTCCGCTCTCGCGGCCTCACCGGCATTGAGTACACCGGCCCCTCCGATCCGCTCGGCAAGAAACGCTTCGAGCAGCACAGGGATCAGGCCCGTCAGTATATGGGCATGAGCTTGGTCGAAGTCGCTGTGGAGGCCATCGGGTATCAAGCTCGTCGTGGCAGCTTTTTGAACTCGATCGAAGTTCAGAAAATCTTCGAGCGTGCCTTCCAGAGCACGTCGGACTTCCCGGCGATCTTCTCGAATGCGCTCAACAAGAGCTTGCTCGCGCGCTATCAGCTCGTGACTCCGACCTATCGGCAGCTCGCGGTTGAGCGTCCGTTCCGCGACTTCCGTCCGCACCCGCAGGTTCGTACCGGCGACTTCCCGGCCATTCAGCCGGTGCAACAGAACGGTGAGTTGAAAGTCGGCGGTTCGCTCGATGCGTCTGAAAACGTTTCGGTCTCGCCATACGGTACGATTTTTGCGATCAGCAGGCAAATGTTGGTGAATGACGACCTTGGTGCCATCGATCAAATCTTATCGTCGGCCGGCGAGTCTGTCTTGCAATTTGAAAACTCGACTTTCTTCACGATGTTCAACTCGAACCCGACGCTAGCGACCGACAGCACTGCGGTGTTCGCTTCTGGACACGGCAACCTCGCCGGCTCCGGCGCGGCTCCGTCCGTCGATACGGTCTCGGACGCTCGCGAAGCGCTGCGTGGCATGAAGTCGCTTTCCGGCAACTTCATCAACGTACCCCCGGCGCTTATAGTTACCGGCCCGGCGAATGAGACGGTCGCGGATCAACTCGTCGCTTCGATCACTCCGACGCTTGTCGGTAGCGTCAATCCCTATGCTGGCAAGCTGCGCTCGGTAACCGACGCGAATATCACCGGCAAAGAGTGGTACGTCTCCTGCGAGCCGGCTCGCGTTCCCTGCTTCATCTATGGCTTCCTCAATGGGGCGTCCGGTCCCCGCACCAACGTCCATTCGCAGTTCGGTATGCAGGGCGTGAAGATTTCGCTGGAGCATGACTTCGGCGTCGGCGCGATCGACTATCGCGGCTTTTACAAAAATCCGGGCGTCTGATCTTTGAGATGGCGGTGAGCGCGAAACTCGCCGCCTCCGCTCTGAGGAACACTCATGCAAAATCAGTTTCAAGTTCGCGGTGATCATATCGACGTGGTGTTGCCGTATGCGCGAAACTCCGGCGACGGCGCTCTCATCGGGTCGATGTTCGGCGTGTGCGCCAATGGCGGTGCCAATGCCGCAGATGACGTGCTCGTGGTTCGCGGCGTGTTCACGCTCACGAAGCGCAGTCTCGAAGCGTGGACGGTCGGCGATCTCGTGTATTGGGATAACACGAGCAAGTATCTCACCTCGACTGCCAGCGGCAACACGTTGATCGGCGTGGCCGTCGTCGCGGCTGCGAACCCCTCCTCGACCGGCGTGGTTCGGCTCAACGGCTCATTCTCGTAGCGGTTTAAACCCCAGCGACCCTACCTCGTCGGATTTTTGAAGTTCCTTTGCCGACGAAAACTCGCTGGGTCGCGGGTGGAGCGCCAAGCGGCGTTCGCCCGCGTCTTTTCATTTTCGCAGCCCTCGGTGGATAGAGGTGGTCGGGAGCTGCGCACTAGCGAGAGCTGTGGAAAGGTTTCCCTCCGCAGCTCTCGCCTTTTTTTGTCAATCCCGTCCGCTGTGCGCTCGGCGTCATTGCCTCGAAGCAAGCAAAGCAACCCAACACAGGAGCAAATCAAAAATGTCGGCTCAAGACGAAACGATGCGTCTCGTCGCGGAGGTTGTCGATAAGACGACCGGCCCGATCAAGAAGATGCAGGCGAGCTTCAAGGCGCTCGGCGATGAGGCTGCAAACGCTCATCGGAAGGGCTCGAAGGAAGCGCGCGAGCACTCCAAGCACGTCAAGGAGCTGCACGAACGTCTAGCCAAGGTCAAGGAATTCACCGCCGACGCCTTGACGCCAGCGCTCGCCAGTGCCGGCATCAGCATTTTTAGCGTCGGCGAAGCGATCGGTGCGATGGCCGAGCAGATCAAGAAGGCCGGCGAGCAATACAATATTCTCAACGACACGATGAAGCGCGGTCACGTGTCGTCGCAGTTTGTGCAGGGCATGGGCATGGCTTTCCAGCGTCTTGGTATGGACGCGTCAAAAGCCAATTCGTTCATCTCCGAGACCGGCGAGACGCTCGACAAGCTGCATCGCGGCAATGCGCAAGAGATGCAGCGCTTACAGGGCACGTTCGGCAACACGCTGCCGTGGATTGAGCGTGTGCTCAACGGCGCTCGTAGTTATGAGGAAGCGTCAACGCGCATCATGAAGGCGCTTACCGATGAGCATATTCCGATCGATCAGCGTCGTAAGCTCGCAGAAGCCTTCCATATCGATCCGCGCATTGCTTCCAAGGATGGCAAGGAGCTTCGCGACAGTCTTATCCAGAGCATGCGCGATGCCGCTGATCACTCGCTCGACTTCAAGTTGACGAAGCAACTCGACGACGCATACACCGAGCTAGGTGTCAAGCTACGGATTTTGTCGAACGATTTGGTCAACACGTTCGGCCCTGATGCCGTGAGCATGATCACCGCGCTCGCCGACTCGATGGGCGAGATTGAAAAACATATCGACGATGAAGTGCGGGATGCCAAGGCGCTGTATCGGGCGCTAAAGGCGATCTGGGACTTCGGCCAAGTCGGCTTTCTCAAGAAAACTCCCGGCGAACTATGGCACGACCTAAACAAGCCGAAGGCAAACAGTCTCGCGCAGCCCGACGCCTTCGGTACTTGGAGCCCTGCTCAGAAGCTCGCGGCCGGCATGTCTCCGGTATCCTATCGCGGCTCCGACGCGATGAATTCACTCTCTGCCGGCGTCAAGGATGGCGTTCTAGCGGCGTTCCGTGAGTGGGCTGGCATCAGTTCATTGCCTCGCGGCGGTGGCTTCCAACACGCGTCGCTCGGAGATAGTGGCTCCGGTTCGGGATACAGCGACGGCTTCGGTGGCGGTGGCAGCGGTTCTGCTCATCGCTTCGGCTCGCGTCAATTCCCTCAACTGAGCGGGCAACTGCCGAAGTCAACGCACGCTGTTGTCAAGGCATTGCGAGGTGGTGGTGCTGGACTTGGCACCGACGACGTTGGTGCTGGCCTTTCCGGCTCTGACTATCTCAAAGCTCGTCGCAAGCCGTTCATGGATGAGATCAACAATGACCCCGGCCTGAAAGATCAGGTGCGGGGCATGCTGCAAACGGAGGGCACTCCGAAGCACACGATGGAGTCCATGCTCAATCGCTTGGACTACGAGCGAAGCATGGGCGGCAAGATCAACACCGTCCGCAAGATGCTGCACTCTGGCTTCTATGGCCCGATCAACCATGGCCGGCTGGGCGGCGCTATCGCGCAAGTCAATCGAGACCCGCACCTCAAGGCGCGGCTCGACAAGGCGATGAGCGACGCCTTCGGCAGCAACGATCTCGAAGGTGCTACCGATCAGGGCATGCGGACCGATTCCAATGGAAGGTGGCGTGGAGGCTTTAAGAGCTTCGGTGGTGGCAACATCTTCAATGATTGGGGCGGTGGCCCCGGTGGACATGCCGGCGCTAGGCGCTTCCGTGAGGCGCTCCAACACGGCGTTGCCGCTGAGGCTGTTGCGGCTCTCCATGGCAGCCACGGCGCTCATCTGGCGGATCATATCCGCCACCACATCAATGCGGGCGGCAATGCTGTGAAGGTGCAGGGCGACGCTTCGGTGAACGTCAACTTCAAGAACATGCCTAAAGGCACGCATGTGTCATCGAGCGCGAACGGCATGTTCAAGACCGTGAAGCTCAATCGCGGACGGCCGATGGCGATGGCGTCTCAGGATAGCTGACGGGCTTCGCGACGACGAGATTCCCAGAGCGGAGCCCTTGCGACGAGTCAGCGGTGACTCCATGTCGTCGGGAAATCCATACCCAAAGGGAGGAATTACCCATGACGTTGATAATCGCTTGGCTTGGGCTTGCTGTCCTCATCAGTTGGGCTGCGCAAAGCCGTGGACGTGATCGCGTGAACTGGTTCGCCTTCGCTGTCGTCGCATCGCCCCTCGTGGCGGGCATCGCTCTCGCTTTGCTGCCCGATCTTCGCAGGGTTGATATGCAGCATCGCCAGCACGAGGAGCTTCTCGCCGCGCTCCGATCTCGCGACGGAGCTGCTCCTATCGAGCTGTCATCCCGGCGACCTGTGACTTCGACCGCGACCGGCTACTTCATGCCGGTGGCTATGCGATGGGCGCTGTTCATCGGTGCCGTGCTCGGTCTCGGCTACATCGCATCGGCCGTTACCGGCGGCGGCTGACACCACCACACTCAATCTGTCTTGTGAACGGGGAGCGGCAGCAAATGCCGCTCCCTTTTTTTGTACCAAAGAAGGCACCTCAGAATGACTACGACGAATGCAATCCTTATCGCGACTGCCCGCTGGAATGAGTCCCGCGCGGCTAGAGCGAAGGACAACCGAGAACGGATGCGGCTCCTCAAGAACGCAGAGGATTGCCTCTGGCGGATGAAGCCCGAAACATACCAGCAGGCACAGTGATTGTCGCCCTTCGGAGACGAGCAAATGAGAGATAGGTTCTTCTGTATCCCGCTGGCGATGCGCGACGACCGTGAGATCGTCCTTGACGATAGCGCAGCGTTCGACTGCCCGACTGCGGAGTCGGCCATCACCGCAGCCCAAGCCGTGAGCGAGTGCAGCGGGACGTTCTGCGGATGCGTCGCCTTCGCCCGCATCTTCAACAAATCCGGCGCATACTATGAGCCCGTCGAGATTTTGAAGCGCTGCACTGATCTAGAGTGGTCGCCGCAGCACGGTGCTTGGGTCGCTTGATCGCCGCGGACGTGTCCGCCATTGGGAAGCGCGTTCACCACCACGAAACGAAGCATCCGGTTTCGAGGCATGAGACGGATGCTCCCCAGCCCGGTCAGCCCTGTCGTGGGTTGACCGGGCTTTTTTTGCGTTTCAAACCACAAGCAATCTAGGAGTCGAAATGTCTACGCTCACCGCAGCGAGACTGCGCGAGGTTCTATCCTACAATCGCAGAACGGGCATGCTTCGGTGGAAGGTCTCCATCACAAACGTCGTGAGGCCGGGAGATATCGCAGGCCGCATTAGCGGCGGCGGTCACCGGCAAATCCAGATCGACGGTAGGAGATACTACGCGCATCAGCTCGCCCATCTGTGGGTGAACGGCTCTCTGCCGACACACAAGATTGATCACAACAGAAACGGCGATCCAGACGACAACCGATGGCGCAATCTGCGGAAGGCATCGTCGTCTGAGAATGCTCGCAATCGTCGTCGGCCAAGCACGAACAGGAGCGGATACAAAGGCGTTCACAGACTTCCCAACGGTCGCTGGCGCTCGTGTATCTATATACGCGACGGAAAGGGCAAACGGCAGCGAATTCATCTCGGATGCTTTGGCACGAGAACCGAAGCTCACTTCGTATACATGACGGCAGCCCGGAAGCACTTCGGCGAATTCGCTTGCGACGGCACTCGTCGTGACCGAAAGCTGCGCACCGGCATCATTTGCTCCGTCAAGGGCGTCATCAAGATCAACAGCACAGAGCTTGCTCGCAGGATCACCAAGCCGATCTTTGGACGTAGACCGATCTCCGACGATAATCGCAGGTTCGCTGCGCAGATGGCATCCATCGCCGGAGAGTTCCTTGAGAGCCGGTGGAGAGCTTGGCAGAAAATTTAATGTTCGGTCTCTCCCGCAATCACATTCACTGATCTGATTGAGTTTTTGCCCGACGATTTTCGGTGCATGTAAAGCAGCACTTGCGGAAACGTCTCTCGCGGCATCTCGCGGTTTGCCACCGACTTGCTCCGGTGCATCGACGCCCTAAGTGTCGGGTCGATATCAACCCAACGGGAGACCGATCATGAAGCGGAATGCAAAGTTTGCGGTTCTAACCAAGTCTGTTGTACGGCGAGATGGTGATGGTGTGGTCGAGATTGATCAGCGCGAGCTTGCTTCGAGGCTGGCGCGAGCCATGGGCGTGAAGTGGCCCGCAACTTCCAACAGCGAGCGGATGAAGGTCTACAGACTCGCGGAGATCGCGACGGATTATGCGGATGAGGCGTGCGAACGTGCGGGCGTCAACTACTGCTAGGCGTATCTTGAATCATAAACGGTGAGTGACCACATAGGGGGTCGCATCGCGCTTCGGCGCACCGCAGCGCCCCGCGCAGCATCGCACCGCAACGCAACTCAGCTCAACGCATCGAAAGCAGCCGTCTCCACCGTGGAGGCGGCTGCTTTTCATTTGTTAGCCCATTCCACCCGAAAGCAGACATTGAAGGCGCACCAATGGGCGTGCTCGTGGGGCCAGCAGCGGAAGTCAAAAAAACATGGGCTGAAATGAAAGAGGCCGCCCACTGAGGCGGCCTCGTCTTAGTTTTTATCCTCTGCCATCTCTGCATCTACGATAGGGTTCGGCTTTTGATGTCGGGACCGAGTATGCATGCCACTCCGCCAACGTGAAGCCGTACTTCTTCATACAGGCCAAAGCACGTGGAGAGCTATCGCTGCCTTGAGTGTCCCGCCGCTTGGCCTCCCCAACGGAAATGCCATCACGTTTTGCTTGGCAGACGGGATCGTGGTGGCAAGCATAAGGCGGAGCCGCCAACGCTGGAGACGCGATTAAAGCTATAGCCAAAGTAAGAACATACTTCATGATTCCCCCACAGGTTGAATGAGAGAATCAATATCTCGCTACCGCAAGTCGGTAAAGGGCGCTGTCCTAAGGCCGCCAACTGAGGCGGCCTTACTCTGCGGCATCCTGAACGGTGCGGATCAGCTCCGCGCGCTGTGCCAACTCGTCGTAGGTCTTTGCGACATTGCGAAGCGTCTGCTTTGTTTGCTGATGTTCGGAGTTCTCGGCCTTCGCCCGGAACTCCTCCGCCCGATCTCGGAAATATTTGGGCGAGTGCATGCGCTCGATACCCATGATGCCAATCCCCGATTGGTTCGCTCATATTCTTAATGGACGTCTTGTCCACGTGTTCCCGTTCGCACACTAAATTAGCGCAAGTTAAAAAAAGCGGGCACCGCGCTTTTTCAAATCAGGCCGGCCGCGCGCCCCCTTGACTCCGAGTTCACGTTTCGTTCTATTGAACGAAATCTCAGGTTCGGTCATGCCCACTCTCGAATTCATCCGCTCGGAGATCGAGCACATGCGCTCGCAAATCGCAGCGCGACGAGATGAGGAGCACCGAACCACGGGAGAAAAAGACGCGCGTGCTAGGAGGCCGGAAGTGGTAGGCGAACGACCAAAATATTTTACCGATATGGAGAACCCGCCCGAGTTCTTGAAGTCGCTCGACCAGACGCGGCGGCTCTCCACCCGTGAAGGATGGTGCAGGGCGCACGTTGAAGCAATTCAGGTCGCTATCGACCAGTACGCCGAAGCCGCCATGGGCAATCGCGAGTTTTTTCTCAACAAGCCTTACAGCATCGGCGGCAGCCGCAGGAACGGCGACATACCCTAAGCGCCGTAGACGGCCCAAGAAAGGCGCGCAGCGCGCTCCTTCTACTTGCTCACGAGTTTCTCAGGCAGCACGGCGCATGGACGTCGTGTCCTCTCCGCACTCGAATTGACTGATGCCTAGCAGCGCATAACCGGCGAGCGCCCGCTCTGCGGGAGTTGCTACGGACGGATCGTAGTACAGATCAAGCCGCTTCACGTCCTCGCATGCTTTTACTGACCAATGGGTGGCGTTCCAATAGTAACGCTCCAACCAGCGCCACGGCAGCGCCAATGGCAAAGTCTTTGATCCTCGTAGCGCGGCTCACGTGCGACCTTCTTTAAAGCCTGCCGTCACCCAGCGGCTGAGCCACAACACGACGTAGGCAGCGAACCACGCCAGAAGGAGTGGGCCGAATGTGTAGATCGCGTTTTCGACGTTTATGCCGGTGCTTGTTACGTCGCGGCTCCAATCGGCATGAAACTGCCGATTGCATTGATCCCAATCGGTGTCCTTGGGCACAGTCCCATCGTCTTGGATGGAGTGCATCTTGAGGCAGAGCTGATGGTTTGAAGTCGCGAAGTGGCCTAGCTCTGCTATGACGATGCCGCGCGTCCAGAAGCCGCCGACAACGATCCATAGTACGCTCGCGATAACACCGAGCCGTTTGATGCCCTTGTTCATCGCCCTTCCCCCTGCAAGCCGCTCGCTCAAGACCACACGATGCCGATAGCCTCAGGCGGCGGGACTTGGCAATAAGGAACCCGTGCGGGTCATTGCCCATCCATCTCATCGCGGAGCAGCTCAAACATCTTGCGCACGTCGCTCAGCCGGAGCTTCTTATCTCCCGGTCTGAGATGTTGGCTGAGCCTATGAAGCTGCCTCGCCGCAATCTCGTCGCGTTGCAACTCGGTGTCGGCGGCGAAGAACGCTCGCATGTCAGCGACGAACTTCTGTCCCGATCCGAGTGGCAGCTCTATGGGTTTGCGGGTCATTGGGGGATGGAATTCCTTCCGGTCTCAAACATAGCATAGGCGAGTCAGCGCGGCTCCCTGATGATCTGGAGCGACCATCCCGGCTTTGGCCCGGCTCCCGCTTCCGCCTCTCCATGGCGCTCTCAGAGTCATCTAGCAGGCACCTTTTCGCACCGTGCTGAAGCCGCATGCTTCCGCTCCGTCCAATCCAGTCTGCTCCCACAAACTGAGGTGGCCTCAGACTTACGGTCCATATTGGTTCGAGCTAGGATGCATCTAAGATCGCCGGATGCGGGGGTAGATCATAGTCACAATCGGCTTTTTGGCGTTGCCGCCCGCGTTATCGCGAATGTATCAGGCCGTCATCCAGCCGACGAAACCGCTTCCTCCAGTGAACGCTCCGCTCAACTGAGGCGGCTTTAATCGTCCCAAATGCGCTCGCCGCACGAACAGGTAAACAGCCGGACCATCTTGTCTCGCCGGACGTCTAGCATGGAGTTCGTGAGGCGGGGGAAAGCGGCGCAGGTTGGGCAACGTGGGCCGTGGTCCTGCGTCTGTTGCTTGGGAAGCTTGGCTTCCTTTTCCTCAGTCACTTCCCAACTCCTCCAGAGTTGGACCCTATAAGTGCCAAAGTGCACACTTGTTCCAATCGGCGCACTATTTTGGCGGCTGCAACTCGCCCTGCATCAGTTTTGGTATGTCCTCGCGCTCCATCGGGTCTTCCTTCGGAAACGGCTCGTGGGTCTTGCGGCCGAGGAAGGTGTCTGGAACTGGTTGCCTAAGCACTTGGCTCACTTGTTCCTCGATCTTCTGGAGCTGTTTGCGGGCGCGCTCGACCTCGATGCTCAAGGCTCCGGGACGATACAGTGCACGGTCATCTGGCATGGCGAACCTCCAGAATTACGAGACCTCAACGCACCCCCGCCAGTATAGGTTCAAAAGCAACTACTGCCGAGCGAAACCGGACGTAGCGCGGCATTCGAGAGTACGCGCCCGGTGGACTTTTTCGGTTCACTGCGCCACCGGCTAGGATGGGCGCGCAGACGCGATGACACATCGCGTAGACACAAGCCCGAGTGTGAAAAATTAAGCCGTTGAAATCACATCAGATTTTAAGCGTCTACCAGCGGTTTCATTCCCCTAGGGAGCGCCAAAATCAATGACTTAGAGCCGCGTTCGTGCGGTCGTCGAATATCATCTTTCTGAGCAGAGCTGGTCATTCGTCGCGTCGATCCGGCGCCTGCGGCCACGAGAGTTGATGGCGTCGCTGAAGGTGGACTGTTTCCGTCCTTTAACGCGGAATGCCCAGGCACCATCGATACCCCCCATGGTCGCCAGTATGCTCGGGCGTTCCGAAGAAGTGGCTGCTGCCGTCCTACGGTTATGCAGCCCGGCTGCGAGTTTCGTGATCGGAGTTGCACTTCCGGTTTACGGCGGCTTCACCGCCCATTGATCGCAGCGAGGTCGCGACTTTCGCGCCGCCTGGCAAAGGGGTAGGACCACGAAATACGAAGCTGGGGTCGCTCGGCTGTGCGTGGGGAACGTCTGTCATATCCAGGCGTTGCTCGCCAGCGCAGGTCACCTGCACGTACAATGGTTCGGAGGATCGCCATGAAATGCATCGCAAGCGCGCTTGCAGTCGCGTTGGCTCTCTCGGCGTCAGCAGCGGCCGCCCAGACCGCCCAGCCAAACGTCTCCAATGCGCCGAGCGCCCAAAATTCGGGGACGGGAATTGCCGGTCAGCCGGGGAACAAGAACGGACCCGCCGCCAAGCCTGGCGATACGGTCGGCTCGTCGAGCGGGACGAATTCGACGGTTCAGCAGCAAGATACATCTAACGTCAAGGGACTTCCCGGAAACAAGAGCGGACCGGCGGCCAAGAAGCCTGACCAGAAGTGACGACGTCCTCCGGGAGGGAGTGCCTAAGCTTTGACCGGACCGGACCATGGCGGCAAACTTTGAAGATCTTATCGATTGTGAACCTTAGCTCGTCCAGCGACACCGGTTTACGCAGCAGGGGGTGCCCCCTTAGTAGCGACGGAAGTACCTCGGGACCGTAGCCGGACGCGAATAAGAAGGGTTTGCGGCGAAGGCTATCAGATCCGCCACGGGATCCACGTAGCGGCCGTGCAGATTTATGTCGAGGATGGCAAGTCGTACTCGGCCGTCGTGGCGAAGGACGAGGCGCTCTCGATGTCTCCAGCCTCACTGGCCACGCGATGGTCGAGTTCGTCGAGCATGTCGGACAAGTTCATCCTTGTTAGGACCTCGTCCTCGACCAGCAACACCGCGAGCGAGCGCTTTCTGGCCACGCTGCCTTCTCGTTCACACGAAGGGCCATCGTATTGAGCTCCACGTCCGTCGACTTCTCCTCATCGAGGTTCTGCTGAGAGGAACCGAAGCGCAGACGCCGCGGCCGAGCGTCTTGGCCCAACGATAAGGGCGCCGTAGCGCGCGTGTTTACGCATTCCACCTTTTGACGAACCGGTGCGTGTAGACGTGGAGCGCGCGGTCTCAAGATCGGGCGGTCCCGACGGTGTCCGCCATCTTCGCGCCTCTGGCGCCGAGCGGCTTAGGCTCACCCGTCGTCGTGTCGCGTGCCGTCTGGTGCTCCATCTCCGCGTTGAGCTCGGCACCCAGGAGGATCACGATGGCCGAGATCCAGAGCCAGGTCATGAATCCTATCACCGCGCCCAAGGACCCGTAGGTGGCGTTGAAGGTGCCGAAATTGGCGGCGTAGAAAGAAAAGATCGCAGAAGCCGCAAGCCAGAGGATGGTGGCGGCGGCGCTGCCCCAGGTGATCCAGGTCCACCGCGGCGCCTCGCGGCTCGGGCCGAACCGGTAGATGCAGGCCAGCGCAAGGGCCAGAGCGACGAAAAGGGCGGGCCAGCGTCCGATCCGGACGAGAAGGTCCGTCGCATTTGACAATCCTACGTACTGCAGCACCACGGGGATGACGACGACGGCGCTCAGCGCCGCCAACACGAACGCGATTCCGCCGACGGTGAATCCGAGCGAAATCGCGTTCAGCTTCACCAACCCGCGCTTTTCCTCCTCCCCATAGACGATGTTCAGGGTATCAAACAGCGACTTCATGGCGGCGTTGGCGCTCCAGAGTGAGATGGCGAGACCGATAGCGAAAGTGAAGCCGAGGGTCCGGTCGCCCTTGGTGGCGACGCGCGTTAGCTGCTCGCGCGCCACGTCCACGGCCCCGCCGGGAATGAAGCCGGACACGTCGTCGAGATGCTTCGCGATGCTGCCGGGATCGGAAAAGAATCCGTAGATCGCGACGAGTGCGGCGATCGCGGGAAAGATCGCTAGAAGGCTGTAGTAGGTCATGCCGGCAGCGAGAGCGAGAATGCGATGCTCGCCGATGTTGCCGTACACGCGCCACAGGATGTCCTTCCATCCTCTCGCCGGGATCCCGGCGGGCGAAGTCGCTTGCCGTCCGCGATCTCCAACTTCGGTCGACACCTCGGTGGGCGAGGCGTCCCGATTGGCCTCTCGATTTCCGGGGAAGTCGTGATCGTTTTCGGGGCGCGCGACGCGATCGGGCGAGGCCAGCCGATCCCACAGGAAGGCGACGGCCAACAGCTCTAGCGCTGCTGCGACATTCCATTTTTCGCTCTGCGATCTTCCTGCGCGAGTTCTTCCGAGTTCGGCCATCGATCTCCTCCGCGGACTTCAATCTTCGCGGAAGGAGCCGGTTCCTGCTCGGGGACTCCGTCAGCCGCAACGCGCTGAGCGGTAGCGCAATCCGGACGCAAAGGCCGTGCAGCAAGTTCAACCTGCCGGCCAGCCCCGTCGAAGGAATCCCACAAATCGGCGAGCACGACAGCGCCATTGTCACAACGACGACCTCGTACAGGGCTTAGTCCGAGATGCCATTCATACAGGACGTCAAGCGCTGGGCGTGTTGACCATCGGCACTGGCCTGTGGAACGCCCGCTTCACCAACCGCAGCAATGGCAAGAGCTAGGCGCTCGGTGGCGCGCGTCCGGACGTCACTTCCCGGATAGCCTCGACGATCTGGTCCGGATGATAGGGCTTCTGCAGCACCCGGCTGCCGGGGACCGGACGGGGTGCCACGGGCGAGAAGCCCGTCACGTAGATCACCAGAAGGCCGGGGTTGTATTCACGGCAGCGCTCCGCGATCTGCCATCCGTCAACATTGCCTGGCAGTTTGATGTCGGTAATCAAGACGTCCGCGACCTTCCGTCTGCACCATATGAGCGCCTGCTCACCGTTCGCGGCGTGGATTACTTCGAAGCCTTCTTCGCGAAGAGCTTCGACCACGAACTCGCGGATCAAGGGGTCGTCCTCGACAACTAGCACTCGCAACATAGAACCTCAATTGCATCATTCCTTTTTCGAAACTGTCCAGGCCTGGGGCTGTTCCGAATTAACCTAAGATACTTTTGGGGAGGCCCGGCAGCTGTCGCTGCCGCGCGTGATCGACCGCATTTCGAAGGCCGCGACGACCTCCACTATCTGCAAAGACCATCCGCGAGTTGGAGAAGATCGGCAGCCGTCGCGTGGCGCTGATTAGCCGCGAGCACGTCAAAGCGCTCGAGCGAGGGATAAGGGACTGGTCGGGACGCTGCTCTGTTACCCTACGAGCTTCACGATCAGAAGGTAATTTAGGCGGGACCCAGCACGTGGAGGTCACGAAGGACATGCTGGATATTGCCAAACCCATCGTGACTCTGAAGGCCGGGCGCTTCGAACCCAACGAGTTCGAGGACCCAGTACGAGGCGGCGCTGGTCGACCTCACACGTGCCCTTCAGACGATGGCGTGCGGCGAAGCGTGAATCAGGAGGCTGCGGCGGCGAAGGCGCCAAGCCTGCGAAGGAGGCGAGGCCGCCGGCGGCCAGGCTCGGAGGTCGGGGGTTCGTGTCGCGCCTCTGGGTGCGCGTTGTCAGCTACGTCGCCTACTTCGGTGACGCTGTGGGAGCTAACCAGGCCTCAATCTCGGCCGAGCGCTCAGTCAGTTCAGCCTTCAGCAACAGCTTCTCGCGTTCTTCGCCTTCAGGAATCTCTTCAGCTCGCCGTCTGGCCAGCTCGGCCATCGCTAAGAGACGCTCTTGCAGCGAGCCTGCAGGCCGCTTCCGGTTACGTTTGCCGGGCACGACTGAATCTCCAATCTCCAATTTCCGGCCCGCCAACGATTTAGGAACATCGAGGTTCCTATGGGATTGGTAGGCAATTGGACCAAGATTTTTGGCTATCCCGCCGGGGGAATATCCAATGAAACAACTCGATCGACGCACCAAGGTCGCCCTCGATGCCGTGCTCGAAGACGCCTGCCGCGACCTGCCGCACGGCGGAGATCACCTTTTCCGAAAAGCGATTGCTCAGAAGCTCATCCACAGCGCGCGCAAGGGCAACACCACAATCGAAGGCCTGATGATTGTCGCCCGCAATGCCAATCGTGAGACGACGGAGCGCAAGTCGGCTTAGGAATATTGCGGGCGGGTGACGAGCGAGTGCCATGCCGCATGTCTTCGTGTTCGGAACGCTAAAACGAGGGCGGCCTCTTCACAAATGCGGTCTCGATGGGGCTTTGCTGCTCGGCGAGTACCGAACGGTCGAGCGTTTTCCTCTCGTCATTGCCGGACCGTGGTTCGCGCCAATGATGTTCAATGAACCTAGTTGCGGACATTGGATCACCGGCGAGGTGTATCGCATTGACGCATCCCGGCTTCAGAGGCTTGACGGGCTGGAATCGCTCGGCAAACCGGGCAACTTCCGCATCGCCATAGAGGTCGTCCCACTTAGTTTCGGCCAAACGGTCAGGGCCTTCGCGTATATGAAATCGCGCGATCCCGCCGAGGGGGCATATCACAGCGATCTCCTTGAAAATTATGAGGACGACCGATTTGTCGCTCCATGGCGACGGTAAGATCAGACGACGCGTTTTACGATGCGCAATAGTCGTCGCACGCGCCAGAGTGTTTTGAGGATAAATCCGCAGCTGCTCCGCGCGCGGCGCGCGATCGTATCTGCGATGGCAATTCACCCAACAGCGTTCAACAAGCGCGTGCAAAATCACCGAGATGCCGGAAGCCATTTTCAAGCGCGACAGCCTTGACGCTAGGCGCACCTCGCAAGAGGCTGCGCTGCACGGCCAGCAGCCTTTCCTGGAGTATGCAGTCGTGCAAGCGTATCCCCAGCACGGACCATTTAGCTTCTCGCAATGTGCGCACGGAGGTGCCGAGAGATCGGGCCAAGTCGATACAATAGACAGTAGACGCTAATCCGCCCAGCTTTAATGGACGCTTAAACGGCGGTTAAGTTGGAACCGGCAGCCGACGATCGCGTTGCGCCTGCACAATCCAATGGTGGGAGGACAGCATGGCAAAGCCGACGGACGAGCAGATACGCGAGCGCGCTCACTTGCTGTGGCAAGCGGCGGGCGAGCCTGAAGGGCAGCAGGATCGGTTTTGGTTCGAAGCCGAGCGCGAACTGACGCGGTCTGATCCGGCGCTCAATGCAGACGAGAAGGCTGGTACCTTTACTGAGTAGCAGGCTTTGGCAACGCCCGCCGTATTCTCCACATGCACACCGCGACGGCGAACCAGGTCAGCGACGCGGCAGCCAGGCAGAGCGCCGGATTGAGACGGGGTGTCTGCCACCAGATCACCAGCGCGAACCCGGCCATGCCGATGCTGCCCCAGCCTGCTCCGGCGGCATCAAGCGCGGCGGCGCCCTTGCCGCGCTGCTCGCCCCGCAGGCGCTTTTGTTGCTTGCGCTCGCGTTCATGCTTCTCGATCAAGGTCGCACTGGCGCAGAAAATCGCCGGAAAGGCCAGCATCAGCCCGCCGACCTCGGACCCCATCCAGTCCGCCACGAGACCGGCAACAACAGTCGCCACCCCGCCGAGGGCGAAGCGCACGACATATTCATAAGGTCGTCCCCGCTTGAGTGCGGAAAACTTTAAATGTACCGCCATGACCGTTACCCGATGAGGGCTTGCTTGAGGCCTGCCGCCATCACGATCCAGACCACGAGAGCCGCGAGAGTGGATTTGAGCGCCGACCAGTCGGCTCGCATTAGCAACTGGCAAACAACCATGCTGTAGGCGGCCAGCGCAACCGAACCGAGAATCATCGAGCGAGCTTCGATCGCAACATAGTCGCCGCCATGCTTCCAGAAAGCGAGGCCGAGTGTGGCGAGCGCCACCGAGGGCGCGGCGCCGAACAATCCCGCGAAACTTTTGGGCCGCAGCACGTCGCCTATGACCGAGAACAGTGAGACCACAAGGCCGCCGATGATGAATCGCAGTGCGTAATCCACGACACCTCCGTGCTTCTCGCTTTTAGGACGTTGTCGGCATCAGCATGCTGGCGGCCATGCCGACGATGCAAAGAGCCATCGCGGCTGTTGATGCCCAGCCAAGCCAGTAAAGCCAGCCTTCGACGACAAGCTTGCCCATCACGTCACGGCGCCTGACCAGCAGCATCAGCATGGTCATCACCGGCGCCGCGAGCACGCCATTGATGACCGCGCTCCAGTAGAGTGCCTTGATCGGATCGATAGGCGTGAAGTTGAGCACCACACCGAGGCCGACCGAGAGGGCAAGAACCGAATAGAAAGCCACCGCCTGCTTCGGTTTGCGCGCGAGACCAACCGGCCATTTGCGGCCTTCGCCGATGGCATAGGCGGTCGATCCGGCCAGCACCGGCACGGCGAGCAAGCCGGTGCCAATGATGCCGAGCGCAAAAACCAGCTCGGCCATAGGCCCCGCAATCGGCTTCAAGGCCGCCGCGGCTTGCGCCGATGACTGCACATCGGTCACCCCCTGCTGATGCAGCGTGGCGGCTGTCGTGATGATGATCGCGATCGCAATGATGTTCGAGAAGGCCATGCCAATCATCGTGTCGAGCCGAATGCGCCAGAGCTCGCGCTCTTCAGTACGCGCGTCCTCCTTGAGCGGTTTCTTGTCGGGATGAATGCGCTGCTCCTCGGCTTCCTGCGAGGATTGCCAGATAAATAGGTATGGCGAGATCGTGGTGCCGAGGATGGCGACCAGCGTCGTCAGAAAGGCACCGCTCCATTCGACCTTCGGGATGAACAGTCCCTTGAGCGCGTCAGCCCAAGGCACTTTGACGACCGCCAGCGCAACCACATAGGCAAAAAGCACGAGCGTCAGCCATTTGAGGATCGCGACATAGCGCTTGTAGGCGATGAAGATCTGCGCCAGTACCGAGACGACCGCGAAGGCAACGACATAGATGATCGCCGAGCCGCCAATCACCAGCTTCGCGGCATCCGCCATGGCGCCGAGATCGGCCGCAACATTGATTGTGTTGGCTACAAAGAGAAGACCGACGAGCGACCAGATCACCCAGCCGGGATAATTGCGGCAGACATTGCCGGCAATGCCGTGACCGGTCACCCTTCCGATCCGGCCCGAAATCTCCTGGATCGCTACCATTAATGGATAGCTGAGAAGCATCGTCCAGCCGATGCCAAAACCGAGCTGCGCGCCGGCCTGGCTGTAAGTGCCGATGCCGGAAGGATCATCGTCCGATGCGCCCGTAATCAGTCCAGGACCGAGCCGTTTCAGAAGGCCATTCTTCTCATCCGGCTTTTTGTCATCCGGCGTTTTGGCCTCGGCTGCCATGTGCTCCTCGGGATCAGGGCTGCGCAGCGTCCCGTTTGCCACGTCAAGAAGCAATGGGACTTCTCCGGTCAGAGTTCAATGCGCGATAGGGAACGCCCGCGCCGCCGGGGACGCGGCTCGCCAGCCTAATGGTGCCAGAAGATCGCCAGCAGCAGAATGATCGGCAGCGGGATGCCCAGCAACCACAACAATGCGCCTCGTCCAAAACCCATGGCAGTTTCCTCCAATCATCTGTCCCACGCATTCAACGCCACCGTCCGCCGCACGGTTCCTCGCTGGGAACGGTTTTCGCGGCTGTTGATTGAGAGACCGAGACGACCTACTGCGCTTGCTAATCGCTATTTTATGGGGATTGCGGCAGGCCAATCGGGGAAAGGAGGTCAAAGTTATCGATGACAACGCGCGTGCACCCATTAGCCGCGGACACCGCGCTCGCGCGCGCGATCGCGCGCAACACCGGGCCCGTGCCCGAAGACGTATCTTCGATCATCACCTGGGGAGCCGATGGACATGTTCTGACGGCGCTGGCTGTCGGATGGTGGCTCTGGTCGCGCTCCAAGCCACCCGCGCAGCGACGGGCAAGCGATCATGTGCTGCTGACGACGTTAGCGGCGGTTCTGCTGCCTCACCTTTTGAAAACGCAGTTCGATCAGGTCCGGCCCGATCGCCGCACCGTGCGCGGCCATCTTCATGGCATTCCGCTTTCGGGCAAGGCGCTGGATGCGTTTCCGTCGGGTCACGCTGTGCATGTCGGCGCCCTTGCCTCCGCCGCAACCGAGTTACTGCCAGCCAAGAGAAACCTTGTCTGGGCCGTCGGTGCCGTTCTCGTCTCGACGCGCATCGTTTTGCTCGCGCACTGGGCAAGCGACGTGATCGCGGGTCTGGCGATCGGCGCTGTTCTCGAACGCTTGATGCGGCGGCTGACCGGCTTCGGAAGGTCGCGCTAGTCATGGGGCAGTTGCTCTCACCGCCTGGCTCGCATGCCGTCCACCTTTGCGTCGATATGCAGGGACTGTTCGCACCGGGTGCCCCGTGGGCAACGCCTTGGATGGAACGTGCGCTACCCGAGGCGGTCAGGCTGATTGCACATGCGCCGCAGCGTACCGTCTTCACGCGATTCATACCGGTCCGCAACAAGGCCGAGGCGCGCGGCGTCTGGAAGACCTATTACGAGAAATGGGAATGCGTAACACGTGATAGGGTCGATCCGGCGCTGCTGGAGTTAACGCCGGCCCTGCTACGCTTCGTGCCGTTAGCCACGGTCATCGACCGCCAAACCTACTGCGCTTTCGCCAATGGGCGGCTGCAAGGCTTTCTGGATGGGCATCAGGTGGATACGCTGATCGTTTCCGGTGGCGAGACAGATGTTTGTGTGCTGGCCACTGTGCTTGCCGCGGTCGATATCGGCTACCGCGTGATCCTCGCCGAAGACGCGCTGTGCAGCTCATCCGATGAGAGCCACGACGCGCTGATCGAGCTCTATACCAAGCGCTTCAGCCTGCAGATCGAGGTGGCATCGGTTGATCGCATTCTAGCGAGTTGGGCGGTCGATGACTGAGCGCGTAGGATGATGGAACTTCTAGGGCGCTTAACATACGTTAGACTTGCCGTTGCAAAGCAAACACTTCGTTGAACGGGCTTGAATTGAAGCCAATCACATGGCCCGATGGGCGGGCGTTCCGCCAATCAGGATCGAAACTGTGAGCCGTACCACAAGGTGCCTTTATCAATTGCTTCTCGCCGCCGCGCTGCTGGCGGCGGGGGCAGCGGCCGCCCAGGAAAACAAGAAGACCGACGACGATAAGCCGGCCGATCCCGATACGGGCGAAAGTACCGTGGAGGAAAAGACGCTGGGTCTCCTTCCCAACCCTTTCCAAAAATACGGCGTCAAATTCGCAGCCACCTATATCGGCGAAGTGCTGGGCAACCCCTCCGGCGGACTGAAACAGGGTTCGGTCTACGAAGGTCGGTTGAATCTCGCCGTGGACCTAGACCTGCAAAAGCTCGCCGGCCTCGATCAGCTGACATTCCATGCCAACATGTTCCAGATCCATGGCGGCGGGTTGTCGCGTGGCAGTCTACAGAATTACTTTGTGGTCAGCGGGATCGAGGCGTTGCCGTCCATGCGTCTTTACGAGGCGTATTTTGAAAAGCCGTGGGGCAACAAGAAAGTCTCGGTCAAGGTGGGGCAACTCGCGGCCAACAGCGAGTTCTTCAATACCAAATACACCGACGTGCTGACAAACGCCTCTATGGGCTGGCCGGCTATCACCTCGCTTGATTTGCCAAGCGGCGGTCCCTCGCCTCCCTTGGCTGCCATGGGAGCCCGGCTTCTGGTGAATGTCACTGAGCAATTGTCTGTTCTTGGCGGCATCTTCGATGGCGATCAGGCTGGGCCCGGGACCGGCGATCCGCAGGAGCGTAACCGGTATGGCGTCAACTTCCGCGTCAACGATCCGCCCCTCCTGCTCGGCCAGATCCAGTATGCCTGGAATAACACGAAGGGCGATCCGAACCCGGCCGGCCAGATCAAGTTTGGCGGCTGGCGTCATTTTGGGTCTTTCGCCGATCAGAGATTGGCGTCCAATGGGGTCTCACTCGCTTCACCCGTTAGCAGCGGCGAACCTCTGCTCTTGTCCGGTGATGTCGGCGGCTGGATTGTATTCGAGCAAAAGCTCTATCGTGTGCCGAAAAGCGATGATCGTGGCATCGGCATCTTTGCGCGTGTCTCGGGTGCGCCTGCCGACCGCAATCTCATTGATCGCTACGCCGACGCCGGCATCGAATTCATTGGACTCGACGACCGCCGCCCGGACGACAAGTTCGGAATCGCGGCCGGCTACGCGCATGTGTCGAAACGCGCCCAGAGCCTGGATGCGGACTATCGCACATTCGTCGATCCCGCCTGGCCGACGCGAAGTTTCGAAGGCCTTCTGACAGCCGTGTCGGGCGGAGGGGCCACCAGCCCTTCCAGTGCAATGCCCGGCAAGGCGCTTCACAATGCGACGGTGCTCGGCCTGCGAACTACCCTGAAGTTTTGAGCCGTGTGGCTGTAAACCTGGCGCCACGCGTTGCAGGTAATGTCGAGACGGCCCGAATGACGCATGACTGCGCAGTTACTGCATATTGCCCCGTTACTTCTTTTTCTTGGGGACTTTCTTACCTTTTTTGCGGGCCTTGGAGAGGCCGATCGCGATTGCCTGCTTCTTGCTTTTGACTTTGCCGCCCTTTCCGCCACGGCCGCTTTTGGCGGTCCCCTTCTTGTACCGTCGCATCTCGCTCTTGACGTCCGAGCCCGAGCTCTTCGAGGTGCGACGCTTCTTCTTTGCCTTCTTTCGTGTTCGGATAACGACAGACGTTGTCAAGACGGCGGGCTGTCACCCCCACCGACCATCCAATCCTCGATGCCTTCGTCGTCTTCCTCAGTACTGAGCCGCCAACTGCGTCCGCGAACTCGGTCGGGCATCTGTTGCTTCAGCTGAGTTCTGGTGCGGCGCATCGATCAAGGTTCTCCACGCCATCAACCATGCAGCATCTGGCGGCGTTCCAATGCGGTCAATCCTGTTCAGCGCGTGATATGTCAGATGCGCGGAACTGTACCTTGAAATTTGCCCGCGCCATCGAAATGTGTCGCCACACAGCTTAGCCGCGCGCGGATCAGCAAGAGACGCGCTCTAGTCACCAGCGATGAGTGCGCAGGCGATGGTTGAGAGTGCAGCTCAGCGGGCCAGACGCTTGATGGTCTTGGTCGCACGGTTTGGCCCATGCCAGCCGAGAAACTTCAGATCCTTGTTCTCCAGGGCATTCGTTGCCCGGAAGAACTGTTCGAGATCATCGCGCGCATGCGATGGAAGATTGCGGATATCCTTGAGATCCGTTTCGAGCGGTGACCGGTCCGGCACCGCAAAAATGCGGTCGTTTCGCTCGCTCTTGCCCTTCTTCTTCTGCTCGACTTCGAGAATGCCGATCGGCCGGCAGCGTAGCACAACACCGGGATAGGTTTGCGCGTCGTGCAGGATCAGCACATCCAGTGGATCGCCATCCTCGGCCTTGGTCGAGGGAATGAAACCCCAATCGTAGGGATAGGTCAGGCCCGCCATCAGCGGCTTCGCCAGCGCAAAAACACCGAGCTTAGGATCGAAATCGAGCTTACGCGAGCTGCCGCGCGGCGTCTCGACCACGGCGAAGATGTTGTTGTCGTCAGCCCAACTCGGCAGTTTTGTCAGATTGGTCATGACGGATGACTTGGCCTCGAAAGGAGTAGCAGGCCCGATGGAAACGATCCGTCGGGCCCTCCCTGGATCATGCGGCGGTGGAGGCCTTCTTGTTGACGCCCTTGCGCAACGCGACTGTGTTGAGCTTGGTGTTCGCCGCCTTCTCTTCGTTGAGGTTCGTCGTCAGGAAGCGCACGATATCGTCGTGACCGAGCTCTTCCGCCCAGGCGATCAGTGTGCCATACCGGCAAATCTCGTAATGCTCGACCGCCTGCGCGTTGGCGACGATCGCCGCATCCAGCACCGTCTTGTCTTCGATCTCGCCAGCCGTTTCGTCGGCTTCCTTGATGATGCCGTCGATGGCGGGACAATGCGTGCCGCTTGGCGACTGGCCAAGTTTCTCGAAGACCTTCTCAAGCCGTTCGATCTGCTTGTTGGTCTCCTCGAGATGATTCTTGAGGCCGGTTGCCAGATCACGGTTGGTGGCCTTGTCGATCATTTTTGGCAATGCCTTGGTGATCTGCTGCTCGGCATAATAGATGTCCTGCAAGCCATGCAGCAGCAGGTCGTCCATCGTCTTGATGTCTTTGGTGAATAGTCCCACGGCTTACTCCTCGCTCTAAAGCGGGGAAACGCACGCTCAGCGTGCTGGTTCCTATGCGACAACGCCGCAGCCGGCCGGGAGGATGATGACGTGGGTGTCTCGCGCGTCCGCAGGAACCCGCACAACGAGTCCGCGTTTTGCCTCTCTGGGTGGAGTTCAATATGGTCAGCACCTCGCTCTGGATGGAGACGGAGATCCTGCCGGAAGCGGGTGCACTTAAAGGCGATGTGCACTGCGATGTCGCCGTGGTCGGCTCCGGCATCGCCGGGCTCTCGACGGCATACGAACTCATGAAGCGCGGCCAGTCGGTTGTGGTCATCGACCGCAAAGGCATCGGAAGTGGCATGACGGCGCGCACGTCGGCCCATCTTGCCCCACTCTGCGATGATCTGATGAGCGAATTCAAGGAGCTGCGCGGCGCCGATGCCGCCAAGCTGTTTTACGAAAGCCAGGCTGCCGCCGTCGACCGGATCGAGGACATCCAAGCCAGCGAGAATATCGCCTGCGCCTTCCTCCGTCTTGACGGCTATCTGTTTCAAGGCAACGGCATGCCTGCCGATATATTTGATGCGGAGCTGGAAGCGGTGCGCGAGGTCGGCGCACCGGTTCACCGGCTGGTCGGCCTACCGCTCAGGGGTTGCGAGGACCGGCATGTCCTTCGATATCCACGCCAAGCAAAATTCCACCCTCTTAAATATCTCGCCGGACTTGCGGCCGTTTGCGAGAGCGGCGGCGTTCGTTTCTTTGCCAACAGTCCAGTGGAAGAAGTGGTCGAGCAGGACGGCGCCGTCACGCTTCGAACATCGCAAGGGCAGGTCACGGCCAGCCACGCCGTGATCGCGACCAACGCATCAATCGCCGATCGCTTTCAACTGCACACGAAGGTAGCTCCCTATCGCACGTATGTCCTCGCGTTCGCCATTGAACGGGGCGTACTTCCCGACGCGCTCTATTGGGACACCGAAGATCCCTACCACTATGTGCGGCTGCAAACGGGCCCAGACGATCTTGATTTTGTTCTTGTCGGCGGCGAAGACCACAAAAGCGGCGAGGCCAATGACGCGGACCTGCGCTTTGCCCGGTTGGAGAGCTGGGCACACCAATTGATCCCGGCCCTTGGCCGGATCACACATCGCTGGTCGGGCCAGGTTCTCGATACGATCGACTATGCCGGCTTCATCGGCCACGAACCCGGCAGCGAGCGCATCTACCTTGCAATGGGCGATTCAGGCCAGGGTCTGACCCATGGCGTGATGGGGGCGATGTTGAACACAGCGCTTATTCTGGGCGAAGATCATCCGTGGAAGTCTGTCTATGCGCCGGATCGCAAGCCGCTCGCGGCGGCCAAGAATTTTCTGCGCGAGAACATGACGATCCTGCAGAATCTCGCGGAATACGTGGCGCCGGGTGAGATCGCTTCGCTTGAGGAGCTTATGCCGGGTGAGGGAGCCATCCTGCGGCGAGGACTCGAAAAAATCGCCGCCTACAAGGACAAGGCCGGTGAACTACATCTTCATTCAGCCAGCTGCACCCACATCGGCTGTCATCTGCACTGGAACGGCTTCGAGAGCTGCTGGGACTGCCCGTGCCACGGTTCGATCTTCGCCCCCAACGGACAGCCGATCAATGCCCCGGCCGTGTCGGCTTTGCGCCCGGTGAAGGTCTAGCGGGTCAGGGCACCTGGGAGCGTTCCATCTTCAAGGACGATGACATCGAGCAGGACGATCTGCGCAGCCCGCACGCACCGTGGGCCGTCCTGCCACCGCGGCCGGTTGAGCCGGTCGCTGACAGCTTTCGATGCGAGGTTCTGATCATCGGCGCCGGCATCACCGGCGCGCTGGTGGCAGAGCGCCTGACACGGCAAGGCCGCCAAGTCGTCATTATCGATCGCGAGCTTCCCAGTCTCGGCAGCACGGTGGCCAGCACCGCCATGCTGCTCTGGGAAATCGACCGGCCACTGTTCGAACTCGCGCAGCTCTACGGCTTCGAGAAAGCCGTGCGCTGCTATCGGGCCAGCCACCATGCCGCGCAAGGCCTCCTGTCCCTGGTTGCGCATCAGGGAATTGCGTGCCAGATGCGTCCGCGTCTCTCGCTCTATCTCGCTGTCGATGACAGTCCGAAGCTTGTTCAGGATGAACACGCGCTGAGAAACCGCGCCGATTTGCCATCCCGCTATCTCGATCATGCCGCGCTTCTGAAGCGCTTCGGCATCGCGCGGGCGGGCGCCCTTTTGTCAGGGGACGCGGCTGACGCCGATCCGGTGCTGCTCACGCATGGTCTGCTTGATATCGCCCTTCGGCGCGGCGCCCGCCTTCTCAAGGCTGATGCGGTTGCCTTTGATAGCGCGGGCCGGAGCGTAACCGTCGGCCTCGAAAGCGGGCTTTCGATCGACGCGCGCTGTGTCGTGCTCGCGACCGGCTATGTAATACCCGACATCGTGAAGCCAACGGCCCGACCAGCCTCCAGCTGGGCCATCGCGACGCGGCGCCAGCCAGGCAATCTATGGCCAGAGCAGGTGCTGATCTGGGAAGCGAGCCGGAACTACCATTATGCGCGGACCACCGCCGATGGCCGCATCATCCTTGGTGGCGAGGATGACCATGCGCTGATCGAGCCTGACGCTCGCAATGACGCAACGCCGGCAAAGGTTTCTGCGCTCAAGCATTATCTGAAGGCATTTTGGCCGGAGGCCTCGGACCGGGTCGACTTCACCTGGTCGGGCGCTTTCGATACCACCCATGACGGCCTGCCGTTGATCGGTGCGGTGCCCGGTTGCAAGAATATCTTTGCCGCCTTTGGCTATGGCGGTAACGGCATTACCTTCAGCTTCCTCGCAGCGGAACTTTTGGCGGCGTTGCTTGCCGGAGGCACTTCGCCTCTGCTCGATGATCTTGCGATTGACCGCGATATTCCCGGCTAACGACGCGCGATCAGGCAGCCCAGCATGAAAGCGACGAGCAGTGATGGCAGCGGGGCCTCTCGCACCACGTCGCGCAGAAAGGCGAGCGCCTGGCCTGGCGGCTGCCCTTCTTCGAGGCTCCGCCGCACCGTGCGGGCAGTCTCACGCACGCCTTCCGACACGCCCTTCACTTTTGCCAAGGCGTCTTCGCTGTCCATCTGATCCTCCTCCGGCGGGCCTCCCGCACAATGAATGTGCTGGGCAACCATCTGTTCCTGCAAGCACGAGGACCGCACCGTTTTGGCCGACGAATCGGGAAGCCGAAATCTGAGAAACGAATTGGCGCGACCAATCTTGGACCCGCCACAGCGACACTTCGCTTCGATAGGAACGACCGCAGCGCCTGGCTGTTCGGGAGTCATCTCCCTTCAAGCCCGAGGCTCTTCCATGTATCATCACGTCAAGAAGTTGATGTTCACCGTCCGCGTCGATGAGCCGGACCCGCGCTTTGGCAATATGCTTCTTGAACAGTTCGGCGGCGCCAACGGCGAACTTGCAGCCGCGATGCAGTATTCGATCCAGGGCCTCAATTGCGAGGACCCCGATCGCAAGGACCTCCTGATGGATATCGGCACCGAAGAGCTGAGCCATCTGGAAGTCGTCGGTACGCTGGCCCGCATGCATCTCAAGCCGGCGAAGTTTGATCGCCAGGCGGCCGAGGCCGATCCGTTGATCGCGATCGCTGGTGGCGGCGGAGTGAACCTCTTCAACTCCCAAGGCAACGCCTGGACCGCCGACTACCTCAAGATCACCGGCGAACTCGATGTTGATCTGCGCAGCAACATCGCGGCCGAGGCACGGGCCAAGATCGTCTACGAACGCCTGATCAACTTTACTGACGACGCCGGCACCAAGGACGCCTTGCAGTTCCTCATGACTCGCGAAATCACCCATATGAAGGCATTCTCGCTCGCCCTCGAGAGCATGAGCAAGCCGGCCTTCAGCATTGGCCGCATCGCGCCCACACCGGGTCTCGTCGACCAGTTCTTCAACGACTCCACGGGCACCGGCGATCATGGTGAGATCGACACCCGCGGGCCCTGGAACGAGGGCGGCGAATGGGTCTTTACGGAATCGCCAGCAATTCAGGCCGGGGAACCAGGACCCGCGTCGGCTATCGTCACCGAAAGCTCACCGCCGGTCGACGAGGCCGGTCTTGGCGACCTACTGATCGACGAGCTACGCGACATCCTTCACGCCGAGAAGCAGTTGACGAGGGCGCTTCCCAAGATGGCGGAAGCGGCTCGGTTCGACCAGTTGCGCGAGTTGTTCGCATCTCGGCGAGACCGAAACCCAGATCGAGCGCATCAATGAATGCTTTGAGTTGCTCGGCAAGTCCGCGCGCGCCAAGCCCTGCAAGGGCATGATGGGTCTTGTCGAAGAAGGTCAGGAAGTCATGACGGAGGGCGAGGAGAAGGAAGACGCTGCGGCCGACCTCGCCCTGATCAGCGCGGCGCAGCGGGTCGAGCATTATGAGATTGCCGGCTACACGACAGCGCGCAATCTCGCCCAGCAGCTACGCCATAGCGCCGTCGTCAGCCTCCTATCGAAATCACTGGCGGAGGAGGAAAACGCTGACCAGTTGCTCAACCAGGTCGCGCGCTCCCTGATGTCCGTCGCCAAGATGCCGGCCGCCGTCGAACAGACCGAACAGTAGGCGGAGAGGGCGGTCCCGGGCAATGCCACGGTAACTGCGTGCGTCAGCCGCCGTGCCTTGCTGTAGTCGGAGGCGTTGCTGATGTCGTCCATCGTCGCTCGGCATGACGAGCAGGACATCTATCTCGTTGAAGACGATCGTGGCGCCTCGGGCCCTGTTTGGTGCGAGGCGCCCGTCCTTGGCAACGACTTCGAAGTCGTTGTGATGGATTTGCTGGAGGGAAACTATCAATGCCCGCGCCGGGTCGTAGTCTTCAATATCGCTCAAGGCTGGGTGCGCGATGCGTCGGCCGAGGTGGTTCACGAATTGCGGCGGCGCTGCGATCTCCAACTCCGCGATATACCGGAGGCCCTGCACGCCTTTACCGACCTCTATGAAGGACGCTTCGCGGACGTGCAATTGCCGTTGCCAACACCAATAGGCATTTAGGCCTTCCACACACGCCATGAGACAACCTGTCACCCCTGCCACCTTTCTAGGCCTTCCTGCGGCCGCGCCCGACATGGTCTCAAGCGCGGATGTCGTGATCTTGGGTGCGCCGGACGCGACGCCGCATGTTCCGGGCGCCACCAGCCATGCCGCACGGGCTGCTTCGGCTCTACGGGAAAGTACCCAGCAAATTGCGCGTGATCCCTTGCGGTGGGATTTCGATCAGGACGGCCCTTTGATCCCGGAAGGACTGCGCGCGGTTGATCTTGGCGACCTTCAAACCGATCCGGCAACACCGCAGGAGAACCGCTCGCTGATCACATCCACAACCGTGCATTCTGAAGGCGGGCGCCGTGCCCCTGCTGCTCGGCGGGGATGACTCGGTTCCCATTCCATTCTTCGCGGGGTTCGAGCGGTTTGGCCCCGTCACCATCCTGCAAATCGATGCGCATCTCGACTGGCGTGACGAGCGGGATGGCCTCAAGCATACATTCTCAAGTACCATGCGGCGCGCCGCGAGGAGGGGATCGCTGTCTATGAACTGATCGGCTTGGCAGGGAGGGCTGACGCGGAGCAGCATGCCGCAACGTGGATCGCGCTCTACGGGCAGGGGCTTGCCAAATATCGTAGCCGCGATCTCGATGGTGCGATCGTTGATTTCGAGAAGGTCCTGATGGATCAACCGCAGGATATTCCGGCGAAGGCGATGCTGGCGCGGTGCCGAGAGCTTCTGACGAGCAAAGAAGAATGTTGGCGTCCGGTCACGAGCCTAAATTCAAAATAGGATTTAGCCGCCCGACGCATCGCAACTGGCATTGACGGATATCCACTCCTCCCCACCGAGACGGCCAACGACTTGGAGGGTCTGCAATTTTCGACGCTCCGCAGAAGGCTTGCACTGGAAGCTACGGTGGCAAGCTACAAACCCCCCGTCCTCGACTGATCTGATACGAAACTGGAAGGGCGGCCCGCCACTGACCAGGGCGAATACTCATAAAGTCAACATCATACAGGCGTGGCGATATACGCATTCCGCCCGAAATCGGACATTGGAGGGGCATTTGGGTATGTCCTTAAGGGCCCAAAGCTAACGTTCGCGCAGCCTTTCGAGTCATGTCAGCTCTACTCCGAAACCGGATGCGTGGGGCGTTTACGAGTCCATGCCTTGGCTAGAAGGGCTTGATGCACCCGAATTTAGAGGTCGATAGAAATCGCCTTGGTCTCAGGCCAAGGCGCTCGGAGAATTGAGTGGCACCCTCCGAGCGCGGGGCGCGCTATTTCACTGCCGGAAGAGCTGCTACAGCTGGCCCGGTTGGGTTGTTTAAACATTTGGGATGTCCGAACCCGCCTGCGCTTTGGCCAACACCGCCCTGGCCATTTGGAGCCTGTCCGGTCCCGCCGGTACCGTCTGAATTCGCCGTGATGTCGAATATGATGTTATCGGGATGGCTTGCATCGGCCACGCCCTGAACTCCTTGAAGCTCATCAAACCCGAGAGCGTGTCGAGTCCGCCACGCGACCATATGATCCGTACACGACGTGTCGCCACTGACGCCCAGGCCACCCACTCGTTGTCCGGCCTTGTAAAGTGCGAGCCCGCCACCAAATACGTTCACCCCACCAATCCGTTTGCCAATCATCGGGTCGACGTTCGTGCCGAACGCTTGGCTGTTGATCGGAGTTGGATTGAAGCTGGCCTGAGTGACGCTCCCAAAGCTCGGCTGATTGCCATAGGCAACGGCGGTATCTACCGGGTTGCTGTGCTGCAGGCCATAGAGGCTTCCGCCAGATTGAACAGCCGAGAACAAATTGGCGGTCGACAATGCAAGACCAGCAGGGAATGCGCTGCCCGGGGGAGGGGTCCCATGGCCTAGACTGAAGGCATTCGCGGTGTTTGCTTTCTGTGCGGAAATCACGCGGCTGCCGAGCCATTGCGCAGTGAATTGGCTCCCGGAGAACGCAACCGCGCAAACTGTCCCATCACGGTCGACGATCGTGCCCCACATGTGAAATCCAAGCCCACCATTTGGGCCATTCGTTGGCGTCAGAGAGCCAATTAAGGCCGTTCGAAGCTGCGATAGATTGGGTAAAGATCCACAGTCGGCCATGGCGGGACCGGCGAACACAGTAGCGAGGACACTAAAGGAGTATGAAAGCGGCGTGACTGGATATTCATTGACTGCTCCTCTCTTGATGAAGACGTAATGAAAATCACATGGCGAGAGCCCCATTAATTTTCGTCTCGAAGATGGCCTTCAGGTTCATGTCGGGACATGTGTTTTATGCGTCAACGCCTCTTACGTGTCCCACGTAATCACATTATTCGTTTTACACGAAGTTCGAGCCTAAGCTTCTGACGCAATATCGGATGACTATTTAGAGTACGGGGAGCCGGGTTCATCTTGCTATGTGCTCGCGTTCCGGATCTGCCTCATCATTTTGAACCCAGCAACGCCTCCCGGTCGAAATGAAGTGCGGTTCGCTTATGTGGCCAACGCCGAAAGCCTTCCCCGCAGCGTCTCCTTTGTCGACGTTGGTGGCTCCGGCGATTTGCTCCTCCTATGTTACCGTAGGCGGACTCAACCTTGGTGGCATACCGCCCGCATCGTCGTCAGGCGGTGGGATTGGTGCCGTTCTTGACGACGGCAGAGGAACCAAGAGGACTGCTGCGGGTTCGTATTTGCGCAAATCCATAGCCCCTTGGAGGATGCCGTGAGTCAAGACAAAGCGATGGTCAGGGAACTGATTGAACGCATTGACGGAGTGGCCAGAACTTATTTCGAGTTAGAGTTTCGGGGGTCCAGTCGAAAAAAGACTTTAGTTGTCGAAGTCGATTTCGACCTTGACCCATATAGTGATCAATATTCCCGAAAGAAACTCGAGTTAATCGAAGACACCTTCGCAACAATCATTCGCGAAGAAAATGGCGACGTTGTCTCAAAGTTGAAAGTCATCGGAAGTGCCAGTCGCGGCATCACCGACTCTGCCGCGGCGCATACGTCGTCGAGGGCCGCACCGACGAATGCACGGTCAACGCCAAACTAATTGTAAAGGCGATGTGCGGCTTTATCCTCACGCTCTATGAACAACACAAAGAGCGAATGCGCCAATATAGGCACGAGGCGCGCAACAGGAGGGTTGTGCACGAGAGGGAGCAAGGTTGGAAAGACTTGTTCGATCATATGTCCAGAAAGGCGGCTCGCGGACCGCATCTTGTTTCTCAACCCGTTGCCTTAACCGCAGCAGAAGCAGCAAACGAAGCCAGACGGGGCGAGGGGAACGTCCCGTCCACGGAAGAAGCAATCGAAGCTCATGGGGTCTTCCCGCTTGCCCGTCCTCCACGAAAGCGCGACCGTTGAGTATCTAAAAAGGACATCAGGGGACATTCACACCGGGCGACCGCCTTAGGTGAACTTAAAATTCCCGACTCATCGCGGGATGCTTGCGGTTCTTGATCGTAAGCCATTCGCGGGTGCGCCGGCGATGTAGCGGCGATCGCGGCGCTTGGAGACGATGCCAGCGCGGTACGCACTGCTTTGAGATAGATCAAGCTTTCGGACCTTTGCGGTGTCTACCGTCCCCAGCGATCAGGTTTGGCCGTTGCAAGCCAGTCGAGTGCGCCCACTCGTCGAGGTGGACGGCAATGTCAGCTTGTCTGGCCTTCTTCACAAGCGCGCGTCGCGTTCTGGCCAGGCGACGCCACAGGAACGAAACTAACACGGACAATTTATCGCTGAGCGACGGACGACTGATCATGACGCGATATCACTTCGATCTCTTGGACGAAGACGGGCTCGTGGTTGACGAAGAAGGCATGGAGTTTTCTGACCTGGCGGCTGTCGAGCGAGAGGCGGCGCGGGCGATGGCAGATGCAGCGTCCGACAGCTTTGACCGTTCCATCAAGTCGAGAGATTCTTCGATCGAAGTTAGGGACAATTTGGGGCCGGTTATTCGAGTCCGCTTCGTGGTAGAGATAGAGCGCCTTCGCAGACAGTAGGACTCCGTCCCGCGACGCTGCGTTGATAACGAAGGCATTCGGAGTGGTTCTCGCAGAGAGGCAATGAACGTTCCGAAGGAATGCAGGCCCTGGCCAGGCAGGAGCGGGACTCGCCCCTTAATTCGAAGCCCACCACCCCTCCGGAAATGGGACTAAGAGCCACGCGAGCTGATTGTCGTTAGCGGGCTTGCTCAGGTTTGCGTGTTCACGCTTGACGGGTTGGACCGGGGGCGTCGCCGCAGGCGACAAAGCGCGACTGACAGGGAGATCCATTGTGATGCTTTCAGCGTGCTAAGATGCGAGACTTCGGCAACGTCGCGCTCGCGCCCGCGTTCCTAATCAAGCGGGAAGCCACGCTTGATTACTTCCCTAGAGGACATTCCAAAACAGCCCGACGAGGAGGATCATGAAGCCGATGGCAGCGATGCCAAGACAAACCCGCGAGCGGAAGGCATAAGTCTCTCGATCTGGATCTTGGATCATTGGCTTTACTTCGGAACATGTCATCCAGGAGAACTTAGCCGTCGCTCACTTCCGGCGGAGACCTAATGACTAACTTAAGTTTAAAGTTCCGTGGGACAACGATCCTTCCGGACCGTCACAACGATAAATTAGGATACTTGGTTTTATTCTCGGATTTCCGGAGCCCTATTCCAAGCGCATCTGGACGAGAGGCCCTAGCTCCACAGCCGACCCCGGAGCTTGGGCCTTTTCGTTTTGGCAAATGGGAAATTCGGCGATTGCTTGCTCTGTTATTGCCCGGCTCTCAATACGCTGGGGCCACTCTGCCGCCATCTCGCCTGTGACGGTTTTCAACCTTAGATTCGTCGCCACCAGCTCAAAATCGTGCGACGCTGCCATATTGTCTTTCGCGTTTCGGAGGGGAAGCCCGATGCGCCTTGCATTCTTGTCTGGGAATTGGTCTCTGCGCGTCGCTGGCTGCATGGCTGTCGGTCTTGCTGCTTCACTAAAGAGGCAGCGGATCATCCTTGCTCTCCGATAGCAGCGCGCCTCGCCACACCGCGATCCATGTTCACGCTAGGAGAACTACGGGACGCGGGGATACGTTCTCCGGCCGGAGAACTACGGGTCGCCAAACTGGGGCGGCATTTACTCTTCCGGCGGGAGGGGCGGCGGGTAGCGTCGCTCGCCAAGGAATGTCGTTGGCGGGTTCTCAGCTAGTAGAGCCTTAGAACGGGCTAGCAGATCGTAAGACCTGGCTATGGCCTCAGCGACATAGGCAGCCACTCGCCTCCGTCGCTCAATGCACTCAGCGATTTCCGATGAATTAGACATGACCTGCCACTGAGTGTTTCCTCCAGATGGAGTTAGAGTCCGGCCTGAAGAAGGGACGGACAGATGAAGCGAGCAAGGTTCACGGAAGAGCAGATCATCGCTGTGTTGAAGGAGCATGAGGCAGTGGCGAAGACAGCCGACCTGGCTCGCAAGCACGGGATATCCGAGGCGACCATCTACAATTGGAAGGCCAGGTACGGCGGCATGGATGTCTCCGAGGCCAAGCGGTTGAAGGCGATTGAGGAGGAGAACGCGAAGCTGAAGAAGCTGCTGGCCGAGCAGATGCTCGATGTGGCTGCGCTACGAGAGCTTCTGTCAAAAAAATGGTAGGGCCCGCCGCCAAACGCGCCGCGGTGGCGCATCTGGAGGCCGAGATGGGCCTGTCGGAGCGGCGGGCCTGTTCGATCGTGGGCGCGGATCGGAAGATGATCCGCTACTGCTCTCGCCGGCCGCCGGATATCGAGCTCCGCGCCCGGCTGCGCGAGCTGGCTAATGAACGCCGCCGATTCGGCTATCGCCGGCTGTTCGTCCTGCTGCGGCGGGAGGGTGAGCCGTCAGGGATCAACCGGATCCACCGGCTCTATCGGGAGGAAGGGCTCACGGTCCGCAAGCGGCGAACCCGCCGCAAGGCGACAGGCACCAGAGCGCCAATCCTGGTGGAAGCGAAGCCGAACGCGCGCTGGTCGCTCGACTTCGTCTACGACCAGTTTGCCAATGGACGGCGCTTCCGCGTTCTTAACATCGTCGACGATGTCACCAAGGAATGCCTGGGTGCGATCCCGGATACGTCGATCTCCGGACGGCGGGTGGCCCGGGAACTGACGGTGATCGTCGAGCGGCGCGGCAAGCCGGGCTCGATTGTCTCCGACAACGGCACCGAGTTCACCTGCAATACCATGCTGGCCTGGTGCAAGGACACCGGCATTGACTGGCACTTCATTGCGCCGGGCAAGCCGATCCAGAATGCCTTTGTCGAGAGCTTCAACGGGCGCATGCGCGATGAACTACTCAACGAGACCCTGTTCTTCGATCTCGACGACGCCAGGACAAAGATTGCGGTGTGGGTTGCCGACTACAACGGTGACCGTCCGCACTCTTCGCTGAAATACCTCACCCCGGCGGCCTACGCTGCCACATTCACCGCAACGGGCGATCGGCTACGCAACCCCGACCAGCTCCGCCGATCGCCCGTTGCTCCACCTGCGCCACTCGACGTACAAAACCCCGAGACTCTAATTGCCACTGGATGAAAGTTCAGTGGCAGGTCAGACATCGGCCACTCCCTGTCTAGGCAGGCGGGAGCGCGCTTGGTCTCTCAGCCACCGGCGCCTACGGCAGAGCCTCGGCCGGTGATGGTAGTACGATAGCCGGTACTGTCCTAATTAGGAAACCCTCAATTTGAAATTAGGACACGCCGGATTCACATATGTGTGGGCGGGAACAATCGAAACTAGGAAAACTTGGAATTCCGGGGAGGCTCGGATTTTTCATTTCGTATATTTTTAAGCCCGGAAGGGCCGTTGTTCGAAGCAGCGGCCCTTTTCTTTGGCTCTAGGACCGCCCGTCTAATTGCCAAGTTTTGATGCCCTCCGTCCCGAGGGCGACCCCGATCTGCCGTCCCTGCTGACAAACGGTATAGGCGTAGAGGATAAGGGTTACCTCGCGCTGACATCGCTTGGGCCAACTAAGGAGATGCCCACTGAGGCGGCCTTAATGCCTGCCATCGCGGGCGGCGCGGCTCTCACTCCGAGCCATGGCGCTCTCTAAAATGGACCGCCGCAGTTCTATAACTGCGGTATCGTGTTCCGCCATCACTGCGTGCCGATTCGCTCGAAGCCTTGAGGCTTCTTCGATGGCGAGCTGAGCCCGCGCGAGAAGAGAATCAATCATCCTTCCACAATGGCCAAGCTGGGCCTTTGTGCCATGTCGCAGGTTGGTTTCGGGCAAATTTGCCGAGAGACATTTGGGCAACCGATCCGCTTTGGGGCGGCCTTACTTCTGCTCAGCGTGAAAGGTGAGCTTTTTTTCTTCCATTTCGACGATACCGGCCTGAAGGCGTTCGGTGGTCAACGCGTCCAGATTGGTCGAAATGGCGCGGCGGAACTGATCAAGCCGCCGCTGAAGGTCGTCGCATTGCTTACACATGGCATCACCGCAAGCATAGGCGGGAGCGTGCAGCACTCTCAGTCACCGTTGCCCAGAATCGTGGCGGTGATGACACCCAACTAACAAACTTTGCATCTGTTGCAAATGCAGCAAGTTTAGTTGCCACCTGATCAAATCAGGTCATTCCCGAAATCAAGCCACGGACGTCGGAAACGGGGCAGCGCCGAAAGTTTGAGCTCACGGCGCGAAGTTTTCGACACGCGTCCAATGGCCGGCATGGCGCACATTGGCCAGCAACAGCGAGGCGCTTCAGGAGCGCCGTCCAGGGGCGCTCCTGAATGGACGAGCCGTTGACGATGCGGCCGGTTGCGCGATGCCGGACAAGCAGCATAGGCACAGAAAAATTAGGTAGCATGCGTTGGCGGTCTTGTGAGGTGAAAAGACCCCGGCACCAAGCGTGTTGCCGAGGTCTCTTCCAGTATCCGCAACCGAAGAATTCCACTTTTCCCCGACCTCATCCAGCGTTCCAACGACAAAAAGGCCCCAGCTCGCAAGGCATGAGAGCTGGGGCAATCCAACTTGGGGTCTGCCCTCCGGGGAGAGGGCATCAGGAAAACTCGGCAACAACTTGATCGTTCCTGCTTCCATCCTGAGTTCAATATTGGGTACGGTCCGTATTTTAGCCCCAGCAAGCGAGTATGGCCCCCATGGATTACGCTGACGCAGCGAAGAGGCACCGGTATCAGGCCGAGGAAGCGCGGGCTAAGGCGGACCTCATGCAGGACGGTGAAACCCGGGACCAATATCTTAGGATTGCCGACGCTTACGATGGGTTGGCGGCCAACGAGGAGCGGCTAGCGGGCAATCCTGCCGTGCCCATCCAACAAAAGGCAGGAGAGTAGGTGGCTTTCGGTGGTATAATCGTTCCGCTGAGGAGCGACTGCCATGGATTACCGCGCTTACATCTTAGACGATGAGGGGCGTATTACCGGCGTGCATGAGCTGGAGTGCGCTGACGATGAAGAGGCCAAAGAGAAGGCGGCCCAATTACTTGATGGTCACGCCCTCGATGTCTGGCGACGAGAACGACACGTCGCCCGATTGAAGCACCACCACACGTGACAGTAAGAGCTGAGCTTGATCTAGCTCAAGTAAGCCACGGCCCGTCGGCGCTTCCTGCTATGGGAACGCGAGGCGCGACGATGCAGCCTTGGATGCTGTACGAACTGACTTGGGGGCTGACTGCCGTGCGCTCGCTGCCATCTTGTCGATGGAGACGCACTAAGGGGATCTCAACTGATGCGCGCAGCCAACCTTTTCAAACCCGAGTGCGGCGTGACATTCTAGGGCAGGCGCGCAACTATAACCCTCCTGGCGGAGAGGAACTTGGAGACGCGGAAGGTGCGATACACGGTCATCTACGAGGGTCGAAGGACGGGTCTCTTTAAGGTGCTCGATTTGATGACCCGCGAGCCCGCGACGCGCCACGGCAAGCCGCTTTCCGGTCTATCCCATTCGACGGCCGATACTTTGGCCGAGAAGATGAACGCCTGCGGTCGGCTGGCCGATCCGATGATAGGCGTGCCGAAGCATCCCTAGCAGCGCGCGCCGCGCGGATTTCATTGCCCCAACACATCCTGAACGGGCTGCAGCAGCGTCACATAGGCTCCGCTCTAGTGCAGATCCAACCAGCGCCTTGCCTAAGCACTCGCCCGGCGACCTCCACAGCGGTCCGCCGACGCTGAAGGGTGAATGCAGGACTGGAGGGAACTTCGTCCAGAACATCACGAAGCATTTGCACGGTGGCTGCGTCGTAGACCCTAGCAAGATCCCAATTATAGAGAGCCAGAAAACAAGGGTGCCGAGCTCGAAATGCGCGTCTCGGCAGCAACTGAGCGTCAAATCTCAGTTGACCTTCAAAATGCAACGGTCGTGCCACAGGTATGCGAAAGGCACGCGCCCATAAGAATTTAACGTGACGGCTCGAGCTTCCTCATTTCCTCAAGCCTAGCCAGGCAGAACTCGCGGTACAGGCCGTCAATGAACGTCCACATGGCGATCCCCTTTGCTCTATTAAGTGCAAGAGTAGGGCGGCCGTGTTTCAGGAACGCTTCGTGGCACCGCGAAACGGGCTTCGTGCGCGGAGCAGGTAGGGCAGGGCAGTATCTCCGGCTTGTCGCGCGCATGAGGGGCCCCGATTAACTCGCGATGGCTCCTTTAGGTTTGTTTGCCCAAACTGAGGCGCTCGGCACGGAACGGCGCCCGTAAGCGATTCTGGGGTGAGCGCGCTGGGGCTCGAACCTAGGACCCCATGATTAAAACTCGCGTGCTCATGCCATCCGCCCGTGCCTCGAATGAAGGCTAGGGCGGGCCGCAACCAGCACTCACGGATAAAACTACGGTCGAGGCGTCGTTGAGGCGACCGTTGCAAGCACCGTAGCAATTTGTCCGAATGGCACGAAAAAACGAGTTGATTCAGAGGGGTTGACAAGACACCCCTACCGCCCAACGAGCCGCGTTTTAGCGCGTTGCCGAGAGAAATCTCAGGAGGTTGCAGCGGGTCCGTGCGCGCCGCCTGACAAGGTTTGGTCGCAGATGGAGTCTGTGGCCAATTGATAAGGAAATTGCACAAACCTTATCAGTTGAAGCTGGCCGTCGGACGGACTTTGTGCCGTGCCGCAGGCGACGAAGCTGATCGCCTCTCCTCATGCAGTGCAGTCGCTTGCTTCCGGACCACCGCGGATTCTACGAAGAGTTTAACATTCTTGAATCCCAATGCCGAATTACTGACGCTAGAATGCGGCTTTACCGTTTGGGGCGTCTCATGTTCGACACAGCCACCACCGCGCTTTTGCGCGCCGTCCTGGATGAAGTTTGCGAAAACGTCTCGTGCCGCGAAATCGGAGCGCGTGCGTACGTCGCTTCGAAAATTCTGGGGGCCGCCAAAGGCGGCGAGGCTTCGCCCGACCGGCTCAAGAAAGTTGGCTGGGACGCCCTCTCGCAGACACCTTCGATGTGGCGCTGACCGGTCGAGGCCGCACGTGAATTTCCAGGTTACAGTCCTCAAAATCCTTGTGAGCTATCCAGGCGGTTTCGCCGTGATGGAAGACCTCAAGCACGACATGGCGATCCTTGCCACGAGCGGCCGGGATTGGGCGGACCGCACCAAGCGGCTGGCCGGACGCGTGCCGGATCTCGACCTATTTTCGCAGAAGCTTATCGAGCGCGAGGCCGGCGGCTGGAAGATTACGGCCAAGGGGCGCGCTGTGCTGGAGGTTATGGAGGCGCGCCCCGCAGTCTCGGAGCCGATCAAAGAGCAATTGGTGGAGGCGACGAGTACGGCGGTCCCCCGGCCGGTATCGGTGCCCGCGCTGCGGCAGCCGGTCGATCGGGCGGAGAGGCGGCGCGAGCGCCGGCGTGAAGCTCGTGAACGAGCTCGGGCGAAGGCATCCTGAACCTCAACAAGCGCCCAAGTCGAGGCCGAAGCTCATCACCGCGACACGCGAAATCAGCAATCCCAGACAGCGTCGTCTGCTTGATGACTCTTGCCCGGTTTGGCAAGATGCGTCATTCCAATGGGAGGATTTGAAGTGTCGATGGGTACGGTAAAGTGGTTCAACGTCACTAAGGGCTATGGCTTCATTGCGCCCGAGGATGGGGGACCGGATGTGTTTGTCCATATCAGTGCAGTCGAAAAGGCAGGCTATACCAATCTCGCGGAGGGAGCCCGTATCAGCTATGAACTGAAGTCAGGACGCTCCGGCAAGATGTCTGCCGAGAACCTGCGGATATCTTAGGAACGAGCCGCAGGGCGCGGCGTTAATTCGGACCTCCGCTCACGGGAGGTATTGATACGGCCTCAGCATAACCCCCGGTGCCGCTGAGGCCGTTTCCTTGGGGGCTATTCGACGCCTCGATTGGCTTAGCCTATGCCATATCGTACTGAGCCTGGAGCTTCCGACTTCCTCATGAAGTGTTGCATCGGCCGCCACATCGAACGGCTTCTCGGAGGCCGCCCACTCCCGATCGCGTTAGCCCTTACGCGGATGAGTTTGAGGCCGGTAACATGCGATGACCGTCGTGGTTACTCATACGTCTGCTCGACTGCGGCGGGCATCTTGGCGACCGACATCAGGGACCGGGCGACCTAGTTGAGCAACTGGTCCGCGTTTTCTTCTTCTGTCCGCGATTTCGATAGCAAGCCGACGATTGCACTTTGGCGGAGCTGCTGGGCTAAGTTCCCCGCGGTGGTGTATCCCGAGATTTCGTAGTGTTCGACCCGCTGCGCCGCACCGATCAGCGCCAGGTCCGTGGCGCCATCTTCCTTCTTCTCGCCTTCTTCCTCTTGGTATTCCTCCACTAGACCCATCAAGCCCGTGCACGGTTCGGCGCGGGCCGATTTGCCGAGAAGCTCGAAGCATTCGTCGATGCGTTCGATCTGGGCCTCCGTCTCGGCGAGATGCATCTCGAACAATTCGCGCAACTGATCGTGGCGAGATGCCTCCGCCATCTGCGGGATCGCTTTCGTGAGCTGCTTTTCGGCGTGCAGGATGTCCCGCAATTCGTCGATGAGGAGATCACCCAGGCCGACCTCATCCATCGGCGGCGAGCTCTCCGCAACGATGGAGGCGGCCGGGCTGGGATCGACAGACTGGACGGCCGGAGATTCCGTGAAGACCCAGTCGCCGCCCTCGTTCCAGGGGCCGCGAGTGTCGATCTCGTCGTGGTCGCTGGCGCCTGTGGAGTCGTTGAAGAACTGGTCGACGAGGCCGGGTGGACGCGATCCGCCCGATGCTGAGCGGTGGCTTGCCCATGCTTTCGAGGGCGAGCGAGAAGGCCTTCATATGCGTGATTTCGCGGGTCACAAGGAACTGCAGTGCGTCCTTCGTGCCGGCATCGTCGGTGAAATTGATGATCCGCTCGTAGACGATCTTTGCGCGGGCTTCTGCGGCGATGTTGCTCCGCAGATCGACGTCGAGTTCGCCCGTGATCTTGAGGTAGTCGTCGGCGGTCCAGGCGTTGCCTTGCGAGTTGAAGAGGTTCACGCCGGCCGCCGCCGGCGATCGCGATCAGAGGATCGGCCTCGGCGGCCTGGCGGTCGAACTTCGAGGGCTTGAGGTGCATACGCGCGAGCGTCCCGACGACTTCAAGATGGCTCAATTCCTCGGTGCCGATGTCCATGAGGAGATCCTTGCGGTCCGGGTCTTCGCAGTTGATGCCCTGGATCGAATACTGCATCGCTGCGGCGAGTTCGCCGTTGGCGCCGCCGAACTGTTCGAGCAGCATGTTGCCGAAGCGCTGGTCCGGCTCGTCCACGCGGACAGTGAACATAAGTTTTCTTGACGTGGTGATACACGGGAGCCTGCATTGCGGGGGATGATCGCGGAAACCTCCGCGCGAAATCTTCGTTCCTAGTGGCCGCAAGGATTTGCTAGTTGGTTCGGCCAGTTGGCCGCAAATCGCGGTTCGCCTTGTACAATCGATGGTTCACGCCGCGACGCATTGCGCCGGTCGAACGGGCGCCGACAGCCGAGAACGCGTGGGGGAGCGACAATCTCGGGGGCGGGAAGTCACCGACGCATTCGTTGGCATCCGAAAGTGTCAGCGGTGACGAGAGGAACTGGCGCGCGTCTGGCTCGGTTATTAGTTGCACGGTTGAAGGAGACGCAACATGGACATGATGGAATCCTCCGACATGACGGAAGCCTCCGGGTTGGTGAGCGATCACGAAGGTACCGAGTTGGCTGCCGGCGCTAAGTCTGGGACGGCAGCGGGTGCTCGCCCGCTGCCGATGCCCACGAAGGACGACCTCAAGCGCTGGGCCGATCGCTTGCGCGAGCTGACCGTGAGGGCCCCGCTGCGGTCCCTGCTCGCGGCGTTCGTGGTTGGCGTCTGGTTCGCGCGCCGGCGCTAAAGCAATCCGGTCTTCGGGGCGAGTGCTATTCGTGCTCCTGTGCGCGATGCTTCACGAGCGGAGTCTTCCAAGGGCGGGCTCTAGGAACCCTGAACGTTGGTGGCTGTTCGTTTTTTCTCGATCCTTGCTGCGAGGACGCCGCGGATCCGGAAAACAACCGGTCGCACAAATTGAAGCGAGAGCGCGATGCCCGACTATCCGAAGCCGCCCTATCCGAGTCAAAGCCAACCGATGCCGGGGACGACGGCCAAGATGAACCCGCGGCCCGATCATGGCGAGACGAGCTACAAGGGCTCTGGCCGCCTACAGGGCAAGCGGGCCATCATCACCGGCGGCGATAGCGGAATAGGACGCGCGGTTGCCATAGCGTTCGCGCGCGAGGGTGCCGACCTCCTGATCGCTTATCTCGAGGAGAATGAAGACGCCAAGGAGGTCGCCGATCTCGTGCAGGAGGAGGGACGCAAAGTCGTTCTGGTGGAAGGTGACCTTCGATCCGCGGACCATTGCAGGAGCGTTGTCGAGCGCGCGGTGAGCGAACTGGGCGGGGTCGACATCCTCGTCAACAACGCGGCGCATCAAGCGACGTTCAAGGACTTGGCGGACATCAGTGACGAGGAGTGGCGGATGACGTTCGAGGTGAACATCCACGCCATGTTCTTCCTGGCAAAGGCCGCCGTGCCGTACATGAAGCCTGGCGGCGCCATCATCAATACGGCGTCAGTGAATTCCGACATGCCCAATCCGACGCTGCTGGCCTACGCCACGACCAAAGGCGCCATCCAGAACTTTACGGGTGGTCTGGCGCAGATGCTGGCGGAAAAGGGCATCCGCGTGAACGCTGTGGCGCCTGGGCCGATCTGGACGCCGCTCATTCCTTCGACCATGCCGGAGGAGACGGTGAAGAACTTCGGCAAACAGGTGCCGATGAAGCGTGCCGGGCAGCCGGCGGAGCTGGCCACGGCCTATGTCATGTTGGCCGATTCGCTGTCGAGCTACACGTCGGGCACCACGGTCGCCGTCACCGGCGGAAAGCCCTTCATCTGAACGGCCTCAAGCATCCCGTGATGCCGGACGGTCGCTATTTCGTCGTCCGGGGGAAACTCTGGCGGATGAGCAATCCAGATCTCGATCCCGACGACAAGTCGCGAGTTGTGAAGCAACTGATGGATGCGCGCCGCGCCGTGAAAGCGACCAAAGCTGCCAACAGGGCCGAAGCCGAGACTGCGGCGCATCGCTTGGTCGATCAGGCGAAGCGTGGCTTGGGTGAGCGGGGACCGGTGTGGTGGAAGGATGGCGCGCCGGACTTCAACCGGCAAGCCGTTAAAAACACGCCCTACGCCGACTGGTATGCCGGGCTCAGGCGGCCTTCAGGGAACCGAGACGTTTGCGAAGAAGCGCCAGCACCATGACCTCGTCGGAGGTGAGCTTGGCGTATTGGATGACGCTACCCCATTGCCACGGATAGACTCATGCCGACGATGCAAAATCCCATCGCGATCGTTGCGAGCCATCCGAGCCAGTAGACCGGGCCGCGGATGACCAGGTTGCCCATCACCGATTTGCGGCGGATCAGCAGCATCATCACCACCATGACCGGCGCCGCCAGCACGCCGTTGATGACCGCGCTCCAATAGAGCGCCTTGATAGGGTCGATGCCGGTCAGGTCGATGACAACGCCGAGAGCGACCGACAACGCGAGCACGCCATAGAAGGCGACCGCTTCCTTCGGTTTGCGTGAGAGGCCGACTGGCCATTTGCGGCCTTCGCCGATCGCGTAGGCCGTCGAGCCCGCGAGCACCGGTACTGCGATCAGCCCGGTGCCGATGATGCCGAGAGCGAAGATCAACTCGGCGAACGCGCCGGCGACTGGCTTGAGCGCCTCGGCTGCCTGGGCCGAAGACTCGATGTCGGTTTTGCCGGATGCGCGCAGCGTCGCCGCCGTCGTCATGATGATCGCGATTGCGATGACGTTCGACACTGCCATGCCGACGAGCGTGTCGACGCGAATGCGTTTGGTTTCGTCAGCCTCCTTCTCAGGTTCGCGCTTGAGTGGCTCTTTGTTGGGATCGATCCGTTGTTCCTCTGCTTCCTGAGATGATTGCCAAATGAACAAGTAGGGCGAAATCGTTGTGCCGAGGATCGCGACCAGTGTAGTCAGAAAATCGGAACTCCACTGGATGTTGGGGATCAGAAGACCCGTTAGCGCTTCGCTCAGCGGGACCTTTGCCACGAACAGCGCTATCACGTAAGCGAACAGGACCAGCGTCAACCACTTCAGGATCGCGACGTAGCGCTCGTACTTGAAGAAGATCTGCGCGACGACGGAGATCGTGCCGAAGATCACCACGTACAGCGGCGCGGGACCGCCGATCAGGAGTTTCGAAGCATCACCCATCGCCCCGAGGTCAGCAGCAATGTTGATCGTGTTGGCGACGAAAAGAAGTAGGATCAGGGACCATATCACCGGTGCCGGATAGTTGCGGCATACGTTACCGGCAACGCCATGGCCGGTCACCCGGCCGATGCGGCCTGAGATCTCCTGGATCGCCACCATGAGCGGGTAGGTGACCAGCATCGTCCATCCGATGCCGAAACCGAGCTGCGCGCCGGCTTGGCTATAGGTACCGATGCCGGACGGATCGTCGTCGGAAGCGCCGGTGATCAGGCCCGGGCCCAGGCGCTGCAAGAAACTGTCCTGATCCTCGTCGCTGACGGCCTTCTCGCCGGATTGCTTGCCTGCCAATTTTTTGCTCCTAATCGCACTTTAGTGCATCGATTGAAATTTGATATCTAACATTTGTTGTCGTGAAAGGTTGTGGCCTTCGCCTAGCAAAAGCAGCAATGTCCTTTAAGGTCACAAGTTCGATCAAAAGTGGCGAAATCGACCATGCGCGGCAGGTTGTCATTGATCTTCATGCTTCTCTTCTGCGTGCAGGCTGCCGCGCAGGAAGACAAGAAGACGGACGACCTGAAGCCGAATGATCCGGATACTGGCGAAAGCACGGTGCAGGAGACGACGCTCGGTCTGTTGCCGAACCCGTTCGAGAAGAAGGGGGTCAAGTTCGCGATTACCTACATCGGCGAAGTCCTCGGCAATCCGTCTGGAGGTGCGAAGCGCGGCGCCGTCTATGAGGATCGCACAAACTTCGCCGCCGACATCGACTTCCAGAAGCTGGTCCGCATCCAGGGCCTGACCTTTCACACAAACGTTTTTCGCATCGACGGCGGAGGCCTGTCGCGCGGTTCGCTGCTCAACTATCTCGACGTCAGCGGCATCGAAGCGCTGCCGTCGACGCGCCTCTACGAACTCTGGTTCGAGGAAAAATGGAACGGCGACAAGATCGCGCTCCGCGCGGGACAGCTCGCTGCCGATTCCGAATTCGCTACTTCCAGGTACACCGATGTTTTCACAAATGCGTCGCTTGGATGGCCGGCTATATTTGCGCTCGATATGCCGAGCGGGGGACCTTCTCCGCCGCTCGCGGCTCTGGGCGCCCGCTTGCGCGCGGACGTGACTGATAATCTGACGCTCGTTGGCGCGATCTTCGATGGCAACGCGGCCGGGCCCGGCCCGGAGGATCCGCAACTTCGTGATCGTTACGGTCTCAACTTTCGGGTCAATGATCCGCCGTTAACGCTTTGCGAAGTCCAGTTCCAATGGAACTCCAAGAAGGGCGATCCCGGCTTAGCCGGCAAGCTTAAGCTCGGCGGGTGGAAACACTTCGGAAGCTTCAACGATCAGAGGTTCGACGCGGCTGGCCTCTCGCTCGCCAATCCAGCCAGCACGGGGATTCCGACAAACCTCTCCGGCGATTATGGCCTGTATGCCGTTTTCGAGCAGAAGCTCTTCCGTGTCGGGCACGACGAAGACCGCGGTATCGGAATATTTGCGAGAGCGTCTTATAGCCCGCTGGCGCAGAATCTGATCGATCTCTACGCCGATACCGGCGTCGAGTTCATTGGCCTCGAAGACGCGCGCCCTCGCGACAAGCTGGGTATCTCAGCCGCATATGCGCGCGTGTCACCTCGGGCGCAGGCCCTCGATCGCGACTTCCAGGTGATCTATGGTCCCTCGTGGCCTGTACATACATCCGAGGCGCTGTTCACAGCGGTCTACCAGTACGAAGTCCGCGGCGGGATCACCCTGCAGCCGAACTACCAGTTCGTGCATCACCCGGGAGGTGGCGCAACGGACCCGCTAGGCGGCATGCGGGGCGTTCGTCTCAAGGATGCTTCGGTCTTCGGTTTACGGACCGTGGTGAAATTCTGAACTCCTGATCGGGACGCAGTCGGCGGATGCGACCGCGTCGGCAGAAGGAGCCAACTGACGCCTTGCGAGCCCGGAACCGGAAAAGCTTCAAACTCCTGCGGCAACACCGAACCGTCCGAGACTGGCAGCTTCACCGCCGGGCGGCGGATGTCGAAGCCGAGGACCGCACCGAAAAGTTGAGCTCGACACTCTCGACCAACCCGCCTTTGAGTGGGCGCGTAATATCTGACGTGGCCTTGACTACGCGCCTCAATGCCGCGCGAACCGCGATTGGCGATACCGGTCAGGACCAGCGTTTGAGGGTTTCCGCTCATCGGGTCAATTCACCAGAAAGGACGCGCTGGCGCGGCGGTTGACGACGTCGGTCAGATGAAGGGTGCCGGATCCATCCTCGTGCTTCCCGACAGACCTTTGATCGCAGTCGTGCCCTTCCAGAACCTGAGCGACGATCCGCAGCAGGATTATTTCGCGGATGGTATCCGTCGTGTGTGATGGCCGCGGATTGTTGTTGTGTGCATCGCTTATTCAACGAAATCAATGGGGCCCAACTGCAACGAGGCCCAAAGGGAGACCCTCCCGGAAATCGCCGCGGCATACGTGAAGGAAGCAGCGCGGGACTTCGCTGATGCTCTGAAAATTAAGAAGAGTGAGTGAAGACAAGAATTGACCGCGTTCGGGCGGACCGTTGTTTTGCTTGGCCCAACTTGCCTATGCCGGCCACTAGCTCACATCGGCACCCAACCGTCCAGGAGCGCGCCGTCCCACGAGATGACACCCTCGGCATGCTTGAAGGAATACTCTCTGTAGTGCGCCGCCCACTCCGGATTCCATTCGATGAAATCGTTGTTTAGCCCGTCGTGAAGGCGGCACGGCTCATCCGGATTGAATGTATCCATGGGGTTCATGGGCTCCTCCACAGGATCACGCGGGCTCTGCGCCAAGGTCGCAAGCAAACCGCGGGGCGGCCTCGATGCAACAATGGCGACAGCGACCAGTTAAACGCAAATGATCGGGAATGAGCGACGTTCCTGCGCGCAACAGCTTTATACCTTTACAGACCTAGCCGAGCCCGAGGCTGTTGAGGCAGAGATGACACTCAAAATAACATCCCGGAGACCATGTGAACGAAGGATGTGATCAGACCAGACATGCAGACGGCTATCGCGATGTCGATGTAGAACACCAGCCGCGCGCGGTCCTCATTCCGCATCTGCTTCTTTGCCCAACTCCTTACGAACTGTGGCTGCGGAGTTGCCCACCTTATCGACTGCATTCTGAAGCTCTTCACGGGTTACGCCAAGGGCACGGGTCCAGTACTTCACCTCGTGAGCCTCATGCATGTTTATTTTGCTACGGTCGGGCTGACCTCGCTTGGTGAGATTATCAGTCACGTCTGTTCTCCCCATTTTGGAGAACTGAACGCGGGTGGGAACGGCGCGTTCCTTCTTAGGGCCGTAGAAATACCTCGGGCCCCGCGGCGTGCTCGCACCGGCCTTCTGTGTCTCGCGGATGATAGGTGGCACGTTGGCAGCGTAATGGTCCGCCTCGGCCTTCATTGCTCTACGGTGCCCCTGCGAGCCACGTGGAGCTTGGGGTTGCCGAAGACGACATCGCGGGTCTTAGCGGCCGACGAGGCTTGCGCGGCGCACTTGGAGATCAGCGCGCGCTCCTTCCCGGCCAACGCCGCGAAGAGTTGCAGCACGAAGGGATCCACATCAGGGCCAAGCTAAGCGACTACAAAAGACACCTTGTGAGCGATGAGGCCGAAGATGAAGTGTGCGTCTCGGCTGAGCCGGTCGAGCCTGGCCACGCATTTGAACTTCTTTGCCGCAGCTAGCCTTCAATCGCGGTCTGCGGTCGAGCGCGTCCCTTGCCTGTCCCCTCAACGAACTCGCGGGCCCCTCGTATCCCTCCAAGGACGCGAAGTAGGCGAGGGTGCCGCTGGGCCTCGATGCCCAGGCCTGAGCGTCCTTGGCTGGAGGTACTGACACGGATGTGGTGGATCAGAGGTGCTGTGGGCACCGGGAGATCCTTCGGAACAAGCCGCTCGAAGGTTACTCATACTGCGTGAAACCGGCTTTCGCTATTCGCCGGTGCGCTCGAGAGCGGACAGCCGGTCAGCTTGGCAGCTAAGATTGATCTCTGAGATTGCCGTTTATATCCCCGGGGCGGTGGAGGCACCGCCGTCTCGCGGAAGCACCGGGCGCGCGCTGCTGCCGCCTTAGAAAATTTTGGGCGGCGCTCACGCCCTTTCAGGCGCGCTGGCGAGGCCCTTAGCGCGCTTTTTACCCGTGGCCGGTGTTGGGTAAGGCCCGCTGCCAAATATCGGACTGGCGGCGATCTGGGTGAATGCAACGAAATCATTTTCCTCCCCTTGTGAAGCAACGCGGAAGCATCTGGGGTAGATGGTGCCTTGGAAGGTGCTGCCGGTCGCGGCCGCCGAGGCGGGTAAGGCCGAACCGGTCCTGCCGCTGCGACAGCCCGCCGAGCGGGCAAACGACGACGCGAACGCCGCGAGCGCCGTCGCGAGGCGGACGGGCTCGGGCGAACGTTTTTCTTGAATGGTCTTCGGCAGAGCGCTTCTGCCGACGATCAGGGCGCTTTGAGCACCTATTCCGTGCGATGGCGAGGATTAGAACCCGGCATAGTAATCGTTGACCGCCCTTGCCCGACCTGGATCGTTCCAGTCCCAGGCGCTGTCGTTTCCATACCTAGGCGCGCCTTGGAGCCGGTCGGCCGTGAGGCTGGTCCGATATCCACCGAGACCCGTGTCGTACTTTAGCGACTGCCACGGCAACGGGTAATGATCGTCGCCGATGCCGAGGAAACCGCCGAAACCAAGTACCGCATACGATACCTGGCCGCTGACCTTGTCGATCATCAAGCGCTCGATCGACCCGATCTTCTGAGCATCGTTGCCGTACACGGCTGTGCCTTCGACCTTGTCGCTGCCGATGAGCGTCCCCGTTTCGCGTCGTTCCGTTTCCATGATTGTCTACTCCTAGAATTATCTGTCCGAGACAATCTTATCCGACGCGTCTCCGTTCCTACGTTCGCGGCAGAATGCGCGCCGTGCTGTGTCAGGTCTGTTGCGCCTCCAGTCGCTCTGCGAGGTCTCCACATCTGCTCGAAACCGCCGGGTGTCACGGTGACGAGCACTTGACCCGGCTCGTCGCCACATCATCACCGCAGCGGAAGCGATAGGTGCCACGAATAACACGGAAAATCTCCGTTTCTCTCGTGTGCGTGTGATCGTGGGGGCCTTTACCGGGAGGCGTAAATGTCTCCCACATGCAAACCGCGCCGCCTGTTTCCTCAGCCGTTGCATGAACAACAACTTGGCCGCCAAACGGTGCTGGACCAATCCGCTCCGGACCGGGCTTCGACACTATGGTTTAGTGAATTGAACCACGCAGGAAACCTCCCGTAATGGCTTCATGGCAGAAAATCTGGATCAGCTAAAGCGACCGGATGGACCAAGCAATCTGGCTTGTGGTCCGCTCCGGATCACAACCCGACGTTCTCGCAGCTTTCGGGCATGGCAACTTACTCCCGAAAATCTGACGCCGCGGTATTATGAGGGCAGCCTAGCTCAAAAGATTTCGGCAGATTGGCACGCGTGATTGATCCCTGGATAGCGGTCCGGAGATGCGCGCCGGTTCTATTTGTACGCCTCCATCACGCGCGTCATCGCCGGGTGGGTACGGTTCTTGATCTTGAGCTACTCGCGGATGCGGCCGGCGACGTAGCGGCGATCGCGACGCTTGGAGACGATGCCCGCGAGGCGCAGGTCGCAGGCCCGCGAAACAGGTCGGGCCCGATCGCGTCGCTCTCAAACGGTGCGATGAACATACCGTCGGGCCGGCCGCGCAGCAGCCGGGCGAGATTGGTCTTGCGCATCTCAAGCGGCAACTGCCGCAGGTTCTCCCCGCCTGCGGCGACCAGTCGAAGGCATGGAGCTGCACCTCGTCGTCGTGCCGGCGCGAGTGCAGGGCGTTGAAGTCGGAGACGCCGTCGACCCCGAGTACGACAGCTTCGCCATCGATGATGAATTGCTGCTCGCGATTCCGCACGGCCGAGTGGACGATCCACGGAAAGCGGTCGGTCCAGTTGCGGCCGTTCCTGGTGAAGAGCCGCACGCTGCGGCCGTTGCGTTCGACGCGCAGGCGATAGCCATCGTACTTGATCTCATGAAACCAGTCGGGGCCTTCAGGCGCCGCCTTCGCTGCCGTGGGCAGGCAGAACTCGAACGCTTCGGACATGAGAAACCAGATAGTCACGTGGCCACGAATATTCGAATCTCACCGCGTTTTCAGCGTCGGAATTCGCCAGAGGGACTGATGACAATCGCATTGCCGCATCTTGGAATCGCGCTCTGCTGCTCGCTCGCGGTGTGGTTGGTGAATCTGCTGTAGGTCACCCGCTTATTCGAAGCACCCCTCCGGAAATGGGACCAAGAGCCACATAAGCTGATTGTCGCAGGTTAGGAACTGCGGTTCGGTTGCCAAGTTTTCCCGATGTCTTTCCGCAAGGACAGTCGTCAAGCCTCGGCCGACCTGCTTCGGCCCTAATGTGCGATCAGGACCTCACAAATAGGAGGGCTTTGATGAGTGAAGGAGAACTGAAGGCAAGCAGGTTTCTTGTTCGGATGGGATGCGCCGGTTGGATGGTTTACGATCGCGAGCGAAAGGGTCCCGCCCTGATTGGAACCGATTTGGCCGCCAATTTGACAAAGGAGCAGGCCGAACGCGCTCACAGCGCTCTCTGTCATTCAGAGTCAGCCATGCCTGTTCGCCAGCGTTCGTTGCGCGGCAGCTAGTGGACAGGCAGAACTGAGCGCTTTGGGCAGGCCGTTGAAATAGGTACCGGATGGCTGAGATGCGAATCCGAGCCTGACGAGGGCTTTATCAGCTAAAATGTCGTGACGGACCGAACATGCTACGCAGGAGCCGGAAGCTGTCTTGACCAATCCCCGGGGGCGCTCCGGAGCTTTACGTCCTTACGAACGTCGCCCACGGCCTTCAGTCCCATATTCATGAGCGCATTAACCAGCCTGACCGGCAATTCGAGCCGGTCGAGCCGCATCTCATCTGCGGGCTGAAAAGAGCCGATGGTCACGTGATCTCGCCCTACCCCAGTGCGGATGCGCGCAAGATACTCGCCACGTCTTTAGAAAGAATTGCCGCGTTTTCCCTATCGTCGGGTCGAAAGGCCGGCCGAACTGGCACGACGGAAGCTTCCTCGCATGCGCGGCGCCTCACCTTCCGCTGAGACATTGCAGTGCGGACAGGCGCGCCGGCACCGCCGCAGGAGCACGCGCGATGACCTTCCCCAGGGCGGTACATGGTTCTCGCAGACGCAGCCGGTATTATCGCATGTGGTGCAGGTCATGCCACGCCGCGGAGCGGTAGCGCGAGCTACAGATCGAAGTCTCGTGGCCCTGGCGTTGACGAAGTCCTGCAGCGCAGGCGTGATCTCCGCGCCTGCGCTGCCAGCGTGCGCTGCGAGGGCGTCTGCAACATCCGAGGTCGCATCCCGCGACCAGCGACCGGATTGAAGCACACGATCCGCAGCGGATAGGCGAATTGGCCGGAGAGAATGTCCTTCTGGATCGTCTCGAGATCGGTATCGGCCTCGTCGGTCTCGCGCCACGCGCTGCCAGCGCGCGCCGAAATCCTCAAGCACCAGGTAGATGTCGCGGTCGAGACGATCGGCCGGCACGATCGAGGGCGAAGAACGCATGACGCAATCTCCACCGACAGATCAGGCTACGATCGCGAGTCGAGAAAGCCGGCCACGTAAGAAAGGTCCGGAAGGAAGGCGGCAATCCTTGGTCGCTAGCCCGTTTCCGGCCACGTAGCCTAGTTTGATTTTACCAGTACCCCGGTTTCAAGCCCGGAACTGAAACGACGTCAACCTTGTTGAGAGTCATCACTAACGGCTCAAGAGGTTGGCTATGACCCAGCATCGCCGTCGAGTGAAGCAGACCCGATCCCTTGAAGACCGCCTTGCCGAACAAGCTCGGCGGCTCCACGAAGAAGCCGAATTGCTCCCCACGGACCTGTACGTGACGAGGCCCTGCGTAGAGCTCGCCAAGCCGAGGTCGGCTCGTACATGAGCGATTGAGTGCGTTCTCCCGGATTGCGGGCTCCGAAGTAAGGCCAATGATCGAAGACCCTCAGGTCGATGCTTATGCGTTCCGCTCGCGGGTTTGTCTTGGCATCGCTGCCATCGGCTTCGTGATCCTCCTCGTCGGGCTGTTTTGGAATGTGCTCTAAGTAAGCTGCCTCTGTCGGCCAATGCCCAATCTCGACTCTCCAAGGCCGCAAGACGCGATCCGGCGGGGCCGCCAACTGAGGCGGCCTTACTCTTTCGGAACGTTGAACCCGTATTCTGCATTGCGTGCACATGAGACAACGCCGGCTCACCGTCCGCATCCAAGTCGAGCTATCGAAGGACGAACTGAAGGCCATCGACGACTTCTGGTTTGCAGAGCGGCTTCCGAGCCGTGCGGCGGCAGTCAGGGAGCTATTGCGGCGGGGTATTACTGTCCAGAAGTGCACCGCCAATAGGGCGGACTAGTAAGAGGCCTCAACTGGGCTCCGGCGACGAGTTGAGGCCTTTTTGCCGCTTAACCGTCCTTCCCCTTCACTACCGAGCGTCGAGGCTTCTGCTGCTTTTGGACGTGCGCATTGGGCCGCTCTTGCGTGAGCGACGCACGAGCGCGCAAGCGCTGGCACCGACATGACACAGCGCATGCTCGCCCGCTCCCGGCTGCAGATTGAACTGTCTCGTAAGCTTCTACGGGAGCTGCCCTCTCCTCCCGCGACCTGGCCAAAACGCTCGCAGAAAGAGTAGGGCCCGGCTCTGTTGGCGGCCTTCTTGACTTGAGCTCATCCTGACCGGGGCCCTCTGCGGGTGCACCTGAATAGAAAAGATCCCGGCCCAAACTGGTGCCGAGGTCCTCTCCCAGTATCCGCAGCTGAAGAATTCTACTTTTCCGCGGTATCGTCCAGCGTTACAGCGACGAAAATGCCCCAGCTCGCAGTTGGAGACATGAGGGCTGGGGCAACCAACTTGGGGTCTGGCCTCCGGAAGAGGGCATTAGGAAAACTCTGCGATCCCGTGACCGTTCCTAAAGCGAGAGCGGCCCCGACCGCCTTCCAGGGCTGGACGTGAGGAAGAGGCGACGGGACCGCGAGCGCACGCCCTGATTCGCGCGCTCGTTGATATTCTGCTACCGGACGCACTCCGCACCCTAACAAATGCAGAGTGCCCTGAGCTAAATTCCCTTCCTCGGCACGATGGCTTGCTCAGTACTGTTGCTGCCGGCGACAATAATGGATCCGCGCATGCCACAAGCTGTGCAGACGAACCTCGGCTCAAGCTGCGAAATTCTGATCTCGTCCGGCCATCGGTCGACGTAGTCGGTTGCAAGCTTGACGTTGTGGACGCACCGATAGTCCTGGCAAAACACGAGCAGATCGCGCACGCCCGTTGCTCGCAGCTCGCCAAGGGTGATCTTGACCGGGCGCTCATCAGGTTCCGTGCGGTCCTTGCGTCGTGGCTGGCGGGACATGCCGCCATCGAAGCGCTGTGCCGGCGAGAGTCAAATTGTCGATTACTGGTGGCTCGGAACGTGCTTGAGCCACTGCATCGTGGGTGTTGCGCCGACTAGGCGTTCTGGACCGAAATTCCGAAATTTTCGCAGACGAGCGCGAAAGCGTTTTTCGCATCCTTATCTTCAAAGCAGAAGCGGGTGCCCACCTCTGCGCGGTCCGTCCACCAACCAAGTTTGCTTCCTTTCGCGAGGCGCGAGGCTTCTCCTCGAAGCAGATCCAGCTGTCTTCCGACTGCGCGGACAATCAGGCAATGTTCAGGCACTAGGTTAGCTCCCTGAAAACGGAGGTATACGACGAAGGCCGCAGCAGGAGATTGCTGCCGCCCGCGCCCTGTAAAAAAACGCCGGGTGAAAATATCTAAGTTAAATATGCAGCCAGCCCGGTAGGCGACTATTAACTGATGTCTGGCGCCGACGCGAATCGTTTCGTAAGTTCCGAAAATGAAACTTGCATGCTCCCCGACGAGGATAAGGGCGAGGAACTCCCACTGACGGCCGGCTGCTCCCGGAACCAGTCCGGCATAGTCCCGTTCATGCCAATGAATGGAAAATGCGCGGTGACGTTCACGGTCGAAATCTACGGGATTGCCTTGGATGGTTCGGAGTGGCTCATTCATCGGACCACAGTTTTGGCATTCAACCCGCTTGCAGCGCGCAAGACAGCGAGCGCACTACTTACGGCGCGTAAGAAGGCGACGCGCGCCCGTGTGCTGAACGCGCAGGGCGAGACCATTTACACCATCAATAAGTAAAGCCACCTAAGTTAGCGGCCTCATTGGTCCAGGGCAGGCTTTCACACACGATCGCCCTAGTGTCGGAAACGAAAGAGACCCCGGTCCAAAGAGTTGCCGAAGTCTTCTCCCAGGATCCGCAGCCCCAAGACATTCACCTTTTCTCCGATCTCATCCAGAGGCGCGAGCGGCCCCAAGCACCTCAGGGCTGGAGAGGAAGAGGCGCCGGGGCCGCGGGCGCGCCAACTCGAATACGTCCTAGCGCGCCCGCAAACCAAGCGGACGGCCGAAGCGGACGTTCCTAAGCAAAGGCCCTGGCCAGTGGGCAGAAAGCTTTCAACGATTGTCCACTTTGGTACTTAGGAACTTGGAATTGCGCGAGGTAACCTATCCACACTTGTGGTTCTTGGTGTGTAGGGCCGTCCGATCGCCGGTGAGTTCATCGACGTAGTCGTCAATCGCGCTCTGCAGCTTCTCGGCATCGGCACCGTGGGCACGCCGGCCGCAGGGCAGCTTGGAACGCGCTCGAGTTATCACGCGTCGTGGGTGGGGAAAACCTTGCGGTTAGAGCGGGCGTCATAGGCGTCAAAGCGGAACGACGACCCATCCCTAGGTTGGACGGAGGATGAACCGGCGCGAGTTGACTACGCCGACACTACGCCCAACACCGTCGACCGCGAGGACCAGTGCGAGGACGACGGGGTGAGCATATGAGCAATCAGATTCCCGATACGTACGGCGTACTGGAGCATTACATCAACAACGTGATCACTAAAGTGGACGGCCCGAACGTCCGCGTCATCTGCGGCCTAAAGCGCGGCGATGCTGTGTGCTGGCTGTTTGGCTACGTCGTGAGAACGGATCTGGTCGCCTCCAACGCGATGCTCATCACGGGCGCCGCGGAGGAAGCGTTCGCTTGTCAACCGGCAACCGTGCGAGCTCCAGCAATCTGCACTGATTCCTGCACAGGGAAGGCCCGCGGGTTCACTTGGCGGGCCTTTTTTTGCGGCAGAACGGCTTGTTAGGTGCTGTTGCTACCCGACGTGGAAGGCGCCAGAGAGCGGCCGGCTCCTACATGGGGGCGCTACTGAGGGATCCACGAGGCTGATGAGTTAGCACACGCTCGTGCAAATCTTGTAGCACGTGCCCATTCCAGCATTGATGGTGCTTTCGGGAGAAGGCAAGCAAGACCATAAAACCTACAGCGACCACAACGCTTCCGGTTACAAAGTTCTGCATCATGCACTTCAGAGCAAGCTGTGATTGGCTACCCGGGGGCATCTTACCGCACGCGACAGAAACACAAAATCCACCGCGCGACGTTTATGGCAGATCGAGCGGCAGGGGGGCACTCTGGCGGGCTTCTCATATGCCGCCGCATCGCTTGATGTTCTCGGGCTAACGCTCTCCTTGAGCGGCAAGCCTAAGCACGCGCTCAGCGACCTCCACAGCGGTCCACCGACGCTGAAGGGTGAATGCAGGACTGGAGAGAACTTCGTCCAGAACATCACGAAGCATTTGCACGGTGGCTGCGTCGTAGGCCATGGCAAGATCCCAATTATTGAGAGCCAGAAATCAAGGGTGCTAGGCAGAACTCGCGGTACAGGCTGTCAATGAACGTCCACGTGGCGATCCCCTTTAGTCTAATAAAAGCAACGTTAGGGCGGCTTTGTTTCAGGAACGCTTCGTGGCGCAGGGAAACGGGCTTCGTGCGCAGAGCAGGGGAGGGCAATATCCTCCAGCATTGCCGCGCGCATGAGGGACCGCCGATTCACTCGCGATGGCTTCTTTAGGTTCGTCCGCCCAACTGAGGCGCTCAGCACGGAACGGTGCCCGTAAGCGCCGCGGCTCCAGAACGAAAGCGGGCGTTTGTCGGAACGAGCGTGTTACAGAGGAAAACTCGCGTGCTCATGCCATCCGCCCGTGCCTCGAATGAAGGCTAGGGCGAGCCGCAACCAGCACCCAATTGATAAGGTTTGGCTGCAAACCTTATCAGTCTCACGAAAGCTTATCAGTCAGGGAACAGACGCCGCCGGAAATGATGAGCGAGGCCGTCTTGATTTAGTGCATTCGATTGCTGCTCGTATGGAGCACGCAGTGAGCACTCTCTAATGCGGCGGCGCGTTCTTCTTGTGCCCCTAATGGCCGGGGCGGAGCGGGTACGGGCGGGAAAACCTAAGAATCCCTGAACCCCGGTAGGGGTCGCGCGAGTGTAGTCACAGTTGGGGCGAAAAATGGAGCGCAGAAGGTTTTCCCATTCTCACGTTTCCGGTCACACGATCAGTTTGCGACTGCCGCAGTTCCAAGCAGTTCCAAGCGGGAACTCTGCCAGTTTTTCCCGGTTAGATTCACGCAGATTAATGTTAGCGGAGGAAGGCCGTGTTTCCTTAGCGATCGAACAACCAAGGACGTCGTAATGACCGACAATAAATCAATACAAAGCAGATTTTTCCTGCGGATGGGCGGCAAAGGTTGGATGATTTACGATCGAGAACGTATGGGCCCAGCACTCGTCGGGACCGACGTGGCGGCTAATTTGACGAAAGAGCGAGCCGAGCAGTTGCTACGTTTCCTTATGTCCTCGCACGTAGGGAGGTCTTCCGTATGAGATCGTGAGCTGCTCAGCGTGGGTCCCGCGGACATTTAAGGGCGCGGTGAAGCGTGCCGACGGTGCCTTGCTGCTTCGCCGAACGATAAGGTTCACATCAGCCCAACGAACAGCCAACAACAGATTGGCTGAAATCCGCCGAAAAAGCGGACTTACTCTGGATGAGACGCCCACTATACTTCCGAGGTAACTCCTGGCGTGTCGTTCATTGATGGCGGTCGCTTTGCTTGCAAGCGGGCCGCAGCCGCTTCACGAGTCGATCATGGTCAGGTAAATCATATGAAGAGTGATTGGGCCCTTCGATCCGTCCAAAATCACACGGAGACTCTTGGAATAGTATCCCACGCTGATCACGGTCCCGGTCCTTCCCGCTAAGCGCGGACCGGCGGTCTGATTGACCTGAATTCGTGAGCCCGGTGGAAACATTAGCTCGATCTCGGTCGATCCCGACATGGTATCCTCCGAAACGAATGGCCTCATTCAGCTCGAACGCATGAATTCGTTGCAAATTGAACGAGCGGGCGTCTTGAATTCGGAGCATAGTCTATAGCGCATTCGGCAAGCAGCTTTTCAACAGTGGTGCCGGGAACGAACGACCTCATACTGAACAACGGAAACGCTTCGATGAGAACATCCATCATCGGGAGTAATCCAGACATGATCCAATTGGGTTCGCTAACGGCAAGCCCGCGACTTGAATCGCGCCATTAGACGACCTCCGGCTTCCGGGCTCGGTGGCTCTCAAGGCCCAGCTTCGATACTGAGCGGTTCTAAATCACGGGTCGCGCGCGGCTCGCAGAGACTCCAAAAGGAGTATCTCTTTCGGGCAATCACTAGACCCTGCACGTTGGCGTAAAATGCCTTTCCCTCCGGTTCCGCTGGTCCCTTGCTACGAGCGGGAGGAGCGGCGGCCTCGCCATTTGTGCACGCGTCGGTGGGGCCGCTGGGGACCGAATCGATGCCCAGTTGCGTTTGGTTTAGGTGCCAGACGTGTCGCTCACCAAAAGCGAACTCGTAGGACGCTTTTGTCGGACCAGATCTCGGCACGCTCGAATGTCGCACGGGTGACACGGTCCGACGGCTGAAGGTGTTCTTTCCTTTGTTTCGGCTTGTTAATCGGCACCGCTCGCGGCGGCACAGTTCGAGGTCCAGACCGCGGTGGTCGCAAAGGCAGGCGAGGAAGTCTCGCGGCAGGAACGTGCTGCCTTAGCCGGCTCCGAAGCGGCTAAGGCCGTTAGTAAGCGCACGTGCAAACCAATGACCGATTTCAGCGCAGACGCGTCGATCAATCGTCCAATTTGATGTGACTTGCAATTTGGGCGGCTTTCTCGATAGCTCGAGATACATGACGCGGGGCAGCCTTGCCGCGGATTTCAAGAGGCGGGTCAGATGTCGAGCTGCGCGATAGCCGGAAGCGTGCTCGATCGAAACCCAGGACGGCGCAACCAACGAAAACACCCGCGACGCCTCCAGCCAATTTTTGGAGCGCATCTAAGATTCGCGCGTGTCGATCAGGCGTCAACAATTGCAGAAGCTCGAATAACCCGGCGCTACCCAATACAATGGTCAAAACGGTAAGAGTGCTTCGGGGATAGGCCACGCGAAATACAATGCCAAGAAGGGCAAACGCTGCAAGATGTTCCAGAGCCGAGGAAGTCAGCACAGTGGGTCTGTCCCCAAGCGGCGATAGGGTTGAATAAGCAATGACACACAGACAGGCCCAAGCCGCGAACTTGAGTAGTTTTCGAGACATCAGTGTTTCCTGTCGGCCGTGGCCGATCGTCTGCGCGCAATCACGCGGGCCGAACCGTTGACGTCCTCGATCACAGGCAAGCGCGGCACAATCTCCAGAGCGAATGCCGGCGCTCTTAACCGAGCAGCGAAGCTCGGATCTCTTCCGTTCGGGAGAGCCTTGTCCATTTTGGATTGCAAGTGATCGGGGTCGAGAGAGGGAACCGACATCCGATTTCTACCTCGCCGCCGCGCGGCGCGACCGGAGCGCAGTGCAAAGCGCGGAGCTGTCGTTGCCCGCGGCGCCTAACTTGTTGGATGATCTACTAGTTCCGAAAATCGCTCCAGGTCCTCATCATCTGCTGCCGATCGCCGGCGAATTAGCGGCGGTCAAGTCAGTTCGGTCCGCTGTCGATGGGAGTTTTGAACTGCCCACTTTGGTGAAAGGCAGGCCAGGAAGGTCCTGGTATCGCAGGGTGACCTCCACCGCATCACCCGGCTGCAACTCGGTGTCTTCGCTCGCTACAATTCGTTCCGGCCCTTTTTCACCTCTCCTGATGATAGCAATGTCCGGCTTGCTGCCGGCTCCTTGTACGAGTTGAGAGCGAATCATTGCGGTGTATTGAAGTTTCTCGCCGACGGCCTGGAGCTTTTCGCGAATCTCATTGAGCTTGACGCTGGAGTCTTGCAGCTCACGGAGCAGGTCGAGCCTGCGCTGGTCGTCCAGCCTTCCCAGCCTTCTTACGAACTCGTCTTGCAGCTTCTTGACCTGTAGTAGTTGCGCAGAAGTCTGCAATTTTCGCGTTGACGACACCAGCACCGCGCGACGCGCATCCGTCACTCGAGGGCTAATCAAGGCTCCTTTGCCATACAAATCGGTCGTTTTTTGTAGATCATCGAGATCGGTCTGAAGTGCCTCGTCGTCCTTCTTTTGCTGCTCCGACAGCACGCGGACCTCGTCATCTCCTTGTCTAACACCGCGTTGTAGGTATGCCTTCTCCTGCTGATAGTCACCCTGCTTCGTCTTCAAATATTCCTGTTCCGCGTTGAGGATCTCGGAAATGACCGGGCTCGTAGGTCCGTTCGCCAGAACGCTCGGGTTGAGCGGCGTCGCCTCTCCGAGCTCGCTCTTGACGCGCCATGAGCGTGCCTGTTCTTTGACGAGTTCCGTCCAAAGCGAGCCATACTGGCTTTTGAAGTCCGCTGCCTCGAGAGACGGGTTGTTCATTCTGATTCGCATAACGTCGTAGCCACCTGCCACGGCGATGAGCTGGCGGGCGGTGAGCGACAGGCGATAAGGATATTCGCCCGGCTTCGACACGTCTCCATTTATGTATATCGGCCTGTACTCTGCCACAGTCGTTGTGATCTCATCTGCTTCTATGACGACTGCGGTCTCACGGCCATCCGAACTCCTCTGGCGAAACACCTTGCTGGCCATCGCGGCGCCTATTTTGGTCCGGATCTGCGGTAAGGTCAGGCCTGCTACCGGAAGCGTTCCGATCAGCGCCAGAGAGATATTCCCGTCCATTTGAACGGGAGCACGTTGCCGCAGTTCGGGTACTCCCACCACTGCAACCTCCAGCACATCTCCGATATTCACGGAATATTGGGCCTGTGCATGAGTGACCGAAAATGTCAGGCCAACTGCCACCAAGGTCCATTTGATGCAACGACCAAGGACATCGGTCTCGAGAAGATTGCGAAGCGTGGAATTCGGCATGGAGCAGCTTTCTGTACGGACGCGCTCATCGAGATGAAATCTTTCAAATCGGATGGCGAGTGCCAACACGTCAAACAGTCACCAGCCTGAGGGATATGGACGATCGGAAACTCCCACGTTCCGTTGATTACTGTCGTCCATCAATTCCTCGACCGAGCGGATACCTCGGCTGGAGATGTGCGCGCGGATTTGCACTGGGACTCTAATCCGGTAGTGCCGCGGCTCAACGGGCCATTGTAATTACCCACTTATTGCCTTTCCCAACCAGGGACACGGAATGTACTGATCGAACTGGAGATGAGCGATTGGGCGGGTCGAGTGCAAAGTGCAATGAGAATGCGATGAATGGAATGAGTTGTGCGTCCTTCCTTAATGTGCTGGCTCGCACCAGACTTCTGGCACATCGCCGACAATGGCGGCAGGCGGTCTCGGCAAGCGTCAGTGTTGAGCGGTCGATTGCCCTTTCGGTCTGGTGGCTACCGAATTTCGTCTCGATCGGGGTTTCAGCACTCTTCGCAGCCGTCGTCTATCAGCGGTTGATGCATTGCAATGCGTCTTGACGTGTTCATCTTCGCCAACGGACCGTTAGTAAGTCGCTTTGTGGAACCCCAACTATCAGCGTTGTACGGAAATGCTGCAGCAAACAACGGAAAATTGGGTAAATCGGGACAATACGCCGCCTCCCGAATTTTGTCCCGCGCCAGTCATTTCCTTGTCGGAGCTACTCGCCTTCATACGACGGCGCCTCTTGGCGATATCGCTCGCATGTTTAGCAACGCTAGGCGTTGCCATACTCTACCTCATCACCACTGTACCTACGTTTACTGCAAGGGCGCAGCTCATCGTGGATTCGAAGGTGCCCGCTGCGGACGCTGCGGCGGTGGCAACCATCGTGCAAAGCCAGATAGAAATCATGAAGTCCGACAGCATTGCTATTGCCGTCATCGATAGTCTCGGCCTTGCTGAAGACCCTGAATTTGCGACCGGCCGAGGTAGCGGCATGATATCCAAGATACTCGGCTGGAGCAGGCCAGAAACGAAAGCGAGCGCTTTGCGCCATGCCGTGGAAGTATTCGAACGTAGGCTTTTGGCCAAGCGCGTCGGCCCTACGTATCTTGTCGAGCTTACCTTCGACTCCAGAGATCCTGATCGAGCGGCCCAGATCCTGAACGCCGTTACAGAAAAATATATCACCCACCAAATGGACAAGACCGACCTGCAAGATGAGACATGGGTTAAAGATCGATTGTACGAACTGAAAATGCAAGCTTCAGCGGCGAGAAAGGCCTATGAGGATTACGATAGGAACGGCAAAGATGCAGGAGATAATTCCGCCCCTACTCTGGATGAACTAGCTGCCGCTGCTGAATCATCCAAAAGCGCCTATGACAATTTCCGCCTCGTGCTGCGCAAGATGGAGGCCACGCGACAACTTTCTTCGCCGGTGCTCGTGGCGAGCCTTGTTACCGGGGCGTATCCTCCTTTGAGGCCCACATGGCCAAAAGCGAGGATCGTGCTCGGAGCCTCGATCATTGTGGGGACGCTTCTTGGAATCGCTATCGGGCTGCTGCGCGACCTGACCGAGCGAGGCACGCGTGCCACTTGGGAGGCTTGGATGGGACTACAACTTGCATGCGTGGTTGCCGTCCCGACGGTCACGTCGACGCGAGTTGGCTCAGCGGCTGGCGTCATGGGTGCTCCAACGAATCCCCCACCAGCGGAACGTCCAAGGTCGCGAAACATCGTGCGCACGGCCGGTCCAATTTGGACCGTTGCGGACGGACCGCAGTCCCCATTTACTGAATCGCTACTTGGAATAAAACTGGCGATCGATAAGATGAATCGTGGCGGCGAACGTAACCAGATTATTGGAATCACGTCTACGCAACCGAGCGAGGGAAAGTCCACCGTTGCAGCGGTATTGGCGTTGCTTATGGCTCAGGCCGGGGCACGGGTGATCCTGGTGGACTGTAATCTGCGAAATCGATCACTCTCGGCCGAATTAGCTCCAACCGCTTCGTCCGGTATTCTGGATGCCATGACAGGAGTGGCGACAGTGTCTGAAGTGACTTGGACTGAGCCGAAATCAAGACTCGCCTTCCTTCCGGTCGGCAATAATTCTCGACCCATCTACGCGAGCGATGTTCTGGCATCGGAAAAGCTCAACAAGCTGTATCAAACCCTTCGTGATGCTTATGAATATGTCATTGTTGATCTGCCGGCCGAGACGATCTCCATGGATGTTCGCGCCGCGACACATTTGCTGGATTCTTTGATCCTTGTTGTTGACGCGGGCCATATGAATATCGGCGTCGTCGAGCGTGCTCGGAAGATCCGAAGTGATATGGACGAGGTCATGCTCGGTGTCGTGTTGAATAGGGCAGACATGGGCTTGGTTAAACGGTACGGGCTGCGATCTTGATGGGCGTCAGCAGGACGACAAACCACCATTCGCTTTCTGACTAATTTGAAAACGCCAAAACTATCTGACGTTGGTCTTGTTTAGAGGTTTGCCGGACTTGAGGTTGGACTGAGTGCCCGGTGACTCGTCCGGCGCGGATGATGGCCACGCTGTTCTTGATGCAAAATGCTGGAAGTCGGCGCCATGACTGTAGAGTTTGCTCCAAGCATTGCGGCGGAACGATCTGGAAGTGCCTGCACTATTCGCGATCGGCTTGTCGGCTTTTTTAGGTATCGGCACCTAAGCCGACGTTTGAGAGCGCGCCAACGTCCTCTTTCGCCCTCTGGCGAGGAGCGTCTCGTGGCTGCTTTGGCAAAACATTACTTTCGGGATCCTCCAGGTTATCTCAACACGCAGGCAGGTAGGAAGGATCTGCACGACCATGTTGTCGCCCGTACGAATGAGGACCGTAGAACCGTGGTTCCATGGCTAGATCGACTGTTTCGATTGGATGACGCGAAAATTATTGAAATTGGCTGCGGTACTTGCTGCTCAACGGTGGCCCTCGCCGAACAGGGCGCCAAGGTCATTGGCTATGACATTGACAAGGGAAGTTTGGCGGTTGGCGACGAGCGTCTTTCGATTTATGGGCTTAGAGCCGAGCTGATTAGCGCGAATGCTACCGAGATTCCCGTGGCACGGATTGCGGAGGTCGACGCTGTTATATTCTTTGCGGCGGTGGAGCATATGACCCTGGACGAAAAGCTGGCTTCATTCTCGCTGGTCTGGCGTTCTTTGCGCAGGGGGGCTTATTTGATCGTTATGGATACTCCCAATCGTCTCTGGTGGTTCGATTCACATACTTCATTGCTGCCTTTTTATATGTGGCTGCCAGATGACTTGGCCGTGCACTATTCGCGCCTCAGCCCACGCGTCTCCTTCAATGGGAGAGTGAGGCCACCGGTAACAGCGGAGACGCTTCTGCGTTTGACCAGAACGGGCCGAGCCGCCAGTTACCATGAATTTGAGTTGGCCTTAGGATCCCTCTCGGAGCTTCGGGTCAGTAGCTTGAATCGCTGGAAGCGTGGCAATCTACTCCAATTTGCAAAATGGTTCGCTTTCGACCGCTCATTCGAAAGATGGTTGCGACGCCATGGCCCGCGAATAGATACTGCCTTTTATGAACCCTACCTTCATCTTGCGATCCAGAAGCCGTAAGATCGAGCAGATCGCCTCAAGTCGGGCCGCTAGTGACGCATCCCTTGCTTGCTCCTATGTCGATGACAGGCAGCATGTCCATGGCTGGTTGGCGTGTCCCGCGCACCTTCGCGTTGAGCCTGCGTGTGATGGAGAAACCTCCATCACGCGCGTGCATAAGCGGATCGGCCAAGGCCTAGCGCCGTTTCTCCATGGTGAGACAGAATGAGCTCGTCAGGCAGTAGGCGGCAATGCGGTTACCGAGAACCAGCCGTCCGAGAGATCTGAAGGTGTTGAATGAATGCCATCGAGTGGTCCGATTGTTGAACCCGGCTTGAGCAAGATGTCGCGCCCACAACTTTGGCGATTGGTGCTTGTGCCACTCTATCGTGGGCTGGAATGGATTGTTCAGGTGTAGGTCGCCAAACAGGTTTCGCCGAGCGCAGTCGACAACGATCAGCTTGGCGCTGGGACGGGCCAACGAGGATAGCTTATGAAACAACTGCTGATACGAACGCTGTGCTTCGCGATTGCAATGAAGCCCGATACACGCGTCTTCGTCCAGGTGATTGATCGACGCGTGCAGGAGTAAAATGTCGAACGAGCCATTGCCGGCGTCGTAGTCCTGCAACCGGGTAGGAAGCAGTTGCACGTTTGTGTCGCCGAGGAGAGAGGCTATGCGCTCGAAGGCCGCGTTCGTGCCAGCGGCCGATCCCGCGGCCTGTGGTTCGAGGCAGATGACCTTCTCTGCTCCTGAACATGCAGCGTAGAACGACAGCATCCCGTCGCCCCCGCCGATATCGAGCATCGTCTTGCCGCTGAAATCAATCCCCTCGAACAGAAATTTCATATAGAAGCGGTGATTTCCGCGAGCCACCCCTCCCTCTGCGATTTTGAAGTAGCGGTTGAGTGAGTTCGGATCTAGTCGCTGCATCGGTCCCTCGCATCATATTTATCGGCCGGCTCTGGTAGCCGTGATTTGCGACGACCCATTCTACGCTCGGAATACGAGACCGAATGAAAATTCCATCGGCTGGTGAAATTATCGAAGGTAACCCCATCGGCACGAGATTTGGCGCCCGCGAAGACCCGAGACTTGCGGCAAGGCGAGTGCGCAGTGCGCTCTCAGCCTGCATTGTCGCCAGCACATCCGCCCGTCTTGCTCGCACCCGCCGGAACGTCAATCCATACTCAACGCGCGGAAGCGAGCGAGGTATCTTCTCGTGTGCTGCGTGCCTCACGTACATTTGGGGACGAAACCAGGTGTAAAGCGGCGTGCCGGCGCGATTGCTTGTCCTGCCGGTTCCTATCGTTCTCGTAGGGCATCATGCTCGTAGCTAGCGAGCGGCGATAGCAGATAGCCGATGATACGGCGGGATCCGGTCTTCACCTCCACGGTGACCGCCATGCCCGGGCCAAGATCTACGACCCGATCGTCCGCCTTCAACTGTCGCTGGTCGAGCGATATGCGGGCGGCATAGACAAGATCGTCCGGGCGCTGCTGCTGCTGCCTGCCGTCCGACGCGTTCTGGGCACGAGACGCGGGCTCCGCGACGTCGCGGCCGTCGCGTGCGATGGTGTCGGGCGAGACGCTCAGCACCTTGCCATGGAGCACCCCATATCGCGTGAAGTTGAAGGTATGCACCTTGATCTCGGCTTCCTGCCCGGGATAAATGAAACCGACGTCGTCGTTGGCCAGCGTGGCTTCGATCTCGAGTTGGCTATCCTTTGGAACTACCACGGCGAGGACCTGGGCCGGCGTGACAACGCCGCCCACCGTGTGAACGGCCAGCTGCTGGACCACGCCGTCGACAGGGGCGACGAGATTCTGAAGTTTCGTCCGCCGATCGGCCTTGATCACGTCTTGGGCGATGCCGGCCGCCTTCTGCTCGGCTTTTGCCAGCTCATCGTAAAGCGTGCGCCGGAACTCCGCCGAAGTCCTATCGCGGGTTTCCTTGAGCGCGGCGAGCGCCGCCTCAGCCTCCTTCAACTTGCTTCGCTGAATAAGAAGGTCCTGCTGCTGACTCACCAAATCCTGATACTCGCTCAAATAGTTCAGTTTTGACCCAAGCTGCTTGTCGAACAGGTATTTGCGGGTGTCGACCCGCTCCTGCAGCGGCGGGATGGTAGCCTCGAGCTTAGCGATGCTTGCCTCAACGGTCGAACGCTCAGCATCCTTCTGCGACGATTGGCGGTCGAGTTCGGCGAGCTTGGCACGCTGTTCGGAGGTCTGGCTAATCAGGAATTGCCGGTGCATTTCGATCTGACCGGCCGTCGCGCCCTCCGGCGGTTGGAAGTTCGTGAGTGGATTGCCGCTATCAGAGAGCGCCGCCTGCAACCTCGCGACGTCGAGCCGGGCGGCGATAAGGTCCGCATTGACGTGGCCCTGCTCGGCCGCTGTCATGGTCGGATCGAGCTCAATCAGGCTTTCTCCGGCATGGACCTGTTGGCCCTCGTGGACATTGATAGCCCGTACGATACCCGTCTCAAGCGGCTGGATCAGCTTGGTCCTGCCGCTGGGGATAATCTTGCCGCTTGCCGTGGCAACGATGTCGACCTTGCCGAGGGTAGCCCACGCGAGCGCGACGCAGAAGATGGCGATGATGGTGGCACCGACGGCGCGGCCGACGGGCGAGGGCGGCGTCTCGGCGATCTCGAGCGCCGCCGGCAGAAAAGCGATCTCGTAGTTGGTTCGGCGGATCGGGCGCTTGGGAAAGGGAACGATAGAGTTGTTAGCGGACGCCATGGATGCCTGCCTGTAGGAGGTGGAGCTTCGCGTAGCGGCCATTTGAGTGGATCAGATCGTCGTGGCTGCCGTCCTCGACGACGCGGCCGGCCTCCAGAGCGATGATGCGGTCGGCGGTCCGTACCGTTGACAGCCGATGTGCGATGATGAACACGGTCCGGCCCGCTGCGATCTGCTTCATGTTCTGTTGAATGGCCCGTTCGCTCTCATAGTCGAGCGCGCTCGTTGCCTCGTCGAAGATGAGAATCCGCGGATCGGCTACGAGGGCGCGGGCTACCGCGATGCGCTGCCGTTGGCCACCGGAGAGGCTTGATCCACGCTCGCCCACAATAGTGTCGTAACCTTCGGGCAGAGCGAGGATGAAATCATGCGCGCCGGCAAGCATGGCTGCGTCGAACACGCGCTCCATCGGCATCATCGGATCTGCGAGCGCAATATTCTCGCGGATCGTCGTGTTGAACAGCACGTTCTCCTGCAGCACGACGCCAATCTGTCGCCGCAACCATGCAGGATCGACCATTGTCAGGTCGATGCCGTCGATGAGCACGCGTCCGCGCTCCGGAACATAGAGCCGCTGGACCAACTTGGTGAGCGTGCTTTTGCCCGATCCTGACGAGCCGACGATGCCGACCACCTGACCGGGTTCGACCTCGAAGCTGAGGTCGTGGAGGGTCTCGGGTCCGTCGGCGCGATAGCGGAACGTGACGTGGTCGAAGGCGACCCGGCCGCGGATCGGCGGGAGGGCCGCGCGGCCCGGGCTTTGGGCGGGCTCGGGCATGGTGTTGAGGACATCACCCAGTCGGTCCACCGAAAGCCGGGCCTGATGGAAGTCCTGCCAGATCTGCGCTAGCCGCAGCACCGGCGTGCTCACACGTGCGGAAAGCATGTTGAACGCCACGAGTTCGCCGACGCTCAGGTTGCCGCCGATGACGAGCTTCGCGCCCAGATAGAGAGTCGCCGCGGCGACAAGCTTGTTGATGAGCTGCACAGCCTCGCTTGCAACGTTGTTGAGGCTAACGACGCGGAAGCTCGAGGCAACGTAGCCGGCGAGCTGCTCCTCCCATCGCCGCTGCATCTGCGGCTCGACCGCCATTGCCTTCAGCGTCTCGATTCCGGTGACGCTCTCGACCAGAAACGCCTGGTTCTCCGCACCGCGCCGGAATTTCTCGTCGAGGCGGCGGCGGAACAGCGGGGTTAAGCCGGCCGAGATGCCGATGTAGAGCGGGAATGCGGCAACGGCAACGAGCGTCAGCAGGGGCGAATAGTACAACATCACTGCGAGGAACACGAAGGTGAACAGCAGGTCGAGGACGAGCGCGAGCGCGGATCCAGTGATGAACTGACGGATGTTTTCGAGCTCGCGCACCCGGGCGACCGAATCGCCGACCCGCCGCGCCTGGAAATAAGCGATCGGCAGCGAGATCAGGTGACGGAACAGACGCGCGCCGAGTTCGACATCGATGCGGTTGGTGGTGTGCGCGAAAAGGTAGGTGCGCAGGGCCCCAAGCATCGCCTCAAACATGCCAATGGCTACGAGGCCGAAGATCAGGACGTCGAGCGTATTCAGGCTGCGATGCACCAGCACTTTGTCAATGATCACCTGGAAGAACAGCGGGGAAATCAGCGCAAAGAGCTGAAGGAAGAAGGATGCGGTCACCACTTCGGCGAGCATCCGCCGGTACTTGGCGATAGCACCCATGAACCAGGTGATGTCAAAACGGCGCGCAAGGTCCGTCAGACCCGCGCGGCGCGCCATCAGGATCAGGCCGCCGCTCCAGATGGCCTCGAAATCCTCCCGGGTCATTGTCTCGGGCCGCTGCTCTGTCGGACGCTGCACAAGCACCTTGTCGGGAGCGGCTCTGCCGAGGATGAGGAAGTTGCCGTCGCGCAGCACGGCGATGCCAGGCAGCGGTGTGGTTGCGAGCCGCTCCCAGTGCGTCGAGAGTGCGCGCGCCTTGAGGTCCATTTCCTTGGCGCAGCGGAGCATCTCCGCGACGCCGATCCGCGGCGAACCGATGCGATGGCGAATCTGATCAGGTTCGGCACCTATTCCATGACAGCGCAGCAGGATCACAAGCGCCAGCAGCGCCGCTTCGGTCTGGGCCTGGTCTGGAGCCGCGGCTCCGTCGTTCGGTTCGAACACATCGAGCGTGGCGTCCCTCGTGGTGGACCGTTGCCGCAGTCGCTCGGCGAAGGCTCTGACGCTCCCGACGGCGGCGGTCGCCAAACCGGCGACCCTGCCATAGAGGAGGCGCGGCAGATAGTCGAGAACGTTGCGCAGAGGAGCGCGGCCGAATACGCAGTCCTTCAAGCTGCTCCGTGCGGTCAGCGCGACGACGCGGCCGTCCCAAATGCGCTCCAATTCCGTCTGCGACATGTATGTCGGCCGTCGTGACATCAGATCGGCCACCACCACGCGGTCTTGCACGATCTGACCAAGAAGCATGAATCCACCGGTCCGGAGCACGGCGATAGCCGGTAGGCACAGGAGCGACAGACCTACCCAGTCGCTATCGTGCGCTCTCAACTTCATCCCCAGTGCGCGGCCGCAATTCAGCATCTCGGTGACGTCGAAGAGATCTCCCTTGCAGTGCTGGCGGACTTCCTCCGGCGCAACGCTACGCCCGTGGAGCCGTGACAGAATTGTCAATGCCGTGAGGCCCTGCTCGAATGCTTGATCCTGGTGCACGGCCTCTGGCGGCTTCGTCCTTGTCGTCATGTCGTAAGGCTCCGGCTGTGCGGCACCGGGACCGCCCCCTGGGGGCGGCCCGGGCCGAGCAGCCTTGTTGGCTGGTTAGTGCAGAGGCCTGGTCAGGAAGTTGGCATGCTGTTGGGAAGACTCGGATGCCGTCGCAGCATGCGCGAAATGCGAGTTGCTATCGAAATCGCCTGCCATCATCTGGTTGAGGAGGGCGTACGCCTTCGCGCCGGCGCCTCCGGTGGCATCGGTCGTCGTAGCGGTGGCGGACACAACACCCCACCTGGCTGCGCCGGCCTCGCTCAGCGTCGTCGCTGCACGTGCGAAGTCGGGGTGATTGGTGAACCACTGAGCAACGTCGATGTGATGGGCAGGCGATCGGCCCGATGACATGCTGTTGTCCGACGTCGTCGTTGCCGTTTCAGTGCCGGTTGCGGCAACTGTATGATGATGATGAGACCAGTCGTGGTGCCATTGGCCTGAAGACTTGCCGTCACCTGACGTCGTCGTCGACGTGCTCGATGTCGTGGTCGCCGGAGGGTCCTTCACCGTGATGGTCTGGGCCGCGCTCATCATCGGGGTTCCGGTGGAATCGGTCGCGGTGACGGTCAGCGTCGCGGTCGGATGACCCTTTCCGCGGTAGGAGGAACTCAGCGAGAGACCGCTGTTGACCTCGGCCGCGGTCAGCGTGATCGACTTTCCGCTGAAGGTATTGCCGTCGAGGTTGTCCGTGATGGTCTCGTATTTCGGCAATCCGGAGATGTTGACCGTCACGTTGTCGCCCGCATGCGGCATGGTCACGCCGATCCCCAGCGAGACGCTCCCACCGGGGCTGACCGACAGCGCGCCATTGGCGACGGTGAGAGTCGGTGCAACCGGCATAGTCGGCGTCGTGGTGCCCGATCCGCTCGTGCTATCCGACGACGTGGTGCCGGAGGAGGTGCTGCCAGTCGGATCGGTCACGGTGGCGCTGCCCGACGCGGTGGTACCGGTTGAAGAGGTTCCGGTGGTGCTGGACGACGTCGTCGTGCCGCCCGCGCCTTGCCAGCCGCTTGCGGCCGAGCCGGTGACGAGCGTCATATTGCGATATTCGGCAGCTGCCGTTTCGGATGCTGGCGACCGGTAGATCCCATACTCCCAGTAGGTGGGATTGCCAAAACCCAGGGGGCCCTGATAGTTCACAACCACCTGGCCGTCGACCGAGACCTTCAGATAGCCGGCGCCGGTGTTGGAGAAGTTGGCCTGGACGTTGATGTCGTAATTTTGGCCCGGCACAATAGTGGGACCAGTCCAGGTAAGGTGCTGAAGATCAGGCGATCCGTTGGTGGGATTGCCACCGGGCTCGACATACAGCGCATCAAACTGCATCTGATCCCCGACCATGTTGACGTAAAATGGAGGCGAGGTCGACGCGCCGCCCACGCTGTCATCGTTGTGCATTTGGCCCAGGATGAAATACGACGACGTCGTATTGGTGAAGGTGTTATTGGGGCCGTTCGGCTCAAGCTGAACCTGATAGTCGATGGCGATCGGGGTGCCGGCCGCAATACGAGAATAGTCCTCGATTTCAGAGCGATCGGGATAAGAGCCATCATACCAAGCGCGATCGCCCGGCTGGACTTCGAAGCGCAGAGTCTGTGGGTCAGGGTTGGTCAGGCTATAGCCCTGGCCAGCCGTTTGAACCTCGTAACTGTCGCCGCCAATATTAAAGGCAGTTCGCGGTGTAGAAGAAAACGACGTGATTGTGCCGCTAGTATCAGCCATTCCCAGGCCTCCTTACGAGTTACATTTCAAAAGTTCGGGAATTCCACTGCCGTGCGTTCGCGATGGCGTACGACATACCGCATGCTCGCCGTGCGCAGCACCGCGAGCATCTTCCTTTACCGTACCTCGCAATGGCGCGAGTCACAGCACGTGCCCACAGCGCGAAGCACCGCGAACAGATTTCAAAGCAGTGGGAAATTTGGAAGCTGGCCCCCCAACTGCTGGGCCAGTCGGTTAATTAGGAAGTGTGGCAAAAAAAATTTCAAAATGTGATTATACCAGTGCATGTCGGCCGAACACGTGCCGATCTCGGATGAGTTTCAAACGCACGCGCGATTTTGCTATCAGAATTGCGTTTGCAGGTAAAATTTGACGCCTGATGCAAGTTCGGAACTCAAGCGCGAGAAGAGCGCGTCTGGAATCCCTAGATGGCAGCTCAACACGGCGGTCGAGGTGCACTCTACTTCGGATGCGCCAACACGTCACGAACTACCGTCTGGGACCATGGATCTCGGCACGAGCGGAGAGCCATTGTTGGCGTGGCGAAATAGCACAACGACATAGCGGGCCATTGTCGCTATCGTCGAACTTCCAGAAGCCTCTTACGCGATACCTTTTGACCGCGTTTCGCTGGCGAAGTCGGCCGGCAGGCTTCTAATCACAATTGGGTAGCCACTATGCCCCGGGTGCACTCTCTCGATCCAGGTGCTTCAGCTCTCACCGCTCCTGCTACATTTGCGGTCGAAGTTGCACGCAGCTCGATTGCATCAGGGGGGAAGTGGCTGGATTTGATGGGCCGGGAGCCATTATCCGCGTGGGCCCATTCGGCGTATCGACCGTGGAGCCCATGCCGGCGAATATCTTCAAGTCTGAGCACTCTGCTTCCAGTTTGGCGGATCCGATCGCGCACCAAACGCTGTTGCAGTCCCGCGGACAGCCAGTGGTCGCGATGGTTGGATGACGAATGAATGTGAGTAGTCGAGTGTACTCCAGCCCGGCGCATTTTTCTGCAGCATGTTGAACCGCCTTGGTTGAACGGATTTTCCGTGGAGGTGATCTCACGTGAGACAGTTGATTAAGCATAGTCTGTTTTATGGAGCTAAAGGTCTCGGACTTCTTTCGACTTGCCGCAGATTGTTCGCCGGCAGGGCGGTCATATTGATGTTTCACGAGATTCAGCGGGATTATCGGTCGGAATTGATGACCGGAGCTTCGGTCGAAATTTTTGAATTCTTAGTCGATTGGCTGCAACGGGAAGGGTGGGTGATCGTTAGCCTCCAAGAATGCCTCGAGCGCTTAGCCGAAGATGATCGATCGCGTCGGTATGCGGTGATAACTTTCGATGACGGGTATCGGGACAATGTCTCGGTGGCGCTTCCAATCCTCGAACGCCACAACGCTCCATTTACGGTGTACGTGCCGACAGATGCGTTGAATCGGACAATGCATTGCTGGTGGCTTGGAGTACGTGAGCTAATTCGCTCAAGAGAAGAGGTAACGATCGACGCAATGGGCGCGCGGCTTCGTTGCCCTGACGAGCGGCGCAAGCGAGCCGCTCTGGGCAAAGTGAGAGACTGGGTGCACCAAGACTATAAACGTGCCGCCTTGCTCGCGGCGACTTTCGAAAGAGCCGGCATCTCCACGTCGGCGCTGAATGATCGGTATTTCCTAGACCCGCGCGAGCTCCAACGTTTGTCGCGTCATCCTCTCGCGTTGGTTGGCGGGCATACAACCTCACATCGAGCGCTCACAGACTTGGATGAGACCTCAGCGCGAGCCGAGTTGATCGATAATCGCAACTATCTTGAGAACCTACTTCAGTTGCCTGTCAGGCACCTCGCTTTTCCTTATGGAACCGTTGGAGCGTGCGGGCTGCGGGAGGAGTACCTCGCCAAGGAAGCGGGATATGCGAGCGCCGTAACAACTCGACACGATCAGCTGACCGGAGGTCGCGTCAACCCATTCGCGCTTCCCCGCATTGGGGTGGACGGTGCGCATGTCACGAAAGTTTCCATCGTTGCTCGATTGAGTGGCGTGCAGTTGGCGGCGCAAGCGCTTCTTGCGAGGCTGCCACATCGTCATCGGTCGAAAGAAGCGTCGCGTCTGACACGGCCGACTGCAGGTTGACACCGCGAATGCTTGGAGAGGGCGTCCGCCGCTGCAGACGCCGCCGCGGTGCGAGGCCATCCTGCACGAAGCCATAGCTCGTGGTCGCGAACTGCTCCGTTCGCCGGTGAAGGTCGATGCCCTCCCCATACTGTCATTTACTCCGTAGCAAGCGCGGGTCCACCGTCTTTGCTCTGAGGTTGGAGAGAACGTCGGTATATACCTTGACGATCTTTTCCACCGTGAGCACTTGGTCGTACCGCGCCATTGCCGCTCGCCCCTGGAATTCGCCGCTCCGCGACCAGTCAAAAGCCTCTTGAAGGTTGCGCGCGATCGTGCCGACGTCCGGCGGAGAGATGCGCGTCCCGGCGATGCCGCTTAAGAGCTCGCCAACGTCGCCGACGTCGGTCGCCACCACCGGAAGATTACAGGCGAGAGCTTCCTTGATGGAAGTCGGCGATCCTTCACGATCGGAGCAGAGGAGCATGGCGTCGGCCCCGCTGTAGCACCACGGCATTTCGCCGTTCGCCTTTTCGAAAACCGTCATCAATTCCGCGTCGATGCCCTCTTGCACGAGCCGACCGACTGAGGCTCGCGCCAGATCATATCTCTTCTCACGACGTGCTGGGTCAAACGGAAATAGAACGATATACTTGTCTCTTGGCCACCGCAGCCGCGCTCGTGCCTTGTCGCGATCGTACGGTTTGAATATGCCGAGGTCGACCCCGCAGGGAATCACTGTTCCAGGAATCCGCTTTCGCATCCCCTCGGAAACGACGATGACGGCGTCGGCAAAATGCGACACAGTCCGCGTGCACAGTCTTTCAAACACACTTCCAAATACGTCGGTCCCGTGTAGCGTGATGACGAGCGGCACCTGCGAACGAAACATTGCAGGGTATGCCGAGTAGCCGTAATGCGCATGGACCACGTCGTACGCCACCGCGCGAGTCATTCGCATGACCTCAAGAGCGCACCGCAAGTAATTCATCTTGGACCGGGACCCGAGAATATCTATGACATCGACGGCGTGGCCAAACCGTCGCAGCTGCTCTACCTGGTGGCACACGAAGGCGCCGGAGCCCGGTCTGTGTGGACTTGGATACATGTTCGTGACACAGAGGATCCGCACGATGGGAGTTCCTTCAACGTTTCTCAGGTACTGCTAGCGAGATTACAGATCTGCGCCGCTAACCTCTTTAAGCCGTCGTCGGAACTCCGCCGGCACGCCCATCACGAGCGAATTGTCGGGCACGTCCTTCGTTACCACCGCGCCGGCACCGACAATCGCGCCAACTCCAATTCTGACGCCTGGCAATAGGTTGGCTCCGAGGCCGATCGCAGCGCCGCGCGCGATGTGCGGTCCGAGCATGGGTGAACCATCGTAGCCGTTGCGACCGATCGCGTTGTCGTTCGACGTGCCGACGCAGCCCGACATGAACACGTCGTCTTCGATCGTCATATTGCCTGCCAACCAGCTGTGATCCTGCACACGGACGCGGTCGCCGACTTGCGTGTTGTAATTGACCGTAACGTAACGCCCGATGACGGTCTTCGAGCCGATCCGCGACTGTTCGCGAATTGAGGCGCCGTCACCAATCAGAGTCCCCGCGCCGACCGAGACGTCGTAGAAAATGACCGCGTGCGGTCCGATGGAACAATCAGCTCCGATATCGACCCAAGCCTCAAAACTCGGCGGGCGCGACAGCGCGCCGGCCCCCTTGGGCGCTTTGCCGATATAGGCTCCCGGAAAGATTTCGACATTGTCTCCAATTCTTGCGCCGCTTTCGATCACCACGTGCGGGTGGACGATGACTCCCTTGCCGATCGTAACGTTAGGTCGCACAACGGCGAACTCAGCGATCGTCACACCCTCACCGATCGCCTTGGTCTCGACAATCGCCCATGAGCTGTTTCGGTTCATCGCAACTCCTTGGCGGCATCTATGCGCTGCGCGGCCGACGGATACGTTGACCCCAGTCGCAATCTCTCGTGCCCATCCTGCTCGGCCGCGGCGCGCACGATCGCGGCGATACGGTGCACCTGGTGGCGTGCAAGCTCGGGGAACATAGGCAGGGACAGTGACTGAGCGGCCATTGCCTCGCAGTACGGCAAGTCGCCCTGCCTGTAGCCGAGATGAACGAAGGCAGGCTGTAGGTGGAGCGGTACTGGGTAATGGATCCCGGTCGCTACGCCGGCCTCGTCCAGCCTTTTGCGTATTGCGTCCCGCTCGTTCGTGACGATCACATACAAATGATAGACGTGCGTCGATCCCCGTCTAACGAGTGGCGTCTTAATCCCCGACTGCGCCAATTCCGCGTTGTACCACTCTGCAGCGCGCCGACGATTTGCGTTCCAGTCATCCAGGTGCCGAAGCTTGATCTTCAGGATTGCGGCCTGGAGGGCGTCGAGCCGGCTGTTGAACCCGACCTCGGCGTGGCTGTAGTGGCTGGTTCGGCCGTGGTCACGCAATCGTTCGATCCGCTCGGCGATCGCGGCGTTGTTGGTGGTGACCGCTCCGCCGTCGCCGTAGGCCCCGAGGTTCTTGCCGGGGTAAAACGAAAAGCATGCGACATCGCCGAGCGCTCCGGTTCGGACCCCCTGATATTCCGCCCCATGCGCCTGAGCTGCGTCCTCTATCACGTGAAGGCTGCGCCGCCGTGCGATGTCCTTGATCGGATCCATATCAGCCGGCTGGCCAAAGAGATGAACTGCGACGATCGCTTTTGTATGGTCCGTTACTGCGCGCTCGATCATCCTGGGATCGATTGTGCAGGTATCGGGCTCGATATCGACAAATACGGGACGGGCTCCCGTCGCAGCAATGGCGGCCGCGGTGGCGATGAAGGTATGAGCGGTTGTGATCACCTCGTCGCCGTCACCGATACCCAAGGCCCGTAGTGCCAGATGAAGCGCGTCCGTGCCGTTGGCCACACCGCGCGCATGGCACGTCTGGCAATACGCAGCGAAATCTCGTTCGAACGAGGCCAGCGCCTCGCCTCCTATGAACTGAGCGGAGTCTAGAATGCCCCGTATTGCTTCAGCCACGTCGTCTTTTAGCGTCTCATATTGTGCTTTAAGATCGACGAACGGAATTTGCATTTGTCGGACCTCGTGGGAATTTATTGAGAACCTCATCGGGCGCCACTGCCCCACAGCACCGCCGGAAACGTCAGGGCAATCAACCTTAGGTCGGTCCATAAGGTCCAGGTCATTGCATACTCGACATCCATCTCGAGCATGACTTCCGGGCAGAGACGACCCCGGCCGCGCACCTGGCAAATTCCGGTGATGCCGGGCTTCACAATGTGACGTTTGTGGTGCCAATCCCTGAAGTATTCGAGCTCATACGGAATGGCCGGCCGCGGACCGACGATGCTCATCTCGCCTCGCAATACGTTGACGAGTTGTGGTAGCTCGTCGAGACTGGTTCTCCGCAGCAGCCGCCCCACGGGTGTCACGCGAGGATCGTCCGTCATCTTGTACGGGGCATTGGGATCGCTCGAGAGGGGTTCCTTCGCCCAAGCCCGCCGGATCGCGTCGCGATGGACGTTTTCGTCGGCATTGTGGTAAAGCGTTCGAAATTTGAAGCAGTTGAATGGCTTCTCGTCTCGCCCGATACGACGTTGGCGAAAGACTGCGGGTCCGGTACTGTCGAGATGTATGGCTATCCACACCACCGCGAAGACGGGGCCCGCAACCGCGAGCCCAAGAATACTGATCGCGATATCGAGCAATCGTTTGCCGAATTCCTGCGAGAGCGCCCACCGCCGCGTGGCTTCATGTGACGGCAATTTCGGGACCTCCCATCAATTCGTTCTGCCGAAACGTGGGGTGATCCTTACCGTTGCTATGACGTTTGTGCTTGCGTCGTAGACACGCCGACGCCGCCTCGAGCGCTTCGACAACGCGCAGCCCGTGCGCTCCATCCGCGCGAGGCCGTTGCCCGGTCACGATCGCGTTGACGAAGTCGAGCACCTCGAGTTTCAACGGTTCGCTGCTGGATATTGCGGGGATATGAACGTCGCCATGATGATAGGCCGACTGGAAATCGCTATAGGAATCGCCATTGATCTGCGGCCTGAAGCGCTTCTGGTAAACGCGCACTTTTTCGGACGGCTGCACGTCGTCGAACACCAGCATCGCGTCGCTTCCGACGATTGTGATCTGTCGCACTTTGACCGGGTCTAACCAGGAAACATGAACATGGGCGGTCGGGCCGCTCTTGAAGCCCATCTTGGCGTAAACAACATCCTCGACGTCGGGCAGAACGTGCGCCCACCCCCAGGCGCCTATCCTTTGCGCGACCTCCTCCAGCAAGAAAAAGATGATCGAGAGGTCGTGCGGCGCCAAGTCCCAAAGGACATTGGCGTCCTGCCGGTAGAGGCCGAGATTCAGGCGCCGCGAATCGATGTAGTAGAGCTCGCCTAGGGAGCCGTTCTGAATCATTTGGCGCATGACAGACACCGCCGGATGATACTCGAACGTATGCCCGACCATCAGAACCCGCTTGCGTTGTTCGGCAATCGCATTCAACTCTCGGCATTGCGCGCTCGTCATGGCCAACGGCTTCTCGACGAGCGCGTGTTTTCCGGCCTGGAGCACCGCGCGCGCCAATTCGAAGTGCGTCTCCACAGGAGTGGCGATAATGACCCCGTCTATAGAAGAGCTCTTCAGTACCGCGCTGATATCACGCGAAACGGCGACGGAAGGATACTGTGAACGGACGTACTCCAATCTGTCCGGTCGCGGATCGACGGCCATCGACATCCTTGCGCCGCGTATATCGCAGCTGACACGGATGTGCTTCGCCCCCCAGTAGCCACAACCGATGATCGCGAGCGACGGGCCGCCGTTCGCGATGTGAACTTCCGCGTCCTCACGATCATGGTCATTCGCCATGTTGGCTCCTTGAAGGCCGGCAATTTTCGCTCATTCAAGATAACCGATTGGGTGCGCGCGCCGCCTGAAGAACACGGGTATTGATCGACGCTCTTTTGGGGTACACCCCTGCGCCAGGCGGCTTTCGTCGTGGCCAAAGTGATTAACTGGCGGTCAAATACGAGCGCAAGACTGCTCAGAAACGGCTGTCTGCAGTACCATGAGGCGCCTGCTCGTTGAGCGGCCGGTCATGCACGCTGGGTGCAGCCGCCGATAACGCTTGTGCGACGCTGCGGGGTCAGACGGATCAACGACCGGCGATCTCGGCGCCCGCCACCCGTCTGTCGCGGGCCGCGGGCGGTACGGCATCGTGTGCCGACGCAAACTGAGCGGCTGAACTGCCTGTCTGCTCGCATGCGCATGCGCGGATCGATGGGCACTATCGTGCATACCTCGGCGCCAGGCTCGCATAAGCGGCGAGGAGGGACCGCTTTTCGACCTCCCACTGAAATTCGCCGCACGCACGCTCCCTGCCGCAACTCCGCATGCGCTCGCGCGCGGCTTCGTCCTCGAGCAGCGCCACGATTCCCTCGGCGAGCGCCTGCGGCGTCGGCTCCGCTACTACCAGGGCGGCGCCACCCGCGTCATGTCTCGCCTGTGCCAAGTCGAACAGGACGAACGGCAGGCCGACGGCCATATATTCGAAGACCTTGATCATCGACATCGTTACGTTTGCGGCATTGGGCAGGTCAGGAACGACGGCGATATCGCAAGCCGCCAGCTTGGCAGGAAGCGCATTGCCCGCAATGTAGCCGGCAAATTTGACATTATCGGTAATCCCGAGCTCGCCTGTAAGCGTTCTGAGGTGGCCTGCCTCGGGCCCGTCGCCGATGATCAGGCAGGCGATATCCGTTCGATGCAGGCGCTTGACGATGTGTTCCATCGCCTTGACCAGCAGGTCGACACCGTCCTGCTCGGCAATGATCCCCACGTAGCCGACAAGATATCGAGAGCCCTGTCTGACCGACAAATCGGGCTTGACTAACCTGAATCGGCCGAGATCAGGGACGCTTCTGACGACCCAGACCCCTTCTGGCCGGACCCCGCCTCGCTCCACGGCCTGCTGCTTGAGGGCAGGGTTTGTCGCGAGGCTCCCGTCGGCCGATCGAAACGTCCAGCGTTCAAGCAGAAACAGGAGACGATAAAAGATATCCTTGCGGCCGAACTTGACCGCATAGAGTTCGGGCGCTGGGTCATGCCGGTCAAATAGAAATTTCTTGCCAAAAAGCTTGTAAAAAATCGCGATCAAAAAGATCAAATCTGGCGGATTGCAAGCGTGAAGAATATCGAATCCGTGCCTGCGCGCAACCTTCAAAGAGAGAACGAATTCCCAAAAAAAAGCGACAGCATACTCGAGAAGATAAGTTGCGGCGCCAGAGCCTTCGACACCCCGTGGATGTCGGTAGATGTGCACACCGTCAATCTGCTCGTATGCCTGGTCATATCCGTTCCCTTTCGGACAAATGACTGAAACGGTGTAACCAGCCTGGTGCAGCGCTGTGGCCTCCTGCCAGACCCGGCGATCGACTGGCACCGGCAGGTTTTCCACGATGATTAGGACCGCGCCCGTAGATGTGTTGGCCGTCATTGCGCCTACATCCCCTAGTAGAAACTTGGTGACCCTGGTATAGACCCGCCGAAGAGGGATACAATTTCAAGGTCGCGGTACCCACAACGGCGGTGTTTCCGCCGTGTTCGTTCGGGCGCGATTACGTGACGTCGGCAATTCGCGCGGCGCTCCGCTTGGATTTCGGGCGCATAGCTCTGTGCTGGCCGCAAATCGTGGTCACGCCTCGCGCCGCTCCTTCTTCGGGCCAAATCCCGGCATCCCGATAAGAGTCCTTTGGAGTCCGAGCGGCGAGCTGCGTTAACTGTCAAAGCCAGCATTGCTTTTGAGTAGCGTCAGTGGGCAGGTCAACGCGATTGGCATAGGCGTTTTGACTTGGCAACCAGAGGCGCCAGAGCGACAATCAGCTCACCAGCCTTTACCGCCGGCGAATGATTGGCCCTCACATAGGTCTGACATCGTTGCGCGAGGGCATTGTAATCGTCCAGGTCGATGTCCCAAATTGCCTTCACGACTCTGCAGAGTTCGAACTCGTCCGCAGCCGATGCGCCGAGAGCATGACGCAAGACGATCAAATCCGGATCGACCGACCGACGCGTCACGACAGGTGCGCCAACAGCCAGCGCCTCCAGGAACGCGTTCGAGAAGCCCTCGTAGTGTGATGTGCAGAGAAGCATCGTCGCTTCCGCAAGGAATGACTGTATGTCAGCCCTCCGGACATAACCAAGCATTTCCACATTTGGAAGATGCCGCAAGCCGTTCACGGCGTCGATCGTCGATTGATCAGCCCCTTCAGACAACATTCCTGCGACGCGAAATTCCACGGCGGGAAGGGCCCGAGCGATCCGAAAAAGTAGCGGTAAGTTCTTCGGATAGCGGAAGACTCCTAGCCACGCGACGTATCTTCGTCCTGCGCGCGGCAAAGGTGCGGTCGTGCTCTCCGCAACAGCAATGGGGTTATGAAGGATATGAATAGGTTTTCCGGGAAAAAGCGCTGCCAACCGGTCGCGTTGGTACTGATTCTGACAGAGAAATCCAGCTGTTCGATGCCGGGCCCAAGAATAGGATAACCATTCGTACTGTCGAAGACCGATTTTATATCGTTCGTCGACATCTGCGTCGCTTACAACGCGGTAAACGAACGGCACACCCAGTTGCTTGGCGATGAAAGCCATGACCGCGGTGCCGATCCCGCGTGCGCCCTGGATGATGATATCCGGACGGTAGGCGCGGGCGGCTGCCAACAATTGGGGAATGAATGAATAGAACCATCTTGCAACCCGCACCCCCTGCGCCGGATCGTAGGTCTCGATAAGCCTTATTGGCGGGTTCGAGCCAACGTGCGCCAAAGCGCCTTTCCAGGTAAGGACCGCGGCGTCGTGGCCGGCGTTGTCAAGCGCGCGAAGCCATGTCGAAAGTTCGATGGCCCACCCGCCGACCGGATAGTTGTCATCCCTTAGCAAATAGGGAATGTAAAAATCTATCGAGAGAATTCTCACCTGACACTCACAGCTTTTATCGAGCTCTAGTCCCGGCGTTGCCGTCGCTCAATGGACCATGCTGGTTACCCACTTATCGCCAGTTTCCATCCAGGGACCCTCCATGTACTGATTTTGGGCTGAGACGGCGTGACTGAGCGGCAAAGTGCTGTGGATCCGTCCCTTTGACAATTTGCCGCCTCTGCCAAGCTTCCCGCATAGGACTCGGAAGGTAACAACGTCGACGCGCTGCCAAGGTCGAGTATATGTCTTGAGAAGCTTTCTTATTACGATCGATACAGAGGGTGATGACATTTGGAGTAGACGCTCGAGCGCCGAAACTCGCAATGCGTCCTTTCTTCCTCGCTTTCAGTCGTTATGTGAGAACTTCGGACTGAGGCCCACCTACCTGGTGAACTTCGAAATGGCCACTGATCGCGGCTTTGTCGAATTTGGCCGCGATATAATCGCACGAGGTGCCGGCGAAATCGGGATGCATTTGCACGCTTGGAATTCCCCCCCGATCCATCCGCTGACCAGCGATGATGCCCGGTGCCAACCATTCCTGATCGACCATTCAGATGACGAGATCCGGAAGAAGATCGAATTTCACACATATCTTCTCGAGGATGTTTTCGGCGTCAAGATGCTGAGCCATCGATCGGGCCGCTGGGCCCTCAACGGTATCTATGCCGATGCGTTGAGGGAGTTCGGCTATAGAGTAGATTGTTCCGTGACCCCCCATGTGGATTGGCGGAGCACCAAGGGAGATCCGGGCGGGGCGGGAGGGACCGACTATCGAGAGTTTCCCGAACAGCATTATTGGATGAGTACGCGAAATATCGCGATTCCAGGAATGTCTTCGTTACTGGAAATTCCAATGACGATCATCAACCGATCGCCAGCGTTTCTGTCGAAGGCGACCGAAGTTTGTAAAAACATAACTGACTTACCGGATAGGGCTCGGCGCTACGTCTGGCCGCTGGAGTGGCTGCGGCCCACAGGAACGAATTTGAGGTCGATGCTGCGAATTCTCGACACCGCCATCCTGCAAGATCGACCTTATGTGGAATTCATGACTCATTCCTCGGAGCTCATGCCTGGCGGAAGTCCCTATTTTCCGACGATCGAATCGGTCGAGAAACTGTATCGGGATTTGAACGAACTCTTTTCACAAGTGACGAAGCATTTTTGCGGCAGTACGCTGATCGAATTTCACGATAGAGTGTTGAGGCCATGCTCCGACAACTGAGTAGGCAAGAGGAATAGCGATGAAAGCGTTTCTCACTATTCTTGCCGCGTTCATCGCGACGACGACAGCGGATGCAGGCGATTCCTGGAATCTTGCGGGTGCTGGCCTATCGGGCGCTCGTGGGTTTGCCGCCACAGATACGGATAAGGCAGGCGATGCAATCGCAGCATCGCCGCTTGCAGACAGGACAGTTGCCATGTCGATTACCTCGTTTTCAACAACGCCGCGAAGCAGCTTTCAAATCGATGGTGCCAACTACCAAGTGCAGACGGCGGGCCAGAACCACAGCCTGACGAATCCTGACCCGCAAACTCTGCGCTTCGAGGTCCGACCAGGTGATCAAGCCTGGTATGATTCTGGACATGCTGTTGATCGCGCCGAAATAGAAAACGATATACGCATCCCGGCCGGTATTCCGATCGTCATGCATTATCAGTTCATGGTGGAGCCGAATGGCCTCGATGGGTCATTTGTAAACTCCACCGATTCATTCTTCATCCTTGGCCAGTGGCACAATGATGACCCCGTTGACGGGCCGTATACCTCGCCTCCATTCTACGTCAACCTTGTTGGTGATAGGCTGCAAATCGTCACCTTGTATTGCATGCCAGGCGGAAATCCCGCCAATGGATCGCCTGATCTGCACAAACTGATACTCTGGACTGATCCTAATCCGATTGTGCCCGGCCACTATTACAACATCGCGATTCAGGCCAACTTCAGCAACAACTCGAACGGCTCCTTGAAGGTCTCGCTCGATGGCCAGCAGGTTGTGAACCGTCAGGGTCCCTTGGGGTTCGGACATCCCACTTATTGGGAGTACGGAGTCTATCGGAGTTCGGCGCCTGAAACGGTCGCCGCCAGTTTTCGAAACATGGCAATAAGAACTGGGGCTGAGCCGCGCGGAGCCTGGTCGCGCCGACGCTGACCTATGGTGTGCGACTTCACCCGCGTGACCGGATTCGGGGCACGCTTGAACAAAGGGTCCGGTCCGTTATGAGCGATTTATTGAGCTACAGCGGTCGAAGTCCTTATCATCTTGCGCTTCCGCATTCGGTCGCGCAGAGTGGAACATTCGCTTTTCTTTTGTTCGTCTTTATGTTGCCGTTCCAGCGAGTACCGTTTCTCGATGACAATGTTTTTGGCATCCAGGGGTTCAAGCCGTTCAACCTGCTGTCAGCTGTCGTCCTCGCCTATTTGGTCTTCCAAAGCGCGCCCTTACACGCGACCGACAAAATTGAGAAAAGGTCCATCAGAATTTTTCTTCTGTACGCCGCAACGCTTGCAATTGCCCTCATTCGAGCAATTTCAAATGCGCCGCTCCTTCATAGTCGGCTCCCTAATACGTTCCCCGAGTCCTATGTAGATTTTACATTGTCATCCTGTATCGTTCCGGCCTTCTATATCCTAGGATTTCTCTTTACCCTTAAGCGCATGTGCTCCTCTCGGGAGCTCGAGAGGATCACGACCGTGATCTGCCTCTCAATATTGCTATTTTCTGTCGCTTTCATCGCACTTGTCTTGATGCATCCGTCAGTTCTGCTTTCAGGCGGTCGGCACGAGCTGGCTGAGCTGGCCGGAGACAACCGGGAACGAGGTGGAATGAATGAGCTATGCGCAACTTATTTCGGTGTTCATTACAATACGATCGGAACTACATACATTTGTTGTGCACCCTTGTTGCTCTATCGCGCACTTACGCGCAGTGCTCTCTGGATTGTTCCTCTTGGTTTATCGCTTCTCGCAATTCTCCTCCTCGGGTCGCGCAGCGCGCTCATCACAGTGGCGGTTTCGTATTGTTTGTTCCTGATCCAGAGACGCAGATTTGACATCTTAATTCTTGGGGCCGCGGGGCTTGGCATCACATCGCTCCTGTGGGTCGGGCCAACCATGGAAGCTATAGTTTCGATTGGATTTGGAAACAGTTCCGACTTCTCGGCGGATGCCTTGTTGACGGGCCGTGTTGATTACATCTGGGCTCCTCTTTTGAATGAATGGACGAGCAGCACCGGCTTGTTCTTATTTGGCGCTGGTCGCTTCGGTATAGTGACGAGTCAAAGTTGGGACACGGGAGCCTTGCTGCATATGAGCCACGCGCATAATGCAATTATCGACTTCTTCGTGGATTGCGGAGCCATCTTTTCCAGCGTGCTCATAATCTTTCTGATGGTTGGAATAGCTATCGCCTGGCGAGTTGGGCGAAGGTTGAATAGTGACTTGTATTGGGCCCTGTTCGCGTGCATCTTTGGATTTGGCCTTGGCATGGCGACTGAGCGAGAGATTTTTCCGACAGTTGACAATATGTATGTATTCCCGATCATTGCGATGATGATCAACTTGGCGCGGTTGCGCCATCTGGCCGCCCATCACCGCCGAAAGCTGGTCTGACGTAGACTCGAAGACCATTGTTTTGTCGCTCTGCAGCGGTGTGGTGATGATCGCCCAAGTGCGCCCATTTAACTAGCGGCTAATCACCGCAGTCCGGCGCAATGGCGTGCGACGCGACGCGGCTCTATTTGGCCGAAGTCAGGATGGCAGTTCGAGTCAGTTCGGAAGTGTCAAATCTCATGGGTGAGAGATTGACTCCACCACTCATAGCTGCTGAGCGATCCAAAGCTCAAGTGGAAAGGACGCCAAAGAATCACGATCATGTGCTGGATGAGAATGAACTAAACAGCGCGGATAGATCCCCATTCTCGTCGCATCTCAGCAAGCGTTCGATAATACCCTGTCGCAAACAAGATAATGAAATACAACACCAACACTGCAGCAGGACCGCCTATTGCTGCAATCGGAGTCGGTGGATTCAGCGCGTCAGCCGAAATCCGCGCCACAAGGGCGCAAACGACCGATGCGCTCCATAGCTTTCCAAGGTTTTTCCAATCCTGCAATCTTCCGATCGGTACGCTCGTCACCTCTGAAAGTCTCTTCAGAACGAGCGCATACACTATCAAACTAGCCAATACCGACCCAATAGCAGCGCCAGGTAAACCGTAGTACCAGATGCCGACCAAACTGGAGACGATGGCAAATGGAAAACAGAGGGCTTCATACCGCATACTCGACAGCCCTTGCTGGAACACATTTAGCAGGGTGCTAATCTCTATCGAATAAACCAACGTCTGAACCAGATAGATGCGCAACACCGGTGAGCCGCTCACGTACTCCGTCGTAAAGAGTAACTGGATGATCTCGGGGGCAAAGGCGAATAATGCCGCAATGGTGGGAAATATTAAGGCGCCGAGGATCACGTTGCCCTGGCTATTGAGGCGCAGCAGCTTTTCTTGATCACCAAGTGCATGAAGGTGGCTCATTGTAGGCAAGAGCAAGTTCGCCACTCCGAACCTCAGGACTTCTGTCGGCATCGTGAGCGTCGTTGCGATCGAAAAAACGCCGAACACGGTTGGTGAAAACACCACGGCAACAATCCACTGCTCGGTCTGTTTCCGCATATGGAATAGCAGCGTGGCCGCGCCAAATGGAGCGGCATATCGAAGCTGTTCACGAAATTTCGACTTATCCAGCGGCAACAGTCGAATCCCGCAATACCGTGCAATAAAATAGGACAAAAACCCAAGGCGGACGCAGGCCGCGATCAATGTCGCAACCAGGACCAGTTCAACGTCTCGAAAATATGCTGCCGCGGAAAGAACGAGCGCGGCCCGAAGCACAGATGTTGCCACTATGGCTTGGGCCTGCCAACGAATCTGCCCTGCGGCATTGGGTAGTACGTCAAGTATCAATCCCAAGTTCCAGGCAAACAGGAAAGTCGCGAGCAAAAGCCCATGGTCGTGAAGCAAACCCTTCATGCCCGAGGGAAGGACATTGCCAGAGGCAAAAATCAGAAGCCCCGCGATCGTCGTTGTCGCGAGCAAAAAAAGTACTGTCTGCCCTATGTAAATCCGGCGCCCTTCTGAATCCAAACGGACAAAAAAGAAGAGCAGGCTGCGAGGCACGTCAAAGGGGAACAACAATGTTACGGTCGTCACAAGTAGCCAGAATAGCCGGTATTCGCCGAACTCCGTGGGACCGATCGTTCGGACGAGGACGACGGGCGTCAATATTGTGGTGGCCTGTTCGATGTAGCGTGCGGCGGAAAGTGCAATGCCTTGGCTTATGATCGATGCCATGGACCGGAGGCCTAGACGCTCGCGACGACGAAAACGGAACTGATCAGAAACATCGGCGGATCCTCTATCGCCAGCAGTCGCAAATGCATCGCCGCGGAGAACCTTGCTCAGGCGGCAGCCCGTTCAGCCGCCGCCGCGACGATTTGCGTCACGGCCATTCATCAATTGTCGATCGGGCAGCAGAGCGTCATTGGAAAAAAATGCGGATTGTCGCGCCGTTTGGGCAAGTGTAAGCCAAACGGCCAAGAATAGAAGCGCTTCGATCGGGTCCATCAGTGACCAAGTGGCTACCCATTCGGGGGTACGCCGGTAACGTGCTCATCGTACATACACATACGGACCGGGTATGGACCTGACTTGGTCTTGAGTCCCTGGCGGTGGGATCGCTGCCGAGCTGATCTAGGGCCCCCATTCGGTTCGACGAGGGCATCACTAGGCAGCGACCGCTTCGAACTCTCGCGATAGCTCGGCTCAAGTCGTGCGTGCTCTCCTATCTGCCACCCGCTGATAAAGTCCGAGGTATGCATCGGTCATCGTATCGAGCGAGAATGACGTCTCGATACGTCGGCGTCCTTTCGCGCCGAGTTCCTTGGCAAGCTCCCGATTGTCGAGGAGCTCAAGCACACGATCCGTCAAAACTCCGGCGTCGTGGCGCGGCACCAGAAATCCGGTCAGTCCTTCCTGGATCAATTCAGGATTGCCCCCATCTCTTGTTGCGACGATTGGCTTTCCCAATGCCATGCATTCGGTTATTGCGTTCGAAAAGCCCTCTCCGCTGTGGCTAACGAGCACTCCCACGGTAAAGAGATTGACGATACTTTCGACGTCTTTCCGCAGACCTAGAAACTTTATGCGTGACGCATATTCTGGCGGTACGCTATCGCGTACCTGCGGCAACATGTGTCCGGTGCCGACCGTCACAAAGGTGACATCGTCCCTGAGATGGCAAATGCGGCGTGCCATCTCGATAAAGCTTGGATAGTCCTTTCTGGGCGTAAAGTGCGCAACCATCCCCACCACAAGGGGCGTCGTGATTCCGAGGCTTCCGCGGAGCGCTGCCTCATCCATGAGGTTCGAAACTCTTTCGGGATTGAATCCATTGTAGATGCACAGACCTTTGCGCTCCGGAATTTGGTAGGCAGCCAAGCCCGCACGCGAGTTGGCGACTACAACATCCGAAAATGGTACGGTCAATTTGCCCATTAGATAGTCCTTGTCCAACCACGACAGCTGCGGCGGCGCGTCGCGCACAAAGCCATTAACGAAAGCCGAGCCGCACAGTTTCGCAATCGGAGCTGCATAAACCGAACACATCGGGCTCCAAGAGTGAACGATATCTATTTTCAGACCGGAGACCAGTTCGTGCAGACTCTTGAACAGGCGCAAATCTCTCCTGCACTTCCGGACAAGCTGAATGACTTTCGCGTGTTCACGGTTAATTTCGTAGCGAATCGTCTCTTCGTCGGTAACCGCGACAAATGATTCGATGTCACTGTGGGCGAAAAGTCCCCCCAGCAATTCGACGATTTGTCGCTCTTTTCCGCCCGGCCCTAGACGTTCGGTAAGGTGCAATATACGCATGTCGGCCCTTTCCGCGTGGGCGAGTTCCGTCCCAGTTGCAACATTTGCTTCGCACTCGTTCCTGCGGGCGACTTCGACAGCATTCAATGAATGCAGGGGCTTCCCGCGATCCTGGACGCCACGCAGTGAGCGCAAGGTTCTCAATCACCGAGATCAAGAATGTTGCGAAGGAGTGGGGCCAGAATATCGGCGCGCGCCGCGGCTATTGTATTCTTGCCTCCGCGTCGAGCTCTGGCGTTTTTGGGCTACCTCTTCCAGCTTTTGTGAAGGGAGGATGGAACAGTCTACGGCTACGGGCGAAGACGAAACAGGTAGGCCCTGCCATTGTCTCGAAGTTCGGATAGATATCGCCGGGCCGCCACCTTAAGTCTGTATAAGAGCGAGTCTGAGTCCGGAAAGGCATCCAGCCGTTCGTGATAAGTGCAGCGTATATCGGCCGTCTTGCCGGGCAGAATATCGACCGTCAAACGGATGCATCCATCGATGTAATCATGGGCGACGACGGCTTGGTTGACAGTAGTGTCCCTCAGAGAGACGACCTGTGGTTCTGGCTTCATGACCATGATCCGTCGCGTCACCGGTTCCTTGTTTTCGATGCGAAGTTGTTCGGCAAACATCCTGACTATGATTGTTCCGCCGTCGCGTCGATGACTATAGCTGCGGCAAACGGCGTCTCCGAGAGTCCGCCAACTGAGTGTCCATCGCAAGGATGCAAGCTGTCGGACGAACTCCGATATTTCGCTGCCGTGGTCCCGAAAAAGATCGTGATGCCCGACAAGGAAGCACGGCTTGCCCAGAAGTCCGTCGAACGCGAAGTTTTCGACGCCATGGTCGATGTACCGTCTAGTATAAATCGAAAATCCCCCATACCGGGTGATGGCGACGCTCCACAGGTCAGCGATCGTGGTTTCGTTCGACGCACTGTCGGCCGGCGTGACTCCGGTGTTCACTGCTGCGACGAAGCCACCTCGCTTGAGGGCAGACACCGCCTCGGGCGAGAATGCGCCTTGCGGGAAAATCATCACATTCTCGTAACCCAGCGCGGTCTTCTCGAGAAGTGACCGCATCCGGCGGCTGGCGGTCTTTAGCTTTCTGTCGAGCAGGTTGGCTGAACGGGCTGCAAATTCGCTGCGGACGTGATCGCAGCCGTGAACGCAGACCGATAGTTTTCCGCTGTTTTGCCGAAAGACAGCGACGGTCTCGCTATCTGTTCGTCGCCAGTTCCATGGAATGAAGGCGAGGGTCGTCGCGAAGGGCTGCTTGCTGGCCAACTGCAGCAATTCGCCAAAATCGAGGAATCCGTATCGCGGCCTCAAGAGCGGATCGTCGATGGTGAGACACGCGCTTGTCTCGGGGGTGCTCCAGCAGACATCCCGGAACGACCACTTCAAATACATCACGACTGGCACCGCACCGGCGAAGCGCTTCTTCACGTCAAAATAGCTCGTGACACGTTCGTGAATGTCCACCATCGCCAGTGACGCATCGGCAAAAAAGCGGACGCCCGAATAGGTAAGTTCGGCGAACAAGTGTCCCTCGGGCGTGGCGACGATACTTTGCAGCGCGCGAGCATGTTTGATCACAAGCGCGGTTTCCATCGCGCCGGGATGCAGTTGGACCCGCAGGCCCGACATTGGTCCGCACATGTCCGGGAAAGTATCCGTGACGGACACGGTTATCGGCCGAGAGTCGAAGCCGCAGATGTCCGCCTCCGGGTCTCTCGTGATCTGCCGCAGCAGGCCCCTGCAGGCATCCGACGTTTGAAATCCATAGACGAACACGGAAGTGGCTGCCGTCAACCAGGCTGGAACTCTTCCGACCTTGCAGGGCTGGAGGGCTTCGGCGAGACAGGGCGCGGAAATGATGACGGAGAACCGCGGATGACCAGCGGTCAGCGAGGCCACATTGCTTCCGTTCGCTTCGCTGACCGTCAGCGCCTTCCATGGAATTCCAAAAAAATCAAGGATTCCAGCCGAGTTGCAATCTTCGGGCGATGGAATCTCGCCGCGAATTAGGAGCGCTCTCGAAGAGCCGGCGTCCATGGCCTCGGCGTTCCTTCCGGCGTTGTCGCTTCATCCCAACGGCAGGCAGCCGGACATCCAAGGGATGGCGGTCAGCATCGCGGGAGCGCATGTCTTAGCCTTGGCGTGATTGTCTGATCAATATGTCCTTGGAGGTACCGAATCCATCCGGTGCCGTGTCGTAGCGGCCTACAGCACACTACGATAGCGCCGCGTAGAACGTACTATCCATACATTGCGAGAATCTAGGAATCATCGGGTTCGATGAATGTTGTGCGGGCAGTCATGTGAAGCGGGAGAGTCGACGGGGTAGTCCGAAAGGGTTCTCGCCTATCGTGATGTTTGCTTATGATGACTGGATCATCGTTGTACGCGATCGCGGTTGTCAGATTCAGAATACTTTCCGCAGGAGCTTGCGCTACCGCGGCAAGTGACTTCCACGGAGTAGTGCTCTCCCGGACCTGATTCAATTCAGAGGAATAACAGGACATCGATCATGATGCACCGCCGAAAAATTGCGGTGATTGGGCTCGGTTACGTGGGGTTGCCCGTGGCTGTGTCGTTTGCGCGATCCGGAGTTCCAGTTGTTGGTTTCGACGTGGATCCAGGACGTGTCGCTGAACTCAGGGAAGGAAAGGATCGGACCCGTGAAGTTGGCGCCCCTGACTTGCGTCGGGAAACGCTATTCGTTACCGCCGACCCGGCGGAAATGGCGAAGGCTGATTTCTTCATTGTCACAGTGCCAACTCCGATTGACGAAGCTCGTAATCCGGACCTTCGCGCAATGATAGCGGCCTCGCGATCGGTGGGCGCGGTGCTCAAGAGGGGAGACATCGTCGTTTATGAATCAACCGTATATCCCGGCGCGGTGGAGGACGACTGCATTCCGGCCCTCGAGCAAATCTCTCAGTTGAAGGCTGGACTGGATTTCACCGTCGGCTATTCGCCCGAGCGGATCAATCCTGGCGACAAGGAGCACCGCTTCGAAACGATTACCAAGGTGGTCTCGGCGCAGGATGCCAGAACACTCGAGATCGTCGCGGATGTCTACGGATCTGTGGTCAGCGCCGGCGTTCACCGTGCCCCCTCTATCCGCGTAGCGGAAGCAGCAAAAGTCATCGAGAATACCCAACGCGACCTGAATATCGCCTTCATGAACGAGCTTTCGCTAATATTCCGGGCGCTTGATATCGATACTGGCGACGTGCTGGCTGCGGCGCGGACCAAATGGAATTTCATGTCGTTTCAGCCGGGTCTCGTCGGCGGCCACTGTATCGGCGTTGATCCCTATTATCTGACCTACCGCGCCGAAAAGGCCGGTTATCACCCCGAGGTAATTCTCGCAGGTCGACGAATCAACGACGGCATGGGTCGGCGAGTCGCACGCGAATGCGTTCGCGGGCTATTGCGGCGCAACGGGCAAAACGGGATTGTGACTATCCTTGGGTTGACCTTCAAGGAAGACGTCCCCGATACACGCAATTCCCGCGTCATCGACATCATTCGCGAGCTTCAGTCTTTCGGCCTCACGGTGCAGATCCATGATCCGCTGGTGAACGCCGCCGACGCACAGCGTGACCTTGGGATCACGTTGACCAAACTGCACGCGCTACAGCCTGCAGATGCGATCGTTCTTGCTGTCGCCCATCAGCCCTATGTCGACGGCGGCTGGCCGCTTGTTCAACGGCTGCTGCGCGATGGATCAGGTCTCGTGTTCGACATCAAGACCAAGCTCGATCGACCCGCAAAGCCCGCCGCCATCGAACTGTGGCGACTCTGATCCGGAGACAAGATGGCGAACGACAAGGTATTGGTGACCGGAGCTGCGGGCTTCATTGGTTTTCATGTTGCTCGACAACTCTTGGCCAATGGCCGCGAAGTGGTCGGTGCTGACAGTATCAATGCCTACTACGATCCCAAGTTGAAGGAAGCGCGCATCGAGATTTTGAAGCGCGATCCGAAGTTCAGTTTTGTGAAGCATGATTTAGCCGATCGCGCGGCGTCAGCCACACTGTTCGAACAGTATCCATTTACAATCGTGGTTCACCTCGCGGCTCAAGCCGGCGTTCGCTACTCACTGCAAAATCCGCACGCTTATGTCGATGCGAATCTAGAGGCGTTCATCAATGTGCTGGAAGGCTGTCGTCACAATCAGGCCGGGCATCTTGTCTTCGCATCCTCGTCGTCGGTGTACGGCGCGAATACGAAGGTGCCCTTTTCGGTGCGGGATAATGTCGACCATCCGATCAGCCTCTATGCCGCCTCTAAAAAAGCCAACGAACTGATGGCGCATGCCTACAGTCATCTCTATCGCATTCCAGCGACCGGCCTGCGGTTCTTCACGGTCTATGGTCCCTGGGGCCGGCCGGACATGGCGATGTCCATCTTTGCTAAGGCAATCCTTGCGGGCGAACCGATCAAGTTGTTCAATCACGGGGCGATGCGGCGCGACTTCACTTATGTCGAGGACGTGAGCCAGGCGATTATGCGCCTGATCGACCGTCCGCCCCGGGGACAGCCGGGTCCGCCCGCCGATCCCGCGACCAGTAGCGCCCCTTGGAAAATTTACAATGTCGGTAACAACCGCCCTGAAGATTTGATGGAGGTGGTTTCGTTGCTGGAAAGAGAGTTCGGCAGGACGGCAATCAAGGAAATGCTTCCGATGCAGCCCGGTGACGTTGAGGCAACATACGCCGATATTGCCGAGCTCGAACGCGACACCGGATTTCGTCCGTCGACGACGATCGGCGAGGGCATTTCACGTTTCGCGAAATGGTATCGTGAGTATCACCGGCTTTAGCGCAGGTCGCGAAGAGACTCGCACTGATCAGTATAGGCGCCGGCAGGTGATCGGAGCCCGCGTCACGCAGTCGGCTGAAGCAATTCTTGCCGTATTCGGACTACGCTCGATGCTTCAGGATACGCGCCTGACCGTTCGGACGGCGATCGTGACTTCGACCACGCAGTAGATGCATGCGATCAGGCCAGCGCCTGCTCGTGCACGCCCACCACCGCGCGCCCGGACGGGTCGGCCATCGCCGCAAAGCTGACGTCCCAAGCGATCGCGGCCGGCGAGGAGCAGGCGATCGATTTGCCACTCGGCACCGTTTCGGCCGCCGCCTGGGTCGGGAAAAAGTGCTCGAACAGGTGGCGGTAGTAATACGCCTCCTTGGTTTGCGGCGGGTTGTGCACGAAGCGCTTGTCAGCCGCTGCCATCACCCGGGCACTGACCTGCCGTTCCGCGTGTGCCTTTAGCCCGTCGATCCAACCGTAGCCCACGCCGTCACTGAATTGTTCCTTCTGCCGCCACAGGATCGAATCCGGCAGAAAGCCTTCGAAAGCTTCGCGCAGCAGCGCCTTCTCGATCCGTCGCGTGCCGTTGGCGCTTTTGCCGACCATCTTGTGCTTGGCATCGATGCTCATCGCCACGTCGAGGAACTCGCGGTCCAAGAACGGCACGCGCGGTTCCACGCCCCAAGCCATCATCGACTTGTTGGCGCGCAAGCAGTCGTAGCAACTGAGAGCGTCGAGCTTGCGCACAAGCTCTTCGTGGAATTCGCGCGCGTTAGGCGCCTTGTGAAAGTACAGGTAGCCGCCGAAGATCTCGTCGCTGCCCTCGCCGGATAGCACCATCTTGACTCCCATTGCCTTGATTCGTCGCGCCAATAGGAACATCGGCGTGGAGGCTCGGATGGTGGTCACGTCGTAAGTTTCGACGTGACGGATCACTTGTGGCAAGGCGTCCAGGCCTTCTTCGAAGGTATATTCGAAGCCGTGGTGCACTGTGCCCAACGTCTTGGCGGCGATCGCCGCGGCGACCAGGTCGGGCGAGCCCCTCAGACCGATCGCGAACGAGTGCAGGCGTGGCCACCATGCCTCGCTCCGGTCGTCGTCCTCGATGCGGTGGCGTGCGCAACGCGCGGCCACGGCGGCGACCAGAGAGGAATCGAGACCACCGGACAGCAGTACCCCGTACGGCACATCGGTCATCAGCTGGCGATGTACAGCACGTTCGAAAGCTTCGCGCAGCATGATGCGATCGGCTTCCAAGCCGTCGA
>Ga0310811_10000126_pt1 | contig 113886 bp, 108 predicted proteins | sample YCmetagenome_FD_207642 | JGI IMG/M metagenome (GOLD analysis project Ga0310811, IMG submission 207642) | Soil microbial communities from experimental microcosm in Duke University, North Carolina, United States - YC | ecosystem: Engineered > Artificial ecosystem > Soil microcosm > Unclassified... | reverse complement strand
TGACGATGACCGGGAGCGTCACCGCCTGCTTGACCTGGGCGATGAAATCCCAGTCGGCCACGCCTTCGTAGAATTGCTGGCGGGTGCGGCCGTGCACGGTGATCATGGCGATGCCGCACTCTTCGGCAATGCGCGCGAGCGTCGGCGCGTTCAGGCTGTTATGGTCCCAGCCCATGCGCATTTTCAGCGTCACCGGCACGTCCACGGCGCGGGCGGTGGCTTCCAGGATGCGCGCGGCATGCATCTCATCGCGCATCAGCGCCGAGCCGGCGGCCTGGCCGACCGCGACCTTCTTCACCGGGCAGCCGAAATTGATGTCGATCAGGTCGGCGCCGTTGGCAACGGCGATGCGCGCCGCCTCGGCCATGGCGTCGGGGTCACAGCCGGCCAGCTGCACCGAGGAGGGGCCGCCACCGGCGACCACTTCGGCCATGCGCATGGTGTTGCGATTCTCCCGCACCATCGCCCAGGAGGCGATCATCTCCGAAACCACCAGCCCGGCGCCGAGCGATTTGGCCAAGGCGCGGAACGGCAGGTCGGTAACGCCGGAGAGCGGCGCCAGAATCACCGGCGTCGCCAGCGTCACCGCCTTCGCGCCGCGGCCGATTGTGAGCGGCTTGATGAGGGGAGAAAAATCATTGCTCATGATTTGTGCAAAGTACAGACCGAACCTGTGTGGCGCAATCGGCCTTTCCGCTGGACATGCATAAAAAGCGCGCCGTGCATGTGTGCATTGCGGGCGGGTTTGGTGCCGGTTGACGTGCCTGCCGGGGCTCGTCACACCTGCCACCGAAACTTCAACAGCAGGAGCTTGCATGATTCCCCGTATCGGCACCGGATTCGACGTCCACGCCATGGCGCCCAATCGCCCGATGATCCTGTGCGGCGTCACCGTGCCGCACGAGCTGGGCCTGGCCGGGCACTCCGATGCCGATGTCGGCATCCATGCGTTGTGCGACGCGATTTATGGCGCGCTGGCCGAAGGCGATATCGGCCGGCATTTCCCGCCCAGCGAAGCCGCCTGGAAGGATGCCGATAGCGCCCGTTTCCTGCGCCATGCCGCGGAGCGGATCCGCGCCCGGGGCGGCGAACTGGTCAATGCCGACATCACCTTGATCTGCGAGCAGCCGAAAATCACCCCGCATGCGCCGGCGATGCGGGCGCGGCTGGCGGAGCTGCTGGGTGTGAGCGTCGAGCAGATTTCCGTGAAGGCGACGACCACGGAGAAGCTTGGCTTTCCCGGGCGCGGCGAGGGCATTGCGGCGCAGGCGGCGGTAATCGTTCTAGTTCCTCGATAGGAATATAGATTTCTGCAGAAATCTGCACGTGACGGCAGAACCCTATGAAACAAGGTGCAGTTGGCTGCCAATTCCAGCAATACTGCGCTGCACAAAGCATGCTTGTGAGTGAGCCGCCGGATCGCCTATAAAATCCCTCGACAGGATGAGTTTTCTCTCCTGTCTTTCTTGGACGTTTCCTCCCTAAACTTGGCGGCGCTTCGTGCGCCGCCTTTTTTTTCGTGCGAAGGAAGCCAGACAAGGGAAGCGCAGCAAAAAACTTTGTTTACTTTGGACCCGTGCCGGTTTCACCGCCCCAGGCCCAGCGTAAACAAAAGTTTTTTGCGCCGCTTTTTTTCAAAAAAGCGGCTGCTTTCTTTTCTTTCTTACGATCCGGCGATCAGCTTGGTCTCGGTGATCATCGGCGCGCTGGCGAGGATCGGGCCGACCTTTTCCACCAGGGCGGCGAGGTAGGGCGAGTTCATGTGGAAGTCGGTGGCGGCCTGGTCCTTGTAGATTTCGAAGAAATAGAAGGCGGCCGGGTTCTTCGGGTCTTCATGCAGCATATAGGAGATGCAGCCGGGTTCCTTCTTGGTGGGTTCGATCATCGCCAGGAGCGCGTCGCGGAGGATCTGCTCCTTGCCCGGTTGAGCGGTGAGGATCGCAAAGACATGGATATGTTCGGACTGTGCCATCGATCGGATTTCCCTGTGCGAGGTTGTGCAGGCGGCCGAAGAGCCGCCAGGCCGTGCGAGGCGGCCTGCATCATGTGCGCATTCGAACGGCAATGTGAAGATGGCGGGAAAGTGGGGGGCTTCTGTTGCCCGGTGCCCCCCGAACCGCGCTTAGCTGCTAGTTAGGCAGCGACCGCGAATGCAACGTTGTTATCGTTCGCATTTATAAAATAGCCCGATAACGGCGGTACAATGCCGGGCAAAAGGTGGGTCTTTACCACGCGTGTCGAGCCTGTTTCACCCCCTCATAACCCCGAAGCGTTCCCGATGACGGAGCGGCTGGAAGCCGCACAGTCTGAATCGGGCCGCTTGGAATATATGGAGGTGCCGGGTACTGCCCCCGGGTCCACAACGATTATTCCACGCACCGTTTATCACCATAGCCGGCAAGCCGGCGTGACCAATATAGGCAATCGGGCGGGGATATGGAAGAGAAGGATCATGAGCCTCACACCGGACCAGAACACTGAAATCGAAACCGCGCGGGCGCAGAGCCATGCGACGCGCCGCCCCACTGTCCCGGCTTTGGAGGAGATGCTGTTCTCCCCCATTCCGGTGCTGGATCACGGCTTTGTCCGTGTCGTCGACTATATGGGCGACGATGCCGCGGTGGTGCAGGCGGCGCGCGTGTCCTATGGGCGCGGCACCCGCAAGACCAGCGAGGATGAGGGGCTGATCCGTTACCTGATGCGGCATTACCACTCCACGCCGTTCGAGATGTGCGAGATCAAATACCATGTGAAGCTGCCGATCTTCGTGGCGCGGCAATGGATCCGCCACCGCACCGCGAACGTGAACGAGTATTCGGCGCGCTATTCGATCATGGACAAGGATTATTACCTGCCGGCGGCGGACCAGCTCGCGACGCAGTCGATCGACAATCGCCAGGGCCGGGGCGAGGTGCTGGACGAGGCCACCGCCCGGCAGGTGCTGGCGCTGCTGCGCCAGGATGCCGAGCAGACCTACGGGCATTACGAGCTGATGCTGGAGGAGGATATCGGCCTCGCGCGCGAACTGGCGCGGATGAACCTCACGCTCAATACCTATACCCAATGGTACTGGAAGACCGACCTGCACAACCTCTTCCATTTCCTGCGCCTGCGCGCCGACCGCCACGCGCAATATGAAATCCGCGTCTATGCCGAGGCAATGCTGGAAACGGTGAAGGCCTGGGCGCCGTTGTCTTATGCCGCGTTCTGCGACTATCGCCTGGGCGCGGTGACGTTCTCGGCGAAGATGCTGGACGTGCTGCGCCGGCAACTGGCGGGCGAAGCGGTGGACCAGGCCTCTTCCGGTCTCACCAAGCGGGAATGGGCCGAAATGCAGGCGGCGCTGGGCAGTAAGTAAGCACTACTTTTTGTGAACAAAAAGTAGCAAAAAAACTTTGTTATGCTGGGCCTCGGGCGTTGTCAGCGACACAGCCTCAGGCCCAGCGTAAACAAAAGTTTTTGCGGCGCTTTTTTCAAAAAGCGCCTGCTTTCTTACTTAGCGATTGCTGCGCTGACCGAACAGCTGCAGCAGGAACATGAACAGGTTGATGAAGTTCAGGTACAGCGACAACGCATCGTACACGCTGCGCTTGCCGGCGATGGCGGCGCCGTAGGACGCGCCGTATTGCAGGTAGCTGGTCTTGATGCGCTGGGTGTCATAGGCCGCGAGACCGGTGAAGATCAGCACGCCGAGCACGCTGACGGCGAAATTGATCGCCGGGGAGTGCAGGAAGATATTCACCAGCATGGCGATGATGATGCCGATCAGCCCCATGATCAGGAAGCTGCCGAAGCTCGTGAGGTCGCGCTTCGTGGTATAGCCGTAGAGGCTCGTTCCGGCGAAGGTGCCGGCGGTGACGAAGAACACCTGCGCGATCGAGGTCGCAGTGTAGACCAGGAAGATGGTGGTCAGGCTGGCGCCCATCGCCGCGCAGAAGACCCAAAACAGCGCCTGGGCGGCGGTGGTGGACAGTTTGTTGATGCCGAAGCTCATCACCATCACGAAGACCAGCGGCAGGAAGATCGCGATATAGGCCAGCGGTGAAGGCGCGCGGACGAACTGGCCGGCGGCGGTCTGCACCATCGGGTAGAACGCGTTAATCAGGCTGGTATGGGAGATGGCGTAGGCCACCACGCCGGTGAGGACGAGGCCGGACGCCATCCAGTTATACACGCGCAACATATAAGCGCGGAGGCCCTGATCGAGCAGCGCCGCACTGCTGGCCGCTTCATAGCCGGCCTGCGCGGTGCGGTAGGAGTTGCCGTTCGGGTTGTAAGCCATGGGATTATTTCGCTCCTGAAAGTGGCTTTGATAGGCCACACTAGCATAATTCTGGTCTGTCGCGGAGAGGATATCAAGCCTGAGGGCAAGCCGCGCGGAAAACCGCTTTGTTTGGGCGCAAAAACACGTTCGGGCCGTGGCGGTGAAGCCGCCACGGCCCGAACGAAGGAAGTTTCCTGGTTTTATCGGTCGCCTTAACGGCGCCACCAGCCGCGCTTCTTCTCCATGGCGGGCGCCTCGGCGGCGCCGATGACGATCGGCTTTACCGCCGGTTCCGCCGCCGGGGCTTCGGCTTCGGGGATAATTGTCGCTTCGGCGACCAGGGCAGCGACGGGAACCGCCGATTCAGCTGGCGCGGCGTGTGTCGGCGCCACAAGCGCGGCGCTCTCGGCCGGCGCCACGCTTTCGGCGGCCTCGATTTCGGACGCGGCCTTGGCGGCCTTCGTGGTCCTGGTGCGGCGGCGTTTGGGGCGCGCCGCGTCTTCCGCAGGTTCGGCCGTGGCGGTGACTTCCGCGGCTTCGGTGACCACCGGCTCGGCCGGCATTTCCGCCGGCGCGGCCTCGACCTCGTCTTCGGCCCGGCGGCGGCCACGGGCGCGGCGGCGGCGCGGGGCCGCTTCGCCTTCCGGCGTTTCGGCGGCCGGCTCCGCGGCCGGCGCGAGGGCCTCGGCGGCCCGTTCAACGGGTTCGGCGAAGGCGGCGGCCAGAACCAGATCGAGCTCGTTCGGCTGTTCCGCCGGCAGGGCCGACGCGATTTCCACGGGTTCCACCTCGGTCTCGCCGGCGCTTTCCGGCGCGGTGGCGTCAGTGGCGGCGGTCTCGGCGCCGGTTTCCGGACGGCGCTTGCCGCGGCGACGGCGGCGGCGGCGCTTACGTTCGCCTTCCTCGGCGCTGTCGCTCGCCTGCGGCGCATCGGTCTCCGGCTCCTCTGCTCCGGTCTCGGCCTCCACCGCCTCGGCAACGAAACGCTCGGACGCGCGCTCGGGCTGGACCGGCCCGGCATAAGTGGCCGGCGGCAGAGCCGGCGCGGCGGCGGTCTGCGCGCGGATTTTCTCGATGCGGAAATTCGAGCCGGTGAGCGTCGCATCCGGGGCGAAAATCACCCGCATGCTGTAGCGCCCCTCGATCACGGAGAGGCGGTCGCGCTTGTGGTTGAACAGATAGAAGGCGATTTCCGGCGGCAAGGTCACGGCGATTTCGGCGGCGCGGAATTTCGCGCCCTCATCCTCGATCGCGCGCAGGATATGCAGCGCGGCACTCTCCGGCGACCGCACATGGCCCATGCCGGCGCAATGCGGGCAGACCACCATGGAGGCTTCGGTGAGCGAGGGCCGGAGCCGCTGCCGGCTGATTTCCATGAGGCCGAAATGGCTGATCGCGCCGATCTGGATGCGCGCCCGGTCGTTCTTCAGCGCTTCCTTCATCTTGCGCTCGACCGCCGCATTGTTCTTGCGGACTTCCATGTCGATGAAGTCGATGACGACCAGCCCCGCCAGGTCGCGCATGCGCAGCTGCTTGGCGATTTCCTCGGCTGCTTCCAGATTGGTGCGCAGGGCGGTGTCTTCGATGTTGCGCTCGCGCGTGGCGCGGCCGGAGTTCACGTCGATGGCGACCAGCGCCTCGGTCTGGTTGATGACGATATAGCCGCCGGACCGCAGTTGCACGACCGGGCTCAGCATCGCATCGAGCTGGGCTTCGACCTGGTGCTTGGAGAAGAGCGGCTGGCCTTCGCCCCAGAGCCGCACCTTCTTGGCGTGGCTCGGCATCAGCATGCGCATGAATTCCTGCGCCGCCTGGAACCCTTCCTCGCCGTCCACCAGCACCTCGTCCACGTCGCGCGTATACACGTCGCGGATGGTGCGCTTGATCAGGTTGGCTTCCTCATAGATCAGCGCCGGGGCCACCGCTTCCATGGTCCGCTCGCGGATATCGTCCCACAGGCGGAGCAGATATTCGCAGTCGCGCACGATCTCGGGCTTCGGCCGGTTGGCGCCGGCGGTGCGCACGATCAGCCCCATGCCCTGGGGCACGTCGAGCTCGGCCATCGCCTCTTTCAGGCGCCGGCGGTCGGCGACGGAGGTGATCTTGCGCGACACGCCGCCGCCGGAGGGAGAGTTCGGCATCAGCACGGAATAGCGGCCGGCCAGCGAGAGATAGGTGGTGAGCGCCGCACCTTTGTTGCCGCGCTCTTCCTTCACCACCTGGACCAGCATGATCTGGCGGCGGTGAATCACCTCCTGAATCTTGTAATTGCGCAGGAAGCGCTGGCGCTGCCGGCGCTCGCGCGCCTCGGCGGCGTCGTCGCCGTCGCCGCCCAGGCTTTCCGGCGGCGGGCCGGCCTCAGCCTCGGTCATCTCGCCGGCGGTGTCACCTTCGGCGACGGGGGCCGGCGCGCCGTCCACGGCTTCGGCCGGCGCGCTGTTCGCGTCCGGCTCCACGATATCGGTGGCGGCTGCGCTTTCTGTGGCCAAAGGCGCTTCTTCGGCCGGGGATGCCGCGGGCCGGACGGCCTCGGCCGTCTCGCCGTCCGGCGGCGCCAAAATCTCGCCCGGCGGCGGAGCCGCCAAAATTTCGCCCGGCGGCGGAGCCGCCAAAATCTCAATCGCCGTGATTTCCAGCGGTTGCGCCGCCTGCGATGTCTCCGCGGTCTCCGCCGCTACCTCGGCGGCTTCGGCGCGGGCGGTTTCGGCCTCGTCTTCTTCGGCCTGCATTTCCAGCAGTCGTTTCCGGTCGGCGACCGGGATCTGGTAATAATCGGGGTGGATTTCGCCGAAGGCGAGGAAGCCGTGGCGGTTGCCGCCATATTCGACGAACGCCGCCTGCAGGCTGGGTTCGACCCGGATTACCTTGGCAAGGTAGATGTTGCCTTTGATCTGCTTGCGGTTGGCGGTCTCGACGTCGAAATCTTCAAGCCGGTTACCATCCAGCACCACCACGCGGGTTTCTTCCGCGTGGCTGGCGTCGATCAACATTTTTTTTGTCATTAAACAGGAAACTCCGCTGCGGCGCGTCCGCTGGCAGCGAAGAGTTCGTTCTTCTTCTCTGTGCCGCGGCGCCGCGATTTGGGGGGGAAAACAAGGGGGCAGACGTGAGCCGCGTCTCATCCGAACGGAACATGATCAAGTCGGTCGGCAGAACGGTCATCGGTCCCTTAATCTCGGTGGCCGGAAGGTTCCGGCCGTTAATCGTCCCGGGTTCGTTTGGGCGGGTTCAGCAAAGGCCGGCCCGGCTCTTGAGCGAACTCGTGTCTCGTTGATGACGGAAATGCCGTTGCGCCGCAAGAGGGGGCTTTCGCATGCCGGGACATAAATTAAATGTAATTTAAATGGCGCCAGGACGCGGACGGAAGCCCGGCTGGGGCGTCGGGCGCGGGCGGCGCGCACCGCATCCCGCAGCTTGGGCGTGAATGACGGCCCCTTGCAATTCCGCGGCGATGCGGCATCTGATGCGTGCAAATTGAGGAGTCCTACAATGTCCGAACCCAGAACCAATGCCGGTGGCCTGCAGGTCGCCACGGTCCTTTATGATTTGGTGGCGAAGGAAGTGCTGCCCGGCACCGGCCTCGATGCCACCGCTTTCTGGGACGGCTTTGCTGCATTGCTGACGGAATTCGCCCCGCGCAACGCCGCGCTGATGGCCAAGCGCGATGCGCTTCAGGCCAAGCTCGATGCCTGGCACCGCGACCACAAGGGCCAGCCGCACAATGCCGCCGCCTACCAGGCTTTCCTGAAGGAAATCGGCTATCTGTTGCCGGAGCCGGGGAATTTCGTGGTCGATACCGACCATGTCGACGATGAAATCGCGGCCATCGCCGGGCCGCAGCTCGTGGTGCCGGTCAACAATGCCCGCTACGCGCTCAATGCCGCCAATGCCCGCTGGGGCAGTCTGTACGACGCGCTGTACGGCACCGACGCGCTTCCCGAGGACGGGGAGATGAAGCGGGGCGCCGGCTTCAACAAAGCGCGCGCGCAGGCGGTCGTGGCCCGTGGCCGCGCCTTCCTCGACGCCAATTTTCCGCTGAGCCACGGCAGCCATAAGGACGCCCAGGCCTATCGCGTGAAGAATGGGCATCTCTCCGTGGCGCTGCCGAGCGGCGAGACCGGACTCAAAGATGGCGCGAAGTTTGTCGGCTATAATGGCGAGGCGACGCACCCCACGGCGATCCTGCTGAAGAATCACAAGCTGCATGTCGAGCTGGTGATCAACCCCGCGAGCCCGATCGGCAAGGACGACGCCGCCGGCGTGGCCGATATCATTCTTGAATCCGCCATCAGCACCATCATGGACTGCGAGGACAGCGTTGCCGCCGTGGACGCCGCCGATAAGGTGGAGGTGTATCGCGCCTGGCTCGGCCTGATGAAGGGCACGCTGGAAGCCCCGGTCGAGAAGAACGGCAAAATCTTCACCCGCAAGCTGAACCCGGACCGCGTTTATGTCGCGCCGGACGGCAAGGGGAAGGTGACGCTGCACGGCCGCTCGCTCATGCTGGTGCGCAATGTCGGCCACCATATGCTGACCGACGTCATCCTCGACGCCGCCGGCCATGAAGTGCCGGAGACGGTGATCGACGCCGTGATCACCTCGCTGATCGCCATGCACGACCTGAAGTCGCGCGCCAATTCGCGCAAGGGCTCGGTTTATATCGTCAAGCCGAAGCTGCACGGGCCGGAAGAGGTGGCGCTGGCCAACGATCTGTTCGGCGCGGTGGAAAAGCTGCTGAAGCTGCCCGCCAACACCCTGAAAATGGGCATCATGGACGAGGAGCGCCGCACCAGCGCCAACCTCAAGGCCTGCATCCAGGCGGCTAAGTCGCGCGTGGTGTTCATCAATACCGGCTTCCTCGACCGCACCGGCGACGAGATCCACACCTCGATCGAGGCCGGCGCGTTCATCCGCAAGGCGGATATCAAGAACACGCCGTGGATCAAGGCCTATGAGGACCGCAACGTCGATTTCGGCCTCGCCTGCGGGTTGCAGGGCAAGGCGCAGATCGGCAAGGGCATGTGGGCGGCGCCCGACCAGATGGCGGCGATGCTGGAACAGAAGATCGCCCATCCCAAGGCCGGCGCCAACACCGCCTGGGTGCCGTCGCCCACCGCCGCGACGCTGCATGCCACGCATTACCATGCCGTCGATGTCGCCGCGCGCCAGGAAGAGCTGAAATCCCGCACCGTGGCGAAGCTCGACGACCTGCTCACCATCCCGCTGGCTGACCGGCCGAACTGGAACCCGGCGGAAGTCCAGCAGGAGCTGGACAATAACTGCCAGGGCCTGCTCGGCTATGTGGTGCGCTGGATCGATCAGGGCGTGGGCTGCTCGAAGGTGCCGGACATCCATGATGTCGGGCTGATGGAAGACCGCGCGACGCTGCGCATCTCCTCGCAGCACATCGCCAACTGGCTGCTGCAGGGCATCGTCACCAAGGCGCAGGTGGAGGAAACCCTGAAGCGCATGGCCGTGGTGGTGGACAAGCAGAACGCCGGCGATGCGGCCTACAAGCCGATGGCGCCGGACTTCAAGGGCCCGGCTTTCGCCGCGGCGCTCGATCTGGTGTTCGAAGGCCGCAACCAGCCGAACGGCTATACCGAGTTCATCCTCACCCGCCGCCGCCGCGAAGCGAAGGCGGCTTAAAAAGAAAGCAGGCGCTTTTTGAAAAAAGCGCCGCAAAAACTTTTATTATGCTGGGCCAGGGGCATTGTCAGCGACACAGCCTCAGGCCCAGCATAACAAAGTTTTTTTGCTACTTTTTGTTCACAAAAAGTAGCGCTTCCTTACTTTCTCACCGCCTCAAGCGGCCTTTTTCCCGTCTGTCGGGACCAGTTTCCACACCATATGGACGCGGCCGGACTCGTCGCGACGCCAGCTCGCGATGACGCGGCGGCGCGGCGGGATTTCGGCGTAGACCACCTCCTGCAAAGCGGGGATGGCGGTGAGGCGTGTTTTATTGCGGCGAAAGATCATTTTGATCCCTCCTAAGTCAGCGTTGGCAGCGGACCCGGGAGGGATGGAGGGGATCAGCGGCTAGGTGCGCGCTGCTCCGAACATTCCGGCCCGGGCGATGATCCAGACGGCGGCAAGCTCAGCGGGCGCGGTGCGCCGACTGTCACTCTCCGAGGTCTGGCTGGTAGATCGGGGCTTCATGTGTTCCTGCGGGTTAGAGAAAAAGATGGCGCGGAGCGCCGCAGCCGAAGGCGGGCTATACGCCGACGCCGGGGAAAATCAATATGGATTCAGATAAAAAAGCGGAAATCGGCTAACGGGCGGGGATCGTCACCGGGCGCAGCACGCCGACCTCGCGCCGCAGCGGCGGCGGCTCGCGGCGGCAGCAGATGATCCAATAAGGCAGCACCACCAGCAGGGTCCAGGCGAAGTTGAAGCCGAGTTCGTTATGCGCCTCGAGCGGCCATTGGCAGGGAAACACGGCGAGGTCGAGCAACCAGGCGGTGCGCCAGAACAGCCCGGTGGCGCGCACCGCGGGTAGGGCGCTTGCATGTCGCGGCGCGCGGGCCTCATGTACCTGGATCTGGACGAAGGTGACGATGACCATGATGCCGAGGCAGAGCATGTCCTGGTAGAAATCGACGCTGGGGAAACGGTCGAAGCGATGCAGCCAGATCACCCCGACCCCGGCGCCGAGCACCGCGCAGACCCGGGCTATGAGGTAGAGCGGAAGGCCAAGATACCAGTGCGCGAAATTGATCCCCGGTTGCAGGGCGCGGTCGATGATGAAGTCATCGACCGTTTTCGCAAAAATCACCAGCCTGCCGGCCATGTTCCGATGTCCTTCAGCTCCGCTCGTTCAGGGCCCGCCGCAGCGAACCGCCCGCCTGTGCGAGACATTGCGCGGCTTCCTCGGGGGAGAGGGCGCGCGACAGCATCACCACAGCCGTTTTTACATGCATCCGGCAAGCCTCCAGTGCAAGCAGTGCGGCGGGTTCTGACACGTTTGCGATTTTTGCAGTCATGCGGATGGCGCGACGGCGCAACTTCTCGTTGGTGGCGCGGACATCGACCATGTACGGGCCGAAGGTTTTGTTAAGGCGGATCATCACCGTCGAGGAGAGGATGTTCAGCGCGATTTTCTGCGTGCTGCCGGCGGAAAGCCGGGTGGAACCGGCGATGATTTCCGCGCCCGAGGCGATCTGCACGGCGATCTGCGCGGCCTCGGCCAATTTCCCGCCCGGGGCGTTAAGGATCGCGCCGGTGAGCGCGCCCAGGGAGGCGGCGTGCCGGATGGCGGCGAGCGTGAAGGGCGTGCCGCCCGAGGCGGCGATGCCCACCAGCGCATCGGCGGCGGAAAAATCATGGGAGCGCAAGGCGGCGATGGCCGCTTCCTCATCGTCTTCGGCGCCTTCGACGGCGTGCAGGAACGCCATGTCGCCGCCGGCCAGAATGGGCACGATCAGCCCGTCCGGGATACCGAAAGTGGGGCCGCATTCCACCGCGTCCAGCAGGCCGAGCCGGCCGGAGGTGCCGGCGCCGGCATAGAACAGTCGCCCGCCGGCGCTGAGGCGCTGGGCCACTGCGTCGGCGAGCGCGGCGAGGGCAGGGGCGGCGGCGCTGAGCGCGCGTTGCGCCGCGCTTTCCTGGGACAGGAACAGTTCGACGATGTCCAGGCTGGGCCGCTCGTCGAGGTCGAGCAGATCGTCGCGCGCGGTTTCGGTGCCAAGGCGGGCGGCGACAGTGGGCGGGCCGTTGCCCGTCCAGACTTGCCGGACGGAAAAATCATCCCCCCACCAGACGAGGTCGGCGCGGGCGCCCGGCGCCAGCCGGCCGCGATCGGCAAGGCCGAGCGCCTCGGCCGGCCGCGCGGTGGCGGCTTCCAGGGCCACCTCCGGCGGCACCCCGGCGGCAATCAGCCGCCGGACCCCCTCATCCAGCGTGATGCCGGCGCCGGCGATGGTGCCGTCCGCGCGCAGGCCGACCCCGTTTGGCCCCAGCGTGACCGGCGCGCCGCCGAAATCGTGTTCGGCGCCGGCTGGCAGGCCCGCGACGAGGATCGAATCGGTGACCGCGATGGCGCGGGGGCAGGCGGTGAAGGCGATTTGCAGCAGTTCCGGGGCGACATGCACGCCGTCGGCGATCAGGCAGGGAAACAGGCGCGGGTCGGTGAGGGCGACGCCGGGGGCGCCGGGCGCACGGTGGAGCAGCGGCGATTGCGCATTGAACACATGCGTGACCATGCGCGCCCCGGCGGCGGCGGCTTCGCGCATCTGCGCCGCATCGGCCTCGGTATGGCCGAGCGACACGGTGATTCCGGCCGCGGCCAGCCGGCGGATGGCGGACAGCGCCCCGGGCCGTTCCGGCGCCAGCGTAACCAGGCGCAGAACCCGCCGCAGGGGCTCGTGGGCCAGCAGGGTATCCAAAGCGGCCTCGTCCGGGTCGCGCACCCACTCCGCGCGGTGTGCGCCGCGCTTGGCCGGAGCCAGAAACGGGCCTTCCAGGTGCAGGCCGAGCAGGGACTCATGCCGCGCCATTGCCGCCGCCACATTTTCCGCCGCCGCGCACAGGACCGGCAGCGGCGCGGTGATGATGGTGGGCAGCACCGCGGTGACGCCATGCGCGTGCAGCCCGGCGACGAATCGGTCCCAGTCCTGGGGTTGCGCGGTGGCGCAATCGACGCCGAAGGCGCCGTTATTGTGCAGGTCGATCAGGCCGGGCGTGAGAAAGCCGTGATCGAGGCGGATGTCCGCCTCGACGGGGCCGAAGAGAATTTCCACGATGCGCCCGTGTTCGACGCGCACGGCGCCGGGTCCGCTGAAGGCGCCGTGCAGGAAAAGCTTGGGGGCGGAAATGATCATCGCGGCAATGGAGTATCAGGGAAGGCTTCTTTTTGTGAACAAAAAGAAGCAAAAAAACTTTATTATGCTGGGTTATGGGCGTCGGCGCTGACACAGCCCATGGCCCAGCATAAAAAAGTTTTTGCGCCGCTTTTTTCAAAAAGCGGCCGCTTTCTTAACGCGGCGGCGGGAAGGTTTGGTGCCGGGTGAGGGATTTGAACCCCCGGCCTTCGGTTTACAAAACCGCTGCACTACCACTGTGCTAACCCGGCATTACGCTTGGACAGGGTGTATATAGCGCCTCCTTTCCAAAGCCAACGCATCGTGACGCCATGGCGCGGTGGGAGGTGGAGGCGAGTGATGAGGGCGTGGAATTCGCCGCAAGTCCTCATGCGCTGAATGCATGGCTGGGCCGGTGAGCCTTGCTTTGGCGAATGGCTTGAAACGGGTTTGCGCGGCAAAATCACTGCATTGCCGCCGCACGAACCCGGGCTAGGAGCGGCCATTTGCATCAATGCAATTTTGCTTCCACCTCCCTCTTGATCCGCAGGCGAACTCCGGTCTATATGCCCGCCACCGGTTCGGGGCTATAGCTCAATTGGTAGAGCGCCTGCATGGCATGCAGGAGGTCAGCGGTTCGATTCCGCTTAGCTCCACCAACCGTTCCCTTGAAATTGATGGCGAGAGTCAGCCGTTTTCCGCGGCGCCGTTGCGGTGCATATGCGCGGCATGCCGACCTGAGGCCGATTTGCCTTACGGCAGGGCGCGTGGCTCGGCCGCAGCCTATGTCGGGAATGTTGGATTTGCGGCTGGTAGGCGGGCGTGCCGGTGGCAGAGGCCGCGGCGTACCAGCTGGAATTTAAGGAGAACTGGCCGGAATTTGATTTTGAGAGGCCAGGCACAATTGAGGCCCGCTTTGCCCACGCCTGCTCACAGCCTCAGAATCGAGATTGAATACGGCCCGTATGATGTCGTCCGCCGGGCGGTCCCATCCATAAGCCGAGAGGGCGTGCTCGGAGGCAGCGTCGGCAATCGCGCTGTACCGCTCGGGGGTCTCCACAATTGCGATCGCTTCCTGGAGCGCTGAATCCCATTCGAAGGGCTTTACCAGAAAGCCGGTTCGCCCATGTTCGATGCTGTTCTTAAAAGTGAACGTTGGTGTAGCAAGCGTTATTGTGCCACATACCGCAGCTTCGAAATATTTTATTTCTGATTTGCAATTTGTAAACGTGTTGGATTGAAGGGGGGCAATATTAATTTCGACCTCAGCGATCAGGCGCTGGAGATTCATAAAATCCTGGAGGGGGTGGATTTCAATGCGGTCGCGATAGCGCTGCAACTCTCCGCTTACATCGAGGAAACCAACGACACGGAGCACGATGCGCGGGTCGTTTTCCAGAAGACGGTAGATCGCCGGAGCGGCCACGGCGAAGTCGCGGGCGTGAGACGGAGATCCGCTGAAATAGCCAATATGGATGCGTCCATCTCGTGCCCAATTTGCGTTCCGCTTTATGCCGTGAAATCCGGCCGAGAGAGCTTGCTGTTCACGATTGAGATAATTCGGGACGACGGCCGTGCGCAATCGAGGTTCAAACTCCTTGGCGCGTTCGGCAAGGTAGTGGTTTGTCGTTATGAATGTGTCACAAAGGCGCATTGTTGCGCCCAAGCGGCCAATCATCGAGAACCAATCGTTCCAGACGGCTTCATCAGATTGATTGAGGTTCAGGGAATCGACGAGGAGATGGAGCCGCTCGACATCGAAAACCAGGTCATCGCAATCGAATAGAACAGGTATTCCACGGGCGCGGGCGCGGGCGATCAACTGCGCCACCCGGGCGTTATAGCGCGTGCGGCAGATCACCAGCGCATCGGCCATTTCGACAAAGCCGGGGTCCGCATTCAGATCTCGGTGATCGAACCATGCACCGGAGGTGGCGAGTTCAGGGTGGGCCGCAAGCGTTAAGCCTGGATTGAAAGCACGGTAGCGAAACGTGCTGGTATCCGGGAGCTCGTAGAAATAGGCAATGCGGCGTTGCTGCGCCATCATCTGCTTTAATCGGTCATCGTAGCTCGACAGCCAGGGATCAACGTATCGTATGGCCGAAGGAATGTTCAGGAACATTTTCTGAGTTCCTGGGGGGGGAGGAGTCGATCAAGGGCGGGGCGAAGTGAGGCTTCCCAGTCCCGTGAGATGTGGTCGCTTCGGTAGTTCTCCATGCGCAAGGGAGCATTTTGAGCCAGCATGGCGCCGCGCCGCAGAGCCTCACATAGCCCGTCTATGCTTGGTGGGGCGGTAATGATGTTTCGAGACCAGCGCTCCAGCGATGTCTTTGGGCCGTGAGTGTTGGTGACGACCACGGCGCCTGACGCTGCCAGGTCAAGTGGCGGGTAGGACGGATGTGGTGTATCCATCAAGCACAGGCCGAGATCCATCTGCGACACGAGTTCGGCGTAGTTTGACCAAGACAAATTGGCGCGCACAATGGGGCGTGCATCGCCGGGCAATTTTAGGTCCGGGATGTTATTGCCCACAAAGTGAATATTCCACTCGTTCGATGGCAGCGAACCATCGCGCATGGCGGCATCGATGACCTCTAAACCACGCCAAAACAGGTTCCGAGGATGGTTGGGGCGTGCGTAGAAGAAAAAGTTCCACTTGCCATTCCGAGGCCGGGATTCTGTTGGCTGGGCAAAGCTGGGAAAAGCAGGGTCAAACCAGTGGCCACGCTCCCGAAGCCGCGGCAACGGATCGGCACCTTCAGCGAGGTGGTCAAAAAGGAGCTGGGTGTTGACGATGACGCGCACGTTCGGTTCGGCCAGGGTTTCGGCGCAGCGCAATCTTGAGTCGTCATGCGCATAGAACATTCGCTCATCCTCCTGCAGGAGGTAGAGGATTTGGGCAGCATCAACTGAACCTAAAACGGCGCGCGTTGTCCACCAAGACGTTGTGAGGATCGTGTCTTCGGGTCCGACAGAGAGAGGCTTATCCCGGCCGATGGGTATATGCGCGAAATCCGTTTCGCCGTCCCAGTCAATTTTGTGTGCCTTCAGAATTCTGCCCAGAACGGCAGGGTCCGTGGCATCGCTGCGCGTTACCAGACGGAGCCGGGCGCCTAATCGCTTTGCGGAGAGCGCGCCAACCACCAGGGCAGTGCCAACCCCGCCGAATAAGCTATGCGCCGCGACGCTGTCCGTCACGATCGTAAGAGTTCGGGGAGCACGCCGATCGATGTATACCGGCAGCGGGGCCCACGGTTCATTATGTGCCAGAATCAGCGAGCGTATCGAGCCGCCCGCCATGAAATTCGTCGGGGCACCGGACGTTATCAAAGATAACACGATGTGCCGATTCACTAGATAACGGGGAAGCCGTTTGATTACCCCTCGTACGCCATGGCGTCTCAGGCCATTAAGTGCCAAATTGATCGTGCTGCGAATCAGATGCCAACTTCTGCGCAAACGCTTACTCTGCCGCATCATCATTCATCGCGCATGAAATTAGTTTTTGAAAAAATTGACATGTAAAGCGCATGTTGCCCGCAATATGGCGCCCCCTCATTTGTCGGTCCTATATCAGCTGAAATAGCGTCTTTATCAGTTGCTCCTGTGTTTGGGCAAGTTCGGTGCTGGACTGGCCCGACGTACAGCTTAGCATTGTCTGACTGCTTTCGTCGCAAGCGTAAACGGCGGAGGTGGATCGGCAAGCTGTACGGTAACGAGGCGAGGCCGATGTGCCGCAGCACGGTTCGCCAGGAAATGCAGGCGATATCCAGGCTGAGGAAGGACCGGACATCTGCTTGGGTGGTTGCAGCTACCGGTGCACGGACCATGGTCGAATCGTAGGGCCGGTTCTTCCTGGCTTGGAAGGAGCCACAAACCATATCCGCTCCCGCAATTGGTCCGCCGGCTAGATATAAGACGTCTATTTATCAACTCAAGGTTGCCAAATTGCCGGCCGCCACCACGGGCTGAGCGCCGCCATCCACCTCGTCGTGGCCGCAGTTTGTGAAGCTTATGACGCTGGACCCTGGATTTTAGTGGCTTATGATCTGCCAGGCTTGTGAGGGTGGTACGATAAGATGGATGACGCTCGGCTTGTCGGACTGCTAGAAGGGGTGGCTGTGGGGGCCATTGATATCATTTATTGGTTTTATGCCGAAGGATAAAACATTGCCTACTGCAAAACGATATGTTGATACTTGGGCTTCATGCGTCCTGTAACTTCAGGCTATAGGGGTAGCCACTTGGTTATCGGCGGCGGCGGTTTCATTGGCCGGCATGTCGGGCTGATGCTGTCGCAGCAGGGGTGCGATGTGTGTCTCGCCGGCCGGACGCGGCCGAAATTCCTTGATGAGGCTGTTTCCTGCGAGTCGCTTCCCTGGCGCGATCTCGATATTTACAACGCTGCCTGGGATGAGCAGATCGAGGCGGTAGATGTCGTCCATTTTTACGCATGGGGGTCGCAGCCAGCGACAGCTAACGCCGACCCGAAATCCGATCTCGAGCGCAACCTTGGCGCTCTACTCGGGCTGCTCAATGCACTGAAGCGCCGCGGCCACGGGAGGGTTGTGTTCTCCTCCTCCGGGGGCACGGTCTATGGCCCGTTGAAGCGGGTTCCCGTGCCCGAGTGGCATGAACTTGCGCCGATCAATGCTTATGGCGCCGGCAAGGCAGCGGCGGAAATTTATCTGAACCTGTATCGTGTCATGCATGGACTGGATTGCCGAGTCGCGCGTATCGCCAACCCGTTCGGTGCCGGGCAGGACATATCGCGCGGGCTTGGTGCGGTGACCGTCTTTTTGAACAAGGCCCTCAACAATCAGCCAATTGAGATCTGGGGCACAGGAGAGGTGGTTCGTGATTTCATCCATGTGGCCGATGTTGCCGAGTGCCTTGTGCGACTCGCCACGGAGGATGATTTGCAGGGGCAGCATGTGTTCAATATAGGCAGTGGCAAGGGAATCAGCCTGAACTCAGTCGTCGATATTCTGGAAAGGCGCTTCCGCCGCAAATTGATCGTTGACCGTAAGCCGGGACGCACGTTCGATGTGCCTTCGAACGTGCTGTCCATAGAGCGGATCGAACGTATACTCGACTGGCGGCCGCGGCTGACCTTTCCCGAAGGGTTGGCTCGGATGCTGTCCGACCTGGCCGATCACCCCGAGATCTCGACGTTGCACAGGTCCGATGCGTCGCCTTCGCAGCCGCAGGACACCAAACATCAGAATGCCGACGTCTCGCACACCGCCAAACAAGCCGAGAATCAAAGTCTATGAAAATCGCCCTGTTCGTGCACTGCTTTTTCCCGGACCATTTTTATGGCACCGAAACTTATACGCTGCACGTGGCGAAATCCTTGCGGGCGCGCGGGCATCATGTGACCGTGGTGACGGGTGTATTTCAGGGTGAGCCGCGCAATCGGGCGATCCTAACGCGCTATATCTATGATGGCATGCCCGTTGTCGCTTTCGACAAGAATTATTTGCCGCACATGACTTTGCGCGAGACATATTGGCAGGAGAACGCGCGGCCGGTGCTGCGGCAGATTCTCGATGAGCTCCGGCCTGATATCGTGCATGTCACGCACCTCGAGAACCATACCGCCGTGTTGGTGGATGAAGCGAAGGCGGCTGGCTATCCAGTGGTGGCAACACTGACGGATTTCTTCGGCTTCTGCTACAACAGCAAGCTGCAATCGGCGGATGGAGAGCTGTGTAAGGGACCCAACCAGCTGCGCACGAACTGTATCGCCTGCTACGAGAAGGCCGCAGGCAACTGGCCACGCCGGAATTATAAGGCATCGATCGCGGCAAAGCGGTTATACTATGGATTGAAGCGGCACAGGGACGAGCGGCAGCTCTATCCAATCGGCGACGTGGTCAAGCGACCGCAAACCCTACGCGATGCCTATAAACACTATGATGCGATGATCGCACCCACGCAATTTCTATATGATGCTTATGCCCGCAACGGGTTTGATACGCGACGCCTATCTCTAAGTCGTTTTGGTGTCGATCTTGACCGGCGGGAGAAGCCAGCGCCGGCCGAGGGCGCGCCGCTAACCATTGGTTATATTGGACAGATCGCAGTGCATAAGGGAGTGGATCTTCTGATAGAGGCGACGCGGGCATTGAAGCCGGGTAGTTTCCGACTAAAAATCTACGGACCTGTCGATGAGTCCCCCTATTTCCAGAAGCTGCGGCGCTTGGCGACCGAGGATACCGAATTCTGTGGTACGTTCCCCACGGCTGAATTCAGATCCGTGCTCGACGGCATGGATGTGCTGACCATTCCATCAACCTGGTATGAGAACAGTCCGCTCGTGCTGCTGAATGCGCTTGCCTCGCATACCCCGGTTGTTGTCTCCAGCGTGCAGGGACTAACGGAGTTTCTCGATGGCGGTAATGGCTGGAGTTTCGAGCGCGGTAGCGTGGAAGATTTAACCAGATTGTTGAGGCAGTTGACGGAAGCACCGGCCAAGACCAGGGCCTATGGTCTGAACACCCATTATAGCCGGACCATCGAGGTGATGGTTGATGAGGTGGTGGACACATACGACGCGGTTCTAACCACGCGTGTTGGTACGAGACAGAAATATCTATCTGGGGCCAGTACATAGTGATGCTTTTGAATTGTCCCGTCTGCCTCAAAAATACGTTCGATGTGACGGCACAGCCAGGCCGATGCTGCCGGGCGTGCGGTTATGTCAGGTTGCCGGAAACAAGTGAGATTCAAGGTCCTTTGGATGCTGACCTACCAACATGGATACAGGATATTTTGTCGGAGGCTCTGCGCGGTGCAGGGCGCGCCGAGCTGCTTGAAATCGGTTGTGGAAGCGGAGAGCGTCTGAAGCAGGCGGATAAATTGGGGTTTTCCGTGATGGGGGTGGAAGCAAGCGCGCCGCTGCGGAACCGGGCACGCCAGCTCCTGCCAGGCAGGTTTATCGCGGAATCTCTAGAGCATCTGCCACCGCACGGTTTCGATTTCGTACTTCTGACCGGTGTGCTGGAGCGCGCGCCGGATCCTTATGTGCCATTCTATAGCCTTTTCGGAAAGGGCGTGATTACCGAGCGGACCACCGTGCTGGTGGACATGACAGTACGAGGAGTTGATGCGTCCGTACGGAACATTTTCTCCACATCGGCATTGGCCGTTTTGTTCCGTATGACCAATTTTCAGCATTGCGAGATCGCCGAGGTTCCCGAGGCGGATGGTTCCGTTCATTTGCACTGCGTGGCACGTGGGAGCCATTTTTCCAGCTTCATGCAGGAGCGCTACGTGCCCGGCACTTGGAGCGAGCTGACCGATTATGAGCATCTGCCGCGCTATGAGTACGCATCGCATCTGGCAACTGGGGGAAATGTACTGGATTTTGGCTGCGGTACCGGCTATGGCGCGCGTAGGCTGGCAGCCGCGGCACTCAACGTACTGGCAGTGGATATTGATGAGGTCGCGCTGGATTATGCCCGCTCTGGCCATGACATGGATAATCTACAATTTCTCCGAAATGCCGATCTCGGAGACTCGTTAGAGGCGGAGCAGTTCAACCTCATCACCTGTTTTGAGGTGATAGAGCATATTTCCGCAGAGCAGCAGGGCGAATTGATGAAAAACCTCGCCAAGCTGCTGAAACCGGAGGGGGTGCTGTTAATCTCCACCCCAAACCCGACGGTGACAGCGCTTTATGGCGAGAATCCCTATCATCTGCACGAGATGAAACTAGAGGAATTCCGCACGCTGGTCTCCTCAGCTTTTCCGCACGTTCAGATGCTTCTACAGAACATCTCCGCCAGCGTGTTTTTGCAGACGGAAGATTTGTCGGAACATGCTGAGTTGGTGTGTGACCGGAAGCTTTTTCAGGGCGACTTCAATAACGCGATCTATATCGCAGCTTGTGCAAAGAAGAAGCTGCCGGATTTACCGTCAGTCGTCTATCCGGACAAGGGGCGGAATTTCATCGCCGGACACGTTGATATGCAGCGGCAACGGAGTCTGCTTTCGTTGGAGCGCTTGAAGTTAGTTCAGCGGGAGAGGGAAAACACGATCTTGCGGGATCAGTTGGCTGCCGAGCTAGAGCTGAAGCGCCTGACGGTGCAGCGTGAGATGGAAAACACGGACCTGCGGAATCAGTTGGCCGCCGAGCTAGAGCTGAAGCACCTAATGGTGCAGCGTGAGATGGAAAACACCGTCTTGCGGGACGAATTGACAGCCGCCAAAAACCGTCTGACCGCAAGGGTGAGGGACGCGGAGGCGAGGAGTGCACATTTAACCCAACAATTGCTGGCCGCGCAAGACGAGCAAAACGCGCTGACCACGCAACTACGACAAATCCACGATTCAAGCAGCTGGCGTGCACTACGCCGCATACAGCCCCTGCTTGCAGAGTTACGCCCTGTTCTGCGCCCGCCGCTTCGGCTGGCATATCGCGCTTGGCGTCGCTTGAAAGGCCGGTCATTAGCGCCAACGCCGCTTGCCGGCCCGGTAGATCCCACTTCGCATCCCCGGAATTTGCCGCTGGAATTCCGGCTGGAGCCGGTGTGGAACGAGGCGGCAGGCCATTATCAACTGGAATATGACATGAGTGCCAGGGTCCACAGGCCGGGCGGTTGGGTTGAGCCGTACCATGTCGTGCCGTTCCATCAAGATGGACCAGCGCAGAAGCGCATTCTGCACATCATTCCCAATGTATTTGTCGGTGGCTCAACGCAGCTTGTCATCGACCTTGTGCAGAAGCTCCCGCGCCCCTATGAGCATGAGATCCTGACTTCTGCGTTGTGGCCGGGGGGAGTACATACCGGTGTAGGGATACATCAGGTGCAAGCAGCTGATCCGCTGGCGATGGCACGGCTGATGGATGAGGTGCGGCCGGACATGATACATGTCCATTATTGGGGACTGACGGACGAAAGCTGGTATCAGGCGGCGTTGGAGGCGATACGCGGGTGCGGGGTGCCGGCGGTGCAGAATGTGAACACGCCGATTGCCCCCCTCGTCGATCCGGTATTTGGCTCTTATGTGTTTGTCAGCCAATATGTATTAGACTGTTTCGGTGGACAGGCGGCGGCAAGCGGAGCCGCTGTGCGGGTGATTCATCCCGGCATCGATCTGAGCCTCTTTGAGGGTCAGGAAAGTGTGCCTGACGCGGAAAATGCCATTGGCATGGTGTACCGCCTGGAACGTGACAAGCTGAACGAGGACAGCATTGCGTTGCTGATCGAGGTGGTGAAGCGCCGGCCGCGTACCCGCGCCTATGTGGTGGGGGGCGGTAGCCTGCTGCAGCCTTATCTGGAGCGTACGGAGCAGGCCGGAGTGCGAGAGAATTTTCGCTTCTCTGGCTACGTGCCTTATGAATCCCTACCAAAATGGTACGAGAAATTCAGACTTTTTGTGGCGCCGGTGTGGAAGGAGAGCTTCGGCCAGGTGGCACCGTTCGCGATGAGTAAGGGCTGCGTGGTGGCGGGCTATGATATCGGGGCGCTCGCGGAAATTGCGGGCGGCCATGAAACGTTGGGGCATGACCTCGGCGAGGTCGCAGGCATTATCGTGAACTTGCTGGACGATCCTCCGCGGTTGCGGCGGATGGGTGAGGAAAATCATCTCCGCGCCGGGAAACTGTTCGGGTTGGAGAAAATGATCGAGCGCTATACGGAGGTTTATGACCTGATGCTGGCAGGGTAACAGGCATACAGGATCGGGCATTCCGCGAGATCGGCCGCGTCGAACGCACGCCGGCCCCGTTGCGGTTCATCGTCGACACAAATGCGGCGGACGAGCTGAGACCGCCAAAATAGAGGTCTTCGATGACTTCCTCGAACGCCAAAAATCGGCGGTCCAAGGCTAGAATAAAAGTGCAACTGCGCTAAGCCGCGTCAGCGCTGCCCGGCTCCGGGTATAGATAACGCAAAACATCGGCAAGATGGTCTTCGCTAACACGTCCGGTGAAATCCTGCCCCGGAGATTCCCACATATCGGTTGCGAAGCTGTCGAATTCTCCTGGATATATTTGGGCGAGCTTGCGGTTGCTATCCCGATAAAGCTTTTCAAACGAAGCAGTAATTTGCGGAGAAAATCCGAAAGGAATCCCGGGGTAGTGGCCTTCAATTGTCTCAAGCCTTTGAAGAGAAAATGGCCGCTGCCTCAGATTCAAGAGCCTGGCGACCTCTGTCATTTCCGCAGACAAGGAGACGTTGAAGCGTTGTGTCAGTTCAATGACAGGAAGATTCGGTGCGCCCAAAACAGCCAGAAATGATTTGCTCAAATTGGCTTTGTGATGGTCGTAATTTAAAAGATGGACTTCCTGGGACACATCACTCCAGTTTTTTTTCAGCAACGTAAAATCTTGCCATTTTTCGTAGCGAACTTCATCAAAGACACCGTAAAAACCAAGAGCTTTTATGTCCTGTGTGTAGCACGCGGCGGAGAGGATGTCTTGCCGTCTCAGGTATGCGATGGTTTTGGCTATCGTTAGTCCGGCCTTACGGAATATCTCTAAAACAGATTTCGGCTCGGCGATTGAAAAATATTCTGAGGAAATGATGGCTCCGTCTTGCCTGACGTCAGCAATAGCTTGATCCAGAGTTACCTGCGATCGTATGTCGACGATATCTGGGCGATCAGAGAATTCTTCGCCAAGCGCAGAAACCGCAAAGCGATGAGCGCTCAATGAAGGTACGACCGTTAGGCCAGCACGCAGCAGGATCTGGCTGTTGAGCTTAAGCCACTCTTGAAGAAATGTCGTTCCCGTTTTCGGTAAGCCGATATGAAGAAATGATATCATAAAAAACAACTATATTAAAAAAGATGGGTTTCCTTCGCCGTGAAATTCATGGCGATGGATGTTGATGCCTTCCATGTCGGCGCCAAAGAAGTGGTATTGTCATTCACGCTCTGGTGCATGTCAGTTGCATAATCATCTTAATCTCTAACGGAGGTTGTATTGTCAAGATTACCGGGGAGCTTATTGAACGCATCAAGCGTTTGAAAAACAACATAATTTTTGATTCTGGTAGGACGTCTTCGTTCGGCGGGGGAATGGCGGCGGCTCAGGGGCAGGGCCGAATCAGCCGCTGAAGCAAATGGTCAGTGGACTGTATGTTCACATTCCATATTCTTCTGCGGGCTTATACCGAGCCCATTCGCGCCCGCGATCGGCACGCGGTTGGATGATTGCGCCCTAAGAAACGGTTGCCTGTGTGATTGATGCCATAGCTGACGGGATCTTCCGAGCAACTCTTCCGGAAAACCAAATGGCGGGCCGTTCGACAGCGAGCATGAAGGCATGCGCACATATGAGAGAGACAGCCACAAAAGTTACCAGAGCTAAGATAACTGAAAGTTTGTGCGGCGCCCCTATTTCATTTCCGGCCAGAAATACATGGCAGCCCAGCGTCATGAGGATGGGAATATGAATAAGATAAAGCGGATAGGAGATGGATCCGAGCCACCGGCAGATTGGTGTTTTGAGCACCGTCTGCATCAATGGTGATGATTGCAGACCAACCAACATTACGATGGCACCGACAGTGTGCCAGAAGACTGGGCCGGTGGCAGCCCATGGCATCCAATTGAGCGCTCCCGGATTCGGAAAGATCCGGAACATCGGCCAAATGGCTTGGCTAAATGGAATCGTGCCGCAAAATATACCGAAGGTACAGATGGCCAATGCCAGACAAGGACGGCTGGTCAACGGGCGCCAACCGTTTGAAAAGATCTGACGTATCAATGCCCCGGCAGCAAACAGGCCGACATATGATTCAGCGAATGCCCCGTAGAATGCAGCAAAACTGGCAATATATACCACTCTCCTTGCGCTGGATTCCGGAGCGAGCCTCTTAGCAAGGCAGCATACGAGCAAGATTCCGGCAGAACCGACAAACTCGATCTGCATCGTCCACAGCGAACTATCATATGTCTTTGATATGTCGGAGGTACGGGTAAAGGTATCCCATGAGCCTTCCTGGAAGGCGTTGATGAACGAGGCTGACTGCCCGTACTGCCGTCCAAGCCACCATGTTGAGCGGGTAATGGCGGAAACCTCGTGGTTGGCCATCAATCCAGCGCTAAGTAACAGACAGGCGAACAAACAAGCACAAGTCACGGGGATTGCTAGCCGCACATAGCGCTTTGCGAGAAGCGGTATCAGACCCATCGGCGTCGAATCAAAGGCACCCACAAGAACGAATCCGCTCAAGGCGAAGAACAGGCATACTGCAAAATTGCCGGCCATCGGGATCAGAAATGGCGCACCCGAAAGCCATATATCCCAAGGGGTTACGCTATTGCCTGGCGCACCCGTCAGAAGCGCCAGATCAAAAGCGAGCAATCCATGGTATATTATTACAATGAAAGACGCGACACCGCGCAATCCATCCAAGTGCTCAAAGCGTCGTGTCATACGAAGTCTCAGTTATTTCGGAATTGTTAGATTAGGCCCCGCAGCTCTGCAAGACTCTGTCCTAGGGGCCTGAGCAACCTTAGCCGTCTTTGAGCCTTCCTGATGAGATCGAAGGCATGACAGGTATCCTATAGGTCGCTAGGATGCTCCTATCAGACAGAGGTCGCACGAAGTGCGGTCAAACCAAAGGTTAGGTAGTCTAGCCAAATCACCCGGGCGCGGCGCATGGCCGCCGCCCCACAGGCAAAGGCCGAATAAATACTTTTCGGCCTAACAAAATAAAGCGGCTAGAACCAAAGAATCTTGTCCAGCGAACACGTCGCCTGCGGTGCCCGCGCCACGGCCAAAAGCTGAGCTAGGCACCCAAGGCGCACCATCCAGCACAGGCTGGGCAGATGCGCGGTCGCTTTCCTCGGCCGGCCGGATTTACGACGTGCCTTGGTACGTGCCCTGCCGCACTAAAGCCGAGGACGGATGCCCCCGGTCCTATAACGTGGGACTCAAACGACGGTGAGCTTCACATCCACGGTCTTATGGATGGCATTGGAGTAGGGGCAGACGATGTGGGCCTTCTGCACCAGGTCCTCGAGAACGGGCTTGGCGACGCCGGGGGCGGAAATCGTCAGCGCCGCGGTGATGCCGAAGCCGGTGCCGTCGTCGCGCGGGCCGATGCCGATATCGGCCGACACTTTCGTGGTCGGCGGCAGCGCCACTTTTTCCTTGCTGGCGACGAATTTCATCGCGCCGAGGAAGCAGGCGGAGTAGCCGATGGAGAAAAGCTGCTCCGGATTCGTACCCGGCCCGCTATCGCCGCCCAGTTCCTTGGGCGTGCTGAGCTGCACCGACACCCGCCCGTCATCGCTGGCACCTTCACCGGTGCGCCCACCGGTGGCGTGGCCATGGGCATAATATAAAGGTTTCATCGCGGTCTCCATTGATTGCACCAGACGGCATGTGGGCCGCCGGCCGGCGTAATCAACTAAGACTATATCGGGTGGTCAACCATGTCCGCGCCGGTTCTGCGGGGCTCAACGCAGGCCGGCGCAGAACGCGGCGATTCGCTCGCAGGCGCGGGCCAGGACCGCCTCGCTGGTGGCCGTGGAGAGGCGGACATGCGGGCTCATGGCGAAGGCCGAGCCTTGCACCACCGCCACATGCGCTTCGTTCAGCAGGGCCATGACGAAATCGTCGTCGCTGAGAATTTTCGTCCCGCCCGGCGTGGTTTTGCCGAGGCAGCCGGAAATATCGGGAAACACGTAGAACGCGCCGTCCGGCCGGTGGCAGGAGAGGCCCGGCGCCTCGCGCAGCAAGGCCAGCACCAGATCGCGCCGCGCCTGATAGGCGGCCCGGCGTTCCGCCAGATAGTCCTGGGGGCCTTCCAGCGCCGCCAGGGCCGCCGCCTGACCCACCGAGGAGACGCCGGAGGTGGCGGTGGCCTGCACCACGGTGAGCGCCTTGATCAGCGCCGCCGGGGCGGCGCAGAAGCCGACGCGCCAGCCGGTCATGGCATAGGTTTTCGACACGCCGGTCATGGTCACGCAGCGCTCGGCGAGGTCCGGCGCCACCGAAGCCAGAGTCGCGTAGCGGAAACCGTCGAACAGCAGATGCTCGTAAATATCGTCCGACAGCACCCAGACATCCGGGTGGCGGCGCAGCACTGCGGCGAGGGCGGCGAGGGCTGCTTCATCGCAAGCGGCGCCGGACGGGTTGTTCGGATAGTTCAGCAGCAGCAGGCGCGTGCGGGGGGTGATGGCCGCTTCCAGCACCTCCGGCTGGAGTACGAAATTCTCTTCCTGCCGGCAGGGGGCGAATATTGTGCGGCCGCCGGCGAATTGCACGGTCTGCTCGTAGCCGGCCCAGGCGGGGGCGGGGATGACCACCTCGTCGCCCTCATCGATCAGCGCCATGATGACGTTGAAAATCGCCTGTTTGCCGCCGTTGGTGACCAGGATGTTCTGCACCGGCACGTCGAGCTTCTGGTCGCGCCGGTATTTTTTCGCGATCGCCGCCTTCAGCGCCTCGGTGCCGGCGAGCGGCGGGTATTTGGTCTCGCCGCGCCGCGCCGCCTCATAGGCGGCATGGATCACATGCTCGGGCGTCGGAAAATCCGGCTCGCCGAGGGAGAGGGAAATGACGTCATGACCTTCGGCGCGCAAGGCGCGCGCGCGCGCGGCCATGGCGAAGGTGGCGGCAAGCTGGGTTCGGCCGACGCGGGCGGAAAGGGGCGACATGGAAGGACTAAGCCATGCCGCCCCAACTCAGGCAAGGAAGCGGCAGTCATTAGTAATGATAGGGTGGTACGCCAAAACCGCCGAACAGCCAGACCACGATCAGTATAATGACGATGAAGCCGAGCAAGCCTCCGGAGCCATAGCCGCCATAGGAGCGGTGCGCATAATATCCGCCGGTACCCCCAAAGATCAGAATCAGCAGCAGGAGGATCAGAAGCAGGGTCATGTGTCTCTCCCTGAAGGTTTCAGTCCCTTCACCTCGTTGAGATTGTGAACCATGCCGGCCGGAGAAAGTTCCGGGTCATGAAATCGCCGTCACGGCTGACCAGCTTCCAGGTGATTGCTGGGTTGAATTGCCTCATAGCCCGCGCCGGGGTTATGACCGCGGCGGGTTTCACAACTCTGCGAAGCGAATCGGGGAAAACCAATGTCTGAAAATTTCGACGTGATCGTGATCGGCTCGGGGCCGGGCGGCTATGTTTGCGCCATTCGCGCGGCTCAGTTGGGCATGAAGGTCGCCTGCGTCGAAAAGCGGGCCACGCTGGGCGGCACCTGCCTGAATATCGGCTGCATCCCCTCCAAGGCGCTGCTGCAATCCTCGGAAAATTTCGAGCAGGCGGCGCATGAGATGAAGGATCACGGCATTCTCATCAGCGAGGTCAAGCTGGACCTGGCGCGGATGCAGGCGCGCAAGGGCGAGGTCGTCGGGGCCAACACCAAGGGTGTGGAATTCCTGTTCAAGAAGAACAAGATCACCTGGATCAAGGGGGCCGCGTCCTTCACCGGCGCCAACACGGTCGAGGTCGCGGGCCAGGCCTACAGCGCGAAATCCATTGTCATCGCCACAGGCAGCGACTCCGTGCCGCTGAAGGGCGTGGAAATCGACGAAAAGCGCATCGTCACCTCCACCGGCGCGCTGGAGCTGGACAAGGTGCCGGGCCACATGGTCGTCATCGGCGGCGGCGTGATCGGGCTGGAGCTGGGCAGCGTCTGGCGCCGCCTGGGTGCCGAGGTCACGGTGATCGAGTTCCTCGACCGCATCACCCCGGGCCTGGACAACGAGATTTCCACCGCCTTCCAGAAAGTGCTGGCCAAGCAGGGCTTCAAGTTCAAGCTCGGCCATAAGGTCACCGCCGCCAAGAGCTCCGACCAGGGCGTGACCCTGACCGTCGAGCCCGCCAAAGGCGGCGCGGTGGAGCAGATCAAGGCGGACATCGTGCTGCTGGCGATCGGCCGCTACGCCTATACCGAGGGGCTGAACCTCGCGGCGGCCGGCGTGGAAACCGACGAGCGCGGCCGGGTGAAGACAGACGCGCATTTCGCCACCAACGTGCCCGGCGTGTACGCGATCGGCGACGTGATCGCCGGGCCGATGCTGGCGCACAAGGCCGAGGATGAGGGCGTGGCGCTGGCCGAGCGCCTGGCCGGGCAGGCGGGGCATGTGAATTACGACGCGATCCCGAGCGTGGTTTACACGTGGCCGGAAGTGGCCGCGGTCGGCAAGACCGAGGAGGAGCTGAAGGCCGCCGGGGTCGCGTATGTGGTCGGCAAGTTCCCCTTCACCGCCAATGGCCGCGCCCGCGCGATGGGCGCCACCGACGGGTTCGTGAAAATCCTCGCCGAGAAGGGCACCGACCGGGTGCTCGGTGCGCATATTCTCGGCCCCGATGCCGGCACGCTGATCGCCGAACTGACCACGGCGATCGAATTCGGCGCCTCGGCCGAGGATGTGGGCCGCATCTGCCATGCGCATCCCACCTTGAGCGAAGCCGTGAAGGAAGCCGCTCTGGCGGCGGACGGGCGCGCGCTGCATATTTGACGCCATGAGTGAAGCGATCCGCCTCGGCGTTAACATCGACCATGTCGCGACCCTGCGCAACGCGCGCGGGGGCGTGCATCCCGACCCGCTGACCGTGGCCAAGGCCGCCGTGGCGGCGGGGGCGGACGGCATCACCATCCATCTGCGCGAGGACCGCCGGCATATAAGGGACGACGATGCCGAGCGCATCCGCGCCTGGAACGGCGCCCCGGTGAATCTGGAAATGGCCGCGACGGAGGAGATGGCAGAGATCGCCTGCCGGCTGAAGCCGCATGCGGTGTGCATCGTGCCGGAGCGGCGCGCCGAGGTCACCACCGAAGGCGGGCTGGACGTGGTGGGCCACCGCGCCACGCTCGCGCCCATCATCGCCCGGCTGAACGCGGCGGGCATCCGCGTCTCGCTGTTCATCGACCCGGACCCGGCGCAGGTGCGCGCGAGCGCCGAAATCGGGGCCGCGGTGGTCGAGCTGCACACCGGCGCCTACGCCAACGGCAAGCCGGGCGAGCTGGAGCATCTGGCGGCGGCCGCGCGGCTCACGGAAGAAGTCGGGCTGGAATGCCATGCCGGGCACGGGCTGACCTACGCCAATGTCGGCCCGATCGCCGCGCTGCCGCAGGTGCGCGAGCTGAATATCGGCCATTACCTGATCGGCGAGGCGCTGCTGACCGGTCTGCCGGCTTCGGTGCGGGAGATGCGGCGGCTGATGCTCGCGGCACGCAATAAGTAAGGAAGCAGCCGCTTTTTGAAAAAAGCGGCGCAAAAACTTCTTTTATGCCGGGCTTGAGGCTGTGTCGCTGACGAAGCCTCAGGCCCAGCGTAAATAAAGTTTTTTTGCTACTTTTTGTTCACAAAAAGTAGCGCTTCCTTTCTTCCTTCTTTACCCGAGCCGCCGCAGAATCGCCTGGCGCACATCCGCCGGCAAGTCCGCCAGCGCGGCATTGAGTTGCGCGCCGCGGCGGCGCAAGTCGTAGAGTTGGTCCATGAGCGACAGCACCACCGGCAGCGCCGCTTCTTCGATTTCCAGCTCGTGGCGCAGCTCGAAAATCAGCCGGATGCGGGCGACGTCGATCTCCTCGAACAGACGCGCGCCGGCGGCGCCCTCGGCGCGGACCAGGGACGCGCCGATCCAGCGCTCCAGCTCGCCCTCGTCGAGGCCGCGGATTTCCAGGCGCAGCCGCTCTAACGTGACCATCATTCTGCTCCTTCCATCCCGGCACGGGGGTCGAAGCCCGGTTGTGTCCATGTGCGCAGAAAGCTTTCGAGTTTTTCGTCCGTCGGGCCGATGACAACACGCAGCTTCACATAGAGGTCGCCGGCCGGGAGCTTGCCGTGGGCCGGCACGCCGCGGCCGCGCAGCCGCAACTCGGTGCCGCTGTCGGCGTGGGGCTTCAGCGTCATCGCCACCGGCCCGCGCGGGGTCGGCACGTTCACCTTGGCGCCCAGCACCGCCTCGCTCAGGCTGACCGGCAGGTCGAGGAAGATATCCTGGCCTTCGCGGCGGTAGAAACGGTGCGGCGTGACATGGATCTCGATCAGCGCGTCGCCGGCCGGGCCGCCCTGGCGGCCGGGCTCGCCGCGGCCGCGCAGGCGCAGCACATCGCCCTCCTGGGTGCCGGGCGGAATTTTCACGTCCAGCGTCTGGCCGTCGGGCAGGGTGAGGCGGCTGGTCGCGCCGTTCACCGTGTCGAGGAACGCGGCCTGCAGCACATAGCGCGCATCCTGCCCGCGTGCCGGCCCGCGGGCGCGTTGCTCGAAAATATTCGCGAACAGGTCCTCGAACCCCTCATCGGCGAAGCCGCCGCCGCCGAACCCTGCGCCGGCGCCGGCATGGGCGTAGCGCTCGCCGCGGCCGCTCTCGGCATAGTTGCGGTAGGTGCGCGGCGGCTCGCGTTCGGCGCCGGTGGCGTCGATTTCGCCGCGGTCGTACCGGGCGCGCTTTTCCGGGTCGGAGAGCAAGTCATTGGCGGCGGCGACTTTTTTGAAAGCCTCCTCCGCCGCCTTGTTGCCGGGGTTGAGGTCAGGATGATGCTTCTTTGCCAACTTGCGGTAAGCGGCGCGGATATCTTCGGCGCTGGCGGTTTTGTCGATACCCAGCGTCTTGTATGGATCGTCAGCCATGAGCCCCACATAATCTGCACGCAGCCCGGCAGCAGGTGCGTGGCGCTAACATAGGCGAGATGGCGTGCGTTAAAAAGGCATCCCCCGTTTTGCCGGCGGGAGGACATTTAAGGCGGAAAAGTGGCTTCCCAAATGGCCTTCCCTGCGTCACAATGACGTGTCCTTATTCGGACGCAGGAGAGTGCGGGCCATGCCCGCCGCCGAAGGCGCAACCGGCCCCCGGAACCGCTCAGGCAAAAAGGGCTGCGTCCGTAAGCGGGATACTCTGGAAAGCCGGCGGGTCTCCGCCGCACCGACGGGGTCAAGGGCGCTAGCCGCGCCCGAATCTCTCAGGTCCCAAAACAGAGGGGGGTCAGTTTGCACGGCACTTGGCCGGGCGCTGATCTATGGGGGAAACGTGCTGAAATCACCGTTGGATGGGCTGCATCGGCGTCTTGGGGCGCGGATGGTCGAGTTTGCCGGCTATGAGATGCCGCTGCAATATCAGGGCATCATTGCCGAACATAATGCCTGCCGGACAAAAGCGGCGTTGTTCGACGTCTCGCATATGGGCCAGGCGGAGATTTCCGACCCGGCTGCTCTCGAGGCGGTGGTGACGGGCGATATTCGCGGGCTGGCGCCGGGGCGCCAGCGTTACTCGCTGCTGATGAACGAAACAGGCGGCATCGTCGACGATCTGATGGTGGCCAATCTCGGCGACCGTTTCCAGCTCGTGCTTAATGCCAGCCGCAAGCATGACGATATTGCGCATCTGCGCGCCCATGGCGTGACGGTGACGCCGCATTTCGCGCGTGCGCTGCTGGCGCTGCAGGGGCCGGACGCGGCGTCGCTGCTCGCGGAAGCGGCGTCGCTGAAATTCATGGACGCCGCCGCCGTCACCATCGAGGACGTGAGCTGCGTCGTGACCCGCTCCGGCTATACCGGCGAAGACGGGTTCGAGCTCGGCTGCGCGGCGGAACAGGCCGAGGCGCTGGCGGAGATCTTGCTCCGCCGCGGGGCGGTGCCGGCGGGGCTGGGCGCGCGGGATTCGCTGCGGCTGGAGGCCGGCCTCTGCCTTTACGGCAACGATATCGGCGCGGACACCAACCCGATCGAAGCCAATCTCGCCTGGGCGATCTCCAAGCGGCGCAGGACCGATTGGGATTTTCTCGGCGCTGCCCCCGTGCGCGCGATGTTCGAGCAAGGCCCGGCGCGCAAGCTCGTCGGCATCAAGCTCAGCGGCCGCGCCCCGGCCCGCGCCGGCGCGGACATCCATGGCGCCGATGACCGGCCGATCGGCCGGGTCACGTCCGGCGGCTTCGCGCCCAGCCTGAACGCGCCGGTTGCTCTTGGTTATGTGCAATCCGATTTTGCCGCCCCGGGCACCGAACTCGCCCTCATCGTGCGCGGCCAGAAACTTCCCGGCACGGTCGCACCGTTGCCCTTCATTCCTCACCGTTACGTCCGCTGAAAGGGACTCGTCATGCCGCAGACATATTTTACCAAAGACCATGAATGGGTCCGCCTGGAGGCGGATGGCCTGGTCACCGTCGGCATCACCGATCACGCCCAGGAGGCGCTGGGTGACATCGTGTTCGTGGAACTGCCGGAGTCCGGGCGCTCCGTCGCCAAGGGCGAGGCCTGCGCGGTGGTGGAAAGCGTGAAGGCGGCGTCCGACGTGTATGCGCCGCTCACCGGCACGGTCGCCGAGCAGAATGCCGCGCTGACCGACGATCCGGCGCTGGTGAACAAGTCCGCAGAAGCGGAAGGCTGGTTCTTCCGCCTGCGCCTGGCGGACCCCGCCGCGGTGAGTACGCTGATGGATTTGGGCGCGTACAAAGAATATCTGGCGGGTCTCTGATGAATTGGCAGGATGAATTGACCCGCCTGGACGCCGCGGATGCGTTCGTCGCGCGCCATATCGGCCCGCGCGAGGCCGAGATCGCGGCGATGCTGCAGGAAGTGGGCGCGGTGAGCCTGGATGATCTGATCGCGCAGACCGTGCCGGAGACGATCCGCAGCAATGCCGCTTTGGCGCTGCCGCCGGCGATCGACGAGGCGGCGGTGCTGCGTGAGCTGCGCGGCTTTGCCGCCGAGAATGTGGTGAAACATTCGCTGATCGGCATGGGCTATCACGGCACCATCACCCCGCCGGTGGTCCTGCGCAACGTGCTGGAAAATCCCGGCTGGTACACCGCCTATACGCCCTATCAGGCGGAGATCGCGCAGGGGCGGCTGGAAGCGATCCTGAATTTCCAGACGGCGATTTGCGATCTTACCGGCATGGCGATCGCCAATGCGTCGCTGCTGGATGAGGCAACCGCGGCGGCCGAGGCGGTGGCCATGGCGCATGGGCTGCACCGGCAGAATTTGACGACCATCGCGGTGGCGCGCGATGTGCACCCGCAGACAAGAGCGGTGATTGCGACGCGCGCCTGGCCGATGGGGTGGCGCATCGTCGACGTGGCGCCGGGGGATGTCGCCGCCATCGCGGCCGCCGGCGCCTTCGCGCTGGTGCTGAACTATCCCGGCAGCACCGGCGCGGTGCGCGATTTGCGGCCCGAGATCGAAGCTGTGCAGGCGGCGGGTGGATTCGCGGTGGTGTGCGCCGATTTGCTGGCGCTGACCCTGCTCACCCCGCCCGGCGAGATGGGCGCGGACATGGTGGTGGGCTCGGCGCAGCGTTTCGGCGTGCCGATGGGTTTTGGCGGCCCGCATGCCGGCTATTTCGCCACCAAGGACGCGTATAAGCGGCAGATGCCGGGGCGGCTGGTCGGCGTGTCGGTGGATGCAGCCGGGCGGCCGGCCATGCGCCTGGCTTTGCAGACCCGCGAGCAGCATATCCGCCGCGAGAAAGCGACCTCCAATATCTGCACGGCGCAGGTGCTGCTCGCCGTCATCGCCGGTTTCTATGCCGTGTGGCATGGGCCGGAAGGGCTGAAGCGGATCGCCAGGCGCGTCAATCTGCTGGCGCGGCTGCTCGGCGATGCGGCGGTCCGCGCCGGGTTCAGGCTCCGCCATGACGCGTTTTTCGACACCATCGCCCTCGATGCCGGGGATGGCGCCGAGGCGCTGGTGCGCCGCGCCGCCGAAGCCGGGTTCAATGTCCGGCGCATCGACGCGAGCGGGGTCGGCATCGCCCTGGATGAGACGGTGACGCGCGAGGATTTTGCCAAACTGCTCGGCGTGTTAGGCGCCGAACCCGTTGCGGCTTGTGAGTCGATTCCGGAATCGTTGCAGCGGCAGAGCGCGTTCTGCGACGCTTCCGTGTTCACTACGCATCATTCCGAGACGGCGATGCTGCGTTATTTGAAAAAGCTCGAGGACAAGGACATCGCGCTCAATCGCTCGATGATTCCGCTCGGCTCCTGCACGATGAAGCTCAACGCCAGCGCCGAGATGGCGGCGATCACCTGGCCGGAATTCGCCGACATCCATCCGTTCGCGCCCGATGACCAGACCGTGGGCTTCCGCAAGCTCATTGCCCGGCTGGCGGAATTCCTGCAGGCGGTGACCGGCTTTGCCGGCGTGTCGCTGCAGCCCAATTCCGGCGCGCAAGGCGAATATGCCGGCCTGTTGGCGATCCGCGCCTATCATGAGGCGCGTGGCGAAGGGGACCGGAATATCTGCCTGATCCCGTCTTCGGCGCATGGCACGAATCCCGCCTCCGCCGCCATGGCGGGCTACAAGGTGGTGGTGGTTGCCTGCGACAAGCTGGGCAATGTCGAACTCGCGGATCTTCGCGATAAGATTGCCACGCACGGACACAACATCGCCGCGCTGATGATCACCTATCCCAGCACCCATGGCGTGTTCGAAACGGAAATCCGCGATATCTGCCGCGCTGTGCATGAGGTGGGCGGCCAGGTTTACATGGATGGCGCCAACATGAACGCGCAGGTGGGGTTGACCTCGCCGGCCGCGATCGGCGCGGATGTGTGCCATCTCAACCTGCACAAGACGTTCTGCATTCCGCATGGCGGCGGTGGGCCGGGCGTGGGGCCGATCGGCGTGGCGGCGCATCTGCTGCCGCATCTGCCGAATCATCCGCTCTGCGTCGCGGCGGGGCCGGCCACCGGCTTCGGCCCAGTCGCGGCGGCGCCGTTCGGTTCGGCGCTGATCCTGCCGATCCCCTACGCCTATATCCGCATGATGGGGCCGGACGGCATCACCCGTGCGACGAAGGTGGCAATTCTCAACGCCAACTACGTGGCAGCAAGGCTCGGGCCCCACTACCCGATCCTGTATCGCGGCGCGCAGGGAAGGGTGGCGCATGAATGCATCATCGACTGCCGCGGTTTCGCCGCGACCACCGGCGTGCAGGTGGAGGACATCGCCAAGCGCCTCGCCGATTATGGGTTCCATGCGCCGACCATGTCGTGGCCAGTGGCGGGGACGCTGATGATCGAACCGACCGAAAGCGAGGACCGTGCCGAGATCGATCGGTTCTGCGACGCGATGATCAGCATTGCCGGCGAGATCGGCAAAATCGCCGATCAGAGCTGGAGCCAGAGCGACAACCCGCTGAAGAACGCGCCGCATACCGCTGCCGAGCTGATGGGTGAGTGGAGCCATGCTTATAGCCGCGCCGAGGCGGCTTTCGCGTTGCCGTTCGTGGCAGCGGCGAAATACTGGCCGCCGGTCAAACGCGTCGACAATGTGTATGGCGACCGCAATCTGATGTGCTCGTGCGCGCCGCTCGAAGCCTATGCCGAGGCAGCGGAATGATGGCACAAAAAAGGCATAAAACCCCTAGAAAAATCAGTGCTGTAAATTTCACAATTGGGGACAAAAAAAACACTTGCCATATGGGGGGGATGGCCTCATAAGCCGGCCCTTCTGGCCCAGGGGGGCACGATGCGGTGTCGTGTCCCGAAAGGCTGTCTACTAGTTGAGGGGGTTCGAAAATGAACGCACTTGCCCGACTGGGGATGGTCTCGGAGACTCCGAGCGAAAACCAGACGATCACGACGGTCTCCGTGGAGCCGGCTAAAGATTATTTCGTGGAACGCGATGGCATGAAGTTCGCCGGCATGCATCTGCTCATCGACCTGTGGGGCGCGTCCAATCTCGACGACCCGCGGCTGATCGACGAGACGCTCTGCGCCGGAGCGGTGGAGGCGGGGGCGACGATCCTGCACAGCCATTTCCATCATTTCTCGCCGAATGGCGGCGTTAGCGGCGTGGTGGTGCTGGCGGAGAGCCATATTTCGATCCACACGTGGCCGGAGCGCAATTTCGCGGCGCTCGATGTTTTCATGTGCGGTTCCTGCGACCCGTACAAGGTGATTCCGTTCCTGAAGGAAGCCTTCGGAGCCAGCCACATCCAGGTTAGCGAACAGAAGCGCGGCCTGATCGCCTGAAATGTCATGCGGCCGGGCATTGCGCCGGCCGCACCCGAAAGCTTAGAGCGATATGGCTTGAAATCGAATTGCGGCGCGGTTCGATTGAGCCATGCCATCGCTCGCAGGAAAAAGGCTGGAGAATGATTGACCTAAAATCATCATGCTCCAACGAACGGGGAAAGCAATGACCGATACCTGGTTGAACGAGACGCTGTACCCGGATTGGGGGCAGCGTTTCCGTTTCACGCGGCAACTGGCGCGGGTGCAAAGCCCGTTCCAGGACATCGCCATTTTCGACACTGACAGCCATGGCCGCGTGATGACGCTGGACGGCGTGGTGCAGATCACCGAGCGCGACGAGTTCGTGTATCAGGAGATGCTGACCCACGTGCCGCTGCTGGCGCATGGCGCGGCGCAGAACGTGCTGATCATCGGCGCCGGCGACGGCGGCGTGCTCAAGCATGTTTTGATGCATCAAAATGTGGCGCGCGCGGTGATGGTGGAGATCGACGGCGCGGTCATCGATCTCGCCAAAAACTTCCTGCCCGGCATCGGCGGCGCGGCCTGGACCGACCCGCGCGCGACGGTCATTGTCGGTGACGGCATCGATTACGTGGCGCAGGCGCCGGACAACGCGTTCGACGTGATCATCGTCGACTCAACCGACCCGATCGGCGTCGGCGAGGTGCTGTTCACCGACGCATTCTACCGCGATGCGGCGCGCATTCTCACTGCCCGCGGCATCATCGTGAATCAATGCGGCGTGCCGTTCATGCAGGCCGACGAATTGCACGAGACGTCACGGCGCCGCGCGCAGTTCTTTCCTTACGTTAGCGCCTATGTGGCGGCGGTTCCGACTTATGTCGGCGGCTATATGGCGCTGGGCTGGGCGGGCAAGGAAGATTCGGCGACGCGCCTGCCGGCCGAGGAGATTGCGCGGCGCGCGGCGGCGGCGGGGATTGAAGGCAAGAGCCAATATTGGTCGCCGGAAGTGCATGTCGCGTCGTTCGCGCTGCCGCCTTATATCGCTCGGCATTTGCCCTAAGGAAGAAAGCAGGCGCTTTTTGAAAAAAGCGCCGCAAAAATTTTTGTTTATGCTGGGCCTGGAGCGCTGAAACCAGCACGGGCCCAAAGTTAATAAAGTTTTTTTGCTACTTTTTGTTCACAAAAAGTAGTGCTTTCTTTTGTATCATTCTTCCAGCTCCTCAAAATCCTCGTCGTCCTCGGACACCCGGCATGAGCAGCTGAAGCATGTTCCGAGATAATTGAACTGCCCGAAGCCCGTCGGCTCCAGCTGGCTGCCGCATTGCACGCAGCCCGGATCGGGGCGGACCGAGGTCTGCGGCGGCAGGGACGGGACCCAGTTGAAGCGTTTTTTCCCGGCGTCGAAGAAACTCATCTCACAGCTCCCTGATGGCGGTTTCGGACGCCAAAGCCGGCAAGACCTCGTAATGTTTGCGCGGATCGGCGCGGCGTTCGTTCCGGGTGAGGTGGGACGGCATGAAAAGCGAGGCTCCGTTCCGCCGGGGGCGGGGTTGGCTGTAACGATGAGTAAACGACACCACGGCGATTAGGCGCTTATTGTGTCAAGAATTGGGCCGCTTCCGGTCCGGACCCGGGACGATGAAAATTTGACGACAGACTGTCACGCCGGCGCCTCTGTCTTGATCCGTTGCGGCGGCGGGCGCAGACCACGATGATGAAGCAGGCATATATCAATCGCATCGGGACGGCTGTACCGCCCCATGACATCCACGCCGCCTATCGTGATTTCATGGCCCAGGGGCTGGACGAGCGGCCGCGCGCCGTGTTCGAGCGCATGGCCGACCGTGCCGCCATTGTGCATCGCTACTCGGTGCTGGCGAAAGAAGGCATGGTCGAGGCCGATGAGGCGCGGGAAGGGTTTTACCGCCGTGGCGCCTACCCCGGGACGGCGACGCGCATGAGCGTCTATGCCGTGCACGCGCCGGAACTGGCTATGCAGGCCATCGAAGCTTTGGGCCGGCCAATTCGGGATGTGACGCATCTCGTTCTCGCGTCCTGCACGGGCTTCATCGCCCCTGGCCTGGACCAGGTTTTGGCGCAACGGCTCGGGCTGCGGCCGGATTTGCAGCGGCTGCTGGTCGGCTTCATGGGCTGTTGCGCAGCGGTTCCGGCCCTGCGCGCGGCGCAGGCGATCGTGCTGGCCGACCCGGCGGCGCGGGTGCTGGTGGTGAATGTCGAGCTGTGCACGCTCCATTTGCAGGAGACCAAGGATCTGGAAGCCGCGCTCTCCTTCCTGCTGTTCGGTGATGGTGCGGCGGCGGCCTTGGTGACGGCGGAACCGGAGGGGGTGCGCCTGGGCGATTTCGCGAGCATGGCGATTCCCGAGACCAGCGGCCATATCACCTGGCATATTGGCGATCAGGGGTTTCTTATGCATCTCTCCGGCAAGGTGCCGGGGGCGATTTCTCACGCTTTACGCGAATCGCCGCATGCCGTGCTGCGGGAAGACACGGTGCGGGACATCGATTTATGGGCCGTGCATGGCGGCGGCCGCACGGTGCTCGACGCGGTGCAGGCAGGCCTGGACCTGCCGGCGGCGGCGCTGGCGCCGTCGCGCGCGGTGCTCGCCGCGCATGGCAACATGTCGTCGGCCACGGTGATGTTCGTGCTGGCCGGCATGATGCAGAGCGCGGCGCCGGGGCAGCGCGGCCTGGCCATGGCGTTCGGTCCGGGCATGGTCGCGGAGACGTTCCGCTTCACGGGGGTGTGATGGATTTTTCCGTCCGCGCCGTGCTGGACGAGGCGATGGATGAGCCGGGGCTGGACGAGGCGGTGTATCGGCGCTGCCTGGCCGATCTGGCGATGGTGAACCGGGTGACGTTCACGCACCGTCCGACCTTGCGCTGGCTCGACAAGGTCACGAAATCCTGGCCGCGCGGGGCGCCGCTTACGGTGCTGGATGTCGCTTACGGGCAGGGCGACCTGCTGCGGGCGATCGCCGCCTGGGCGGCGCGGCGCGGCTTCGTGGCCGAATTGTCCGGCATCGACATGAACCCGCGCGCCGCCGCAGCCGCGCGCGCGGCGGGGGGGCGGAATATCGATTACCGTACCGGCGACGTGTTTGAAGCGGTGCTGCCGCAGCGGCCGGATTTCATCGTCACGTCGCAATTCACCCATCATCTGGCCGACGCCGACATTCTCCGCCTGATGGCCTGGATGGAAGCGCAGGCGCAACGCGGCTGGCATATCGCCGACCTGCACCGCCACAAGGCGGCCTATCTTTTATACCCGCTGCTTGCCCGGCTGATGCGCTGGCACCCGATCGTGCGGCTTGACGGGCAGGTTTCCATCGCCCGCTCCTTCACCCGCGGCGATTGGGAGCGGCTGCTGGCGGCGGCCAAACTTGCCGCCGAGATCCATTGGCATTGGCTGTTCCGCTACGCGGTGAGCCGCCTGAAATGACGGCGCGCCCCGAGATTTTGGTGGCGGGCGGCGGGCTGGCCGGGGCGGCGGCCGCCCTGGCGCTGGCCCGGGCCGGGCGCGAGGTGCTGCTGCTGGAGCGCGAGGCGGCGGCGAAAGACAAAGTGTGCGGCGAGTTCCTGAGCGGCGAGGGCGTGGCGGCTCTGGCGCGGCTGGGCGTGGACGTCATGGCGCTGGGCGGCCAGGTGATCGACCATATCCGCCTGCTGCGGGGGCGGCGCGCGGTGCGGGCGGCCTTGCCGTTCCGCGCGGTCGGTCTTTCCCGCCTGGTTCTGGACGAGGCGGTGCTGGCGCTGGCGGCCGAGACGGGGGCGGAGATCAGGCGCGGCTGCGCCATCCGCCGCATCGATGCCGGCATCGTGGAAAGTGCGGCGGAAAATTTCGCCCCCGGGACCTTGCTGCTGGCCACCGGAAAGCATGAGACGCGGGGGCTGGAGCGGCCGGCGCCGCCGGGCACGCTGGTCGGTTTCAAGACGCATTTTCGCTTAGCACCAGCCGCACACGCCGCGCTTTCGGCGCATGTGGAACTCGTTTTGTTTCCCGGCGGGTATGCCGGGCTGTTGCCGGTCGAGGGCGGGCGCGCGAATTTCTCCCTGGTCATCGAGGTCGATATCTTGCGGCGCCTGGGCGGCTGGCCGGAGGTTCTTGGCCATGTACAGGAAAGTTGCCCGCATCTGGCCGCGCGGCTCAGCGGCGCCGTGCCATTGCGTGCCGCTCCGCTGTCCGTCGCGCGCATGCCTTACGGTTTCGTGCACCGCCCCGCGCCGGACGATCTTGCGAACTGCTATCGGCTGGGCGACCAGGCGGCGGTGATCCCTTCCTTCACCGGCGACGGCACGGCGATCGCCTTGCATAGCGCCGCGCTGGCGGCGCGCTGCATTGCCTCCGGGGAGGGCGCGGCGCTCTATCATCGCCGCCTAGGGGCGCAGGTCGGCGCGCAGATCCGCCGCGCCGGGTGGCTGTATCGCGCGCTTTCCCTGCCGGTTCTTGGGGCGTTTAGTTTTTCTGTCGTCGAAACGGTTCCCGCGTGCCTCGGCTTCTTCGCCGCGCGAACGAGGCTGCAACACGCCGACTGACACGAATCTATCACACTTCGCGTCGCGGACTTGCTGTATCGGCCCATGCGAAAGACGGAGAACCATAATTTGTCATACGCATATATCATTCACCTCGCGGATTACTCCGACGGGGTTCTCTACATTCTCGCTGCGCTGCTGCTGATCGCCCTGGCGGTGATGATCGACCGTTCCTGGTCGTTGCGCAGCGCGATTGTGCGTGGCAGCTCGATCATCCATGCCACGGCCGAGCGCGAGACGCTGGGGCAGAAGGACCTCGCCGATCTGCACTTACGCGCCGGCAGCTTGCCGGAAGCCGCGCTGCTGGCCACCGCGCAGCGCCATCTGCACGCGGTTTCCAGCGAGGCGATGGCCAGCCGCCTGGACGAATCGATCATGCTGATCGCGCCCACGATCGATCGCCGCCTATGGGTCCTCGACACGGTGGTCACCCTGGCGCCGCTGCTCGGCCTGTTCGGCACGATCATCGGCATGTTCCACGCCTTTTCCGTGCTGGCCCAGCCCGGCCATGCCCCGGCCGATGTCACTTCCGGCGTCGCTGATGCGTTGGTCGCCACCGCGTTCGGCATTTTCATCGCCATGCTCGGCCTCACCGGCTACAACGCCCTGACCAACCAGGTACGGCTGGTCATGCATCAGCTCGATTCCATGAAGACGCTGATCGTCAACCGCACCGATGCGCCGGCTGCCGCGGCGGCGCCGCGCAGCCCGGCCATGGCGCGCGTCTGAGGCCATGAAAATGCGTTATTTCGAGCATAAGAAAGCACGCATCGAGATCATCCCGATGATCGACGTGATGCTGTTCCTGCTGGTGTTCTTCATCATCGTCACGCTGCAGATGATCCCCGACAAGGGCGTGAACCTGCAGCTGCCGGTTTCCAGCCAGACCCAGGATCTGCCGCATCCGAAGATCACCGTGAATGTGCTGGCCGACGGCACCATCAAGGTCAAGGACCAGGTGATGGATGTGGCGCAGCTGACCGCGATGCTGGCCGCCGACGGCGCGCCGGATAAGACCGAGCTGACCATCGCCACCGACAAGGCGGCGCCATTTCAGCACTTCATGACCGTGATCGATGCCGCCAGGAAGGCGGGCGTGACCGACATCGGCATCGCCGCGCAGCCGCAGGCGGCGAACTGAACGCTTAGGCGCCGGCCTCCGTCTCCGGCACCTGCGGGAAAACGCGGAGAGACCCTCCGCGTTTTTTTGGGGGACGGAAGGTAGTCAATACTACATCGCTGTAATTAAACGGAAAATTTTCGGAGTTCATATTAATGACGATTTGTTAATATCTGCTGCAGTTCGTGTCACAAAACATTCTCCAAAATGAAAGCGAATGTTTTGTCGATTTCAGATAATCGCCTGCAAGTACGCCGAATGATCGTGCCGGCGTCGGGATAAAATTCAGTCTGGGAGACTAATTTACGATGGATCATAACTTCACGTTACGCCGTGTTCTGGGGCGTGCGTCGTCGCACCGGGTGCTTTATCTGGCGATGTCGGGCTTTGGTGTAATGCTTGCTACGACGCCGCTGGCGGCGCCGGCTCAGGCGCAGAGTGTCACGCCGCAGAGCGCGCCGGCGGTTGGCGGCGTGACCGACACGAGCGGGTTCACCGCTCCGTCCAATCTGGATCTCGGCGCGGTGCTCTCCACCGGCACGGGCAACGTCGCCGACCTGGCCACCACCCCCGGCACCGCGCCCTACAACGCGCCCTCGCTCACGCCGCTGAACTCGACGCAGCCGACCTCGGTGGTCAGCCAGCACACGATTCAGAACCTGCTGACCAGCACGTCGAGCTATGCCGACATCGCGCGCCTCACGCCGTCGGTGAGCCTGGTCAGCCCGAACGGCCCGGGCCTCAGCGAAACCGCGCCGACCATTCGCGGTTTCCAGGACGGCCAGTACAACGTCACGATCGATGGCATTCCCATTGGCGACTCCAACGACTTCACGCACCACACCACCTCGTTCTTCACCAATGACGAGATCGGCCAGCTGGTCATCGATCGCGGCCCGGGCACCGCGGAGACGGTCGGTAACGCCACGTTCGGCGGCACCATGTCGATCCGCACGATCGATCCGGCGCCGACGACGACGTTCACCCCGTACGGCTCCTATGGCAGCTACAATACCAACGTCGAAGGGCTGCGCATCGATAGCGGCGCGATCCAAGAGGCCAATGGCGCGTCAGCGGTGTTCAATGTCGAGCGTGACAATTCCGACGGTGCGCTGACCCACACAAATCAGGACCGCGGCAACTTCTTCGGCAAGGTGGTCGTGCCGGTCGGCAACAGCAGCACGCTGACTTTCCTCGCCGACTACAACAATCTTTATCAGAATCCGGTCACCGGCGCGACGCTCTCCGAGATGCAGCAGTTCGGCCGGAACTTCAATCTGAGCAACAACCCGAATTCGCAGAACTTCTTCAAGTTCAACTTCGACAAGATCACGACCGACATGGAATATGTCGACCTTGCCTCGCATCTTGCCGACGGCTGGGAATATGACGGCAAGGTCTACACCTATGCCTATTACCATGCCGACAATAACGGCGACGATGTGAACGATGAAGGGCCGGGGGCGTTGCCGAACGAAGTTGAACTCTCGCCGGGTGGCCCCATCACGGCTGGTGTGCCGGGTGAAACGTTCTTCATGAACTATCGCTCGGTCGGCACGATTCAGCGCCTGCAGAAGGATTTCGCCTGGGGCGACATCAAGACCGGCGTTTGGTTCGACCATCAGGTCAACACGCGCTTCCTCGGCGAAAACGCTCTGTCTAACGGGAATCTGCCGAACTTCGACCCGAATGACGCGAATGGCGGCCTGATCACCAGCACGAATAATAATGGCCAGATCGACCGTCTGCAGCACAACCAGCTTTATACGTTCCAGCCCTACGTGCAGCTCGACTGGCAGCCGATTCAGAATCTGACGCTGACCGGGGGTGTGAAATACGCCTTCTTCCGTCGCCAGCAGGATGCGCTGGTGCAGCAGAAGACCGAACAGCCCTCCGGCACGCAGCATGATTGGGGCATGCCCCTGCCTTCGTTCGAGGCGAAATATAGCTTCTCGCCGAACCTCTCGGCCTATGCCCAGGTCGCGGAAGGCATGCTCGCGCCGAACCTGAACACCTTCTATACAAACAACGTCAATCAGCAGTCGTTCAAGCCGGAAGTCACCTGGAACTACCAAACCGGCGTTGCCTACCAGGACCAGCATTGGGCCTTGGGCGGCGACGTGTACCTGATCCACTTCACCAACAACATCGTGTCGCGGGGCTCGGGCGTCAACACAGCGTTCTTCAATGACGGTGGCGCGATCTATAAGGGTATCGAAGGCGAGGCCACCTATTCGTTCAACAACGGCATCAGCCTGTTCGGCAATGGCGGCTGGAACCTGGCCAACCAGACGGGCACCGGCGATCCGCTCGCCCAGGTACCGCAATTCACCACCAATGCCGGCATCATTTACGACAAGAACGGCTATTACGCTTCGGTCATCGATCAGTGGACCGGTGGCGAGTTCGACAGCAACGGTTCCACCAACGGCGGCGGCGCGCTGGCCAATCCGCGCCACCCCGGTGCCTGGTACGATCCGTACAACCTGGTGAACCTGGCGGTGGGTTATACGTTCAACAACCCTGCGCCGCACATGAAGCAGATCAAGGTGAAGCTGAACGTCGACAACATCACCAACCAGCAGCAGATCATCTTCAGCCCGGGCCAAGTTTCCGACGGCCAGGACCTCTATTTTGTGCTGCCTGGCATCGCGGTTTTCGCCTCGGTGTCGATGCCTATCGGCTTCTGATTGTCGCCGGCGGGGCGGTTGGCGGCGTGCCCGCTCCGCCGGGGATGACAATTTAAAGAAACCGAGAAGGAGTCCGGCGCAAGCCGGACTCCGTTGCGTTACATGAGTTTGCTGTCGAGGTTGGTTTTTATGGCGGAAACAATGCGATCTGATATGTGGATGAACCCGCGGACCGACGGAAGGCGCTTCGCCGCCGCCCTCGGCATCGGCGTGTTGCTGGAGCTGGGCGGACTCGCCTTGCTGCTGCCGGCGATATCGCACAAGGAAACGCCGGCGACGGTTGCGGCGCCGGTGAAAATTTCGATCGTCGCGCCGGCGCCCGCGCCGAAGCCGCCTCCGCCGCCGGTCCCGCAGCCAATGCCCAAGCCGGTGACGCCGCCCCCGCCGCCGAAGCCGGTGACACCCCCGCCGCCGCCTCTGCCGATGGCGCCGCCTTTGCCGCCGCCGCCACCGCATGCCGTCGTGCATCACGTGGTCCGCCATGTCGCCCCGCCGCGGCCACCAACCCCGCGGCCACCGACCCCGCAGCCGCCGCAAGCCACCCCGCCGGTGGCGCAGACCCCACCGCCACCGCCGGCCCCGCCGGCGCCGAGCGGCGGGCAGGTCGACGCGTTCAGTGCCGCGATCAAGCGTGCGCTGCAGGCGCATGCCAACGAGGTCTATCCGCAGGCGGCGCAGATGGCGCGCGAATCCGGCGCGCCGCAGCTCACCTTCACCTATCTCAACGGCATTGTGACCGATATCACGCTGACCGGCTCATCGGGTTATCCGCTGCTCGACGAGGCGGCGCTGAGGGATGCGCGCATCGCCGCCTACCCGCCGCCGCCGCATGGCTTTGAGGGCCGGACCTATCACATCACCGTCACGGTCAATTTCCAGATGGCGGCGCCCGACGTCGACGGCGACTAAGCAAGGAAGGGAAGGCTACTTTTTGTGAACAAAAAGTAGCAAAAAAACTTTGTGACGCGGGGCGGAGGGGCTGAAGGTTCCGGCGGTGCGTAGCACCGTTGGAATAGGCCCGGAGGGCATGGGCGTTGTCAGCGACACAGCCTCAGGCCCAGCGTAACAAAAGTTTTTGCGGCGCTTTTTTCAAAAAGCGCCTGCTTCCTTCTGCCCGATCACGACCGTGCAGGTCATGCCGGCAACGAGTTTGGTGCCGGCGGGCACATGGTCGAGGGCGATGCGCACGGGCACGCGCTGGGCCAGGCGCACCCAGGTGAAAGTGGGGTTCACGTTGGCGAGCAGGGTCGGGCTCGCCGTGCGCTGGCCGTCGGTGATGCCGGCGGCGAAACCCTGCACATGGCCCAGAATTGCCGGGCTGCCATCCATCAGCATGACCCGCGCGGCATCCCCGACATGGATCTGCCGCAATTTCGTTTCCTCGAAATAGCCGTCGACATACAGCGAATCGGCGTCGACCAGCGCCAGGACAGGCGTGCCGGAGGTCACGAAATCGCCCGGCCGCATCGAGAAGTTTGTGATGGTGCCGTTCACGGTGGCGCGCACGGTGGCGCGTTGCAGATTGTAGTTGGCCAGCGCGAGATTGGCTTGCGCCAGTTGATACGCCGCCTGGGACTCCTGCGCGGCGCTGACCACGTGGTCGCGGTCTTCGGAAGACACGGCGTTGGCCGACAGGCTGCCATAGCGGCTCGCGGTGCGCTGCGCATCCTGCATCACCGCCTTGGTGCGGGTAACGTCGGCCTCGGCCTGGAGGATCGCGAGCAGGAACCGCGTCGGGTCGACCTGGAAGAGCGGTTCGCCGGTTTTCACCAGCTCGTTGTCATGCACGAACACTCGCGTCACCGGGCCGGACACGTCGGGCGCGAGCTGGACCGTGTCGGCGCGGACCGCGCCGTCGCGGGTCCAGGGATCGTCCATGTAATAGACCCAGAGCTGCCAGGCCACGACGGCCGCGACGGCGACGAGCAAGGCAGTGACCAGGAGACGGAGGCTGAGAGATGCGGCTTTCATGGGGTCCTGTGTCAAAAGAGGCGCGGAGCGGCATAGCTCACCGCGCCGGTCAGGATGATGAGAAGGGCAAGGTCGAAGAGCGGCCGGTGCCAGACATAGCGGTACAGGCCCAACCGGTGGAGCGCCGCACGCAAGGCCGTGGAGAGCAGCAGGGCGATTCCCAGCCAGACCAGCAAGGGCGGCAGGAACACGCCGAAGAGATCGATTTCGCCGATCATGCGAGCAGCTCCATGTTTGGCGCGGCGCGCCAGCTCTCGACCTGCGGGGGCGGCGCGCCGGTGAACAGCACGATGCGTAGACCTGAAAGCAGCATCAGCGCCTCGCCGTAACGGCCGGCGTCGAAGGCGAGGCTGCGCATCGCCGCGTCGATGGCGGTAAGCACCGCCTGCGGCGGCGGCTGACGCGGGTTCCGGGCGTAAAAGGCGGCGATGCCCGACAGCGCCTCGTCGGTGCGACGCTGGGCCGCCGGCGGGAGCGTGTCGAAGAGATTTTGCAGCTCGATCATGTTGAGTCCGGCGCGCAGGTCGCGCAGCAGGGCCGCGGCCGCCTCATCGGCGCCGCTCGAGACAGCGGCCAGGCGCGGCATCATCTGTCCCAGGCGCTGCACGATCGCCCCGGTCAGTACCGCGCGATCTGAGGCGCCCTTGGTCTGGGCCACGGTGGCGATGTCGCGCCAGGCCGCGCGCTGCAGGCGGCTGGCGCTCCAGGCCCCGCCCACAGACCGGATCAGCCGGGTGACCACCAGCCCCGTCGCCACGCCGCCGATGATCGCCAGGTCGCCATTCGCATAACCGGCGAAATCACCGGTATAGCCATTGTTCAGCGCCAGGATGGTAGGCCCGAACGCGCCCATGTTCATGCCGACGATGAAGGTCGCCGGGCGTGACACCAGCACGCCGATGACCAAGGCAGCCGGCAGTAACACCAGGCATAAAGCGGCGAAGGTTTCGACCCGCGGCAGAATGACGAACAGATACAGGCCGTTGACGACGCTGATCACCAGCAGGTCGCGCAGCATGCTGGCCAGGGCCGGGGCCGGGTCGTCCAGCCCGGCGAAAAACGAGCAGGCGATGGCGACGAGCAGTGCCGCCGTGCCGCCGGCGGGCCAGGAGGTCCCGATCCAGAACAGGCAGGTGAGCAGGGTGGCGAGGAAGGCGGCGAAGGCGGAGAGCAGGGCCATGCCGTGATCGCGCAGCAGCGCGGCGTTGGCGAGATAGTCCGCGTTCCGCAGCGGCTCATCGGGAGCCGGGTCGCCGTCGACAATGTGCCGGCGGATGATCCGCGCCTGATGGAACAGGCTTGTCAGCTCCTCCAGCCGGCGCGCCAGGCCGGCGCGCAGCAGGCCGCTCCAGGAGGCGGCGTCCGTTTCCAGCGCGCGGATCTGGGCGCGCAAGGCAACGTCGCTCTCCGGCCCGCCGACCTGGACCCAATCGCGCACCCCATCCAGCGTTTGTTGCAGCGCCGGTGTCATGCCATCCCGCCGGTGCAATTCGGCGACGCGGTCATTGATGGCGCTCAGCACCGGCATCAGGCTGAGCACGTAGATGCGCAGATGCACGATATAGCGGACGGCGTTTTGCAGATGCGAGGTATCGTAGGCGAGATGCGTGGTCATCATCGCCACATCGGTCGCCTCCACCGCCAGATGCCGCCGTGCGGCGCCGATATCGGCCTCGGCTTCCCGGCCGCCGAGGGCGGCGGTCGTCCAGTCGATGGCCGGCTTCATCCAGGCAGCGATGCGCCGCGCCAGAACCGGGCCGATGGCGCGCGGAAACACCACGGTGCCGACCATTGTGGTGCAGACGATGCCGAGGGTGATTTCCTCCACGCGGGTGAGCGCGGTCTGGAAGATGAGCTGCGGCGAATCGACGCTGGGAAAGCCGATAATCGCCGCGGTGTAGCCGGCGAGCATGAAGCCGTAGGCGCGCGGGGTGCGGTCGAGCAGGGAGATATACAAACAGAGGCCGACCCAGAGGGAGAGGGCGAGGCTGAGCAGCAGCGGCGCGCCGACCAGGTTTGGCACCAGCGCCACGGCGGCGGCGCCGCCGGTGAGCGTCCCGAAGAAACGGTAGATGGCCTTCGAGCGCATCGGCCCGGTGAACGGGTTGGCGACGATGTAGGCGGTCGCCATCGCCCAATACGGATTGCTCAGTCCGAGCCAGAAGGCCACGTACAAAGCCGCCATGGCCCCGAGGAATGTTTTTAGCGCGAACGTGATTTCATCGGGTTTCGGCATTGGCGCCAGGGCAACGGAAATGGACAGAGGAAGCTACCCATTTAGCCCATCCCGGCTCGACGGAGATGTCGCGTAAGAACAAGGGACGGTTGCACTTGCATGCCTTGTCATCGGCCATGATGGGCCTGGATGAAGGCTGGCATCTGGACATGGTAGGCTCCGCCGGTCCGGCGCGCGTTGTTTGGCGCCGGGGGACCGCCTTAAAAAGGGCCCGGCGCGGCGGCGAGCGGTTCCGCCGGGCCGCTGGGGGCGAACGCGTCGGGAGAGTTCGTTTTGGGGGCGGGGGGGATCGGCGGGATGGCCGTCGGGGTGGCTGCGGGTTTCGCGGCCGTCTGGGCGCCGACGCAGACCTTTTGCAGCGTCTGCATATCCTGCGTTTCCTCGATGGCTTCCTGCGCCATCGCGGAAGCTTCGCTGGAAGCCTTGTTCCGCGCCGCCTGGGCAACGGCACTGTCGTGCCGGGCCTGGATGCGTTTGCCGGCCTGCAGCCCTTCCTGATAGCCGCGTGTCTCCGCCGCCCTCAGCGCGGCGGGAGACGGCGGTGCGGCTTCCGGGTGCGGTGGGGTGAGGGATTGCTCGTAATGGCTCAGCGTCGCGCAGCCGGACAGACCGGTGGTGATTGCCAAGGCGATGAACAAGGGAAAATTCCCCGGCGCCCGCCAGCTGAGGATTTTCGCGAAGGAGCCCATAGTCATTAACCGTTCCTAATCCACTGGCGTGATTTCGTCATCACCCAAACCTGAATATTAGCAACTCATGGTTGATAAATTGGCCTGCCAACATAGGTGGGCCGGTTATGCCGGTCGTCATGGAATGCATAACAGGTTGCATTTATTGCGTATTTTTACCAGATCACGGGCGCGATGGATTTGCGCCGGAAATCCCCGGGCGCGGCCCGGTTTCAGGCGAATTTTTGGGGTCGGGTTGGCCATGCAGGATGCGGTTGTCCCGATCGTGTGCCGCGATACGGGGGCGAGACATTTGATCTAGATCAAGTCGAGGCATCTGAAGACAAGGCAAGCAGAGCGTTTAGGTGTCGTGGGCAAGAAAGATTGAATATGAGTGATTTAGTGGGAAATCTTTTGGAGGTTTGCAACGGCGCGCGCCGCGCCGGCTGGGATTTTCCACGGATCTGGAAAGAGATCCTGCAACGCCATCCGCTGGTAACCGGCGATTCGGTGCAGCGAATTGGCGAGGCGGGGCCCTATCTGGAGATTCCACTTTTTGCCGGCCAGGTCATGGTGTTCGACGCCAAAGGATTCACGATAAAATAACATTTTAGAGAGCCGGCTGGGGCCGCAGGCTGTTTCGCCCAGGCGGGGGCGCCGGCGGCGCCGATATCTTGCCCCTTCGCCGGGTGCGTCTACATAAGCGGCGATCGGTAATTTCGGAGTTGTTTATGAATCTCAAAGAGAAGCGGGTCGTCGTTCTCGGCGGCACGTCGGGTCTCGGTTTCGCCACGGCGAAAGCGGCGGCCCGTGAGGGCGCCAGCGTGGTCGTGGTTTCGGCCAAGCCGGAGCGTGTCGCGAAGGCCCTGGCGGCCCTGCCGGCCGGCACGGAAGGGCATGTCGTCGACCTTACCGATGAGGGCCAGATTGCCGCTTTGTTCAAAAAAATCGGCGCCTTCGATCATCTGGTCTATACGGCCGGCGACTGGCTGTTGCTGGGCGATTTTTCCGCGCTCGATATCGACGCGGCCCGCCGTTCTTTCGACGTGCGGTATTGGGGGGCGGTGATGGCGGCGAAATACGGCGCGCCGCAGATCCGGCAAGGCGGTTCGATCGTGCTCACCACCGGCATCGCCTCGGCACGGCCGTTCAAGGGGTGGGTTGCCCCCGCCAGCCTGTTGGGGGCGATGGAAGCGCTGACCCGTGCGCTCGCCGTCGAGCTGGCGCCGATTCGCGTGAACATCGTCTCCCCCGGCGTCGTCAAAACCGAAATGTGGGACGCATTGCCGGAAGCCGACCGCGAGGGCCTGTACCGGGATGTCGGCGCAAAGCTGCTGGTCGGCCGGGTCGGCGAGGCCGATGAGGTGGCGGAGACATACCTGTACCTGATGCGCCAGACCTTCAGCACCGGCCAGGTGGTCACGGTCGATGGCGGCGGCGTGCTGGTGTAAGGAAGTGGCCGCTTTTTTGAAAAAAAGCGGCGCAAAAAACTTTTGTTATGCTGGGCCGGAGGCGGTGAAACCGCACGGGCCCAGATTAACAAAGTTTTTTTGCTACTTTTTGTTCACAAAAAGTAGCCTTTCCCTTGCTCGCCCGCAGAAAAAAGCTGCACAGCACGCACATCGGCGGCGGCGAGAAGGACGGCGCGGTGCTGACGGAGGTGAACGTGGTGCGCAGCATGACGGTGCTGGGCCCCTGGAACGGCATGGCGCAAACCTACATTGTGCCGGCTCCGGTCGGGGCGCATTTCGCGGTATTGGTGCAGCGGGACGATGGAAGCATCGAAGGGGCGGCATCGGACTGAGCCTGGACGGTCCGGCCGGAACGGCGCGCCCCGAATCCAATCCCCGGATGCCGGGACGCTTTAATGCACGAGCTTCGGCAGCATTTCGTTCTGGATGATCACGGCCGCCGCCAGGGCTTCCGAAGTGGCGAGGCCCAGCTGCCGTCCGTCCGCCGCATGAATGGCGAACGCCGGACCGGTTTGGGTCATGACCGGTCTCACATAGGCAACCTTGTCCATTCCCAAACACTCCAGCTCTTCAGAAGAGATGTGGCGAACATTGATGACGGGCTCACAGACGGTATCGCGTGTATCGTCTTGGATTTCCATGTCCATTAAGCAATTCCTTTTCTTAAGTCGGGAAGAACGATCATGTTGGTAAACTAAACAACCTGTTGCCATCCGCGCGATGACGTCACGTCACCGGATGCGCTTCCGGTCAGCTTCATAGGTCATGGGCGGCTGAGGCAGGTGACGCCTTGCAAAATCGATGATTGCGGCGCTCCGACGGTGATCTTGTGCCGGACGCGGCGAGGGATCGTGGCAAACCGAGCTGCCGAGATTCGCCTGGCCGGCGATGCAGGCGGCGAACATGCCGAACGCCGCGATCATTTTCACATCGATGTCCACCAGCACCGGCTGCAGCCAGCCATAGGGCCATGTCGGCAGCATGCATGGAAGACTAACGGAACGACTCTCAGGCTCATGGTGTTCGCTATGTCGGCGACGCCATGCCTGAAGGGAGACGATTTCGGCGCTCATGACGCCACCCGCGATCCGCATTGCCTTGGCAGCGTCGCCGAGATCCCGGCGGCCAGGCTCGCCTCAGGCACCTGCTCAAGCACGATAACAGCCATCGCTTCTATCAACCCTTTCTCTGTATCCGCCTTCACCGCCGGAGCACCTCAGCAGGGCACTGACCGCTCATCGGAATGAACGCATTTTTATTCGGGAAAATGGTCGCAAAGCCCGCGCCCCGATATTTCCAATTGACCACGACGCGCGACGCTGATGCACAGGCCGCCAACTCACCGCTCCCTTGTCAAAACTTCGATAGCCACGTGCTTCGCTATCACCGAGCGGAGAAGGACCGGGTAAAACCAATGGATTTTCCGAGTCCTTTGGCGCTTCAACCATTTTCTTGTGGATCCCACCTACCACCGGGCGACCGCGAATGCTCTTAGGCACATGGAGGATTCGCGCTCATCTGTGTCGACGTTTCTGAACGTCCATCGTGATGAGCTTGATCGGGAAAGGTACGCGTCTAATCCTTTGGTTGATGTTGCCTACAACCTGCCGGCAGATTGGCGGCTACCTGACGCGGTATGCGGCGGCGGCGAAGGCGGCTGGCCCTTCGCGAAAAATGGCGCGAGAGCCTGCATCCGCGGCGGTGGCGTGAAGGCCGGCGTTCAGGAACAATGGGCGCCGCGCACGGTGAAGTTGAACACCCTTCCGTCCCGCAGCAAAAAAATCAATTCACAGGGATAATCACTGACAATCCGCGGGTAGAGCCCGCTCTCGAAGATCGAGGGAAAGAACCAGCCATAGGCGCCGCCATTGTCGACGGCGAGGCTCTGCCAGTTATAGGCGAGATAGCGCACGCCTTTCACGTTGGCCTCCTTGTTCGGCACGCCGAATTGCTGCACCAATGTCAGTTCGCTCGCGCCGATATAGGGGGCGAGGCGGGTTTGCAGGGTCGGCGTGGTGGCGCATCCGGCCAATGCCAGGAAAGACAAGGCAACAGGAAAATTGCGACGCATGAAACGCCTCATCAACTGGTGAGTGACTATCCATTCGCCTGAAACAACCAAATGGTGTACTTCATGAATATGTTTGTGCCGGGTATGTTCGCCACGAGACGCCAATCACGTCTCACGCGGGCTTGAAACCGCATGGCCATGGAATATGTACCACATACTGTAATGGTCTTGTAATTATTTTTAAGGATTTTCAGTTGGTTATGCGGCGGTTGCGGCGGCGCTGCACACGCCTGCGTGCGCGCTAAACGGTGGTTTCGCGCGTCTGCGCCGCCTTGACCTCGCCGCCCGGGCCGCGCTTGCGCGACATGCCAAGCCCCTGGCGGTCCTCTTCCAGCGCGCTCGCTTTGTCCTCGGCGTCGAAGCCGGTGCGGCCGATACTGAGGTCCAAATGCGCGATGTAATGCAACACGGCATCGCGGCGTTCGGCTCTCACAGTCTCCGCGAGGCCCACCAGAACCGCACGCAACCGGCGCACGACCTGTACCGAATTCGCGCCATATTGCCGGATCTCATCGAAGGACAATGACAGATAGTCCTGCCAGGTCGGCACCGGGACCACGAGCCGCGTCATGCCGCGCGCATCCATGACCTCACCGGCCTCGAGCTGGCATCGCCCCAGGCGTCGCAGCAGATCCTCGATCTGGTCCAGGGCCTGAACGGCGGTGGTGGGATCATTGACCGCCGGGGACAGCGCCCGAATGGCAATGTCGACCAGCAGGCGAATCGCATATCGCGGGTCCTGCTCATAGGTGCGCGTGGTTCTCAAACGGATGCACCGCATCAAGGAGGTTTCCGGCAATCGATGCGGTGCGTGATAAACGTTCAAGAGGGTGGTGCCCACCACCAGCGTCTCGCCGACGCCGCACTCGAGCACCAATATAGCGTCCGCCGCTGCCGCCAGACGCACCAGAGCGGCGATCTCGAGTTTCGCGATTACCAGAGGTTCGTCGAGATATACCAGGGTTTGCACCGGCGGCCCGAACTCTGCCGGCACGATGCGCGTTCGCTGCCGCGCCTCGCCGGTATAGGCGGGCATGTTGCCGAACATCTCGTCAATCACCGCCCGGCCGCGGTCGCCGATCGTGCGCAGCACGGCATTGATCTGCAGCGTGTTCACGCTCTGGATCATCCGGGCGAACAGCACCATGCTGACGACCAGCAAAAGCATGACGAGAACGGCAGAAAATGCAGGAACGTTTCCCGAGCCGTTGCGGTCGGTCCAGACCAGTGCCGCGAGAGAATAGATGAAGGTGCAGAAGAAAATTCCCAGCGTGTGGAAGATTTTGGAATCTTGAGTAAACACCAGAACCAGCCGTGGCGAGTAGGCCAGCGCACTGAACTGCACCACCACGAAAGCGATCGCGAACACGATGCCGGTCAGCGCCATCATCCCCGAGCTGACCGCAGAGAAGAATGCAATGGCCGTGTTTACCGAGACCTCGTGCATATAGCGGCCGAAATAAGCTTGCTCCAGCCGCGGCAGCACAAAGCTGACGATCAGGCCGGCCACAATGTAGACCATCGGGATCTGCCATTGCGCAAGCCGCTGCCATGAAACCTGACGGATCTTCATGTTCGCCGCATCCAAGGCGGTGTGGGGCCGTCAATAAATCTCGGTGATTTTTGACTCTTCCACGCCCGCCCCCCGTGGCGGCGGCCAGCATCAGAAAGCGCTGGCACACCGGTGGTTTTTTTGAATTTCATTTGCACGGTGGAGCGGGCCCCCTATGAAAGGTTTAGGCCGCCAGCTTGATTTCGTGCTTGGTTTCGATGGCATGCCTGATCAGGCGGCGCGTCCGCTCGACGAAGGCGAGCTTGTCCGCGAGGCAACTCTCGAGCAGCACGCCGACGCCGAGATGCCCGGACACGTCGGCCATGGCGATCAGCGCCACATATTCGGCGATGCGCAGATGGATCAAATGATTGGCCTTGACCAGGATAAAGAGCGCCTTGGCCGCAGGGGCCTGGATCTCACCGAGCTCGCGGCGGAAATCTTCGAGAAAAGCGTCATGCAGCCGGTCGTTCGCGGGAGAGGGTTTCTCGCCGATCAGTTCGAAGCACCGGTCCAGGGAACTGAGAGTTTGATCCTGAAGAAACGCACGCGACTGCAACGCCTCCTTGATGTTGGGGTCCTGCGCCAACCCACTCAATTCCTGATATATTTTCGTGGTCTTTTCGGTGCGCTGCCGGACGTCGCTCAACATTCTTATGAATAGTTCCTTGGCGTTATTCACGGGCATCGGACATCTCCTTGTAATTGTTGTGTCTCAACAGGGGCGCTCGAAAGACGGGCGGATCCGGGGGGTTGCGACACCCCCGGATGGATGATGTTGAGAAGGCGGACCATAGACGAACCGCTTTCCCGGCTGAATTGATCTCGATCAATCGCGGTAAGATGCCGGACAATCCAGTCGGATTTGTCATGAATTCTTTAATTGCCTTCGGCGGCTCACCGGGCGCGAACGTTTTTCGCTTGCCCGGTGACGGCGGTGCCATTTATCACCGCGGGTGCTGGCGTGCCCGGCCCGGCGATCGACCGGTCAGCCGACCCAGCGCACGGCCGACCGGTTGCGTGGCACCGGAGGCGCCGCTTCCTTGGGATGGCCGGCGATGATCGGCGCCACCGGCATGCAGTCGGGCAGGCCGAGCAGGTTCTTGCCCTCCGCCCTGGCGCGGAAGCGCCGTGGCCCGCTGACCCGCTCCACGCTGGAGGTGCTACAGCTTTCCCGGCAGCTTATCACGCAATCTCCAGAGGCGAAGTGGGTTGTCGTCGCGAAGTGCCGGCGGCAAAAGTTCGGGTGGAAAATTTTGATAGCTAACGGGACGCAGAAAGCGGTTGATTGCCGTGCTACCGACCGATGTAAAGCGGGGGTCGGATGTCGCCGGAAAGGGACCGCCATGGATTTGCGCATCCGATATCTCCACGATATTCGAGAAACCGTTGGCTACGATTCTGCCTGTCTTGCGCTCGAACGCCGGCAGCAGCATTCGCGCGACATCGACGTCATTCGCATCGGCATGGAGGACGATGCTCAGCTGTCCGCCGAGGTTCAGCGCAATCGTTTGCATTTGCGTAACCGACGCACAGCGGATGAGAATGGCGGCAGGGCCAAATACCTCCTCTGTCAGAGCCATATGATCGATGACCGCTGCCGCATCGACTTCGAAAAGATGAGCCTGGCCTTCAAAGGTCCCCTGTGCGTCAGCGCCATGAGCAAGTTCCGAAACGCCTGAAGAGGATCTCCGGCCTTCGACGCCGCGCTCATATGCGTCGTGAATGTTGGGGTTAAGCATCGTCTGCGCCGCGAGGGCGGACAGCGCCGTACGCAACGATTCTCTGAGAACATCGAATCCTTCGCCGTCGATCGTCAGGATCATGCCCGGCTTCAGGCACATCTGCCCTGCACCGGCCGTCATTTGTTCCACAAATCGCTTCGCGAAGGCGGCAGCACGCGTGGCCTGGGCGTGAGGGAGAAGGAAGTGAGGGTTGACGCTCGTCATTTCGGCGAAGACCGGGATCGGCTCCGGCCTCCGTTGTCCGCGCCGGACCAGCGCCATGCCGCCGGCTTCGGAGCCGGTGAAGGCCACCGCCTTGATTTCCGGATGATCGACAAGGGCCTCGCCGACCTCATTGCCAGCGCCGATCAGCAGCGAAAAAACTCCTTCGGGGAGGCCAGCATCGGCCACCGCCTTACGGATTGCGCGGCCTACAAGTTCTGAGGTGCCGAGATGCGAACCATGAGCCTTAACGATGACCGGGCAACCGGAAGCCAGGGCTGACGCCGTGTCGCCACCTGCCACCGAATAGAGGAGCGGGAAGTTGCTGGCCCCGAATACGGCGACCGGGCCAAGCGCTACCTTTTGCATCCGCAAATCCGGCCGTGGCGTCGGTTGACGATCGGGATCAGCGGGATCGATCGTCGCGTCGCGCCAGAGCCCTCGGCGTATGACAGCCGCGAACATCCGGAGTTGTCCCACGGTCCAGGAAAGCTCGGCCGCCAACCGTTCATGCGCGAGCCCGGTTTCGAGCATACAGCGCGCCACGATCGCGCCGGCCTGTGTTTCAAGATTGCGGGCGATGCCTTCGATGAAACATGCGCGTTCCTCGGGGCCGGTATGGCTGTATTCGTCAAACGCCTCGGCGGCGAGTTGGCAAGCTCGCTCGACCTCGGCGGCGCCACCACCGCCGAAAGATGGTTCGATGAGACGATTTGTGGCTGGATCGAGCGCATGAAGCTCTGCGTCCGTGCCGCGAACATCGGCACGGCCGATCAGCATGTTGCCGGTAATGGTCATCGAAATCTCCATGAATAGTCTGAATGTTAGGCTGTAAGTGCGATTACCCTCTCGGGCCGGAAGGCTCTCCGACACGGACCACTGTCTTGGCGAGACTGTTCCCGGCAAGCACGGCAAGGAGTGCGGCAGGTGCGTTTTCCAGCCCTTCAACCACCTGCTCACGGTAACGAAGGCTGCCATCTGCAATCCAAGGGGCGGCCAGTTGGCGCCATTCCTCGAAATTGGCCGCACGATCGAGAACGATGAAGCCTTCAATCCGCAGCCGTTTCAGGAAGGTGTCGCGGAGATTTGGGCCCGGCTGCGGATCGGGGTCGTTATATTCCGAGACCATGCCGCACATCACCATGCGCCCGAAATCACGCATCATCGGAAACACGGCCTGCTGTACGACCCCACCGACATTCTCGAAATAGACATCGATGCCGTTAGGGCATTCCTGGCGTAGCGCCGCAGGAAGGTCGGCACGATGGTCAATGCACGCGTCGAACCCAAGCTCGTCACGCACGAAGGCGCATTTCTCAGCACCCCCGGCGATGCCGATGACACGGGCACCGGCACGCTTCGCCAACTGCCCGGCGACCGAGCCCACTGCCCCGGCGGCGGCGGAAATGACGACGGTTTCTCCCGGCTGCGGTTTGCCGATATCCCGCATTCCGGCATAGGCGGTGGCGCCGGGCATGCCGAGCACACCCAGATAAGTCGAGTAACGCATCCCCTCCGGCAGCGCCACCAACGTCGAGCCGGGTGATACGATATGGCTCTGCCATCCGCGCGCTCCGAGAACGATTTGCCCAGGTACAAAATTCGGATCGTGGGAGACAATAACCTCGCCCACCGTCTCCCCGGTCATTGGTTGGCCGAGGGCGACGGGAGCGGCATAAGAGGCGCTCTCACTCATCCGGCCGCGCATATACGGATCGATCGAAAGCCAAAGCGTGCGCGTTAAAACCTCGCCATGGCCGGGCTGCGGGACAGCGTCTTCCTGCAAAGCAAAATTCGACAACTCCGGTACCGCGTGGGGACGGCTTTGCAGGAGGATCGAGCGGCGTAGCGTATCCATTTTTGCGTCTTTCAGAAATAATCGAGGGTTGCAGTCGGCAACGACCCGCGTGGGGAAAACCTTTGGGATTGAAAGCTCGTGCGGCTGGTTCGCATGAGAAGAACCCGTCCGAACCTCACGGTGCTGCTTTATTCCACGAAGCGGATGCGTATAATCCGGCGGTTTTGCAGAACATATTTGCGTGGAGAGCAAGAATGGACGGTGCCCATATGGAACAGATCACGGCTTTTCTTGCGGTGCTGGAAGCGGGAAGCTTCGTCAAAGCCGGCGCGCTCCTGAACAAGGACGTCTCGACGATCTCCCGTCGGGTCAGCGCCCTCGAAGAGCGGCTGGGCGTGCGCCTGCTTGAACGGTCAACCCGGCGCCTGAACGCCACGGAAGCCGGGTCCCTGCTCTATGAGCGCATGCACATGGCAACGGCGGCAATGGAGGATGCGGAAGCCGAAGTTGCACAAACGGGCGGCGTGGTGACAGGTCGCCTTCGACTGGCGCTTCCCGCGACATTCGGGCGGCGCTGCATTGTGCCGATGCTGCCGGACTTCCTGACGGCCTATCCCAACGTCTCGATCGAGGCCGAGTTTTCGGACCGATATGTGGATCTGATCAGCGAGCGGTTCGACGTGGCGATTCGTATCGGCGAACTCCATGACAGCCGCCTGGTCAGCAGGAAACTTGCCGTGAATGAACGGGTGCTATGCGCGGCGCCGTCTTATCTTGCAGCGCATGGCGTGCCCGCGACGCCAGAAGCATTGAGCGAACATGCTTGCCTGGCAAATCAGCGTTTCAGCGGCTTTCCCGAGTGGCGCTTCCGCAAAGGCAGCGCCGTCGCTTCCGTGCGCGTGAAGGGCCGTTTCATCGCGGACGATCCCGACAGCCTCATTTCCGCGGCGCTCGCGGGAATGGGGATCGTGGTCTGTGCAAAATGGCTCACGGTTACGGAGCGCGCACAAGGGCGGCTCGTGCCGATCCTGGCGGACTGGACCTTCGAACGAGAGGGCGGCATCCATTTGATCATGCCGTCTGCCCGCTTCACTGCGGGGAAGACCCGGGGGTTTGTCGACTGGATTGCGGCGCGTTTTAAGGAGCCGAACTGGGGATAACGCGTGTCGAGAAGATCCAATAGCCAAATACCCGTATGCAGGGTGACTGGAGCGGGAGCCAGGTTCCCCACGTACTCAGGTCACCGCCTGGCCCGCCACTGAGACCGCCGCCGGACGCCGTTGAAGTCCCCCACCGGGACTGAGCTGCTTCCCGGATTGGGGACCGTTGGTGGAGGTCAATGTTCGTTTTATATCCGATAAAAATATCGTTTCGCTTTTCCCGCGGCAGGGTACGGAACAGCTTGATGATTGACCGGCGGTGAAGAGCGTCCTCTTGCAGACTCGGGCAAGTGATTGAAGGGATTACGATCTTCGCGCCGATCCGCGCATCTTGCGCGTGGGCATCTGTGTTTCGCCGGGATGCACCGGCCGCGCCCGTGGCGTCAGCGCCCGCGACGCGGATTCGGTCGTTTTCATCGGCGGTGAACAAGTAAGCGGCGCGGTGTTGGTGAGATGAGACCACAACGACTCGACCAGGCGGTTTTTGACGCTCGCGGTTCGATAAGCGCGAATTTGCAAGGGCATGGTCCAGCATTCGGCCCCGGCGACGACAAGTTGTCCGGCGGCGAGTTCCGGCTTCACCGCGTGATGGGGCAGCCAGGCCACGCCGCGGCCGGCGACCGCCATCGCCTTGAGCCCGGCGGCCAACGCACTCTCGAAACAGAGGTCGAGAGGGGGCGGCTTCGGCGCGGCGTCGAGAATGTGGGTGACGAGCCGGCCCAAATAAGCATAGCTGGAGAAGCCGAGATATGGGATCGAACGCGCACCCTCGGCATCCAGGTCGTGCAGCGGCCGGCCGCCGGCATCTGGGGCGACGACCGGAAGAAGATACTCCTCGGCCACCTGGACCGATGGGTACTGCGCACCGTCGAGCAAGAGCGGACCCGCGGCGGAACTGTAGCAGAGCATCAGGTCGCAGCTTTCGGCCGCAAGCGCCTGTACGCAATCATGCATGCTGGCGCCGATGACGTTGGTGCGCAGGGACCCAAGTGCGACCTCCAGCGTGTCCAGCCAGGTCAGGAAGAAGTCGCTGGCGATCGTCTGATTCATCGACAAGGATAGAAAGGCCCGTTTCGGCCGATTGACGCCGCGCGCGAGGTCGCGCTCTCGATACAGCGATTGCGCCACGTCCTGTGCCACTTGGCGGAAGCCGCGCCCTTCGTCCGTGAGGGTGATCGGAAAGGTGCTGCGATCGACCAGCGTCGCCCCCATCCAAAGTTCAAGATTGCGGATGCGCCGGCTGAAAGTCGGCTGCGTAAGATTCCGCATTGACGCCGCTTTGGTGAAGTTCAGCGTCGAGCTGAGCGCAAGGAAATCCTCGATCCAGGCAAGCTCCATAGGTCACGCTCCGTTAGGTGGCGCCGGCACGAACCGATCATCTGCCGCCGCGTCCGGAAAGTTGCAATTCATACATGAAATGCATGACGCATTCAAATTTCGTAATTCCCGCCTCGGTCGGCGCGTGTGTAGAGAGGGTGAATAACAAGTCACAAAGAATCAGGCTGGAATAATCGGCGACACGGCAACGGATAGCATTACGCCTAGATTGATAAGGGAGCTGACATAGATGACTGGCCAATACAGCCGATCCGAGCCGCGCGGCGCCGATTTGAAATTGATAGAGAAAGTCACGATGAAACGCGTGGTCTGGCGGATCATGCCATTTGTCACGCTGGCCTACTTCATCTCCTACATCGACCGAGTGAATATAGGCATCGCAGCGTTGCAGATGAACAAGCTGCTGCATATCGACGCCGCGCAATACGGCCTCGCCGCCGGTATCTTCTTCATCTCTTACTGCCTGCTTGAGGTGCCAAGTAACCTGCTCCTGGTCAGATTCGGGGCGCGCCGCTGGCTGGCGCGGATCATGATCTCCTGGGGGATTGTCGGCTTCTTCATGGCCTTCGTGACCGGACCTTATTCGCTCTATGTGGTGCGCTTCCTCCTGGGGGCCGCCGAGGCCGGGCTCTATCCCGGTGCGATCTTCTATCTCGCGCGTTGGTTTCCCGCCCGTTACCGAGGCCGCATGATCGCGATTTTCGGTGTCGCCGTGCCAGTGTCGAGTTTCGTCGGCTCGCCGATTTCCGCGGCGTTGCTCGCCACGAACGGCATGTTCGGCCTGCACGGCTGGCAGTGGCTGTTCATGCTCGAGAGCGTGCCGGCGGTCTTGTTCGGCTTCCTCTTCCTGGCGTTTATGGCGGATGGCCCGGAGACGGCGACCTGGTTGACGCCGGCGCAACGGGACTGGCTGGTCGCCGAACTTGCGAGCGAGCAACAGAAGCCGCGACCGGTCACGCTGTTCTCGACCTGGCGTGTCCTCGGCAATCCCTATGTGCTCGGCCTGGCGTTGGTCTATGCAGGCAGCGCGGGGGCGACCGTTGGGCTCGGCCTATGGCTGCCGCTGATCCTGAAGAGCTTCGGGCTGACCAATATCCAGGCGGCGTTGCTCAATATGCTGCCCTTCGGCATTGCCTCGGTGGCGATGGTATGGTGGGGGATCGGTTCGGACAAGGCGGGTGAGCGCCTGTGGCGGACGATCCTGCCGTTGATCCTGGCGGGCGTGAGCCTTGCGGCCACTTGCGTCACCACGACGCTGGCCCCGGCGCTGATCCTATTGTCGCTGGCGCTGATTGGCACCTACGCGCTGAAGGGCCCGTTCTGGGCGCTGGTGAATGATTGGGTGCCGGCCGCAGGCGCCGCGGCGGCGATCGCGCAGATCAATGCGCTCAGCAATCTCGCCGGCTTTGGCGCGACCTATCTGCTCGGCTACCTCAAAAAGGCCACCGGCAGCTTCCCGCTCGCCTGCCTGCCCCTGGTGGCGCTCACCGGAATGGCCGTCATCGCCTTGCTGCTGCTCAGCCGCCGGCGCGGCGGCGGCAAGACCGAGGAAATGGCAGGCGCGTGAGAGCGCCGGGCAGAATTCATTCCCACGTTGAATATCAAGGAGCTATTATGAAGATTACGTGCGTAACGCCGTTGTTCATCGACCGTTTTCTGTTCGTGAAAGTCGAAACTGACAAGGGCATCACGGGCGTCGGTGAGTCCGGGGCGTGGGGGCATCTCGAGGCGAGCGGCCTCGCGATCGAGAAGTTCGGCGAATATCTGCTCGGCAAGGATCCGCGCAAGATCGAGCATCACTGGAACGTCATGCATCGGTTCCAGCATTTCTCCGGTGCGGCGATCAGCGGTGCCATCTCGGCGATCGACGTCGCGCTCTGGGACATTCTCGGCAAGCATCTCGGCGTGCCGATCCATGAGCTGCTCGGCGGCGCCATGCGTGACAAGGTTCGGCTCTACAGTCATTGCAAGGGCCGTACCACCGAGAAGCTGGTTGCCCGTGCGAAGCGGATGGTTGGCGAAGGCTACACGGCGCTCGGCTGCATGAATCCGCTGCTCGAAGAGGGCATCGAGGCGCCCTGGTACAAGTCGCACGCCAAGAAGCTGAACGATGCGGCCGACGCGGTCCGTCAGGTGCGCGAGGCGGTCGGCCCGGATGTCGATCTCTGTGTGGAGATTCACAGCCGGATGCGGCCGGCGGAGGCGATCAGTTTCGGCCGCATGATCGAACCCTACAACCCGATGTTCATCGAGGACCCCATCCCGCCCTACAATCCGGACGCGATGGCCCACGTGGCCGATCACATAGCGGTTCCGGTCGCTACGGGTGAGCGCTTCATTAACCTTTACCAGTTCCAGACGCTCTTGGCCCGGCGTGGCGTCGAGTATCTGCGCCCCTGCATTTCGGTGTGCGGCGGGATCACGGCCGGCCGGAAGATTGCCGCGATCGCCGAGGCTCACGAGGCGCAGATCGTCTTCCACAATCCGCTATCGCCGATCAACCTTGCGGCTTGCCTGCATCTGGATGCCAATATCCCGAATTTCGCAATTCAGGAATATCCGTTCGACAATATCGAGATCGAAGGATCCGAAGGGCTGCGTGGCAGCAAGCTTGTGCCCGGCCTCGCCGAGCCGGTGGCGGGCTTTCTCGCGGTGCCGAACGGACCGGGTCTCGGCATCGAGTTGCCCGAGGACCTCGCGGAGCGTTTCCCGGTGCGGCGGAAGAAGGTTGGCATGCGGCCGCATGCCGACGGTTCGGTGGTCGAGGACTGAGGGGCAAACCCGCTGCAGCTTGCGGCGGACGGCGTCTGGTCCCTGAATTATTGGGGATCGGATGGCGTTCGGTGGCCTGGGACATGTCGATGCCGACGCGCCGAAGCGCCTGTTCGGGGCGACGGTGAGCGATTATGTGCCAGGCCGCCGGCGCCGCAGCAGCGCTTGAGCAAATCAGCGCGGTCTGCAATCCCGTAGGCTTTGGCGCGACTTTTTCCAGGGGCGCGGCGGCACCGCCCACGCACAGACTGCTAACGTCTCGTTATGGAACCTTCTATGAGTCATGTTGTTGTCATCGGGGCTGGTATAACCGGCATCACCACGGCCTATGCGTTACTGGACCAGGGCCATCATGTCTCGATCCTGGAGCGGCGCCGCTACCCCGCCATGGAAACCTCCTTTGCCAATGGCGGCCAGCTTTCCGCCAGCAACGCCGAGGTCTGGAACCGTTGGCCCACCGTGATCAAGGGCCTGAAATGGATGCTGCAACGCGGTGCCCCTTTGCTGATACGCCCCGCGCCGAGCCTGCATAAATATGGCTGGCTCTGCGAATTCATGGGGCAGATCCAGCATTACCGGGCCAACACGGCCGCCACGATGCGGCTTGCGATCGAGGCGCGGCGGCATCTTTTCGCCATGGCGGAACGGGAGGGCATCGATTTTGACCTGGAGCGCCGGGGCATTCTCCATATCTATCGCGGGCAAACGGAATTCGAAGAGGCTGCGCGCGTCAATGAACTGCTGCGCGCCGGTGGTCTCGACCGCCGGCCGGTAACCCCGGATGAGATGCGCAGCATCGAACCGGCCGTGCAGGGAAACTATTATGGCGGCTTCTTTACTGAATCGGACGCAACGGGTGACATCCATAAATTCACCCGGGGCCTCGCGGCAGCTTGTGTACGCCGCGGCGCACGCCTGTTGTGTGAGGCGGAGGTAACCGGACTCGCGGCGGAGAGGAGCGGGGTTTCCATCTCCTGGCGTAATGCCGATGGTGCGGCGGAGACCTTCGCCGCCGATGCGGTGGTCATCTGCGCCGGCGTCGCCAGCCGGCGCTTCGCCGCCATGCTGGGCGAGCGCGTCAACATTTATCCGGTGAAGGGCTACTCCATCACGGTCCATCTGGACGATGCGGCAAGCCAAGAGGCGGCGCCTACCGTTAGCCTCTTGGATGACGCCACGAAGATCGTCACGAGCCGCCTGGGACGGGACCGTTTCCGGGTGGCAGGAACGGCAGAATTCAATGGTGAGAACCGGGATATTCTGGAGGAGCGCATCCGCCCCTTGGTGGCATGGACGCAGACCCTATTTCCGGCCGTGAGCACCGCGCGGGTTATACCCTGGGCCGGGTTGCGGCCGATGACGCCGAGCATGATACCACGCGTTGGCGCGGGGCGACGGCCTGGGGTGTTCTTCAACACAGGCCATGGACATTTAGGGTGGACACTTGCCGCGGCGACGGCACAGATCGTGTCTGCGACGGTAAGCGAGGCCCTCGCAGCGCCCCGTTGACATTGAGCGGCGTTGACCTGCGTCAAGCGTGCCGGTGCGTCATTCGATGTCGTCGCAGGACAGGTCGAACGCCGCGAGGGCCGCCTCCAGGTAATCGCCCAGTAGCGGCATGCCGAGAAGATATTCATCCGTCCGATCGTTATGCGCCAGCGCCGCCTCGGCGCGCAGCTCGTCCCACGCCATGGACTCGCCATCGCCCCGGCCCAGCCATGCCAACGCGACCAGGTCGATCTGCTCGTCCTCGTTCAGGTCGCGGATCATGCTCGTGAGTTCGGCATAGACCGGATCGTCACCGTGCGATTCGAGGACCGAGCGCATGTCGTCATCACTGGCATTGGAGCTGTCGCCGTAATCCGTCAGCATATCCTTGCCGTCGAACTGCCGCGCCTTGCTGATCAGAAAACAGATTTTTTCAAGGGGAATGGTGAGGTTCTCGCTGTCTGGCATGAAGTCCCTCCATGGGCCTGGTCGGGCGTGAATAATCCCGACCGGACATGGCTTGCATTGACCGAGGTCAAGGCCGTCTCTCCGTTCGGTCAGGCCGAGGCGGCCGCCTGGCGCGCAAGGCGCTAAGGGCGGCAAGCTCGGCTTCGGGGCGTTCGATGATCATGTCGCGCCGGCCGAGGAACATCTCGCCCGTTTCGCCGTCGATCGAAAGCCAGTCGCCCTCGGCAAGGCGTTTGCCTGCAAGCGTGGCGACCGCGCGCGCGGCGTCGACCTCCAGCGCGGCGCAGCCGACGATGCACGGCTTGGCCATTTGCCGCGCGACGAGTGCGGCGTGCGCGGTGCACCCGCCGGCGGCGGTGACGATGCCGGCGGCCGCGCTGAACCCGGCGACATCCGCGGTGCTGGTATCCGGCCGCAGCAAAAGCACGGCTTCGCCCGCTTCCGCGAGGGCCACGGCGCGCGCCGGGTCGAAGGCCGCGCGCCCAGCCGCGAGTCCGGCTGAGGCGCCGATGCCGCGCGCCACGGGCGTGCCCGCGTCGCGAAACCGCGCGGTGGACAAAGAAGCCAGATCGATTTCCGCCAGCCGGCGCAAGGCCTCCGCCGCGTCGATCCGGTTTTCGCGCACGAAATCGAGTGCGAAGCGCAGCGCGGCGCGCGGCGTGCGCTTGGCGGCGCGTGTCTGCAAAATCCACAGCCGGCCATTTTCGATCGTGAACTCGACATCCTGCACATCGGTGAACGCGGCTTCGAGTGTCCCGAGAATGTCGCAGAGCTGCGCGGCGGCGTCCGGCAGCCTGCTTGTGAGTGCCGCTTTCCCCTCCGGCGTGATGCGGCCGGACACGATGTCCTCGCCCTGCGCTTCGAAGAGAAGCTCGATCACCGGCTCGGCCGCGCCGTTCGACGGGTCGCGCGAGAACGCCACGCCCGCGCCGGAGGCGCGGCCACGATTGCCGAACACCATGGCCTGCACGGTCACCGCCGTGCCTTGCAGATCTTCCAGCTTCTGGAGCCGCCGATAAATCGTCGCCCGGTCGCTCGTCCAGGAGCGATAGACGGCGCGCGCCGCTTCTTCGAGCTGCGCCATCGGGCTCGCGGGCAGGATGGCGTGTTCGTCGACCAAGGTTTCGTAGGCCAGGGCAAGGCGCTCCAACGCCTCGCCGTCCAGTGTTGCCTCGCTCACGCCCTCGGCCGCCGCCATCTCGGCCCGTTGCCGCGCGAACAGCGCCGCATCGAGCCCGCGCACGACCATTGTGAAGGATTCGAGGAAGCGCCTGCGGCAATCCCAGGCGAAACGCGGATTCCCGGTCTGGCGGATCAGGCCGTGCACGGCATCTTCCGTGCAGCCGACATCGAGCACCGTGTCGAGCATCCCCGGCATCGAGCGGGCGGCGCCGGAGCGGACCGAGACCAGCAGCGGGCGGCGGCGGTCGCCGAAGCGCTGGCCGGTCGCGCTCTCGAGAAAGCCGATCCCTTCCGCCAGACATTCTGCGAGTTGCTGCATCGCTTCCGGCGCTTCCGCGACGATCCCGGCGCACAGCCCGATCGGCACGACGAAGGCCGGCGGCACCGGCAGCCCGAGTGCTGCCATCCGCGCCAGGTTCGCGGCCTTTGCGCCGACAATTTCGGCGGGATATGCCCGGCGGCGCTCCGCCGGTCGAGCCCGCTCCAGGTGACGGGCAGATCGCGGAACAGCGCGGTGAAAAAGGCGGCGCGGCTGCGATGGATGTCGGTGTAGGTGACGGTCGAGACATCGTCTTGCACCGTGACCACCACGACATGCGCATCGGTCTCGCCGATATCGTTCTGGATCACGAGCCGGTCGCCGATGCGGGTGGCCGTCGTGTCCAGGCCGGGATGGTTGAATTTCAAGCCGCGCGTGCGCGCGAGCCCGCGCATGAAGGCTTCCACCGGCGCCCGGTCGCCCGGCAGCAGGCCGTGACCCCGGGCGCCGGCGAAATCTTCTTCCGCATGTTCGGCCGCCAGCCGGTTCAGGGCTTTGTGCAGGTCCATCACCAGCCGGTGCAGGCTGTCGCCTTCGTCAAGGCCGGTCAGCCTGCCCACCAGGGCGAGCGGCATGCTGTCGCCGATGTCGGTAAGGTGCGTTACGGCGGCGATCGCGTCGAGCCGCGCCGCGAAGGAAGCGCCTTCGGCCGTGCTGCTGGCGCGCACGGGGTCGATCATCGCGGCCACGTCCGTCTGGATCGCCGCTATCAGATGCCCGAGACCCGGCGCCGAAATAATGCCGTCCGCGCCGAGCCGCGCCTGGCGGACCAGGGCTTCCATCGGCGCGGCAGGGAGTCCGGCGGCGCGACATTCGGCGGAGAGATCGAGCGGCCGAGCCGGATCGCGCGCCTGCCGCCCCGCCGCCTGAAGCACGCCGAGCCGGGCCTTGACCCGCTCATTCGCCGTGAGGCCGGCCGCGATCAAAGACGGCAACAGAATCTTGGTCTCGCCCAGCGTTTCGAGGATTTTCGCCTTCATGCGCGCCTCCTGCAGAAGCGCCATTCAAGCACGCCGCGCCGGCTCAAGAATTGAGCGAGATCATGGAGCGCCGGCACGCTTGATTCATATCAATGCTTTTCCGGAACGGCATGGCGCATGAAGCCGCGTAGGATATCCGGAGCGTGCCATGGACGATTCGTTCGGCAGTTTCACTGATCGCGCGCAGGCGGGGCGTCTGCTCGCCGCGCGGCTCACAGGCATGGATTTGCCGCAGCCCATTGTCTATGCGCTGCCGCGCGGCGGCGTGCCGGTTGCCGTGGAGATTGCCCGCGCGCTGCATGCGCCGCTCGATCTCATTATGGTGCGCAAAATCGGCGCGCCGTTCGCGCCGGAGCTGGCGCTTGCCGCCATCGTGGATGGCGAACGCGCGGAGACGGTGGTGAACGAGGAAATCCGCCATCTTACCGGTGCCAGCGACGCATTTCTGGAACGCGCCCGCAAGCGGGAGCTTGAGGAAATCGAGCGCCGGCGCAGCGTGTATCTCGGCCATCGACCGCCGGTCACGGCCGCTGGCCGCACCGCCATCATCGTCGATGACGGCCTGGCCACCGGCGCCACCGCGAAGGTCGCGCTCGCCGCGGTGAAACGGCGCGGCGCGGCGCGCACCATCCTGGCCGTTCCGGTGGCGCCGCGCGACACCATGGAGGAATTGCGCGGTTATGCCGACGCGGTCATATGCTTGCACCCTGCGGCGCAGTTCCGCGGCGTCGGTGCGTTTTATGACGATTTCCATCAACTCACCGATGAGGAGACGGTGGGGCTGCTGCGCCTCGCCTGGGCGGCGGAACATGCGCCGGAGGGAACGCAGGGCAGGGCCGTGACGCGAAGCGAGGTGGCGATCCCGCCCTTGCACCTGGTCGGTGATCTTGCGGTGCCGGTGTCGCCGCGCGGCGTGGTGCTGTTTGCCCATGGCAGCGGCTCGAGCCGCCTTAGTCCGCGCAATCGGGCGGTCGCGGAGGATTTGAACGCGCATGGTTTTGCCACGCTGCTGCTCGATCTGCTGACCGAGCCGGAAGCGCAGAACCGCCGTAACGTGTTCGACATTCCCTTGCTGGCGGAGCGGCTGTTGCAAGCCGTGGCCTGGCTCAACGGCCAGCCGACGCTGGGCGACCTGCCGCTCGGCCTGTTCGGCGCCAGCACCGGCGCGGCCGCGGCGCTCACGGCGGCGGCCGAGCTCGGCGCGCGTGTCGGTGCCGTGGTCTCGCGCGGCGGCCGGCCCGATCTCGCGGGCGCCCGCCTGCGCCAGGTCACGGCGCCGACGCTGCTGATCGTCGGTGGTGCCGATTATCATGTGCTGGAATTGAATCGCCAGGCCCTGGCGCTGCTCGCCGGAGAGAAGAAGCTGGAAACCGTGCCGGGGGCGGGGCATTTGTTCGAGGAGCCTGGGGCCCTGGAGATTGTCACCGCCATGGCCGCTTCATGGTTCGAACACCATCTCCCCTCCGCGCCTGGCGAAGCCGCGAAATTGTCTCCCGCCGCGCCGAAACCGTCGCTGCTCGCACGGCTGCGCACGGCGATCGTTCCTTTACCGCCGCCGGACGACCCGGCCTTCGGCGCTTCGTTCGACCGGTTCGGCGCGGCGCGAATCGTGCTCCTTGGCGAGGCGTCGCATGGCACCTCGGAATTCTATCGCGCCCGCGCGGCGATCACGCGCCGGCTCATCGAGCATCACGGGTTCAACATCGTCGCGGTGGAGGCCGACTGGCCGGATGCCGCCGCCATCGACCGCTATGTGCGCCAGAGGCCGCGCCAGCCGATCAGCGCCTCGCCATTCACGCGCTTTCCCGCCTGGATGTGGCGCAACACCGATATGGATGCGTTCGTGGCGCAGCTGCGCGCGCTCAACGCCGCGCGGGATACCGCCCAGCGCGTCGGATTTTACGGCCTCGACCTCTATAACATGACCGCCTCCATGGACGCGGTTCTGCGCTATCTCGATCGCGTCGATCCGGAAGCGGCCGCAACCGCTCGCGCGCGTTATGGCTGCCTTGCCCCCTGGAGCCGTGAGCCGGCCGCTTACGGGAAACTCGCCCTCACGGAAGGCTATGCAAGATGCGAAAAGCCGGTGACGCGCATTCTCGTCGATCTGCTGCAAAAGGAGCTGGCTTATGCGCGGCATGACGGGGAAGGATTTTTCGACGCCGAACAGAATGCCAGGCTGGTGGTCGATGCCGAACTCTATTACCGGCTGATGTATTACGGCTCGCATGAATCCTGGAACCTTCGCGACCGGCACATGTTCGCCACGCTGCAGCGCATTCTCGAAGAAAAAGGCGCAGGCTCGAAAGCCATCGTCTGGGCGCATAATTCCCATATCGGCGATGCGCGCTTCACGGACATGGGCACCGAGCATGGCGAACTGAATATCGGCCAGCTCTGCCGCCAGGCTTTTGCTGGGAAGACGGCGTTGATCGGCTTTGGCACGCATACCGGCACCGTCGCCGCGTCGTCGGAATGGGACGGGCCGATGGAGATCAAGACGGTCCGTCCGTCTCGTCCCGACAGCTACGAATTCCTTTGCCACGAGACCGGGGCCGAGCGGTTTCTGCTCGATTTCAAGAGCGGCTGCGATGAGGGTTTGCGCGACGAACTCGCGGTGCACCGCCTCGAGCGTTATATCGGCGTCATCTATCGCCCGGAAACCGAACGCTGGAGCCATTACGCCCACGCCTCCCTGGCGCACCAATATGATGCGTTTGTCTGGTTCGAACAGACGCGCGCCGTCACGCCGATGGCAACGCCAGTGCATGGTGGCGAGGATGAAACCTATCCGTTCGGCTTATAGGAAGGCGGTGAAGCCATCGGCTGAGATCGCGGGCGGCGTGGCCCGCGTGTTTCAGTTCAGCGTGAGCTGATCGTCGATTTCGCGGACACTCGGCACGGAGCGGGCGGCCGACAGCACGATGTCACGCTCATGCCAGCTTGCGACTTTGCCCTTGACGGTCACTTTTCCGTCTTCAACCTGCAGCTTGATGTTTTGCGTTTCGATCTCGGCATTGCGCTTCAACGCCGCATCGATGCGTTCCTTGACATCGGTCAAGATCACGGCCGGCACCACTTCGATCTTGTTGGAGACGCCCGTGATGCCGGTTAGCTTGCGCACCGCATGTTCGGCGGCGGTTTTCTCGAAATATCGCCCCACTTTTCCGGTCAGCGTCACCCAGCCCTGGTGCACGGTCGCCTGGATGACTCCCTGCGGCAGCGCGCTGTCGAAGCTGACGATCTGCGCGGCACGGGCGGCGATTTCGTCATCGGCGAGTTTTTTCTCGGATGGCAGCCGCACCTCGATCTCCTGGGCGATGCCGTACACGCCTTTCACGCGCCTTGTCGCCTGCTCGGCGGCGAGTTTCTCCAGATAGCTGGCGACATGCCCGGTCAAAGTGACGATGTTGTTGGAAACCGCGACGCCGATATGCGCGGCATTCACACGAGGATCGAACTCCAGCTCATCGATCACATGCTGGCGAATGTCATGATCGTTCATAGATTTCTTCTCCACTTGGCCCTCACGGCCTTTTTTTTGTGCCACGCCGTGCCCGCCATCCCGGTTGAGATGGCGGGCATGCGCTGCGGCCTTTCCGGCCGGCTTGTTAGACGTCGTTGAAATTCACGACGCCGGTTTCACTTCGATCTTCCGCTCGGGCACGATCGCCCCGGGTTTTTTCGGCACGGTGACGGTCAGGACGCCCTTCTTGAAGCTCGCCTCGATCTTGTCGGCATCGGCAGCTTCCGGCAGCGGGAAGGAACGCTCGAAGGCGCCGAAGCTGCGTTCGTGGAGGTAATAACCCTGCTTCTTCTGCTCTTTCTCTTCCTGTTTCTCGCCCCGGATCGTCAGGCCGCCGTTCGAGATTTTTACTTCGATGTTCTTCTCGTCCAGACCGGGAAGGTCGGCCCTGATTTCATAGGATTTCTCTTTTTCAACGATATCGACGGCGGGCTCGGCGGCCCAGCGTGGCGCGCGCCCCCAGGCCGGCTGCACGTCGAAGAAGGCGCGCCGGAATGGCGCGCTCCAGAACCCATGGCCGAAATCTTCGAACAGCCGATCAACTTCACGACGCAGATCCCCAAACGATCGCCAGGTCTGCACCGCGGCTTCGCGCGCCGGCGCCTTCTCTTCCGTCTTCACCGGCACCTTGTTTGCTTCGGGCATAACAAATCCTCCATTTGGAATGGAACCATGATGAGGGAAACATACAGGTCCATCCGGAACGAAGGCGCATTGACCGAGATCAAACCCGGCATTCCTTGAGCCGTGCGCGCATTTGATGTCGGTCATACGCACGAACGCGTGTGTGCCTTAAATTCATAAAATGGAATCTGTGTTTCCGGCGGCATCTCCCTCTTCGCGATGGCCCGAAGAGACGGAAAGTCCCAGGCAACCGCCGGTCGAGGCGGGTGTGGTGGTCGCGGTGCGCGGTGCGGTCATCGATGTCGGTTTCGAGGACGCGGCATTGCCTTCCGCGAAGTTGCCTGCCGTGAATACGAGCCTGCTCGTTGAAGGGCAGGCCGGCCCTGTGGTCGCCGAGGTGCAGAGTCACCTGGATCGGACGACCGTGCGCGCGGTGGCATTGCAGGCAACGGCGGGGCTGGCGCGCGGGGCGAAGGTGCGCGCCACAGGAGAGCCGGTTTCCGTTCCGGTCGGCGACGCCGTTTTGGGGCGGTTGCTCGATGTCATCGGCACCCCGCGGGATCGCGGCCCGGCTTTGCCGCCCGGCACACTGCGGCGCGGCATCCACCAGGAGGCGCCGCAATTGCGTGATGAAGCGGGGACCGGCGGAATTTTCGAGACCGGCATCAAGGTCATCGATCTTCTGGTGCCCCTGGTTCAAGGGGGCAAGGCGGCGATGTTCGGCGGCGCCGGCGTCGGCAAGACCGTGCTGGTGATGGAGCTGATCCATTCCATGGTGGTGAAATACCAAGGGATATCGGTGTTCGCGGGGATCGGCGAACGCTCCCGCGAAGGCCATGAATTGCTCACGGAAATGCAGAAATCCGGCATGCTGGCGCGCAGCGTGCTGGTCTATGGGCAGATGAACGAACCGCCCGGCGCGCGCTGGCGGGCGCCGCTGGCGGCGCTGACCATCGCCGAATATTTCCGCGACCAAAAGCACCAGAACGTGCTGTTGCTCATGGATAATGTTTTTCGTTTCGTGCAGGCGGGCAGTGAGGTTTCGGGCCTGCTCGGCCGCCTGCCGTCACGGGTGGGGTATCAGCCGACCTTGTCGACGGAAGTCGCGTCCTTGCAGGAGCGGATCGCCTCGGTGGCCGGGGCGGCGGTAACGGCGATCCAGGCGGTCTATGTGCCGGCCGACGATTTCACCGACCCGGCGGTGACGGCGATTTCCAGCCATATGGACAGTGTCGTCATGCTGTCCCGCGATCTTGCGGCCCAGGCTTTCTACCCGGCGATCGATCCGTTGGCGTCTTCCTCCGTGCAGCTCGACCCGCTGCTGGTGGGCGAGACGCATTACCGGATCGCCGAAACCGTTCGCCAGACCTTGGCCCGCCTCCATGAATTGCAGGACATTATCGCGCTGCTCGGCGTCGAGGAACTCGGGGCGGACGACCGGCGCATTGTGGCCCGGGCGCGGCGGTTGCAGCGCTTCCTCAGCCAGCCTTTCATGGTCACGGCGGCGTTCACGGGAACGCCCGGGCGCAGCGTGAAACTGGCCGACACGCTGGCGGGCTGCCAGGCGATCCTCGACGGCGAGACCGATGGCTGGGCGGAGCGTTCGCTCTATATGGTCGGCACGCTGGACGAGGCGCGACAGAAGGAAAGCGCCGCGGCGGGGGCCGGCCAGGCATGAGGCTGCAGATCACCACGCCGCTGTCCGTGCTCGTCGACGAAGACAGCGTGCGCGCGTTGCGCGGCGAGGACGAGACCGGAAGTTTCGGGATTTTGCCGGGACATGCCGCGTTCATGACCAGCCTGACGATTTCCGTCGTCTCCTGGACGCGGGAAGACGGCACGCGGCATCATTGTGCAATACGGGGCGGCGTCCTCGCCGTCACGGAGGGAAGGGCAATTGCCATCGCCACGCGCGAGGGCGTGCCGGGCGACGATCTGGCGACGCTCGACCGCGTGGTCCTGGCGCGCTTCCAGAGCGAACTTGATACCGAGCGCATCGAGGGCGCCGAGCATGCGCGCCTCGAATTGAACGCGATCCGGCAGATCATGCGCTATTGGCGGGCCGATGGAAGGCGCGATGCGGGGCGGTTCACATGAGCGAACCCAATGACAAGGACCCGCTGGTGCGGGGCGTCAGGCGGCGTGAGGCGCGGCAGCGGCGCTGGCTGCGCGAGGGGGAAGGGTCCGTGGCGCGGCGCCTGGCGCAGATCGGCGTGCTCGGCTGGATCATCGTGGTGCCGGCGCTGCTCGGCATTTTCGCCGGGCGATGGCTCGACAAAGTGTTTCATTCCGGCCTGTTCTGGACCGCGCCCTTGCTGATGCTGGGCCTGGCTTTGGGCTGCTGGTCGGCCTGGAAATGGATGAACGCCCCATGATGGCGCTCAGCGATCCGATGGTCTGGGTCCGTCTCGGGGCTGGGTTTAGCGCGGGCGCGCTCCTCGGGCTTTTGTATTTTCACGGGCTGTGGTGGCAATCCCGGCTGCTGGCGGGCGGGCGGGCGGGTAAGGCGCTGCTGCTGACGGCTGGGCGCCTAATGTTGCTGGGCAGTGCGCTGACCCTGGCCGGCCGGGCCGGCGCGTTGCCTCTGCTGGCCATGACCCTCGGCATCCTCGTGGCGCGCAAGGCGGTGATACGGCGCGTTGGCGGGATCGCCCCATGAGATCGCCGTTGGCCCATGCCGCGCTGCTGCATGTCGGGCCGGTGCCGATCACCGCGCCGGTCATCGTCACCTGGGGCATCGTGGCGGTGCTGGGCCTGGGCGGCATGGCGCTCACCAGCCGACTCTCGCTCATCCCCTCTTCCCGCCAGGCGGCGTTGGAACTGATCGTCGAAGCCGTGGACAGCCAGATCCGCGACACCATGCGGGTCGAGCCCGGGCCGTACCGGGCCTTCATCGGCACGTTGTTCCTGTTCATCTTCACCGCCAACTGGTCGATGCTGGTGCCCGGCATCGAGCCGCCGACGGCGAGCCTGGAGACCGATGCGGCGCTGGCCGGCCTGGTCTTTCTGGCGGTCATCTGGTTCGGCATCCGTGCCGGCGGAGTGCGCGGCTATCTCGCCAGTTTCGCCGCGCCCAATCCGGTGATGATTCCCCTCAACTTCATTGAAAGCCTGACGCGCAGTTTTTCCCTCCTGGTGCGGCTGTTCGGCAATGTCATGAGCGGCGTGTTCGTCATCGGCATCGTTTTGTCGCTGGCAGGGCTGCTCGTGCCGATCCCGCTGATGGCGCTCGATCTCCTGACTGGCGCCGTGCAGGCCTATATATTCGCGGTGCTGGCCATGGTGTTCATCGCCCAGGTCGTCGGTGAGGCAAAGCCCGCGGCAACGATTGCGAATGAAGGAACAAATCCATGAACTGGTTGGCTCTTGCGAGCATTCTCGCGGCGGCGCTGGCCGTCTCCTTTGGCGCCATTGGCCCGGCTTTGGCCGAGGGGCGCGCCGTCGCCGCGGCGATGGACGCGATCGCCCGGCAGCCGGAAGCCGCCAACACGATTTCCCGAACCTTGTTCGTGGGCCTGGCGATGATCGAGACCATGGCGATCTATTGCCTGGTGATCGCGCTGCTGCTGCTCTTCGCCAATCCGCTGTTGAGATGAGCCGATGCACATCGATTGGTGGACGCTCGGCCTGCAGGCGATCAATGTCCTCATCCTCATCTGGCTGCTCAAGCATTTTTTCTGGGAGAAACTGGCGGCGCTGATCGCGCAGCGCCAGGCGACGGTGCAGAAGGCGCTGGCGGAGGCCGAGGCCAGGCGCGGCCAGATGCAGGAGGAACTGGCCGGCGTCGCGCGCGTGCGGGAAGGGTTCGCCCAGGAACGCGAGGCGATACTGGATGCCGCCCGGGCGCAGGCGACGCGGATGCAGGCCGAGATGCTGGCGCAGGCGGGGCAGGAGACCATGGCCAAGGAGGCGGCGAGCCGCACGCGGATCGAGACCGAACGCAGGCAAGCGGAGGAATCCTGGCGCCGGCTGGCGGCGACCCTGGCCGTCGACATCGCGGCCCGGCTCGCCGCGCGGCTCGAGGGGGCGGCGGTGCGCTCCGCCTTCCTGGAATGGCTGGTGCAGGAGATCCGGACATTGCCGGAGCCGCTGCGCCAGACCGTGGCGGCGGGGATGATTCCGCTTGCCGTCACCAGCGCCGCCGCCCTGCCGGCCGAGGAGCAGGAAGCCTGCCGGGCGCGGCTCGCCCAGGCTTTCGGCGGCGCGCCTCCGATCCTTTTCAAGGTCGATCCAACGCTGCTCGCCGGGCTCGAGCTGGAGGGGCGCGATCTGCTGGTGCGCAACAGCTGGCGCGCCGATCTGCAAAAAGCCCTTGAGGAGATCGCCAACGATGACGGACGCTGAGCTTTCGCCGGAAGGCTGGCTCGCAGCGGCGCGCCAGCGGATCGGCGCCGCGAAATTCGGCCCGGCGACGGAACAGATCGGCCGCGTCGCCTCGGTGAGCGACGGCGTCGCCCTTGTCGCCGGCCTGCGGGATGCAAGCTTGTCGGAACTCGTGCGCTTCGGCGGCGGCCAGTTCGGTTTCGTGCAGACGCTCGAGCGCGACCATGCCGGGTGCGTGGTGTTCGACGATGCCGAGGCGATCGAAGCCGGCGATGTTGTGCACGGCACCGGCGACGTGGTGCGCGTGCCGGTGGGGCCGCCATTGCTCGGCCGCATCGTCGATCCGCTGGGCCGCCCTTTGGACGATAAGGGCCCCATCGAGGCGGAGATGTTCGAGCCGGTGGAACGCCCGGCGCCGGAGATCATCGATCGCGATCTCGTCACGCAGCCTGTGCAAACCGGGCTCATCGTCATCGACACACTCTTCGCGCTGGGCCGTGGCCAGCGCGAACTCATCATCGGGGACCGCGCCATCGGCAAAACGGCGATTGCGGTGGACACCATCCTCAACCAGAAGGCCAGCGATCTCATCTGCGTCTATGTGGCGGTCGGGCAGAAAAGCACCGCCGTGCGCCGGGTGATCGCCGCCATCGCCGAACATGGCGCGCCGGAGCGCTCCATTATCATGGTCGCCGCGGCGTCGGGCTCTCCCGGCCTGCAATGGATCGCGCCCTTCGCCGGCTTCACCATGGCCGAATATTTTCGCGACCGCGGCCAGCATGCTTTGGTGGTGATCGACGACCTGACCAAACACGCCGCCACGCATCGCGAGATTGCGTTGCTGACGCGGCAATCGCCCGGGCGGGAGGCTTATCCGGGCGACGTGTTCTATGTGCATGCCCGCCTGCTGGAACGGGCCGCGAAACTGTGCGCGGAAAAGGGCGGCGGCTCGCTCACGGCGCTGCCCATCGCCGAGACCGATGCCGGCAATCTCAGCGCCTATATCCCGACCAATCTGATCTCGATCACCGATGGCCAGATCGTGCTCGATGCCAGGCTGTTTCATGAGGGACAAAAACCCGCTGTCGATGTGGGCACCAGCGTCAGCCGCGTCGGCGGCAAGACCCAGGCGCCAGCCCTGCGAGAGGCGGCGGAGACGCTGCGGCTCGACTACGCGCAGTTCCTCGAGTTGGAAATTTTCACCCGCTTCGGCGGCATGCCGGATACCCATGTCCGCGCGCAATTGCGCCGTGGCGCCAGCATTCGGCGGATGCTGCGGCAGGCGCAGCACGCGCCGATGCGGCTGGCCGATGAGGTGGCGCTGGTGCTTGCCGTGCAATCAGGATGGCTCGACGAGGTCTCCGACGCGGCGATGGCGGCGTTCCGCACCGGGCTGGACGAGATGGTCGACCGCGACTCCCCTCTGGCCGTGCGGCAGATCCAAGAGACGGGCCAGCTCGACGCGGCGCAGAAGGAGATTCTGCGCGCGGCGCTGCGCCGCTATGCCGAAAGCCTCTCCCGGTGACGGAACGCCTCGCCGACATCAATGCGCGCATTGCCGGCATCGGGCAGGTGGGGGCCGTGGTGAACGCCCTGCGCGGCATCGCCGGCGCGCGCGCGCAGCAGGCCCGGATGCAGCTCGCCGCGGTGGACCGCTACACGGCTTCGATCACGGCGGCGATCGGCGAGGCCCTGGTGGTCATGGGTCCCGCGCCGGCCGGCGGCGCGCGGCCGGCATCGCGTGTGGCGGCGGTGGTGTTCTGCGCCGAGCAAGGATTCGCCGGCGCCTTCAGCGCGCATGTTCTGGATGCTTTGCCTTCGGTGGCCTGCATGCAGGAGATTTTGCTCATCGGCACGCGCGGACGCATGGAAGCCGCCGAGCGGCGCTTATCCGTGCGTTGGGCCGACGCCATGCCGTCTCATTCGGCCGGGATTCCAAAACTCGGCCACCGGATCGCCGAGGCGATTTACGCCCGCATCGTCACCGGCGAGATCGACGGCGTGGTCGCCTTGTACAGCCGCTGGCGGCCGCGGCATGGCGTGCAGGTGGAGCGCGTGATGCTGTTTCCGCTCGACCTCGCGAATTTTCCGCATCCACGCGACGGGAACAAACCGCTGCTGAACCTGACGCCGGAAACCCTGTTGCGGAATCTCACCGCCGATTATGTGCACGCCCAGCTCTGCAAGGCGGCCTTGCACGCCTTTGCGGCGGAAAACGAGGCGCGCATGGCAGCAATGGCGGGCGCGCACGGCAAGATCGAGCAAAAGCTCGCCGCGCTCACGCTCGTGCAAAATGTCGTCCGGCAAGAGGAAATCACGTCGGAAATCGCCGAGCTGGCGGCGGGCATGATGGCCAGCCACCCATGATCCGCGCGTGCCGGAATCATTCCATCTGGCCGAGATTTTGCTGGCTGAGATTTTGCCGGCTGATATTTTGCAATTGCTGCATCGCGCGCACGATATCGGCGCGGCTGACGATGCCGACGACCCGGCCGTCTTTCAAAATCGGCACGCGTTTGATTTTGTGGAGGATGAGCAGATCGGCGATTTCCGGCACCGGCGTTGTTTCCTCGGCGGTGACCACATTCCTGGTCATGAGATCGGCGGCGGAATGATGGTTGACAGAAATATAGTCCAGGAATTCAGGCGCGAGGCGCTCGCCCTCGGCCAGGATGCCGAGCCACCAGGCGCGCCGCGCCATCGTCTTGCCGGAAAACGGCTTCATCAGATCGCCTTCGCTCACGATGCCCAGGAGCTTGCCATCGTTATCGACGACCGGCGCGGCGCTGATTTCGTGCTTGGCCAGAACCGCGGCGATCGCGGATGTATCATCGGTCGGTTTTACCGACACGATATTCCGAGTCATGATGTCAAAGGCTGTACCGGCCATGATCTGAATCCTTGTGGTTGTTTTTCATTCCTGTGGTCGCCGCCATGGTCATGCCGTCAGGGCGCCGTGTGCCTGCGCCTCCGGATACCCGACCGATTGCGCGAACAGGACGCGCTGCATCGGACGCAGCCGCAGCCCGGCATGCAAAGCCGGCCGGTCGCAATTGTGAAACCAGGCCGCCAGGCCGGAAGCCGCCGCGAACAGGCCGACATGTCCGGCGATCAGCCCGCAATCGACATAGCAATACGCCTTCTGCATGTCCGGGGCATGCAGCCGTGGCTCATCGAGCCCCGGCGTATGATCCAGACGCTCGAGGTCGGCGACATAGATCAACTGCACCGGCGCGGTCGGCCACATGCCTTCCTGCCCCGGCGTGATGGCTTCGCCGCGCAGATCTTCCGCCGCCGCCACGACCAGCCGGTGCTGTGCAGGGTCGTAGCGGTAGGCGGCCTCGGGGAGCGCAACGTAGACATCGACTTCCTGAGAATTGCTGGCCGAAGGCGCGGTGCGCCCCGCCAAGCCGAACGGCCCGGAAAGACGGTTCACGCCGCAGCCGGCCCATAGAAGATTGCCGAGCAGTTGCGCGGGCAGGGACGCGGCGCTGATCTTGCGCTCCGTATGGCGCCGCTGCAGTGCGGAAAACAACGGCAATTCCGTCCCCGATGCCGGCGCCGGCAAGACCAAATCCTGCGGAGGGCTTTTTCCGTTCATGATCGACCTCCTAGCTGGTGAAGCGTTTCTGGCACGCGTTGCATGACCCCGCTTTGACCTATGTCAGAACCGGAAGCGGATTCCGTGGGCGCGTCGGCCCGGTCAGGTTGCCGGAACCGTCAGCACGGGCGTCTGCGGGGTGACGCCCGTTTCCGCCAGCGAAAAGAACATCATGAGAAAGGTGAAGATCCGTTTCGAGGCGAAATCGCGGTCGTCGATCCAGTACCAGCTACCACGGTATCGAACCGCCGCGAACGCGCCCTCCGGTGGTGCCGGGCCGGACGAGACATGGACCAAGGGGCGGTCATGGGGATCGGGCGCGGTCATGACGGAAGCGGACGGGGTTGTACGCCCGGCCGCGACATCGGCGCGGGGGACGTCGATGCCGTTGGCGACTTCGAGCAGGATGCCGAGCATCGAGCGCGAGAGCAGCGCGATCTCCTGGGCGTTCTGCGGCAGCGCACCGAAAATGAGCGTCAGTTCGCCGTTCGGCCCCGGGCGGACTTTCAATGTGTCCCGCACCAGCTTGAGATCGCCGGAAATCTCGGGCGTGCGCGCGGGCGAGAGGATCAGAATGCCGGTCTCCTCCTTGCCGTGCTTCTCGAGCCGCAAACTGACCGCGCCGGAGAGTTGCAGGCGCCGCAACGCGTTCAGCAAGGGGTAGAAACTGGGATCGGCCTCTCGCACCTGCCCGCCGATGCTCGAGCGGTTATAGACGCCGTTGATGGCCCGCGTGGTCATTTGCAGGATGTAGTCCGCGGGATAGCCGGCCTGGATCAGTTCGAAGATGGCGCTGGGCGGAATCGGCCGCAGGAGACTGGCGGCGAATTTCTCCCCCGCCAGCGGCGTGTAGGTGATCGTCGGCCGGTCGAGATATGTCACGCCCCCGCCCAGCGTCACCAGGTTCGACGGTATGGTGCCGGTCAGGTCGGAACTGATCTGCCCGGCCGCGGAGAGCTGGCCCTGGAGCGCGTAGGCGCTGATGATCGAGGACACGTCGACGAAGCTGGGCGCGTCCCCGTACCGCATGCGCACGATGTTGAGGAGGGTTTGTTCCTTCCATGAATCGGCGACCGCGCCGATATAATCCACGCGGTCGCGCGATACGGTGGCCGGCCCGATCGAGGCGCAGCCGGCGGGCAGGAGCGCCAGCAGAATGAACGCGGTCCGCGCCCGGGAGGCGCCGGATTGGCCAACGATCCACGTCACGGCGCCCCGACCGCGTGCATCGCACTCCCGCCTTTCAGACATGTCGTGCCGCCACTCGATCGAAAAAACGGCTAGGCCGCCTTGATTAAAATCAACATGTCCCGCCCGGAACGTGTATAAGAGAGCTTTCCCAAACCTGCTGCGACAGGAGCCCCTTATGGCCAAGCACGCGGGGACGGTTACCCCCATTTCGAAGCTTCATCCCGGCGCCGGCCATCCGGCGGCCGGCCATCCGGCGCACGCTGAAAAATCCCCGGCCGCACCGCCCGCCTTGCCCGACCAGCCGGGTCTGTCGCCCGAGGAGCGGGCCGCCGCCGGCAAGGCCCTGCGGGCCAAGGTTCCACGCAACACGCACGGACTCTGGAAGCGCCATCACGGCCGGGCGGATCCGCTCGCGTTGCTGCGCCAGGCCGATGCGGAGCGCATTCCGGAACTCGTGCCGATCCGCTATGGCCGCATGCTGGCCACCCCGTTCACCTATTATCGTGGCGCTGCCGGCGTGATGGCGGCGGACCTTGCCCACACCCCGGCGACGGGAATCCATGTCCAGGCCTGCGGCGATTGCCACTTATTGAATTTCGGCGGTTTCGCCACGCCGGAGCGCAACATCATCTTCGACATCAATGATTTCGACGAGACCTTGCCGGCGCCGTGGGAATGGGATGTGAAGCGGCTTGCCGCCTCCTTCGTGCTGGCGGCGCGCGCGCGCGGGCTTGCGGACGATACGGGGCGGGATGTCGCCATCACCAGCGTACGGAGCTACCGCAAGCATCTGCGCGCCTATGCCGCACTGACGCCGCTCGAAGTGTGGTATGCGCAGGTGAGCGCCGACGATCTCATGTCCCTGCTGCCGGCTTCGATCCGCTCCATGGTCCAGGCCCGCATCGAGAAGGCGAGCCGGCAAAGCGGCTCCGAACTCGATTATCCAAAGCTGGCCGGCATGGTCGGGGGCAAGATCGCCATCCGCGACACGCCCCCCTTGATCTACCACCCCGATGTCACCCGCAGGCCCGATTTCGACGCGATTCTGGAGCAGGTGTTCGGCGCGTATCGCGACACGCTTCCCGATGACCGCCGCGAACTGCTCGACCGCTACCACCTGGTCGACGCCGCCATCAAGGTGGTCGGCATCGGCAGCGTGGGGCGGCGCTGCTGGATCGCGCTGATGATGTCGGACGCGAACGATCCGCTCTTCCTGCAATTCAAGGAAGCGGCCGCCTCCGTGCTCGAGCCCTATGCGGGGCAGAGCGTGTATGCGCATCACGGCCAGCGCGTGGTGGCGGGCCAGCGCCTGATGCAGCCGGCCTCGGACATTTTTCTCGGCTGGGTCACCGAGGCGACGCAGAAACGCCAATTCTATGTCCGCCAGTTGCGCGATGCGAAAATCAAGCCGCTGGTCGAAACCTTCGACGCTGAGCTGTTCGAGGTCTATGCCAGGGCGTGCGGCTGGGCGCTCGCCCGCGCGCACGCCAAGGTTGGCGATGCCGCCACCATCGGCGGCTATCTCGGCGCGAGCGACAAGTTCGATGTGGCCATCGGCGATTTCGCGGTCGCCTATGCCGACGAGGCGGAGCGCGACCACGCCGCGCTCCGGGCCGCGGTCCGCGCCGGAAAGATCATCGTGTATCAGGAATAGGCTGGCGAAAACATTCGCGACGGAGCCGCACAAAGGATCTTTGCCGGTGGAGCAGAACGCGCCGCGGAGGGACCTGATGAAAAAGGGACTTTCCCTGTTGTTTTCGGTGCTGTTGGTATCCGGATGCAATGCCGCGGCCACCTCGTCCCCGACACGATCCCAAACTCCGCCGGGAGCGGAGCCGACGTACCGGAATTTTAACAATCTGCCGCCGATCGTGATGCCGCCTTTCAATAACGTGGCGCCGCCGGCGCCGGCCGTGGGCCATATGCCAGCTCCTTAAAAAACAGCTATGGTCGTCGAACTCGAACTGCGAGGCAGAAACGAAGTGCTGGCAGCAAAATCCTGCGCGGCCCAGGGCAGGTTTCGCGCAGACCTGTGGGATCAAGTTGAAAAAGAGTCGATTGGCTTTTCCTCTTCAATGGACTCATCACCTGATCAGGCGAGTTGAATTTCCATCAACGGGCTCAGGCGATCGCGCCGGCCATGATCTGCGTCTCCACCAGGTTCGTGAAATTTCCCTGAGCGGCAAGCAGGTCTGAAAAACTGCCACGTTCGACGATGCGGCCCTGATCGAAAACGAGGATTTCATCGGCGTCGCGGATGGTGGAGAGGCGATGGGCGATGATGAAGCTGGTGCGGCCGACCATCAGCGCCCGCAAGGCGCGGGAGACGCGGGCTTCCGTGGCGGCATCGAGGGCGCTGGTCGCCTCGTCGAGCACCAGGATCGGCGGGTCCTTGAGGATCGCCCGGGCGATGGCCAGGCGCTGGCGCTGGCCGCCGGAGAGGTTGATGCCGCGTTCGCCGATCATGGTCTCGAAGCCGCTGGGCTGGCGCTCGATAAATTCCAGCGCCTCGGCCATTTCGCAGGCGCGGTGCAGTTCAGCCTCGGTGGCGTCGGGCTTGCCGACCAGCAGGTTCTCGCGGATCGAGCGGTTGAACAACAGGCTGTCCTGGAACACCACGCCGATCGCGCTGCGCAGGGAATCGAGGGTGACGTTGCGGATGTCCTGGCCGTCAATGGTGATGCGGCCACGGGTCGGGTCCCAGTAGCGCTGCAGCAGCGCCATGCTGCTGGATTTTCCGGCCCCGGTGGCGCCGACCAGGGCAATTACCGTGCCCGGCCGTGCGGTGAAGGAGACGTCCTGCACGGTGGGGATGCCGCTGACATATTCGAAACCGACGCGATCGAAGCGGACCTCGCCTTCGGTCACGGTCAGAGCCGGGGCGGCGTGGCGCTCTGGAATCGTGGTCTCGGCATCCAGGACGGCGAAAAAGTCGAGCAACGTCGGCATCTGCAGGAACAGCCGGGAGACGAAGCCCATGGCGCCCGTAAGGCGGCCGATCAACAGCGTGGCGAAGCCCATGAAGGAGACGATGGCGCCAATGCTGGCGGAGCCGTGCAGATGCAGGACTGTGCCGATCATGAAAATGGTGATGACGGTGATGGTGCTGGCGGCGGAGGTAACGACGCTGAGCACTGCCCACCAGTTGAGGACGGGGAATTGCTTGGCCAGGACCATCTCGCCGGTCGCGCGAAAATTCTGCGCCTCGGCACCGAGGCGGGTGAAGGCCTGCACCACCAGCACATTCGCCAGCGCATCCTGCGCCGTGCCGGCAAGCATAGAGTGATAGCCCTCGACCTGGCGCTGGGCGCTCTCGGTGCGGCTGATGGTCAGAACGGTGAAGGTGCAGAACACCAGGACCAGCAGGATCAACGCGATGGCCAGCTGCCAGTTAAGGATGATGGTGAGCGGCAACAGCACAAGAGTGGCGAGCAGCGTGGCGAGATGCTCCCGGAAAAAAGAGAGCCACATCCAGAACAGCCCATCCGCGCCCGACAGCATCATTTTCATCAGCCGCCCGGATTGCCGCTCGCGATGAAAGGCCGGGGGGAGGGAGAGCACATGGCGGAAATACCGGGCCATGGCGGTGAGGCGGCCACGATGCGCCAGGCGTTCGGCCTGCACCGCCAGCATTATGTTGGCGCCGATGCTGACAAGACCGATCCCGGCCCAGACGGCGAGGAGAATGACGGCGTCATGCAGCACCGATTTGTGGGTCATCGCATCGGAGCGGATGAGCAGATTGATGACCCGGCCGAACAGCACCGGCTCGGCGAACTGGAAGGCCATCACCATGAGATTGGCGAGTACGAGGCCCACCACAACCGCCCGTTCCCCCCGCAGCAAGCCAAGGACACGGGCGTAAACTCTGATAAACCTCATGATCCGCTCCAGCACATCCTTCCCTATTAGGGTGCTTTTGCTGCCAATATCGATCCCTGATCAAGCGGAGCCGCCATGAACGCTCGCGTTGAGATCATGCGCCGTCGTCGAGAAGAGGAGCGGAGGGTGTTCTAGCCGCCGGTGGCCGGCCTTTGCCGAAACGCGCCGCGGCAAAATCCGCTTTCTCCGCGGGACCGCGTTCCGGCACCTTGGACAAAGCGGTCAGTCCAACTCATCGTGAAGATAAATACACCAGCTTTATATGCTTCGTCCCCTGAAACCATCCATTGGCGACTTAAATTGTGGGGCAATTCCAGAGCCTTTTAAGAAGCCTGAGGGGACGAAACAGCCGCGAAACAGCCTCATCGGGAGTGCCATTGACCGAGGAGGCGTTAGCTCCGCCGCCCCCGGGAGGGAACAATCAGAAAACGGTCGAAAGGGAAACACATGCAACGCATGCTTTGTACAACGGCGCTTCTCCTCGGTTTCGTCGGGGCCGCCATGGCGCAGACCACGTCTTCCGGAGGGCAGCCCGCGGGCAATCAACCGGGCACCAACACGACCAATAAATATCATGACGAAAACAACCCTGGTCGCTCTACAATGGGGGACGAGTCAAGGAACCATTGCGGACGCAATGGGAGCGACTCGATCAGAACCGGTTCTACGCACGATGGCGCAATGGGAACGGGCTCCGGCAATAGAACAGACTGCGTGAACGCCGCCGGCCCAACGGACAGTACCAACAAATAATATTGGCCTGTCCGGAGATTGCCGTCACGATTTACGGAACAGGGAAAATACGCGACCCAGGTCGGCGTGTGCTGGGACAGCCCTCGACACGCGACTTCGGCTGCACCTCAACTGATTCTCTCACATTCAATGAGCGCAGGTTCGTGGTTCTGCCCGTGACGTGGTGCCGCCCGGAGTACGGCGTCGCTTATTGAATTTCTGAAGTTTGAACCAGCCGGTCGAAGGTCCGCTGGTAGATAAATTTTCGGTGCATGAACATGTTGTCGCGAATTTTCCGTAGCCGCGCGCGTTGTGCCAGGGCCTGAAGATTTTCCGCCGAGCGTTGCTCGAAGGTAAGGCCGAGACGGGCCAGGGGCGCAAACGCGGCGGCGTACATGTCATGGTAGGGGTGGAACGGTATTTGCCAGGGTTTTTCGCCGCCGGCGAAATGGATGATTTGTGGCGGCACGGCATGCTTCAGCTGCCATTCCAGATATGCGTTCGCAAAATTCCACCGGGGCGCCAGCCGGACCCGGCGCATTTTTGCCACGGCGTTCAAGGCGCTCTCGTCATGGTAGGTGCAGCGCGCCGTATTTTTGAGGAAGAATTCAAAAGCCTCGGCGCAAAGCGAGCGCCAGGTCCGTACGTCGGCAAGCAGGACGCCCGAATTGAAATAGCCGGCATTTCCGTCGATGCCCAAATTAGCAAAATAGGTGCGGATTTTTTGCCCGACGGGTCCCAGTTCATGGCGACGGAAGTAGCTGCGATCTTCCGCCGCACCGAAGCAACCGTCGGGAAGCTCGGCATCAAGCAATTGGAGGGGATCGCCGCTTGGCCATGTATCGCCATCAAGATAGAGAATTCGATCGTAAATGTCGGGAACGACATCCATCATAAAAAACCGGCCGATCGCCGAGATCGGCACGTGGGTTTTATTGAACAGCCGATGATCGAAAGCGGAATAATATTCCCGGTCAAGGACATCCGTATGGATGTCATGCGGTTCCAGAAAATCGTGGAGCCGCTGCACCGTGGGGGCTGGGATGTCCGTGGTGACGATTCTGATGTCGGCACGGCCGGGGGCGATTTTTTTTCGCATTTCGAGAGCTGCCGCAATCGTCGGCATGGCGAAACCAAGATCGGTCACAAAAAAAATTCCATGCCGGCGCTTCGGGCGGCTTTCCTCCAGGCGTCGCGTCGGAGGGCTTTCCGCCAGGCGTATCGTTTGGTCGAGTATGGTTGTGGTCATGCGGTTCTTCTCACAAGAAGGCGTGATGGAGCACGCTGAGGCCCCTGAACGTCCGAGTGCCGGTCGAGTTATCGTGGGCGTTTACACGTTTCCAAGTGCCTGGGGTGAGCTTCAACCAATTTGTAATCGATCGATTAACTCCGTTTGGCCGCGATAGGACGCATAATTGCAACCATTGGGCGCAGAACCAATGGCGCCTGACCAGCAGAGGATGCGTCGCAGTCACGCAAAGCTTGGCCGGGATTGCAGCGCATGGCAGGATCGCCGATCGCTTGTGAGGCGTGGCCCCCTGAATCGCGTGCAAGGGTCAGCCGGTGCTGCGGTTATTTCCCCTTGCGGTGCTTGTCGAGTTATGAGAGAAGTTTCTCTCATAACAGTAGTGGAGAGACTTCTCTCAAATGTTAACGCCATCTTCGGCGCGGGCGCCGCGCCGGGAACGGGGGCAGGTTCGTGTGGCGACCATCATGGAAGCCGGGGCCGCTCTGTTTCGGGAGAAGGGCTTCGATGCGGTCACGATGTCCGATATCGCAGCGCGGTCCGGGACCGCCTTCGGTTCGCTTTACCGCTTCTTCCCCTCCAAGGAGTCGCTGGCCGATGCCTTGCTGCAGCAATACGCGCAGCAGGCGCTTGACCAGTTGAGGGGGCTCGCGGAACAGGCGCCCGATATGGGCGGCAGTGGCGTCGCCGATGCATTGGTCGAGTTCATGCTCGGGTTGCAAGCGGAGCGGAGCTTTGCAATCGCGGTGATTGAGGCGCGCGGGGGTGGCGGTGACAAGCAGGCGCAGTTTCGGAAGTCTCTGCGAGACGGCGTAGCCGCGATCCTGCGAAGAGCTTGGCCTGATCTCACCGCCGCGAACGCCAAGGCTCTGGCAGTCATGGCGCTGCATGTGCTCAAGGGGGTGGCGGCCACGGCCGACGAGACGCCCGCAGCACGCCGCCTCCTATTAGGCCATTACAGGGGGCTGCTGGGGACATATTTTTCGTCAATGCACGGCGCGACGGTTCCGGCGCCGCAGCGGAATGCCGGCAGCCGGTCCTAAGCGTACCAAGGGAATAAGGCCTATGCAGCAAATTTCAATCGAAGGGCTGACATACCAAGACATGCTCCGCCCGGAGATGTTAGCGGATCCGTATCCGCTGTTTCGCCGCCTCCGCGACGAGAGTCCGGTCCATGAGGACGAAAATGGCGGGGCCTGGATCGTGAGCCGATACCGTGATGTCGCCTTTGTGCTGAGCGACCCGCGTTTTTCCGCGGCCAGGTTGCTGGACCAGGACCGTGACTATGACGGAGATCGGCCGATTCGGTCGGCTCTGTCTCGCCAGATGCTGTTTCTCGATCCGCCGGATCACACCAGGCTTCGCAAGCTTTTCGCCAAGGCGTTCACGCCGATCCGGCTTGAGAGTCTTCGCCCGCATATTCAACACATCATCGATCATTTGCTGGACAAGGCGGAGATATCGCACGGGTATATCAATTTCATCCGTGATTTTGCCGTGCCGCTGCCCGTTACGGTCATAGCCCAGATATTGGGTGTTCCTCATGAGGATCGCCCATTATTGCTCGGTTGGTCGGGTGCCTTTGGCCAGCTGATCAGCGGACGCCGTCTAACCGCCGAGGAAGTGCAGGAGGCCGACCGTGGCATCCGCGAATTTATCGGCTATTTCCAGGACCTTATCGACAAACGCCGGCGCCATCCTGCCGATGACATGCTGAGCGATCTTGTCGTGGTCGAGGAGATGGGGGATCGCCTCAGCACGGAGGAACTGATCATGAACTTGATTCTGCTCCTCGCCGCTGGCCACGGCACCACGACCCATCTTCTCGGCAACGGATTGCTCGCCTTGTTGAGCCATCCCGCCGAGTGGCAACGCCTTGTCGCGGACCAGACGATCGCGCCCCATGCCGTCAGCGAGCTTCTTCGGTTCGATGCGCCGGTGCAGGTCACGGGCCGGGAAGCTCTCGAAGACGTAGAACTCGGCGGCAAGATCATCCGTAAGGGACAGCGTGCGCGGGTCCTGCTCGGTTCGGCAAATCGAGATGAGGAACGCTTCCCCGCGCCCGATCGCCTCGATCTGCAGCGGTCGGATACCCGTGTCATGTCCTTTGGTCACGGCATTCACACATGTTTGGGCGCGATGCTTGCCCGTTTGGAAGCGCAAATTGCGTTCGCTGAACTCGCACGCCGGTATCCTGCCGCCGAATTCAACCCTGACACACTCCAGCGGAGCCGAAGCGTCTCTTTTCGCGGATTGAGTCGTCTTGATGTCAGGCTTTCATGATTTCGCGCCGGAAGATCGGCCGTTCCTAAAATTTTTATTTTGGAAGAGTGCAGGAATGTTCAGAGGAGGACGCTGCTGCCAAAGTATGGCGGCGCCAATTGGTATCGCGATGATCCTGGCGCTGAGCGCCTGTTCCAACGCTCGAATTGTGTCGGACCGTCCGATTCCGGGCGCCGTCCAGTATCGACCGGACGTCGTCTACGTGGCCGACTTCGACTTGCCGCCGGATGCTCTTCGTTCAGAAAGTCTTTTCGCAAATTTACCGCTCCATGCCTGGAAAGAACGACGGCAGGCCAACTCCCTCGTCGGCCTGATGAGCAATTCGATTATCCAGGATCTGCAGAAGAAAGGCTTGCAGGCATACAGGCTTCCCGCTGACGCTTCGATGCCAACCCAGGGCTGGCTGGTGCGGGGGGCGTTTGTTCAGGTTAATGAAGGAAACCGTGCGGAGCGCGCGCTTGTCGGCTTCGGAGCCGGGCATACCGATCTACAAGTTTCAATTATGATCGACGAGCTCTCCACCGACAGAGCGCCAGCACCGCTTTACGCGATACAGTCCGCGTCCCGGAGTGGCAAAAACCCCGGAGCCGTAATAACTCTCAATCCATTCGCGGCCGCCTTCAAGTTCGTCCTATCTGGACAGGATCTCGATCGCGATGCCAAGCAGAGCGCCTCGAAGATCGCGGCCGACATACTCGCACACATCAACGCGGCCCCACATGTTTAACGATGCGGAGCGCTCCGCCTGTGACGCATAACCACCCACGTCAAGTACCAGAAGCTTCGGGCTCGCGACCAAATTTCCAATTTCATGCCGCGCTCTACGCTGGGCCGATCGAATAAAGCAGGAACCGGCCTTTGGATTTATTTCCGGTATTCGGAAATTTTCGCTTCGGGTGTCGTGTTCGCAGGTGCGACCCGTATCAGGATTGCACAGGTCACCCGCGCAAGTAAGAGGATGAAATGCAATGACGGATAGGCTTTTGCAGGCATGTCCACCTGCCATGAGACAATTTTTTTTGGCGGCCACCGATTCACGGAACTTGGTTTTCGGCGCCGCATCAGCACTGTTCCTGCTTGGCAGCGTTCCAGCGTCAGCGAATTGGGCCGGTCACGGCACGGTATTCGCGCCGAGGGGTGCCTATAGTGGCGCGCATTACGGAAGCTGTGGTGCCGGAAGCTGTTCTCATGCTGGTGGCATCATCGGGCCTTATGGTGGCTTGGCCACGAATAACGGCACGATCACAAGGACGGGGCCGGGGCAATTTTCAAATTCGGGAACGGCCATGGGGCCTTATGGCCAATCCATCTCTCACTCGGGCAGCACGAGCTGTGCCAATGGCACATGCGCGCATAATGGAACCATAACGGGACCCAATGGAGGGACCGCCGCCATCGCGGGTCGTGTAACGCGGACGGCGCCAGGTGAATTTTCATCCTCAGGTACGGTCACCGCGCCAGATGGCGATGCCATCAGCCACTCGGCGTCCACGAGCTGCGCTTACGGCTCCTGCGGCCGGTCGGGGACGATCACCGGTCCCAATGGTCAGAGCGTCACTCATTACGGAACGGCAACTCGTGTCGCGCCGGGGGACGTCGTAACGTCGGGCGCCGCGGTGGGATCGAGCGGCGGCGTGGTAACGGTTGGGGGAGGCGTCGTCGTGGGGGGCACGCGAGTGGCCGTACCGCCGCCCGTCGGATATGTGCCGGTTCCGCCTCCGCCCCCGGTCGTCTATGTCCCACCCGTTCCGCCCCCCGCCATTGTGCCGGTTCCTCCTCCTCCGCGTGTGGTTTATGTGTCACCGCCGGTCGTCTATGTTCCGGCGGCGCCTCGGCCCCGCCTGTGGGTCCCCGGCCATTGGATCGGCGGCGTTTGGATACGGGGGCATTGGATATGAAAGGCTGATGACAGACCGCCTCGGGCGGGCAGGGTTTATGCTTCAAGCCCACCCGCTTCGCGATCTCTCTCTACGATGAAAATCCATCGTTCTTCGGATCGGCTTACTTGGGCCAAAAGCGAAGAAGCCAGAGCCGGGACAATGGTTCCGCCCGAATCCAGCCATTGCCGACATGATTTCAAATGTATCGATCTTCTTTTCTGTCGTGTTAATAAATCTAATATAAGCTTAGATCAGCTTTGACGTTATCCTTGCATCAAACATCTCAAGTCGTTCCACGCGATCCCAATATACGGTGCGGATCAAGGCCCTTCTGGCACGGATACGAGCGTTCGTTTAGCGCAATCAGGTATTTCACAGGGCACGACGGTGCCGGAGGTACATCCGTAGCCATATGGCCTTGCAGTGCCACGAGGAAAACTTATCGGAGCCGGGGGGATTGGCTTCTGTGTTTCGTATCAGAAGCGTTGATGCATCGTATGTGAGTGGCCCGAATGAGTTTGAGGTATGTGGGAAAAGCCTGGTCGGAGTCGGTGTGGTTCGTGGTTGCCCCTTCCGCCGGTAGCCGGCCGGCCGTGAGGGGCCGGCGGGGTTACACAGACGCATCGGACCCGGATCTGGTGTCTTGGTCCGCTGATGGTGACAGAAGGGCGTTCGATGAAATCGTGACGCGTCATGGTCCATTCGCACTGCGAGTGGCGGCGCGCCTCATTCCTGACCCCAAAGTCGCGGAGGACGTTGTTCAGGAGGCGATGTTGCGCGCCTGGTCTCAGGCAGGACGATTCGACCCGCAACGTGCCCGCCTTACGACCTGGCTCTACCGAATTCTGGTCAATCTGTGCATAGATCATCGCCGGCGCCGGAGGTTTGAACCGCTTCCGGAAGGGTTCGATGCCGTCGACCCGGCGGCAGGAATAGACGAAGTGATGGAAAGCGACGAGCGTGTCAGGGCTTTTGCAAAGGTCGTTAAGAGCCTTCCCGCGCGCCAGCGCGCCGCGATAACGTTGGTTTATGATGAGGGTATGTCCGGCGCCGAGGCGGCCCGTGTTCTCGGCATGTCGGCCAAGGCTGTGGAACGGCTTTTGTCTCGTGCCCGGGCTTATTTGCGAGAGCATCTGGTGCCGGAACATGACGCAGACCATTATGGGAAGGAATTTTAGCGATGCTGACGCTTAAGCGGTTTATGGCTTTGGCTGACAGTTATGGCGCCCAGCGACAGCGTTGGCCGGAAGAAGCGCGCGGTGACGCCGAGGCGCTGCTGCGCGTTTCTTCCCAAGCACGCACGATATTCGCCCAAGCGCGCACGGTGGATGAAGCCATCCATACAGCCAGTGCACAGGAAAATGCGCTGCTGTGGCAACCGAGCGACCAAGAGGCGGCACTCGCCAGATTGCGGTCCACCGTTGCAGCGGGGATTGCCGCAAGCTCTGTTCACCAACCGAATAATGGGCGCTGGGGATGGGTGCTGCCAGCCGGAGCTGGCTGGATGAGGCTCGCGCGCCCCGGGTGGATCGGCCTTGCAACCAGCAGCTGCTTCGTTGTCGCGGCAGGGATTCTGATCGGCTCAACGTACGGGGCGACGCCTCCGTCGAGTGATTTACAGGCAATGCTGCAGCCCATGCCCATTCACGTATTAGCGGATTGATTTAGTGGAATGACCGAACAACGTTCTCAGACCCCGAACTGGCGCCGCATTGCGCTACCCGCGTCGCTGGTTTTGAATCTGTTTTTTGCCGCGCTGATCGGCGGGCATGTGTGGCGGGATAAGATGAGTGAATCGGATGCCCAGCCACCATTGGCCGCAGCCCTTGCCAAAGTCCAAGCCACGCTTTCCACACCTGATGCCGCCGCATTTACGGCCGTGCTGCATCGCGATGCCCCGGGCTTTCTCACGGCAGCCCAGCAATTTGATGACGCCCGTGCCCAGCTTGCACATCAAATTACCGCGGAACCGTATAACCCGGAAGCGGTGAGGCAGGCGCTCGCGGTCTGGCAGGTGAGTTGGAATCACTTCATGAATGATTTCAGCGGCCCTCTCGTCGATGCTTTGGCTCAGATCTCACCGCAAGGCAGGAGCAGCCTCATCGCCGCCCGCCGCAAGGCAACATTCAGTCTTGGCCCGCCCTGACGGGCCGTAGCAGAGGCCGTCGAGATGAGAATGATGGATACGCCGCAGCGACACCGCCGTGTTGTCCCCCTTTGCGCGGCAGGTTTGGTGGCCGACCGCCTGCGCACATTATGCGATAACGCCCTTATCCTATTGACCGGCACGAATCAGGTGGTGACGATTGAGGTGTCGGTTGTGACGCCCTGTCCCCATGTTCTGGTCGATATCGTCATGGAGGTTGCCCGGGAATTTGTTGCGAACGGTCTCACCCATGGCATGTATATGAGAGCGTTCGGGCGAATTTCGGTCCAGGTTCTTGGCACTTATGAGGACACAAGACTTGTCGTGAGCGATGACGGCTGGGGGCTAAATAGCAACATCAAAGAAGGTAACGGCATCGGCTTGGCGCGTGACTTGGCGGCTGGTTATGACGGACGCGTTTGGCTCCGACGCACGGAAACGACTGACGCAACTCTTGTTCTCCGGCACCCGAAGGGTTTGGCAACGTGACGAGCGAGCGCCTCGAGCAGGCTCCGATCCAAGTTTTTACTCTCTATGACCAGAATCATGTTGGCAGTTCTAGGGCTCAGAGATATTGTCGAATCGATATAAAGCCAATGCAATCGAAGCTAAACCAAGCCAATCCACGTCGATTTCGATCCGGCTCATGACCTCGCTTTGAAATTGTAGCGTGCGCCTGGGGTTAATCGCTCTTCCAGCATCAAATCGTTCCCAACCAATGTGTCGTTGACGAACATTGTTTTGTGCCATTTTCGTATATGATAATCATGGAGGATATCGTGCCCCTTTTTCCAAATCCGGTACCGTTGAGATCCGTAGCCCTCGCGATGATGGCTGCCCTCATGGCGGCGTCCACCGCGTATGCCAAAAACCTAGGTAATTTTAATGCCGCCGACGCCAATCATGATGGTCGCGTTACGCTGCAGGAGTTCTCAACCTATGAGACACAGCGCCTGGAGACGTCGAACGGCTTTACGGCTCAAAGGTTCAAAAAAATGACGCCGCAGGAGCAGGAGGCCCGTCTTCAGGCGCGGTTCAAGGAACTGGATTCCGGCAATAAAGGGTATCTCGACCAGAACGATTGGAATGGCCCTTGATGTTGGGTGTCGCAAATGCCGATCGGGTTCGTATCAGATTTGTACAGGGTCGTCGTCCTGTGGAAACAGAAGGGTCGAGTGTTATGGTTCGCAAGATTTTGATGGCGTCTCTCTTGGCTGCGGGAACGGTGACAGCAGCCATGGCCCCGGCTGATGCCGCGACGTATTATTATGGTGGCTACGGACATTATGGCGCGTATTACGGCGGTTACGCGCATTATGGGCCCTATTATGGTGGTTATGGGGTTGCTGCAGGTGCGGCTGCAGGTGTTGCCGTCGGTGCAGCGCTCGGAGCTGCGGCTGCGGCCCATCCGGTCTATGCGCCGCCGCCTCCGGTCGTCTACGTGGCACCGCCGGCGGTTTATGCGCCCGGGTATTATTACCCCGGTTATTATTACGTCGCGCCATGATATAAAATGCTCGGACCTGCTGACGAGGGCGCTGCCAGTGGATCCGTGAGCATCACTCAATTCGTGTTCGATCGAGGGCTAACCGGACCCACCTAGCTTCATATGTATCGGTTTTGTACCGCGAATGGGATCGACGCCGTCCCAGTTGACGGGTGTGTCGGACCCGCTGTGCCGCTCGCATCCTCTTTACACGTCATGAATCGATTTCTTACATGAGCCGCGTCTCGATGTCTCGCTGGGTCGTTGTTCTGGCAGCCATGTTGGTTTTGCCAACAGAAATCTTCGCACAGCAAGCCAGACCGTCCGCAGCGGACCCGGCTAAGGCTTCCAATTCAGTCTATTCGCCGCCCGGCGTCGCGCCCGTGCCGATGAAGATGATATCGGAAGAGGTTGAACAGTATATCGAGCAAGTGCACGATCAGCTGGGCATCTCGGCATCCGAGCAACCACAATGGAACCAATTTGCCCAAGTCATGCGTGACAATGCGTTGCGAACGGAAGAAGCCTTCGCCGCGCGGGGCGCAAGCGTGGCAACCATGAATGCCGCTGCCAATATGGATTCCTATGCGCAACTCGCACAGTTGCATGCGGGGAATATGCAGAAACTGGCGACAGCATTTCAGTCGCTCTACAACACATTCCCGCTTCAACAGAGAAAAGTCGTGGATGCGATCTTCTGGCATAGTTCCAGAAGTCCAACGCCGCACGGTTGAATCAAAAACTTGTTTTTTCCATAACATAAAAACCGTCGTGGAATGCGGGGGGATACCTCTCGCCGATCCGTAAAAAGATCGATGATTGGTCGGCGTTTCCATGCGAGGGGAAGTGTTTATGGATTTTGAGATTAAAAAAAATGCGTGTCAACAAACCGTATTTAAGAATTCTGCGTCGCGTCACTTTTATTTGCCGCGAATTGTTGGGGCCAGTATGGTCCTTTTGCTTTCAGGTTGTACGGGCGCGAAAATTGCGAATGTCACTTCAGTGGATGCCGGCTCTCCATCGCCTACGGAAATCTTGGTTCAAGTTGATTCAACGCCGATAGACCAGGACACCAATGCGGCGACTCTAACAAAAGTTACGGCTGCGCTTCAATCGGATCTGATCGAACAACTCACGAAGGCGCGGGTCACCGCGGAGCCTTTCGTTCCGGGAACAAGTCACCCCGGTGCCGCCGTGCTGCACATCTCGATCGCCGAGGCCGATCCAGGCAGCGCACTTGAACGAATTATTATCGGATTCGGCGCCGGGCAGGCCAGATTGCAGGCGGAGGTCGATTTCGAAACCGCTGATACCCGTGCTGCCCAGACGATGACGGCATTCGACACGTCCAGCAATAGTGGCTACCAGCCGGGACTCATTGTGCCTGGTGGAGTCGCGCTTGCGACCGGAAGGGCCGTCCATCTGGCCATCGGCGCGGGCATCGATGTTGCCTTGAACGTCCGTGGAGGACTCGCCAGGCCGACCGAGAAAACGGCAAGTGCCGTCGTCAATCAACTCAAGAAATATTACGCATCCGTCGGGTGGATTTGGCCGGCCGACAGACAAGCCTAGAAGCTTCCGCCACGCCACTTCGATACGCTGACCGGAAGGAAAGGGGATGGATATATCCGCCCGACCGTGTCGCGTCCAAACGCTGAAATATAGGAGATAATATCGTCATGCCTAACCACGGGCGTAACGCGACTATCTTGTCGGCAATCCTCGGGCTGACCACTCTGGCGGGATGTGCTCCCCCCGGTCCGCCGTCGCCAACCGTACTGGCGCTGCCGGCACAGGGTGAAAACTTTGCGTTATTCCAGCAGCATGACGAGACATGCCGGCAGTATGCGGCGGCGCAGGTAGGTGGACAGTCGCCGGGGCAGGCGGCCGCGAAGAGTGGCATAGCGGGCGCCGCTGTGGGAACAGGGCTGGGCGCCGCCGTCGGCGCGCTGCTGGGCTCCGTGTCCGGGCATGCAGGGGCTGGCGCCGCGATCGGCGCGGGCGGTGGCTTATTGGCTGGCAGCCTGGTGGGGGCGGAGAATGGCCAGGAATCAGCGGCATCGGTGCAAGGCCATTATGACAGGGCCTACACGCAGTGCATGGTGGCGAACGGCGAGAAGATTGCGCCGCCGACGCCTGCCGTTGTGTATGCGGCTCCCACCCCGGTCTATGTACCCGCCCCCGTTGCAGTCTACCGGCCGGCTCCGGTTTATGTCGTACCGCCGGGTGTCGTCGCCGTACCTGTGGCGCCCTGACATAGGATCGGGCAGCACGGGCTACGCACCGGCTGAGGCCGGTCCATCGTCCAGCGCCATGTCTCTCTCCCTGGAAGTTTGGTTGAAACCTCCCCGCTCGTAAATGCGCGGAGACAGACCCGAACCGTACCGCCAACGCGGCCGTTACGGCGAAAAAGCCGGCACCGAACTCGGATTATGGGAAAAAACACGCGACCGTCCCGGTGGCAACCGGCAGACTTGTTCAGGGATCGTTTGGCGGAGAGACAGTCCGCCAATTTGACATCCGCAGAGGTTTTCTAGTGTCCGACTACTTTCAAGTAATCCAATGAAATAACTGATTATTTTCTTCTGATGCGTCCGTCTTTTTCCGCTTGCGTATCTTACCGTTCGGCCTTATGAAAAGGGAATGGAAACGGGTACAACAGTTAGGCGGAGAGGTTTCAATGCCCAAGCGAGCCACGCCATTGACGGCCCAGAAAGTCGCGAGAGCAAAGCCGGGACGCTATTACGATGGCGACGGATTGGTGCTGCTTGTGCGCGAGGCTTCCACGTTCGAGCCGACCGGAAAGCTTAAAGAGCCTGGAAAGGCATGGTGGCTGTACCGGTACACAATGAGGGGTAAGACCCGAGATCTGGGCCTTGGGAGGGCACTGGGTGCGAACTCGGTTTCCCTCGCTGAGGCTCGTATAGAGGCGAAAAAAGCCCGGGACCTGGTGAAGGGTGGCACCGACCCGCTCACCGCCCGGGAGGCAGAAGAAGCCCAAAAGCAAACCGCGGCGGCTCTGGCAGCGGCTACGGCCATCACATTCGAGGACGTCGCGGGGAAATACCTCGCGGCACACGAGGCGAGCTGGCGGAACCCAAAGCACCGCCAGCAGTGGCGGAACACGCTCAAGGACTATGTGTTTCCCAAAATCGGTGGGCTATCCGTCTCGTCGGTTCAGACCGGCCACGTCACTCTTATTATAGAGCCGCTTTGGACAGAGAAGCCCGAGACGGCCTCCCGGGTCCGCGGTCGCATCGAGACGATTCTGGACTATGCGAAGGTGAAGGGCTGGCGGGACGGCGAAAACCCCGCCCGGTGGCGGGGGCACCTGGACCATATTCTACCGAAGCGCTCGAAGGTTAAGCGCGTCGAGCATCATGCGGCACTGCCCTGGAAACGGATTGGCGATTTGGTTGCCAAGCTCCGGACCCAGAACGGTAGGGCAGCTAGAGCGGTGGAATTCGCCATCCTCACAGCAGCACGCTCCAGTGAGGTGCGCGGAGCGCGCTGGGGTGAGATTGATCTGGCCGGCAAGACGTGGACCATCCCGGCTGAGAGAATGAAGGCGGGCAAGGAGCACCGCGTGCCATTGAGTGATCGGGCTATCGAGATCCTTCAGGAACTTGAGATCATGCGTGATGGCAAAAACGGCATCGTGTTTCCAGGCGGGCGCGAAGGTGGCGCATTATCGGATGTCGCCCTATCGAAGGCCGCAAAGGCTGCGGGAAGCGACGACATCACCGTCCACGGCTTCCGGTCCACCTTCAGAGACTGGTGCGCCGAGGCGACGAATTACCCCCGCGAATTAGCCGAGAAGGCCCTGGCTCACACCCTGCCAGCGGCGGTGGAGGCCGCCTATCAGCGCGGCGACATGCTTGAGAAGCGAGCTCGGCTGATGGATGACTGGGCGGCGTTTTGCTCGCGCCCCATGCCAGTGAACGGGGCGTCCGTGACGCAGATCAGGGCGGTAGCGTGATGAGCAGCGAGTCTGTACCGACGGCGCACGACGAAAATGATCCATTCGACTGGCTGCGCCCGTTCATGTCTGGCCCAGCTGATTTGTCATTACCAGTCGGAAACTCGGCTCCGCACGCTCCCCCATCGCGCGATCTATCGCTTCGTCGCGCGCAGGAGGCGGAGCTATTGGACGAGCAAATTTGGTTGTTGGCGATGAGTGAAGCATATGCGGCCGACAACGAAGCATTGCTGCGCCATATGATGGATCAGACAAAAGCGGAGGTCGCAGCCGATTTTCTGCGTCGGCATCCGCCCTTTGGGCGTTTTGTTAAGGAGCACATTGACGCAGGGACTTGCGGCCGCGCCGTGCAAATCCTGATAGACGAAAGAGAACGCCGAAAATCCCCTCATCAGATCGAGGTAATTCTCGACGAGCCGGAGCCTTCGTCGGCACGGGGCCTGCTGCCGGAGCAGTCAGCAGCTGAAGCTCCAGATAATTCCGAGCATAGCCATATCAAATCGCCGTACACTCACGTCATGGGCATTGGCCATATCGCTAGTCTAAAGAAAGCGGGACGCTTCAGCGAGCAGAGGCCAACGTGGAATGAGGTTCAAAAAATCCTCAGTCCAATATTCGTGCGCGTCACGAAGCGTGAAGCACAAGCGGTGGTCAAGAAGATTTGGGAGGCCGAAGCGCATAAGCGCGGTCCACGGCCCCGCCGGGGGATTAAACCAAGTGACAATTAGGCTTGTTAAGCTGCTGAATTACCAATGGTTTTTTAAGAGTTTGGGAAAAATTTGGTTTAAATAGAAAACGCAAAAACTCGTGACTAATAACCGGTTGTTCACTTCTATTCAGGAGCAACCGCCGTGAATTACACGAAGAAAGCCTACCGCCCCCGTGATGCGGAGAAGATTATAGGTTGTGGTCACACCAAGCTCTACCAACTGATTGCGGAAGGCGTTTTGGACGCCCGCAAGATGGGGCGAGCAACGGTTATTACCGCTGATTCGATCGATCGCTATTTGGATTCTTTGCCCAAAGCGCTGATCGGTAAGGCCGCCTAGAAATTCGAACCGCCAGCCTCACAGCCAGCGGCTCGACAGTAACTTGGCAAAACGCAGTCAGGACACCTGCTTTATTGCCGAGTTTTCTGAACGTTTCAAGGCGTGAGGCTCCCATGGAGCCCACATGTTGCAATTTTCTCCCCCAAATTGGTCTGATGCTGGACCGAACGTATCCGCGCTTGTGCTCTTCGAGTCGCAAATCCCATTCGCGCGAAGAATCGCCGAAAGATATCTGGCCCGAAAGGGCTATGAGCACCGCGGCTTTCACATCGATGATGTTGAGACCGTCGCTTATCTCGGATTGCACCGGGCGGTAAAAAACTATGATCCGCTGAAGGGCGTTCCCTTTGCGTCGTGGATCAACCTCAACGTCACTTATGCGCTGAAAGATTTTCTCCGTCAGAACCGATCGATTGTCCGCCGGCCAAAGGAGCATAAAGGCGAAATCGAAGGCGATGACGTGTCATTATCGGCGCCGCTTGATCAAGAGGATGAGGGGGCAGGAACTCTCCTCGATGGCTTGAAATCAGATCTGCCGGACCCTGAACAGGCTCTTTCTGAAGAGGAATACCTAGCGGAGATCGTTGCCACGCTGAGGCCGGCGCTCGACGCCTTGTCCGAGCGCGAACGCGCAATCCTTCAAAATCGCCATCTGAGCGAAGACCCGCTCCCTCTACGGGTGCTGGCGGAGCGTTGGGATATTTCCCTGCAGCGCGTTGGTCAGATCGAGGCCACGGCCCTGAAGAAGCTCCGCGTATCTCTAGAACGCATTCGGCAAATTGAGGTCGAGGACTACGACAAATGTAGGGAGGATATAATTGCCAAAGCCTACTGGAAAGACGACGCGAAATGCTACGGAGTTCGTCTTTCTTCCCTCAAAGCAGACGATAACAGGCTTGTTGATCGGATTCGCAGCTTGCCAAACAACCAGAAGGACACGGCCGGTAATGTCACAAGACATGCGGTCACCTGCCGTTTTGGCTTTGATACGTCCCCGTTTAGCAGCGAATTGCACGATAAGATCAAAAGAACACGGCACGACGCAGAGCTTAACGCCAAAAAGCAGGCCGACTATCGGGCGCGGGCTTTGGTCTGCGGATTGACCTGGGCTCGTGAGGGCGCGCAATGAGCGCGCGCGATATCCGCATGACAATCTCATGGTTCGAAACCGCGTTTCCTGTCGGTCCAGCCTACGGCGACCCGGAAGTCATGACCTGGGATCACTTCACGCAGGTATTCAAGCATCGGCGTGAAGGGGTAAAGGATGGACCCTGCTTCGCCACGGCGCGCTTCAAACTGGAAACGGACAACCGTCATGTTCGGCGCCTGAAGGGTAACGTAATTGCACGGAGCGCAGTCGCCCTCGACATAGAGCCCAACAAGGAAACCGGCGAGATCCCCCCGACTCTGGAGGCCGTTTTGGATCGTGTTGGGGTGCTGGGCAAGGCTTGCTTGGGCTACACGTCACACTCGCACCAGCCAGGCGCCGACCGTTACCGGCTGGTGTTCCCGCTGTCCGCCGAGCTTGAGCCTGAAATCCCCGCACCGGAGATCGTCGCCAAGTTTCTGCGTCTCGACGATGTTCTCGACCAATCCAAACGCGGCCCATCGTCGCTTTTTTACCTGCCATCCGGCGAGGCCGATGAGCCCTGGCACCAATGCCACGTTATCGACGGCGCCCCGCTGAATGCAGACGCCCTCACCAAGGCCGGTCAAGCCATCCTGGACGCTGAAGCGGCTAACGCCCAGGCGGAAGCCGTCAAAGCGTCCGAGGATCGCGCGCGGCGTCGTTTGGAGCGCCTGGAACAGGGGATAGATCCGGACGACTCTCTCATTGAGAAGACCCGGGCGCGTCTCGACCTAGCCGATATCCTGCGCGCCCATGGGTACGATCAGCGCGGCACGAAATGGCGCCACCCAAACAGCAGCTCGGGCATGTACGGCGCCGATATCAAGACTTTCGGGGGCATCGATCGCGTCTTCAGCCACAACGCCAGCGACCCACTCCACGCAGAGAACTTGCCTGATTGGTGTACCGTCACCGCCATTGACGCCTTCGATGCTGCGGCGATCCTCCAATATGGAGGGGATCGGAATAGGGCGATGCGAGAGATGGCCGAACGGTTTGGCCTAACCAAGGCAGCAGAACAGAAAGCGCTTGCAAAATTGCTCTTCCAGATGATCCGCCAGCGGGCGGCGCAAGCGGCAATCGAGACCGCAGCCTATGATGAGGGGAAAAAGCTCGGCCTGTCGCATCAGGAAATTTGTCGCGTCGCTCGCTATGTCGCGGATAGCTTCACCGCTCAGCGGGAAGCCGCATGATGGATGGGTTCCCCGATATGTCCCGAGCCCTGGAGGCGGCGAAGAACAAGCTTATGCTCTACCCGTCCGCGCCCCTTCATAGCGCCCGCGAATACCTCCGCGTCAAGCACGCCGGAGAACAGACACGCACGCTGCATCATCAGAACGGAACGTTCTATAGATGGGCCGGCACCCACTATCTTGAAATGACCTCTGAGGAGATCCGGGCCAAGCTATACGGTTTTCTGGATGATGCCGATCAACCCACAAAGGAAGAGGGCGTCACCGCGCCTTTCAACCCTAATAAGGGGAAGGTTGCCAACGTCGCGGAGGCTCTCGCGGCCGCCACGCAGTTAACCTCAACGGTTAAGGCCCCGGCGTGGCTGGATGATAAGGCTCACCCGGCAGCAAATGAACTCGTCGCCTGCACAAATGGCTTGCTTCATCTGCCAACGCGCAAACTCCTACAGCATTCACCCGCCTTCTTCTCATTGAACGCGCTGGAGTTCGCTTATGATCACCACGCGGGAGAGCCCACGGAATGGCTGAGGTTCCTGCATCAGGTATGGCCCGCCGACCCGCAGAGCCGAGATCTGCTACAGGAACTGTTCGGCCTCATGTTGACCGGCGATACCAGCTTTCAGAAAGCGTTCCTCCTGGTGGGTCCCAAGCGCAGCGGTAAAGGCACGATCGCCCGCGTCCTGACAAAGCTCCTCGGGCAAGCGAACGTGTGCGGCCCGACACTCAGCAGTCTCGGGCAAAACTTCGGCATCGCGCCGCTGATCGGCAAACGGCTCGCCATCATCTCCGATGCGCGACTAGGTGGCAAAACTGACCAGCAAGTCGTCGTGGAACGCATCCTGGCCATTACCGGCGAGGACAGTCTCAGTGTTGATCGGAAGTTCAAGGAAGCCTGGACGGGACAACTCGAAACCAGGATCATGGTGTTGACCAACGAACTCCCCAGGCTATCGGACGCCAGCGGCGCTCTCGCCAGTCGGTTCATCATCCTGCTCATGACCAACAGCTTCTTTGGGCGCGAGGATCAGGGCCTAACCGACCGGCTTATCAAAGAACTGCCTGGCATCCTGAATTGGAGTCTGGACGGCTGGAAGCGGCTTAAGGATCGCGGATACTTCGTGCAGCCCGCATCAGCGGCCGCCGCGCAACAGGACTTTGAGGATCTCGGCTCTCCGATTGGGGCGTTTGTTCGCGACTGCTGCGTTGTCAGCCCTACAGCCTCCTGCCGGCCGGAAACGCTCTATAGTCGCTGGCTGACGTGGTGCAATGAGCAGAACATCATGCACGTCGGCACCGTCCAAACTTTCGGGCGAGATCTGCGGTCGGTGGTCTCGGCTCTCAAGACGATCAAGCCAAGAAACGATTGCGGCGTCCAAGAGCGGTTCTATGAAGGGGTAGGATTGGCCGATGGTGAGGCGCAGTGAGGCGCGTATCACTCCATTGTGGCTCTATATTTACATCCTACCTACGCGCCCGACCTTTGGAAGTTCTACAAATAGTTAGAGCTACAATGCACTGGGACGCGCCTCATCGCGCCTCAGTGCGATAGCGCAGTCGGTGACGTGGTGAGCCGCCACCGGATCGAGCCCCAGATCCCGTACTTCCTAGACCACACGGCGGACCTTTTCTCCGCCACAACACAAGGAAATCGCTTACTTATCGGCTGATTCCTTGACTTGTTCCCTTATCCAAACCCTCAAAACGAGTTGAACAGATGACAAAACCAGACAAGCCGTCGCCTAAACGTTCCCGTGCCATTGACCCGCAGCAACGCGCCATACGGTGGGCAAAGAAGGGGCAAACCAAGGAGGCCCGTCTCTTCGGGGCTCTGCGCCGGGAATTGATCGCCCATGTCGGTGGCAACCCATCGGCTGCCGAACGCGCGCTGATCGACCGGTGCGCGATGTTGCAGACACACCTGGCCCGCATGGACGAGAAGATGTTCCTGCAGGGGGAGATGTCAGATCACGCCGGCCGGCAGTACCTGGCATGGGCGAACAGCGTTTCCCGCATGCTGCAGGCTTTGGGGCTAAAGGCTCCAGCGCCCAAAGAGCTTACGGCGGCAGATGGCCTCCGCATCCTTCGAGAACAATATGGCGTTGGGGGCAGCGACGAATGAGCAAGTCCCCCCAGAGCGCGGCTGCCAAGGCTACCGGCCCCGCCGACATCCTCGCCGCCATGCGCGCGCCCGATCTGTTCGGCCCCCAGTTCAAGGGCGACACCTGGGACACTTGGAAGGCGTTTCTGGCCGGGCTGTTTGGTCTGCCGATGTCCGACCTAGAGGCGGCACTGTTCCGCACCCACACAGGCCGCTCTACGCTGCCCACAGCCGCCTTCAAGGAGGCGGCCCTCATCGTCGGCCGCCGCGGAGGCAAGAGCCGTGTGCTAGCGCTCATTGCGGTCTTCTTGGCCTGCTTCAGGGACTATGCACCGCATCTTGCGCCCGGTGAGGTGGCGACCATCGCAGTGCTGGCAGCTAACCGGCAGCAGGCCCGCTCGATCTTCCGCTTTGTCACCGGCATGCTGAAGGCGACCCCGCTGATAGCGTCCCTGGTAACGGACGAGAACGCGGAGTCTATCGAGCTCGCCAATGGCGTTGTGATCGAGATCAGCACCGCCTCGTTCCGCACGACGCGCGGCTATTCGTTTGCCGCCGTGCTCTGCGACGAGATCGCGTTCTGGCGGCAGGACGAGGCATCCGCCAACCCTGACGTGGAGATCCTGCGAGCCCTGCGCCCTGGCATGGCGAACATCCCCGGTAGCATCCTGCTTCTCGCTTCGAGCCCTTACGCCAAACGCGGCGCGCTCTATGCGACATTCCGCAAGCACTACGGCCAGGACGACGCCAAGGTGCTGGTGTGGAAGGCTGACACCGCGGCGATGAACCCGCGCATCGATCCCGACATCATCAGTGAGGCATACGAAAGCGACCCTGAGGCCGCGCGGGCAGAGTACGGCGCAGAGTTCCGCGATGACCTGGCCGATTTTGTGACGCGGGAGATCGTGGACGCCGTCACGGCCGTTGGACGTACCGAGCTGCCGCCCGAAAGCGGAGTGGCCTACAGCGCGTTCTGTGACCCTTCTGGCGGTATGTCTGATTCCATGACGTTGGCAATTGCGCACATGACAGCGCCCGGCGTGGTGGTGTTGGATATGGTACGAGAAACACGCGCCCCGTTCGATCCCGAGGCTACCGTGGCGGATTTTGCGGCGGTCCTGCGCCGCTATGGCATCGATCGGGTAACGGGCGACCGCTACGGCGGTGAATGGCCGCGCCAGCGCTTCCGTGAGGCGGGCATTACATACGAGCCCAGTGCGCGCCCGAAGTCCGATCTGTACCTGGGTCTGTTGCCTCTGCTGACGACCGGTCGCGTGGAACTGCTCGATATCCCCAGGCTGGCGGCCCAGCTTGTGGGATTGGAACGCCGCACGGCGCGCAGCGGGCGGGATTCTGTCGATCATATTCCGGGCGGTCACGATGACATTGCGAACTCTGTAGCCGGCGCGCTTGTTGGCCTGGATCTTGATCGGCGTCCGTCGCTGATTCGTGCCGACGATTTGCGCAATGGCAGTGAGGCGGTGCCGTACCCCAAGGCAGCTGAGATGGTCGGCGCGACGCTATGGGTAGCGGACGATGGCACCGCTGCCGTTGCGTATTTCAGCTTCGCCTCCTGGCTATTTGCATCGGGCGGAGCACCCATGCAGATCCTGGACTTTGACGCCGCACCGCTCACGGGCGCGACCATCAGGGGGATTTCCGATCGGTTGGATACCCTGCGCCGGGAGATCAGATGTAACTTCCCGGCATCGCTGATATGGCTTCCCCGGGCGCTTGTGTACCAGGCGCACATGGGCGGCGTACAGGCTGACGCGTTCTCCGACCATCTCTTGCGCGACATCCCTGGCCTTGCCTTGTCCTCGGCCGGCAGTGTGGCAAGCGGCCTGGTGAAGATCTGCGACACTGCAATGGAAAAGGCGAAGTCTCACCCGCTTGGCGGTGCTCTGAACTTCCGAGCCGGCGAGAAGATGGACGCCGATCCACTGCGGCTTGCCGTGTTGCTGGCAATCGAGATGACGCTTGGAGACGAGCGGGCTCGGTCTGCAGCATGATTAGTGAACAATAACACGAAACAACCAGAGTAAACCATTTAAAACAAAAAATATCGGACGATAGTGTAAGTATGACAAAGCAATTCTCGCTTGCACTCCCGTCCGAACTTCTCTCGCGATTGGACGCGGTCGCCGCTGCTGACGACCGCTCAAGATCCGCGGTGGTGCGTCGTATCCTGCAGGACGCGCTTGCAGATCGTGGCGAATTGCAGAGGCAGGCGGCGGAACGTTTCTCACAGTTGCAATTGCCTGGCGCCCCCAAAACCCCCAAAGCGGCATAATCGCAAACCCAATGAGAAAGACTCACCAATCAGCGGAGCCGCAGTCCGCATGCCTTTTCTGTCTTCGGGGCATCGTCTCAAGTCGGAAAGTGAGACGTGATAAAAAACACCGACATGCCCGCGGGGGCTACAATCCTGGCCCCGCGGCGGGCGCTTACCAATTGCCCAGTCACCGGGCCGACCTGAACCCCAGGTCGCGGTGCGGAGGTATGATCCTGGGTTTTTGCAGTCCTTGGATCCCGGTTGATCTGCCTCCGGGCGCAGGCTGGTGTTCTCTTCCTCCGGTCTGCGTTTTTTGCTTTTCCAGCCGGCGCCAAATGACTGGCCGGCTCCCGGTGCCGGGCCGGGAGATAACGGGCATCGTGCCCGGCCCGCACCACACACAATCACATCCCTATAGAAAGAAAACACATGCCTCAATATAACTTCGGAGTTTCGCAAATGGGCAATGCCCCATGGGCTGAAAACCCGAGCCCGCCCTACACCATCACCGAGCTGGGCAGCTTCCAGATTAAGACTGGCGGCGGCTGCCTGACTTCCGGCGTCAATGTGAAAACCGCCGGATCCGTGGACTCAACAATCATGCTGTACGACGGCACAAGCGCATCCGGTCAACTGATCGCTACAATCGGCTTCGGAAGCGCCGGACTTTGGCCTACGCCGAATCAGACTTTTGCCACCGGATTGTTCGCGGTGGTCGCTGGCACAACGGCCGGACACGCCCAAATCACTTACAACTGAAGGAAGAGTACATATGAGCCTTAGTGCATATCAAGAGGCCGAACGCCTCCGCGCCCAGATCCGAGATCTCGAACAACAGATGGCCCGCTCCACCCGCCAGATCACCGGCCAGGAGGCCGATGAATTGCGCGACATTCAGCACCGTTTCGATCATGCGGGTGCGACGCTTGGCGAGCGTCCCAACGCCCCGGCGATCGGACAGAAGCCTATCGAGTACCGCCGCCAGCTTTGCAGCCAGTACGCCAAGCACACGGACCAGTACAAAAACAGTCGCTTCGATTTTGCCGATGCGGCGATGCTTGACGTTGTCGAGCCGCAGGTTTTGGCCGCGGTACGGCAGGCTGGTTATTCTAATGTGAAGCCTGGCCAGCTTGTTGCCGAACGCTTCGATGATGGTTCCGGCAGGATGATTACCCGCTGGCATGGGGACAACTCTGTATGGATGGCTCCATTCATGGCTCCTCCCATGACAGTCACGATCCCGCGGCCGGATGGCAACCGCAAATGATCCGCAAATTTCTGGCGGCGTTACGCTGGAAGTTTGGCGCCAACGCCCGCGCATCACAGCGTCGGGCGGAAGCGATCGCCCGCGCCGCAGCACTGCGCGAGCATGGCTATCACGCCGAATGGCGGCAGGGCAGCAAGGTGCGCCATATCGACCTGGGAGGCTCAATTGAATTACGGCGCGCACAGCCCCCGCAGCTACATTGTTCAGACGCTGACCGGCGAGACCGCTGAACAGGCCCTGGAAAGCGTCCAGCCACGTTATCCCGTGTTCCTGGTGCCGACCGTCGCCGCATCAATTGAAGGCTGGGCTGAAATGGTGCGCGGGGCGGGGTAGCAGCACGAGTGCCATGTCGATCTTTAGCGAAAAGGTAAACCCGTGAGCGAATCATTCTCGACGCTGCCGCTACAGGCCCCGCTTCCAGCGTACCCTTATGTTCAATATCGCGACGATCCCAACATTCAAGCCTTCTTCGCGGCATATAACAACATCGCGCAAGGCTATCTCGACTGGTTTAACAATACGCCGCTCGGGGTCTATACGTCGCCCGCCATAGCTGGCCCGTTGCTCGATTGGGTAGGCGAGGGCGTTTACGGGATTGCGCGGCCGGTTCTGACGTCGTCTGTCATCACGAAAATCGCGGGATACAACTCAGCGCCCTACAACACCGTTCCGTACAACGGGATGCTGTTCTCAGAAACCGGTACGGCCACCGTCGCGACGGACGACATCTACAAGCGCGTTCTTACGTGGCACCTGTATCGTGGCGATGGACAGCAGTTTTCGATTTTTTGGCTGAAAAATAGGATTAATCGGTTTCTGAACGGCGTGAACGGTGCAGACTGGCCGGTCCTGAACAATCCGCCTTCGATTACGATGTCCGGGACGACATTCACAATCACGCCGCCTGCGGGGGCGATGGTTACTCTGCTCCGGCAGGCTATCGAGAATGGCATCCTTGCGCTGCCGTTCCAGTACAATTTCATCGTCTCGTGACCCGGGGCCATCTATCCCCAACCGACCGCCTAGCCGCGGCAATCCAGCGCCGTCACGAACTGGATGACCTAGCCCGCGATGGACATACCGTGCCGGCGCAGGTGACCAGGGAGACCGAGGAGGAGATCCGGGAGGCTGAGGTGCAGCTGGTTAGAAAAATGGCGCTAGCCGGCTAAACAACTGAAGCTTGCGCTAGCACTGGTCTTCCAGTTCCATCAGCCCAAAGCTTAAACTGCTGGCGCTCAGGCCGGCATCCGAGTGCTTTGATTTCCACAGTTATAAGAGCTGGGGCTGCGGCGGCGGGGGGGCTTAAGCGAAGCGAATCCTCCTGAAAGCCCTCCCTGCTGAAACGCAAAATAGACACGGTCGTCTTGTAGTGCGCTAGATTGCCGATCCCAGGTCCAGGCTATCAAGAGATATTTAGACGCCCCTTTGGAAAGATCGCCCAAAGTTGAGAGAAAGGTATATAGATCGTTATCTGGCCTGGGCGTCATTTCGACCAAACTCGCCGTACACTCCGTTAGAAACCCATCGCCGATGTTTTTAACTCTGATATAGACCTCAAACCGTGGATTTCCGTTTGGAAACGCTGCGCGTCTCATGTAAGGCTCATTCGGCTGAAAATCTATTTGGATTGCTCTATGGCGGGAGTTTTCGTTTTCTGGTGGTGTATCAATCTTTTGCCGTAGAGCAGATATTTCGGCTTGTGATTCCTGATGTATCCAGAATGGCGCCAGAAGGATTCTCGCCACTACAATAGCCGTGACGACTCCGGCCGCTATGTGTCAACCACTTAATGCAGGCGTCCATGCTGTGAGAACCACACTTAGGTGGCTTTTGGGGAAAAGCCATGGGATGGCACCGCCTACGATTGCGGCAATAAAAATGACATTCTGCGTTAGTGACAGACTAGGGGTAAAAGCAACCCGACACACACGCCATAGATAGCGAAAAAAATCCATGCATGAGTTCAAGCTATATCACGGTCGGAACGTCAAGATTCAATCGCCAAATGACGGCCATAGAGAAGCCGTTCCTGACTCATAATCATCAAGATTGCTTAGTGCCATGTTCTGGATGATTGTGCAGTAGGAGGCAGGGTCACCTTGGTGGGCGTATGGCTGACTTGCCTGGTTTACGCCGTCTTGCTCATGTCTCGTGAGCGCTGCCAGTGCGGCTTCTTTCTCGGCGTCGGACGGTATGTGTGCGGACGTTTTTAGCGTCCCATCCGGCGCGACATCGGGCATCGGGGAGCCTGCGTGCGTTTCTAGTAACGACACGATCTGGTCGTGAAGATTTTCTCCCCACGCTTTTGACCGCAGGCCGCACTGGACCGCACCCGCGGCTTCTCCGCCATATCCGATAACCGCCTGGAGATAACTGCTGACGAGGCTTGGTAATGGAGGCGGCACGGCGGTGCCGGGCTGCGCGTAGGATGCTGACGAAGCAAGCGTCAGCACAAGCGCTTCCGCTAGGATCATCTTCCTCATGTCACCGTTCCTTTTCTGTAATGGCGACATGTTGGTATGTCGACGTGAATTCGGCAAGCCAGGATAACGGTCAGCTAGTGCCGCCGATGGCAGATGAAGCGGATCGCTTGCCTGGCTAGCCTTCCGTCTTAGACGAGCCCTTTTCTGCTGGCCGCCTCTAACCCCAGCTCAATCAGCCGGCGAATGGCCTCACTTCGGGACGGTAGGTCATCCTGCACGCGGCGCCAATCATCGATCCGCCGGATAAACTCCTCGGTCGTTCGCATCTGCAGCAGCTTGTCGTTCGTCAGTACCATAGCATTCTTGTAATACATGTATTGACATGACGCAACAATGCATGTAATTACATGAATGCGGCCGCATAGGTGCTGGCGCCGGCACCACCTAACCAAATGATGGAGCGACCTATGAACGACATGAGAAAACCCGTTGCGGTGCCGGTGCCTGGCGCCGCCCCCGATGCCGCGCTGATTGCCATGTGTAAGGACTTCGCGGCAGCATACACGGAACGGGAGGCCCTGCAGGATCGTTACAGCGCCGAGACGGGCGATGATCTGCCGGAAGACCTGGAAGAGCCATTTAACAACCGAATTGATGCCGCGCTCGACCGGATGCTCGATATCAAGGCGACCAGCCTAGCGGGCGTGATGGAACGGGCAAAGGCTCTTTTTGCCTATGATCCGTCAATGGTTGACCCTGGAGCATGTGGTTCGCAAGGGTACCACGATGACCAGGCACGGGCGCTCATTCGAGATTTGCTCGCCCTTGGCGCCGACGCAGGCAATCCTGATGCCGAGTTGGTGGCGCTCTGCACATCGTTCATCGCGTTGGAAGAAGCAGCTCGTGCTGAGCCGTACAGCGATGACGAGACCCCTCTGGAAAAGGAGGTGTATGCTAAGCAGTCGGCCATGATTGGCCGGATCTACGAGATCCGCGCGCAAACCGTAGAGGGCGCCGTGATGCGCCTACGCGCCGCAGTGGCCTTTTGCCCTGAGTTGATGCGGTCAGGAACCGGCACGCTCTCTGAGATCCTTTTGACCGCAGCGATAAGAGACCTGACGGGGGAAGAAGTACAATGAATGTCATGTCAAAGCAGAAGTCTTCCCAGGTGGGTGCTGCGCTTTCGCCTGTGCATCCGGGCCTATCGACCGGCGGCATATTCCAACTGATCGAACGGGCCCGCGCCGTCTATGACGATCTGAACGAGCGGCACGCTAAAATCCCCAAAAATGCCTACGTGGAAATCCGCCACAACTTGGAGCATCAACAGCTTGTTTGGGATTATCAGGCTGCCCTCGGAAACGCCGCGGCCTTCCTGAAACCTCTCGATATGACCGATGTGTTGTCTATGCTCAAACTCATGGACGAACGCCTCGACGACCTTGTGGTGAACGATCACACGGACAACGGCATCGATATTGTTGCCGAACTATCCGCACTGCGCCGGATGCTGCGCGGCTGTTTGCCGGTTGTCGCCGCGGAGCTGGGCACCGAGCTGGATGGGAGTTTGCAAAGACTCTGCGAAGGGGAATTCGTGGAGGTGCCGCGATGAGGCCCTTCCTCAAGCCCGGTGAAAATCCGCCAGATAAGCCGTCGATGCCTAAGAGGGAACCGCCGGAGCCCTCGACACCCAAGCAGGAGCCGCCGGAGCCGTTGGTAATACCCAAGCGAGAACCGCCAGAGCCACCGGCCCCCAAGCGGGAGTTGACTTAGGGCGCAAGCCAAAGCCACCGCCGCTTGTGATCGGCAAGTGGCCGGTTGAGGGATATTGACGACGAGGCCGGGAGTGATCCCGGCCTTTTTTGTCGGACAAAGGCGCAGCAACCTTAAACCTTTCCACATGCATATTTCACGCCCAGCACCTGGAGAAGCGCCGTTGGGCGGCCTACGTCTTTCCCCCTAGAACCACATAAAGGGGAAACAACATGTCACCGCGGATTATTCTAGCCGCTGTGCTCGGGATCTCCGCCTTGCTCCCGAGCGCGGCTTTTGCTCAGACCAGTCCCGGCCCCGGCGGGGGCACTCCCGGCACCACGGGCACCAACGGCGGAAGCATGGGAAGCGGCACTAGCGGCGGAAGCATGGGCGGCGCTCACGGCACTTCTGGCGCTAACTCAGGCACAATGAACAGTCAGTTGAATAATAACGCCACAACGCCATCACCCTACATGGGGGCAGGGAAGGGCGGCGCCCAAACTGCGCCCAAAAGCTCCGGGCAGGGCTCTGGCGCATCAGGTGGCAATTCAAAATACTGATCGTGGATTTCTTCAGTCCGAATAAGGCACACCCTTTTCATCGGTAGGGTGTGCATAGTACGCACACCCTCAAGGGTACAAACAGCATTGAGGGGTATCCTCAATTCTGAGGACTAACCAGCGGGGGCTTCGGCCCTCGTTTCCTCTTAGGCTTAGGAGTGCCGCAACGCGCGGGGACGCTGGGCTATTTGTTTCGACAAAACATGAAAACCTACCTATGTTCAATTTTATGGTTTGGCAGAAGAAACGCACCAACCGGCGTGTGATACTGTTTTGGACAGGCGTTTGCATTGTTCTGCTCGTGGCAAATTATTTTTGGGGAAATCTGCTTTCCTTCTAAGTTCACGGTCGATTGGCCAACCAAAAAGGCGGGCGGTGATGAGCCGCCCGTCAGTTGCTTCTTGGCAACCCCTCGAATGCGCTCAAAGGGCCGAGGACGTATTTACCGCATCGCCACGATCATTGGGAATCATCTTGTGCAGTAGTGTTACGGGCTGGGAGAAGACGTCGCGCGAGGA